>SXGS01472066.1_pt1 | contig 92476 bp, 68 predicted proteins | sample 3174681 | NCBI WGS metagenome assembly SXGS01 (sample SAMN11356861, study PRJNA531348) | freshwater metagenome | isolation source: freshwater sample F1-80 | place: China: Fuxian Lake, Yuxi | collected 2017-12-25 | reverse complement strand
GTGTGCTTCTCCATGTACTCGCTCATGTCAAAGCGCATGAACTCGACGCCCAGCGCCCCGGCCAGCTGCCGGGCGACCTCGGTCTTGCCCACCCCGGTCGGGCCGGTGAAGAGGAACGAGCCGACCGGCTTGTCCTTGCCCGCCAGACCCGCCCGCGAGAGCTTGACGGCGTTGACCACGGCCCCGATCGCCACATCCTGCCCGAAGACCTTGCCGTGCATGCGCTCCAGGAGGGTCGAGAGCTTGTCGCGCTCGTCCACCCCGGCCGTGATGTCCGGCATCCGGGCGATCTTCGAGACCACCATCTCGATCTCCGGCTTGTCGATCACCGCCAGGCGCTCGGCCGCAGGCTTCATCTTGTTGCGCGCTCCAGCCTCGTCCACCACGTCGATGGCCTTGTCCGGCAGGTAGCGCTCGTTGATGTAGCGCGCGGCCAGCTCCGCCGCCGAGCGCATCGCCTCCTCCGTGTACCCCACCCCGTGGAACTCCTCGTAATAGGACTTCAGCCCCATCAGGATGTGGAAGGTGTCCTCGACCGAGGGCTCGTGGACGTCGATCTTCTGAAAGCGCCTCGCCAGCGCCTTGTCGCGCTCGAAGGACCGACGATAGTCCTCGTGCGTCGTCGCCCCGATGCAGCGCAGCTCCCCGCCCTGCAAGGCCGGCTGGAGCAGGTTCGTGGCGTCCATCGAACCCCCCGCCGTCGCCCCCGCCCCGATGATCCTGTGGATCTCGTCGATGACCAGGATCGCCCGCTCGCGCTTCAAGAGCGCCTTGAGCGAGGCCTTGAGGCGCTCCTCGAACTGCCCCCGGAACTTCGTCCCGGCCAGCAAGGCCCCAAGATCCAAGGAGAATATCTCCACCCCCGCCAGCACCTCGGGCACCTCGCCCTCGACGACCTTGCGCGCGAGCCCCTCGACGATGGCCGTCTTGCCCACGCCCGGATCTCCGGCCAGCAGCGTGTTGTTCTTGCGCCGACGGCACAGCACCTGGATCAGCCGCTCGACCTCCTGATCGCGCCCGATGAGCGGATCGATCTTCCCGTCGCGCGCCCGCTGCGTCAGGTCGATCATGAACGACTTCAAGGGCTTGCTCACCCCATCGTCGCCCTCCTCGTCCTCATCCTCGTCCACGTCCCCCCGCGGCGCCAGCGCCCCACCCTCGTCATCCTCCTCGTCCTCGTCGTCATCCAGCTTCGAGACGCCGTGGGCGATGTAGGCCACCACGTCCAGGCGCGTGACCCCGTGGCGCTCCAGCAGCCAGACCGCGTGCGACTCCGGCTCGGCGAAGATCGCCACGAGCACATTGCCGCCGTCGATCTCCTCCTTGCCGCTGGACTGGACGTGCATCATCCCGCGCCGCAGCACCCGCTGGAAGCCCATCGTCTGGATCGGCTCCGGCTGCGTGCCCTCCGGCAGCGCCTCGATCTCGTCGTTGAGGTAGTCGTTGATGTCCCGGGTCAGCCGGGTCAGGTTCGCGCCGCACTGGCGGATGATGTTGCGCGCCACCGGCTCGTGGACCAGCGCGAAGAGCAGGTGCTCGACCGTGACGAACTCATGGCGCCGACTCTCGGCCTCTCGAACCGCCGAGTAGAGCGCCATCTCCAATTCTCTCTGTCCCATGCCTCTCCCCAGCTCAAGCCGGCTCTGCCGTCGCCTTGAGCGGGTGGCCCGACTGGCGCGCCCGCTCGATGACCTGCATCGCCTTGGTCTCGGCGATATCCCGGCTGAAGGTCCCTGCCACCCCGCGACCCTTGTTGTGGATGCTCAACATGATCTGGGTGGCCGCCGCCGGGGAATGATGAAAGAGCGTCTCCAGGATCTGGATGACGAACTCCATCGTCGTGTAGTCGTCGTTGTGAAGGACCACGTTGTAAAGCCGGGGCCTCTTGGACTTGACCTTGCTCTCCTGCTCGGTCGCTACCCCGCCCTCATGCTCCACGCCCTTCTTGCTCATCCTCTCCCCTCGATGCTCTCTCGCGCTGCCTTCCGCCCCACAATCGTCCGCGGCGGGGACTCTATTCTCGACACCGGACGCCAGAGTTCAACCCCCCTGCGCCGCTGCCATTCCCGCCCTCCGGATCCGGCGGCTCGCCACCCTCAAGGGCGCCCCGCCCGAGGGCGCCAGCGTCACATTGCGCCGCACCACCTTGACCTCCCCCGCCGACTCGAAGCCGAAGTTCTCCAACAGCGTCCCGAGCACGATCTTCATCTCGTACATCGCAAAGGCCATCCCCAGACACCGCCGCGTCCCGCCCCCGAAGGGCAGGAAGGTGTAGGGCGTGAACTTCTCGTCCAGGAAGCGCTCAGGCTCGAAGGCCTGCGGGTTGGGGTAGAGCTCGGGCCTCCGATGGGTCAGATAGATGCACGGCGACACGATCACCCCGGCCGGCAGGCTCCAGGCGCCCAGCGTGACCGGCGCCTGGAGCCGACGGGCCACGATCGGGATGATCGGCTGGAGCCTGAGCGTCTCCCGACACACCGCCGTCAGGTAGGGCAGCTTCGCCATCTCCTCCGCGTCGGCCCCCGAGCCCAGCCCGTCGATCTCCTCCAGAAGCCGGGACAGCGCCTTGGGCGTTCGGTGGAGCCAGATCAGCGCCCAGGACAGCGCCGTGGCCGTCGTCTCGTGGCCGGCGATCAGCATCGTGAGCAGCTCGTCGCGCAGCGCGTCCTCGCCGAGCTGCCCGCCGTCCTCATAGCGGGCCTCCAGCAGCAGGCTCATGATGTCCTGGCGCCCCTCGACGCCGCTGGCCCGCCGCAGCCGGATCTCGTCGTTGAGCAAGGCCCGGAAGGAGGCGTCCAGGCGCTTGATCGACCCGCCCGGTGACCACGGCCCCAGATCCCAGCGCATCGGCGACAAAAAGAGCAGCCCCGGGTTCGACCCCACCTTGATCAAGGCCTTGAGCACCTCCCTGAAGGCCTCCAGCCGACCCCCCTGCTCCAACCCGAAGACCGCCTCCAGGATGACGTCCAGCGAGATCTCCGCCATCATCTCGTGGACCGGGACCACCCGCCCCACCGGCCAGCGCCGCGTCAGCTCCTCCGTCGCCCGCTTGATCAACTCCCCGTAATGGCGCATCCGCTGGCCGTGGAAGGGCGGCATCAGGAGCCTGCGCTCCTCCAGGTGCTGGGCCGAGTCCAGCAGGAGCATCGAGCGATCGCCCAGCAAGGGCCGCAGCAGCTCATTGCCCTGCCCCGCGTAGAAGACCTCCGGATCGCCCGTGAAGATCTGACGGATCACCGCCGGGTCGCTGAACATGACGATCTCGCCGAAGTTGGCCATCTTCAGCGTAAAGGCATCTCCGAAGCGCTCGGCGCTCCTGTCCATGAACTCGCATGGCTTCGCAACCCACTGAATCGATTGAACAATCGCGGGGGCCGCGGGACCGGGGGGCAGCGCCATCTCACCTCACCTCGCCTTTGCCGTCCCCTCGGGAGTCCCCGAGGCGGCGTTGATCATCACCTGTCGATGGAAGCGCACCAGCCGGGCGTAGTCCTCGACCCCGATCCGCGTCCGACACCGTCTCGATCCGGATCGCCGCGCCGAGCCGCTCGGCGGCCCCGGCCGCGTCCACCGCCACCAGCGCCACCGGCGCCACCGACCCCTGCCTCGACAGGAAGGTCGCCGCCCGGAACACCAGCACCCCGACCAGCAGCCCGAGCAGCGCCAGCGCGCCGAGCGCGCCTCGACCACCGGCGCAAGCGCCCGGACCCCTGAGCGTGGCCCGCTGGCATCTTCTCGTTCATGATCCCCGACGGTGGTATGGTCTCGGTCGCCCTGGGTCGCCGCGCAGATGTCCGCAGGCTATAGAATCGCTCCGTGACCAGCAACCCCGGATTTCCCCATGAGATCGCGCCGAGCCGCCCTCCAACCCCTCAAGCGCCCGTGAGCCCCCCTGCCGAGCCTGAAGGCCCCCGCGAGCCTGTCGACCCGAAGCGCCGCTGGCGATGGGCGCTCGGCGGCTTCCTGGCCCTGCTCGCCGTGATCCTGGCCCTGGCCTGGACGGGGTCGCTGCCGACGCGGCAGCTGGCGCGCATCCCTTATTACGACACGATCATGCACTTCGCGCTGATCGGCGGCGCGGGCCTGCTGACCCACCGCGCGCTGGGGCGCAGGCACGCCGCGCTCGGCCCCCTGAGGGTGCCGCTTGGGCCGTCCATCGTGCTCGGGTTGGCCGCAGGCGAGGAGCTGCTCCAGATCGGCTCTCTGGTGCGGACCTTCAGCCTGTCGGATCTGGCGGCGGACGTGTGCGGGGTCGTCGGGCTCTATCTGCTGGATCGGTGGTGGGCGGCTCGTCGGGGCGGGGAGGTCACTTCTGCTGGGCCTCGGGGGTGAAGCCGAACTGCTCGCTGCGCGCCTTGACAAAGTCCTTGTAGATCCCGCTCTTGCGCGTCTTCTCAACCTGGTTGCGCATGTTGACGAGGGTGTTGAGGGGGATCTCCTTGCTGGTGGCGGAGATGAGCCAGTCGGGCAGCATCCCGCCGGGATCGGCGTCGATCTGGTATTCGACTTGCGTCTTGGTGAAGTCGAGGATGGTGAAGATGTAATGCCCCTTGAGGGTGGGCATCCTGACGGCGTCGGAGACCTCGGGCATCAGGGGGCTCTGGATGGAGTTGAAGCGGACGATGACCTTGCGATTCTCCCGGTCGATGGTCAGCTTCGAGCGGATCACGACGTCGCGGTCGTCCACGGGCCAGGGCGCGTCCGTGCGGTTGTAGACGATGCGCTCCAGATCGTTGATCTGCTTGAGCATCCGGGCGTCCATGCACTGGTGCATCCACTGGGTGTTGCGGGAGGTGTCGTCGAGCACGGCGAGGATCTCTACGACCGAGGCGTTGATGGTGGTCGTGCCCTTGAAGATGGGCAGGTCGCGCCCGGCGACCTCCTTCTCGCTGACCACGACGCCCTGCTCGCGCGTGATGACCTCCCACTTGCCCTGGGCCGAAGCCGCCGAGGATAGAAACAGCGCGGCGAGCGCCACGAACAGCGCCGCCGGCTCCACGAGACGATACATCTTCATCATTCATCCACTCCAACAAGAAGATCGGCGCGCGGCCTGGCGCTCCAAAGCGGCCAATACGGTATCAACACTCCGAGATCGGGTCAAAGCCCCGCGAGGAGACCGCGACCCCCTGACGACGGCGTGGGCGGGGCCTTTGTTCAAAGACGGCGGGATCGTCGACGACGCCGCCGAGGTCAAGGCCCGGGTTTGACACGGGCGGCGGCGGGGACGACAACAGTGATCTGGAGGTGGGCGATGAAGACAAGACACGTTGCGCCGCTGGTGGGGATCGCGCTGACGCTCGGCGGGTGCATCCCTCAGCTGATCATGATGACGCAGGAGCCGACCTCGGCCCAGTACGCCGGGCAGTCTCCGGTGCGGGTGGTCAACCAGACCGGCTCGGCGCTCTGCTCGGTGCAGGTGGCGCGCGTCGGGGACTTCAACATCGACAACTGGCTCTCGGGCGAGAAGCCCGTGGCCCCCGGCGAGGTCATCGAGCTGGGCCTGCTGCCCCAGTCGGGCTACATGGTGTCGGTGGCGAGCTGCGACGCGCTGCTGCAGGCGGGCGCAGACGGCCTCGATCTGAGCGCCCCGGTCGAGCTGGTCATCGTCGAGGCGGGCAAGGAGGTCCAGGGGGGCCCGCCCGCCGAGGGCTTCGAGCGCCGAACCCTCCAGGCGCTGCGCTTCGAGCCGCGCCCGGTCGCGGCCGCCAGCTTCGAGGCGCCCCGACAGGACCCCTTCCCGACGCCCGACCAGGGCGCCCCGGCGCGCGCGACGCCCCAGCCCCAGAGCGCCTTCTTCTCGTTGACGCTCAAGAACAACTGCCGGGAGACGGTGCCGATGTTCATCGGCGACAAGCCCCGCTTCGGCAGCGGCACGAGCACGAGCATCGGCTCCAACACGATCAGCTCCTTCAGCGGCAATGCGCCCGAGACCTTCTGGATCACGGACAAGTCCGGCAATGGGGTCAGCGCCTTCACCGTCAGCCCGGGCAGCCACAGGATGCAGATCCTGTCGAGCTGCGCCGGCTTCGCCCCGGACTGAGGCCGTGAGCGCCCCCCCGCTGCCCACCGGCTCAACGATCATCCACGTCGTCGGCGCCGCGATCGTCTCAGGGGATCGCTGCCTCGCGGCCCAGCGCAGCGCCCTGATGAGGACCCCGCTCAAGTGGGAGTTCCCCGGCGGCAAGGTCGAGCCGGGCGAGGCGGCCGCGCAGGCGCTGGCCCGCGAGCTGCGCGAGGAGCTGGGGCTGGAGGTAATCGTGGGCGCCTGGATCGGCCGGGGTCAGGTCCGCGAGGGCCAGCGGGAGATCGTCCTGGACGTCTACCTGACGCGGTGGGTCTCCGGCGACCTCAGGCTGCGAGAGCACGCCGCCTGGGGGTGGTTCGACGCCGAGGCCATCCCCGCGCTCGACTGGGCGCTGGCCGACATCCCCGTCCTGCCCCCCTTGATCGCCCACCTCGCCGGCACGCCCCCCGACCCGCTGGAGACAACCGACCCCAACCGATGTGCGGATCTGCACGCCTCGGCGACAAACATGAGCCACGGATCCCGTCGGTGACGACATCGACGTGATGGCCCGCCCCTTGCTTGTTCTGTGAGGCGGCGAAAGCACGCCTTGGGGATGGAGTCGGGGGGAGGTTGCCCCTTGAAACCTTTGAGGTCGTTCTCTACGATTCAGCAAGGATTCAGTCTCTTTATAAATTGGGGCGGCGCCTGCGGGCGCCACAGAGAGCCCACCATCCAGGAATTCGGGAGGTAAGATGAGACACCAAAGGAGCGAGGCAGGGCAATGGCCGAGCGCGGCCACCCCGATCAGGGCGCGGAGAGGCCACGAGCCTCGCCGCGGCGCCCCGATCCGGGCGAGCGCGCTCAGCCTGGCCGCGCTGCTGGTCCTGGCGATCCTCGCCTTGACGGCGTGCGAGACCGACGGCGGCGGCAACCAGATCGGCAAGCCAGACGACGACCCGGTCTGCGGAGACGGCGTCTGCGATGACGGCGAGTCGCTCTGCCAGGTGGATTGTGGCGGCGACGGGCCAGTTTGCGGCGACGGGACCTGCGACACGGGCGAGGAGGACTCGTGCGCGGAGGACTGCGAGCCGGGCGGCGAGTGCGGCGACGGGGTCTGCGACATGGGCGAGTCGGACTCGTGCGCGGAGGACTGCGGCGAGATCGGCGGCAGGGGCCTGTGCGAGCAGTGCACGACGAGCACCGAGTGCGGCGGCCCCAACGACGCCTGCCTGCCGCTGGCCGGCGATCCGAGCGTCAGCGGCTGCGGCATCGACTGCGCCACCGACCCGGAGGTGTGCCCCGAGGGCTTCACCTGCAACCAGATCGAAGACAACAACGACGTCATCCTCTTCCAGTGCCAGCCCGACGTGGGCCTGTGCCCCTTCAACAACCCCGACGACGACGGCGACGGCGTGCCCGACGACCAGGACAACTGCGTCAGCGTGCCCAACCCCGACCAGAGCGACGCTGAGGGCGACGGCGTCGGCGACGCCTGCGACAACTGCCTCGACACCAACAACCCCGATCAGGCCAACAGCGACATGGACGGCCTCGGGGACGCCTGCGACAACTGCGACACCGTCAGCAGCGAAGATCAGGCCGACCGCGACGGCGACGGCGCCGGCGACGCCTGCGACACCTGCACGAGGCTGGCCGACCCCGATCAAGCCGACGGCGACGAGGACGGCGTGGGCGACGCCTGCGACATCTGCCCGGCCAACCCCGATCCCGATCAGCTCGACTCGGACAACGACTTCAACGGCGACGCCTGCGACAACTGCCCCGAGCGCTCCAACGTCAACCAGGAGGACGGCGACGGCGACGGCATCGGCGACTTCTGCGACGTCTGCCCGGAGCTCAGCTCCGAGGAGCAGACCGACGCCGACTTCGACGGCATCGGCGACGCCTGCGACAACTGCCCTGCGGACTTCAACCCCAACCAGCGCGACCTCAACAACGACGGCCTCGGCGACCCCTGCGACCCCTTGACCCAGGTCAAGGAGCTGCGCGCCTGCACCTTCATCGGCGCAGGCGGCCGCGCCACCTCGCAGAACTACCGCGTCCAGAGCCTCGTGAGCACCTCAGAGCCCGGCGGCTCCATGAGCAGCCCTCGCTACACGATCCGCCCCCTGGGCATTGGCGTTCAAATTCAGTAAAAACCGCAAGACGGCCGGCGCAATGACGCCGGCCCTGCAAAGAGGAATACAGACCATGAGCATTCAGAACCCTCACAAGGCCGCCCGCGCGGCGATCATCACCGCAGTGGCCGCCTTCGGCCTGAGCATGGCCGCGACTGCCTCCGCCCAGGTCCCCCAGGTCCTGCCCTACCAGGGCTTCCTGACCCTCTCCAACGGCACCCCCGTCGAAGACTCCGTCACCCTCACCTTCCGCCTCTACGACAACAGCAACGACGCCATCCAGGACGCCGTGTGGACGGAGCAACACACCGGCGTCATCGTCCAGGACGGCGTCTTCTACGTCTACCTCGGCATTGAGGAGGACATCCTGGACTTCTTCGGCGACGGCACCACGCGCTACCTCGGCATCAGCGTCGACAACGACGACGAGGCCGAGCCTCGCCATTCCCTCGGCTCGGTCCCCTACGCCCTGCTGGCCGGCAACGCCCTCCTCTTCGGCGGCCAGGACCCCGACTTCTACGCCACCCAGAACGACATCGCCAACCTCGTCTCCCAGAACGAGATCCAGAACTTCGTCACCATCAACGACGTCAACAACATCGTCAACAACACCATCGACACCGACAACTTCGTCACCATCGAGGAGTTCACCGAGCTCCAGCAGACCGTCAACGAGCTCCAGCAGATCATCAACGACCTCGTCCAGAACGGCAACACCTGCACCGTGACCGACAACGGCGCCACCGCCACCATCTCCTGCCCCAACGGCAGCACCGCCGTCGTCAACGACGGCGCCCAGGGCATCCAGGGCATCCCCGGCATTCAGGGCATCCAGGGCATCCCCGGTATCCAGGGCATTCAGGGCATCCCCGGCACCAATGGCACCAACGGCACCAACGGCACCAATGGCACCAACGCTGGCGACTCCTCGATCGTCGGCCTGACGGCGGCGACCAACGGCACGGCGGAATTCAACGGCCTGACCGGCATGAAGGCCGTCGACTCGATGTGCAACGCGGCCGTCACCGGCTCCCACATGTGCACCCTGCACGAGATCCAGCGCGCCATGGCCCGCGGCGCCATCACCGGCGTCGCCAACAACACCGAGTACTGGATCGCCAACGACGTCTTCCTCGGCTTCTCCACCACGACCTCCATCGCCAACAACTGCCACCAGTTCCTGTACGACAGCGGCGACATCGGCCGCGGCACCTCCATCCTCTTCACCTTCAACACCGCCCCCCGAGTCGGCATGCCTGCCGGCGACCGCTACAACCTCTCCTTCAACGAGAATTGCGGCCAGAACCTCCAGGTCGTCTGCTGCCGCTGATCCCACACCTTGACGATGGATCGGGGCGCTCGCCCCGACCCGACACCCCCAGGAGGCCGCCGCGATCCGTCGCAGTGGCCTCTTTGGCATTGCGGCGCCACGCTCGCACACCCCTGAGCATCAACAGCACCTAAACAATTGAAAACAAAAGACATTTGACTCTAAAGCCGCGCCGCCCTAACCTGTCCTTGACCAAGCCTGGGGGTTCTTGATGACCACACCACCCAACACCGGCCCAAGGGCGAAGGCGCTGAGCCTGGGGGCGCTCCTTCTGTCGGCGGGGCTCGCGGCCTGCACGGCCTCCCCGGAGCCCGACGGCCACCCGCCCGACGAGGCGCTCATCGCCGCCACCAGCGCCATCGAGCTTGACACGGCCGAGGAGCTGGCCGACGCCGTCTTCCTCTTCAAGCGCTCCACCCTCGGGGCCTTCACCGTGGCCACGGACCCCAACGAGCGCGGCGAGACGCTCATCTACCCTGAGTCTGTCGGGGTTCTGGCCGAAGACGACCTCTTCGAGGAGATCTTTGGCATAGGCGATGAGGCCTTCGAGGCCGAGCGCGACCGTCAGTTCGGCCTCGGTCGGGCTCCCCTGCCCCCGCTGCCGCTGCCGACCCCCAGCCAGCGCATCCAGACCGGCGAGCTCGGCGGGGTGGACTCGACCTCCTGTCGATCCTGCCACTTCACCGGCGGCCCCGACGGCGCCGGCACCGCCACCCAGGTCGGCCTCTTCCGGGGTGACGGCCGCCGCCTCTCATCGGCCACGGTGCGCGAGGCCCCGCACGTCATGGGGCTGGGCTACATCACCCTGATGGCCCGTCAGATCGACCGCGAGATCCAGCACCGCGTCTTCCTGGGCACCTTCTTCGCCGAGAACGACGGGGTCCCCAGCGAGGTGAACCTCAACATCGACGGCATCGACTTCGGGAGGGTCACCATCTCCCCGGAAGGCGACATCGACACGAGCCAGATCATCGGCATCTCGCCCGACCTCGTCGTGCGCCCCTTTGGCTTCAAGGGCCGCCACCGGGACCTCGTCCACCTGACCGACGAGGCCCTCCAGCTCCACCACGGCCTCCAGAGCGCCGCGCGCGCCGAGGTCTACGCCGATCAGGCCGCCACCTACCTCGGCGACAACGAGGACTCCTTTGACCGCGACGGCGACGGCATTCAAAGCGACGCCTCGGGGGGGCAGTCGGTCCTGCTGGCCAGCTACCTGAGCATGCTGGCCGTCCCCAACGTGCGGCCCCCCGAGGACCCCCGGCTCGCCTTCGTCTGGGCGAGAGGCCGCGCGGTCTTCGACGAGGTCGACTGCGGGTCATGCCACCGACCCTCGACGCGGCTGACCGGCGAGCTCGTCGTCACCCACGAGGCCATCGGCGCCACCGACCTGACCGTCTCCATCGACCTGCGCGAGTTCGGCCAGGACCCCAGGCCCAGCAACCTCGACTTCGGCCAGCTGGGCGACGACGAGAACATCCTCGTGGGCGTCCCGATCTACCCCTTCACCGATCTGCGGCGCCACGACATGGGACCCGAGCTGGCCGAGCCCGGCCCCGAGATCCTGCCCGACGGCGGCGGCGAGATCCCAGGCGAGGTCTGGCTGACGCGCTCGCTGTGGGGGCTGGCCGACACCGCCCCGTACTTGCACGACGGCCGCGCGCCCACCGTCCACGACGCCATCGTCTGGCACGGCGGCGAGGGCGCCGAGTCGCGCGACGCCTATCTCGCGCTCGATGGGGAGGATCAGGCCGCGCTGCGCGTCTTCCTGCTCTCGCTGACCCGCGCCCCCACCGTCCTGGTCGATTAGGGAGATCCGCCCATGCGCCTTTCAGCGAGCACCGACGCCCTGCCCTCGCCTGCCAGCGCGGCCCGCACGACGCTCTGCGCGCTCCTGAGCGGCCTGCTCGCCGCGGCGGCGATCGCCTGCCAGGGGGCGCCGGGCTCCGACGGCGCGCCTGGGCCTCCAGGGCAGGACGGCACACCCGGCGCGGACGGAGACGCGGGACCCGCTGGACCGCCCGGGCCGCGCGGCGACACGGGCCCTCAAGGCCCCCCTGGCCCCACCCCCGACGCTGGTCAGGAGCCCGAGCCGACGCCAGAGCCCGAGCCGACGCCCGAACCCGAGCCTGAGCCTGAGCCGGAGCCCTTCGTCTGCCCGCCCTGGAGCCCCCCGGCGGGCCTGGGCGGCGTGGTCAACTCCGAGGTCACGCTGGAGATGGCCGAGCGCTGGAAGGCCTTCCGCGCCGCGCGAGAGCAGGAGCGGATGTGGGAGGCCCACGATCCGGCCCGCATCCAGGCCCGCTACCGCGTCGAGCAGCGCTGGATCGAGGAGGGCTGCCTGAGCGCCGAGGAGCTCATCGACCTGGGCCGCGGCCTCTTCATGCGCCACTTCACGCTCGAAGAGGGCCTCGGCAATGGACTGGCCGGGATCCCCGACGCGCCGGCCGGCGACCGCCCTCGACCCAACTCCAGGCGCCTCCAGGAAGGCAACTTCGGCGGCCCCGACGCCATCGCCTGCATCAACTGCCACTGGAAGGGCGGGCTCGGCAGCGGCGGCGACAGGTCCGACAACACCTTCTTCCACGGCGACGGCGACGACATCCTGACCCACGATGAGCGCAACCCCCTGTCGCTGTGGGGCTCGGGCTGGGTGGAGCTGATCGCCGCCGAGATGACCGGAGAGCTGCGCGAGCAGTCCGCGACCTTGACCGCGCGCGCGCTCCAGGAGGGCCGCCGCGTCGAGGTGGAGCTGCGCGCCAAGGGCGTCGCCTTCGGCACCCTCGCGGCCGAGCCCGACGGCCAGGGCGGCGTCCTGCTCGACACCGGCGGGGTCGAGGGCGTCGATCCAGACCTCGTCATCAAGCCCTTCGGCTGGAAGGGCGTCTTCACCACGCTGCGGGAGTTCGTCGCCGGCAGCCTCCACCTCCACATGAACCTCCAGGCCGAGGAGCTGATCGCCGGCAGCCTCGACCTCGACTTCATCGACCGCGGCAATGGCCCCAACCCCGACGACCCCGACAACGACGGCGTCACCCGAGAGATCACCGAGGGGCAGCTCACCGCGCTGGTCGCCTTCCTGGCCACCCTCGACGCCCCGATCCTCGCCATCCCCATCGAGGGCAAGCTGCTGACCGGCCTGCTGCCCTCCGAGTTCGAGTTCCTCGAAGCCCAGGAGTTCACCTTCCGATGGGCCGAGGGCGCCGAGGTCTTCCAGAGGATCGGCTGCGCCAACTGCCACGTCCCCTTCATGACCGTCCAGAGCCCCATCTACCGCACCGAGGCCTCCCTCTCCGGCAGCGTCCTTGAGCTGGATCTCGCGGCCATGGCCGCAGAGCCGCGCCCTGGCACCGACGACGAGGGCGTCTTCATCGTCCCGGTCTTCTCCGACTTCAAGCGCCACGACATGGGCGAGCTGCTGGCCGCGCGCCACGTCGAGCGCGGCGTGGCCGAGTCGACCTACCTCACCCGCAGGCTCTGGGGGCTGGCCAACACCCGCCCCTACATGCACGACGGCTCGGCCGCGCTCTTTGACGAGGCCATCGCCCTGCACGGCGGCGAGGCCGCCCCATCGTCGCTCGCCTTCCAGAACCTTGAGGACGGCTACAAGGCCTCGCTCAGAGTCTTCCTGCTCTCGCTGCGCCGAGCGCCCGCGATCCGAGTGCGGTGATCGCAAATAAGATACCGCCCTTCAACAAGATTTTTCGACAGAGTGGGCCGGCGGGGTGATGAGAGGGGAGGCGACGCTCAGATGGACAGCAACGACTTGACGTCCTCGATCTGCTCCAGGCCCAGCTTGATCAAGAAGGACGAGCCGCGCCCGTAGCTCTTGGCGCCCAGCACGAAGAAATCCGGCTCAGGGCTCTTGAGCGTGTCGGCGCCCATGCTGGTCTGGGCCAGGCAGTCGCCGCCGCTGCCGGAGGCCGACAGGAGCGCCGCGGCGAGCTTCATCGGCCCCTCCGAGGCGTAGCACTGGTGGACCTGAAGCTCGCGCGTGATCGAGGCGTCGGGCCTGAAGCCGACGTTGGCCACCACCACGTCCACGCCGTCGAGCGCGCGCGGCTGGCCGCCTTCGTCCAGCAACGAGAGCGAGAGGGAGCCATCGGCCCGCACCTCGATCCCGGTCACGCTCACCCCAGCGAGGGTATCGACGTCGCCGCCGCGCCCGCTCATGAGCGCATTGCCGAGCGCGGAGAGCGCGTCCCGCTCCGGCAGCGGGTCGCCCTCGATCCTGACGTAGGGGGCGCCGGCCTTGCGCGTCAGCCACGTGATCCGGGTGCCCTGGGCGCGGGCCTGGAGCTCGATCAGCGCCTTGAGGTTCGTGATCGCCGAGTAGCCCGCGCCGACGACGGCCACGTGCCGGCCGGCGAACTGCTCGGCGTCGGCGCCGCAGCAGTCGGGCAGCGTGTAGATGATCCGCCCCGCCGACGCCGCCTTTCGCTCTCCCAGCGCGGGGATGCCGGCGTCTCCGAGCGCGTTCGGGTTGCCCCAGCAGCCCGTCGCGTCGATCACGATCTGGGCAAGGACGATCCGCTCATTGCCCTCGGCGTCCTCGATCAAGAGCCGGAAGGGCTGCTCCCGCCGCGCGCGGCTGGCGATGAGTTCGCCCTTGAGGACCCCCTGGCGGCCAACGCTGACGACGCGCGAGCCGGTGTGGACGCGGCCCTTGAGCCTCGGGTGGCGCGCCAGCGGCTCCAGATAGCGCGCGACGAACTCCGCGCCCGTCGGAAAGCCTCCCGCATCCGGCCTGGGCAGGTCGAGGTCGTCGAGGGCGCCGAGGCCCAGCGCGCTGGTGTTCAAGGCCCACGGGCTGAAGAGGCGGATATGGCCCCACCGCCGGATCGACGCCCCGACGGGCCCCTGGTCGAAGACCTCGACCTCGTAGCCCACGGCGCTGAGCGCGTGCGCGGCCTCCAGGCCGATGGGGCCAGCCCCCAGGATGGCGATCTTCCTCACCTCGCTGCTTGTCATCCGGTCTTCTCCTTGGCTCGCTCGGCTCAACGACCCGGCGCGGCCTCCTCTTCTGGCGCGAGGTAGCCCATCAAGCTGGCCCGGATCCCCTCGGGGATGGCGACGCTCTCAAAGCGGCCCTCCGCGGTGGTCACGAAGGCGTGCTTCATCTCTACCAGCGCGCACAACATGTTGTCCTGATTGAAGATTTGATAGTTCATCGCCATCGACGAGCGCCCCAGCCTCCCGACCCTGCACTCGATCCGCATCCGGTCGCCGTGAAAGAGCGGGTGCCTGTGGTCGGAGCGGGTGGCGACCAGCGGCGCCCCGAGCCTGCGCGCCTCGAAGAACTCCTTGGGCGTCAGCCCGAGCGCCTGCTCGACGAACTCCTCGTAGGCCACGTGGCAGTACTCGAAGATCTTGGCGAAGAAGACGATCCCGGCGTGATCGACGTCTTGAAAGCGCACCCGGCTGCCCTCATGGACGAAGGCCCGAGTCGGGGGGCTGGGGGGGGTCTCGGCGGGGTCCATCATGGCGTCCTCTGGCCAGTCGACGACAGAGACGCATTGTAGCGTCCGGGTCGGCGCCAGAGTCAACCCGGAGGGCTCCGACGCTCATCCCGACGCCCGCCCAGAAACGCAAGAAGGCGGCGCGACCTGGACAAGAATCCTCGGGCCGCGCCGCCTCCTGAGCGGATCATCGGGGGTCACGCCCCCGGCTTCGGGATCACTCGCAGAAGCCGCTCACGCAGCTCTGCCCCTCGCCGCAAGCGTCGTCGGACCAGCAGGCGACCCGGCACTCGGCGTCGACGCAGACGAGGCCGCCGCCGCAGTCGGCGTTGCTCCGGCACTCGACATCGGGGGTGTAGTCGACGCGGCAGTAGTCGTGGTCGCAGATGAAGCCGCTCTCACAGTCGGTGTCCGCGACGCAGGCCCCGTGGCAGTAGCCGTTGATGCACAGGCTCTCGGTCTCGCACTCCTCGTTGAGCAGGCACTCCTCGCCGCCGTCGGCGTCGCTGAGGCAGACGCCGGCCTGGCAGGTCTGGCTGCGGGGGCAGGTGGCGTCGGTCTCGCAGACGAGGTGGCAGAAGCCGTCCAGGCAGACGCCGCCGCGGCACTCCGAGTTCGTCATGCACATGGCGTGCTCGGGCTCCTCGATCTCGGGGGCCTCGGTGCACTGGCCGTCCTGGCAGCTCAGGCCCTCTTCGCAGTCGGCGTTGCTGCCGCACTCAAGGTTGGACTCGGGGGTCACGCACGCGCCGCCCTCGCAGACCTGCCCCTCGCCGCATTGGGCGTCCTCCTCGCAGTCGGTGTTGCTGGGCGCCTGGCAGGTGCCGTCGATGCACAGCTCGCCCTCCGCGCAGTCGACGTTGAAGACGCAGGCCGGGCCCTCACCCTCGCCTTCGCCCTCACCTTCGCCCTCACCTTCGCCCTCACCCTCACCCTCACCCTCACCTTCGCCTTCGCCTTCGCCCTCACCCTCGCCTTCGCCGTTGTTGTCGTCGCCGAGGCCATCCTCACCTTCTTCATGGACGATGCAGACGCTGTCCTCACAGATGCACCCTGGCCCGCAATCCGCGTCGGTGTCGCAGGAGATGACCGGGTCGGCGAAGCCCTCTTCGCACTCGAAGCAGCCCCACTCGTCGCAGCACTGCCCTTCGTCATCAAGCAAGAAAAGGCACCCGCTGGCTGTCATCGAAACAGTCGCCAGGGCCAACAACATGATCGCGCTTCTTGAGAACATGGTTCCTCCGTCCATTTCGGGACTCTACTTCCTGGATCCAGTGCAGGAGGACCGCCAGGCCACGGCCCGCCTTCTTTCATTCTTCAGCAACGAGGTCATCTCCGTCCTTGAGGTCCAGTATGACCGCGCGCCCTTGCATCTCAAGTCGAGCCTTTATGAACCGCCCCCGCGGCGCCCGACACCCCCGAGTATCAGGAGGGCGGCGGACGCCAACGGGGTTGGTTCTCAACTCGGCGGGATCCTAAAGCAAGGCATGTGCCACCGCTGGCGATGCCTTCGCTGCCGGGTTGCTGCCCGATCAAACGCCACTCCGGGTCCGTTTTTACACCCTCCATGGTGCTTTTCTTGAGAAACAGGGGCGGCCCTTCGTGTGTCAACGCCGACACGGTGTGTATCCAAGGCGACGCACCGCGCCCTTTCGTGAGCGACGGCCCATGAGAACGACAGAGCTTCGAAGAAGGATCGGATAAAGTTTCATCCTCAAGTGGATAAGCGACGCGCGCTCACCCCACGCCCCAGAAGCAGGGCGAGGCCCAGGCCGTCTCCCCGTCGATCTGGATCGCGCGGACGTAGACGAAGCCGCGCGCCGCGTCGAAGGCGCCGGGGGGGATGGACAGCGAGAGGTCGACCGCGCGCTCGGCCCCCCCGCCCTGAACCGTCGCCACGGGGCAGGTCGCGCCGCCGAGCGGCGCCAGCACGTCGATGCGTTGCAAGGGCGCCTGGCCGCTGAAGTGGATCTCCACCTGGAGGCCGCCCGGCCCTGGAGGATCGATGATGGCGCCCTGGGGTCGCCCGTTGGCGCTGAAGGCCAGCGCCAGACGCCCCCCGGAGGTCGCCCAGGTGCGCCGGGCGCGGATCGCGTCCATGATCCCCGCGCGGCCCAGGCGATCCAGCCACACGCCGGTCAGCCCCGTGGTGTGGCTGTCGGCCTTGGCGCTGATGCCGTGGTGCCACATCAGCCCGTGGCCGTCCGAGCCCCCCAGGAAGCCGAAGACCTGCCCGGCCTCAAGCTGCCGCCGGATGAAGTGACCTCGCAGCGCCTCCTGGTGCTCGGGCAACCCGAGGCGCTGGCCAAGCGGCGGCGCGGCCGCCTCATCCGGCTCGCACTCGTACTGGCCGTGGGTCGAGCAGATCTCCCAGCAAGGCTGAAGCTTTGGATCGTGGCGCTCCGGGTCGCCGCCCAGCCAGCCGACGTGGTGGGGGATCGCGATCCCGCCAAGCCGCCCCACCCGCTCAAGCAGCGCCTCGGCCTCCTCCAGGCCGTCCCAGCGACAGACGACGGGCGCCTGCGGCCCGTCAAAGTAGAGGCACTTGTGGCCCGGCCCAGGGTAGCGCGGCCCGGTGTACTCGATCCCGATCAAGGTCGCGAAGCCCGCCTCGGGCCGATTGAAGGTCTCGGCCACGTCCACCATCATCCGCCAGACCGAGTCCGTCACGCGGCGCCCGATGAAGCCGTCGTGATCCGTCAAGCACGCGAAGTCGAGGCCGTAACGATCCCGGCAGCGCAAGTGCGCCTCCTCCACCGTCCCGACCCCGTCCGAGTGCGCCGAATGGAAGTGGATGTCCCCCCAGAAGGCCCCCTGCCCTCGCCAGATCGGGCGCTCCTGGCCTCGCTCGGCTTGCGGCCTCAGCCGCGGCGCCGCGTCGACCAGATTCCGCGGGGCGCCGACGGCCTCCAGGGCCGCGCGCCGGATCTCCACCCCCTTTCGCCCGTGCTGGGCCGCCAGCAGCCCGTCGCCCTGGATCAGCAGGCTGATCCGCGTCCCCCGACAACCCCACATCACCGGCTCCAGCGACGCCGGCTCGCCCCAGCCCTCGGCCCCGAAGCTCTGGAGCCGCGTGTTGTGCGAGGCCCTGGCCACCACCCAGACGCCGCCGTCTGGCCCCACCGCCACCGACGGGAACTCCAGCGACTGATCCTCGCCGCGCGCCTCCAGCGCCAGCCCCAGCGGCGGCTCGGGCGGCGCCATCAGCCGCGGCGCGCCGCCCTCGTCAAGGACCACGCACAGCAGCTTCACCCACCGAGCCAGCGTCGCGGCGCGCTGAGGCTCCCAGACGTCGCTGCCAAAGGCCACCCAGAGCCGCCCGCTCCCGTCCCAGGCCAGCGAAGGCGCCTGGTTGAAGCCATCACCGCCAGCCAGCAGCCCGAGGTGCCCGACGCCCTCTCCCCGAACCAACGCCCCCCGAAGCGCGATCCGGCCGCGATCGTGGGACTCCCACACCACCGCCACCTCATCGCCGCGCGCCGCCTGCGCTGGTCGACACCTCATCGCCGCGGTCGATCGGTCCAGGATCTCCAGCCGCGCGACGACCGTGCCCTCCAGGGCCAACCACTCGATCCGATGCTCTCCGGCGTCCTGGCACTCGCAGGCGATCGCCGCGCCTGCGCCCAGCTTGACCACAGATGGCCGGCGCAGCGCCTCAGCCCGGCGAAGCTCGCGCACCGCCCCCGGCTTGCCCGCCCCGTCCAGCTGACAGGCCAGCAGCCGCCCTCCAGACCCCCGATCCGAGGCGTCGATCTCCACCCAGACCACCAGCAGGCCGCCGTCGAGGGCCGCCAGCGCCGGCCAGCTCGCCTGCCCCCCGCCGCTGAGCGTCACCGCGCTGGCCTCCGCAGACGCCCAGGGGCCTTCTCCCTCAAGTCGCGCCACCTTGATGCGCTCGCGACCGCCCGCCTCCAGAGAGGACCTCGACGCCCACGCCAACCACAAGCCGCCCGCCCCGTCCGCGATCATCGCGGGCTCCGTGGCGTACTCCTGCGCGTCGAGCGTCCATGCCCCCGTGCTCTCCATCTGGCCCCTCCTGTGCTCCACGCCCCGATCTCTCAGCTCGACCATACCCTCGCTCGCCCGCGGAGTCACCCGCCGACGCCGTTGAACACAGGATCGAAGGAGGAGCGCCAGAAAATTGACGCCGCCCCCGTCAAAAAATTATCTTTTTGTTTCAAAAAGGGCTCAAGGCCCCTGACCCTCCTGTCGATAAGGTACTTGAAGGCAAGGAGAGGCCTGGAGCCACCCGGCCACCAACGACAGAATTTTGACGGGGCGACACGCCACAAGGAGAGATAGAGCCATGATGAACCTCAACAACAACGACCTCGACCTGAACAACGATCACTCCATCGAGAACCTCGATGCGGAGGCCGAGGGGTTGGCCGATGAGATCATGGGCGCGCTGGATCTCAAGGGCTTCGGCGGTCGCAAGACCCACGGCGCTTGCTCCATCACCGTCGGCCCCCCCAACAGCGACCTGCACACGAGCGCCGAGATGGACATGGAGAAGGTCGCTCGCCTGCGCCGCATGATCCAGAAGGGCCAGTACAAGGTCGACGCCAAGGCCGTGGCGGCCATGCTGATGCTCAGCGGCGACCTGAATGGCTGACGCCTCCTGGGAGATCGCCCGCCCTGAACGCCCGAGCGCAACCCCGCTCGGGCGTTTGTAATTACAGCCCCCGCCCGATCATGCCGACCTCTGGATCAGGCGCGCCCTCGCAGGGCCGAGCACCAGAGAAGGCACCATGAACCTGACACCTCCCCCCGCGCTCCCCTCCGACGACGAGCCGCTTGATCACGCGGCGCTGGCCGAGCTGCTCCTTGAGTGCGCCCAGCGAGAGCGCGAGCACATCACCGCGCTCGACCTGGACGGGATGGCGCAGTGGAGCCGCCGCCGGGAGGCGCTGGCCCAGCGCGCGCTCGACTGGTCCGCGCGCGAGCCGGTGGAGGAGGACGAGGGGCGGCTCTACAAGCGGGCCTGGGCGATCGCGGCGGGCAATGTGGAGCTGCTCAAGGGGGCGCAGGCGGCGGTCCGACAGATGATCGAGGGCCTGGAGCGCCCCCTCGTGTCGGTCTACGCGGCCTCAGGGCTGTCGAGGCCCTCTGGAGCGCCGAGCGGCTCGCTGATCTGGAGGGGTTGAGGGCTTTGGCTCAAGCCACGGGCTCGCGCTGCCGATGTGGAGATCGCAAGCAGGGAGAGAGAGATGCCCATCAGCAACATCCTCAATACAGGTCGACACGCCATGGGGGCGCACCGGGCGGCGATGGAGCTGTCTGGGCAGAACGCCACCAACGCCGCCACGGTCGGTTACAGCCGACGGCGAGGGACCCTGTCGAGCCTGGGCCTCGGCGCGGGGCGCATGACGGCGTCGGGGGTGAACCTTGAGCAGCCTCGGCGGGTGGTCGATCTGCTCTCGAACAGGACGGTGCGGCAGGCGCGCGAGGAGGTCTCCTTTCATCAGGGGCGCCGCGCGACGCTGGAGACCATCGAGGCCGTGGTGGCCCCGGAGGGCGCGGGGCTGGCGGCGGCGCTCGACGGCTTCTTTGACGCCTTCGGGCAGCTGTCGAGCCGCCCGGATGGCGACGTTGAGCGCGCCGAGGTGGTTCATCGCGGGCAGGTGCTCTCGGAGTCCTTTCGTCAGACCCGCGCCGAGCTCGACGCGATGCGCGGGCCGGTCGAGCAGACCTTGAGGGACGGCCTCCAGCGGGTCAACGCGCTGTCCGAGCGGGTCGCCCGGATCAACGGCGACCTCGCCGTGGCCGAGGTTGGCGATGTCGAGGCGGCCGAGCTGCGCGACGAGCGCGACAAGGCGCTGGACGAGCTGTCGGGGTTGATCGGGGCGCGGGTCATCGAGCACGGCGACGGGGCGGTGTCGGTGTCGCTGGCCTCGGGGGCCTCGCTGGTCAGCGGCGCGCGCTCCAGCAAGCTCCAGCTCCAGGTCGTCGACGATCGCCTTGACCTGCGCCTGGCCGGACCCGGCGGGCCGCCCGTGGCGCTGCGCGCCCAGGACGCCCGCGGCGAGGTGGGCGGGCTGATCAAGGCCCACGACGAGGACATCCGAGGCGCCATCGAGGCGCTCGACGCGCTGGCCTTCGGGCTGGCCGGGGCCGTGGACGAGCTGCACCGCCAGGGCGTCGGCCTCGACGGCGCCACGGGGCGCGCCTTCTTCGAGGGCGTGGATGAGCAGGAGGGCGCCGCAGGGCGGATCGACGTCTCGGCGGCGATCACGGCGGACCCTGGCGCGATCGCGGCCACCCGACAGGCCGGGCGCCTGCCGGGGGGCTCGGAGCTGTCGATTGAGCTCGCCGAGGTCCGCGAGCGCGCGATCGGGGGGCTGGCGGGGAGGAGCGTCGAGGAGGCGCTGACGGCGCTCCAGATCTCGGCGGGGCAGGCGGTCGATCAGACCTTCGACGGGCTGGAGTCCGCCGAGGCCAGGGCTCAGACCTTCGAGAGCCTGCGCGAGTCGACCCGCGGGGTGAGCCTCGACGAGGAGATGGCAGACCTCGTGAAGTTTCAACAGGGCTTCGAGGCGGCCAGCCGGCTGGTCCGCGTGGCCGATGAGCTGATGCAGACCGTCCTCGGGATGATCTGAGGTGAGGGAGTCGAGGCGATGGTGAGGATCTCCGACAAGCAGATCTTTGGCGCGCAGACGCAGCGCATCGCGCGCGCGCGGGTCGAGACATCCCGGCTCCAGGCGCAGGCGGCCTCGGGGCAGCGGGTGATCAGGCCCTCGGACGATCCGGGCTCCTTCGGGCGGATCGCGGGGCTGGATCACCGGCTGGCGGCGCTGGAGGGGACACGCCAGAGCGCGGCGCGGGTGCTGTCCCGCTTTGAGGTGGCCGAGGGCGCGCTCGGGGACATGGAGTCGGTGTTGGAGCGGGCCAGGGAGCTGACGATCGGGGGGCTCAACGGCGCCCAGAGCGCCGCGACGCGCCAGTCGACGGCGCACGAGGTGCGGGCGCTCCGCGAGCACATGCTGGGGCTTGCCAACACGAAGGTCGACGGCCAGTTCATCTTCTCCGGTACGCGGACGGATCGGCCGCCGCTGGCCGACGACGGCACCTACCAGGGCGGAGGCGCGGGCAGCCCGGTCAAGATCGGCGTCGGCTCGCCCATCGACGCCGCCATCGACGGGCAGCGGTTTCTGGCCGGCGGGGCCAGCGTGCTCCAGACGCTCGATCGGATCGTGGCGGCGCTCGAAGGCAATGACCCCGCGGCGCTGGGCCAGGAGCTCGACGCGCTGACGGGCCTGGAGGATCAGATCATCGACGCCCGCACGGACCTCGGCGCCCGGATCGGGCGAGTGAGGATGAGCGAGGCGCTGGCCGAGGAGGTCACCTTCGAATTGACGCGGCAGCGCGCGGGGGAGGCCGATGCGGACATGGCCTCCGTCATCAGCCAGCTCGTCGGCCAGGAGCAGGCGCTGCAGGCGGCCGTCCAGATCGCGGGGAGATCGATGCAGACGAGCTTGCTGGACATCTTGAGGTGATGAGGCGGACCGCGGCAGGTGTAGGTGTGCGGATTACAGCCGCGGCGGTGTGCGGCGACATGGCGACAACAGGAGGTGTGTAACACCCTTTAATAACTGGAAAAATCAAGGCCTAGTTTTTGACCAGGCGCCCCGAGCGGGTACTCTTGGGTCTGACCGTCGACTCTCGTTACTGGAGAGGACATGCTGACCCTAACACGCAAGATCGGGGAGACGATCAGAATTGGCGACGACATCCAGATCGTCGTCAAGGAGATCCGGAAGAACCAGGTCCGGATCGGGATCGTGGCCCCTCGGGATGTGAAGATATTCCGGGAAGAGGTCTACCAGAACATCGTCGACGAGAACCAGGCCTCTACGCAGGCAGGGCCCGACGAGATCGATGAGCTGGTCCTGGAGTTCGACGGCGAGGCCGTCGAAGCGAATGATCCAGATCCCCTGCTCGCACGGAAGAAGAGCGGGGGTAACGAAAACACCGGCACGGAGGACGATTAGAAGAGGCGTCCCCCGCCGAAGAGGTCAGCGGCCAGAGCGGCGCGTTGACCGGCAGGAGGGACGCGACGTGCAGGTCCACACCACCCGTTTTGGAACCGTCGAGATCGATGACCAGCAGTGCATTCACTTCCCTGAGGGGATCCTCGGCTTCACCCACCTGACCCGCTTCCTCCTCATTGAGCACCCTGGCGGCCCCTTCAAGTGGCTGCAGGCCGTCGACGCCCCCGAGGTCGCCTTCCCGACCCTCAACCCGGCGTGGGTCTGCAGCAACTACGAGATCCGGCTCGAAGAGTCCGAGATTGAGACGCTGGGCCTGGGCGCCGACGCTGGCGCCGGCGACGTCAGCGTGCTGGCCATCGTCAACGTCTCGACCCCCACCTCGCCGACCATCAACCTGATGGCGCCGATCTGCGTGGCCGTCGAGACGCGGCGAGGGATCCAGGCCGTCCAGCACAACCGCAGCCTGTCGACGCGGCACCCGCTGCGCGCTCGCCAGCGCGGCGAGCGGCGGGTGGCCTGAGGCCATGAGGGCTACAGCCGCCATCCTTTGCGCGCTCTGCCTGATGGCCGCCTCGTCCAACGCGGCGGCCCAGGAGCCCGCGCCGGACGTCGCCGCGCCGCGCGAGGTGGCCGTCGTGGGCGCCTGGAGGCCCGTGGACGCGCAGCGCGACGCCGCCGCTGGGCCGCTGGCCCAGTCGGGGCTCGACCTCTACTTGTCGGCCGCTCCAGGCGCGGCGCTTCACCCCGGCCAGCGCTTCGACGTCTATCGCCGCGTCCAGGCCCCGCCCGAGATCTCCCTCGTCATCCGCGTCGGCGAGCTGCTCATCGTCAGCGTCCAGCCCTCGCTGGCCGTCGCCAGGGTCGTCGGTGGGCCCGATCCGGCCGCGCAACCCCACCTCAAGACGCCGGGCGTCCTGATCGGAGACTACATCATCGAGGCCCAGCCCAAGAAGGTCGACCAGAAAGCCGAGCCGCCCGAACGCCGCCCCCGGCAGCGCCGCAAGGCCCCGCCCAAGGCCGCCGAGGCGCCCGCAAGGCCCGACGACGCCCTCCCAGACGCGCCGGACAAGAAGCCCGACCTGGGCGACAAGGACACCTTCGAGTTCTGGGATCAGGGGCCTGTCGAGTTCTAGCTCGAGTTCAAGACGGCGCCCGCCAACCTCGATCTTCACGGGCCTCAAGCCCGGGCCCAGCTCGCCGCGTCGCCTCGCCGCCCTATAAAATTGCGCGCAGCGATCGACATGCTATCGTTCAAAGGTGTCCAGGACGTCGACGGCGTGGAGATCCAAGGATGGAGCGATCCCCGTTGACCAGGCCCGCTCCCGCCATCGCGACCGCCCCACCGGAAGGTGCGGGCACCCCGCGGCGTTGAATCTCCTGACGCGATCTCGTCGGCAGACTGCACCTGCCCTTCGATCGACCGCGCAGGAGAACGCCGCGACAACGAGGGGATGAGGGACATGTACGCCAGAAAGGAGATGATCGCCGCGCTCGCGATGACCCTCTGCCTCTTGCCCTCCGCCCTCTCCCACGCCGAAGGCGCGCGAAAGCCCCTCGACGCGGTCGACCCGCTTGAGGCGCGACACCGGGAGATCGACGCGGCCCGCGACCTCTTCCTTGATGAGGATCTCCAGGCTTCCCAGCGCCAGCTCGAGGCGCTGCTCGGCGCCGATCTGCCGCCCGAGGCCCGCGCCCGGGTCGACATCCTGATGGGGAGGATCTTCATCGAGCGCGGCCTGGGCCAGAGGGCGCTCGGCCACCTCGACAAGGTCGACGAGGCCCTGGTGCCGGCGCCGGCCTACCTCTTCTGGCTCAAGGCCCGCGCCCACACCATCGCCGGGAAGTACGCGCCGGCCCTGGAGCTGCTGCGCGCCATCGTCCTGGCCGAGCCCGAGTCCATCATCCTCCATTACGCCCGCGCCGAGCTCGCCGACGTCCTCTACGACGCCGGCCAGTACGACGAGGCCGGGCGCGCCTACGCCGACCTCCTCGACCTCTACCCCGAGTTCCCTCGCCAGCACGTCGCCATGTACCGCCGCGCCCAGATCCTGCTGCGCCAGGGCGACGAGGCCCGCGGCGCCGCCTTGATGCGCGAGGTCTGGTGGCGCTTCCCCTTCAAGGAGGAGGGCGACAAGGCCCGCCTCATCCTCGACGCGGGTCGCCTCGTCGGCATCAAGATCCCCGTCGATTCCCCGGCCAGGCTCTTCGAGCGCGCCCACCAGCTGCGCAAGCTCAAGCACTGGCGCGAGGCCACCGACGCCCTCAACGACCTGCTCGCCCAGCTCCGACGAGGGAAGCCGGACGCGACCCTGGAGAACCGGATCCTGATGGAGCTGGCCCTGACCGCGCTCGACATGCAGGACTACGACGAGGCCCTGCCCAGGCTCCAGGAGCTCGACGCCCGCAGCGCCGACCCCGCCCTCAACGCTGGCCTCTCGCGCGACGCTGTCCTTGACACATTGCAGGACTGCCACCACCGCATGGGCGACTCCGAGCGGGCCGAGGCGATCCTCAACGGCCGCCTCAAGGGGCGCCCGGCCTCCGAGCGCGATCGCGCCCTGGCTCGCTTCTACTGGGAGGACGGCCGATATGAGGACTCGCGGCGCCACCAGGAGCGCACGCTGCGCGGCCGCGCCAGGCAGGGCTGGGACTACGCCTTCTTGCTGCTCAAGACCGGCGATGCGCGAGGCGCCGAGCGGCTCCTCGTCGCCATGCGCGGCGACCCTCGCAAGCGCGACAACATCCCCGTCGATCAGCTCGACTACTGGATCGCGCGGGCTCGACAGAAGCAAGGCCGCGCCGACGACGCCCTCAAGGCCTACCAGGGCGTCGTCGACGCGCACCCCAGGACCTGGTACGCGCACCTGGCCAGCAGCCGCCTCAAGGAGATCAAGGCGCAACGCGACTCCAAGGCCCCTCTGGACGCGCGCAGCGCCTGCATCCACTGGAGCGGCCCGGACAAGCCCCCCGAGGCCCCCAACGAGGCCCTCTTCGGCCGACCCGAGGCCATGACGCCCTACACCACCCCGCTGGCCCTCCAGGGCGGCGCGCGGCGCGCCTCGGCGCTCCACGGCGACCTGTGGCCCGCGCTCAAGGCCGCGTCCTTCCTGGCCGACATCGGCCTGGAGTGGGACGCGCAGTTTGAGATGCGCAAGGCGGCGATGGAGTTTCGAGAGCTGGACGCGGCCTTCGCCAAGGGGGCCTCCCCCACCGCCGCGCGCCCCATCGCCCTGACCCGGACGAAGCGCTGGGGCCACTTCGTCGACAACCGCCGCACCGAGCGCCTGGGCTTCTGGGGCCTCAAGCCCAGCGCGCTGAGCTACCCCGTGCCGCGCGCCGCCGCTGGCAAGGCCGCGCTGGCCCACCGCCAGAACCAGATCAAGGCCCGGCGCGCAGCGCTGCGCGACGATCTGCGCGTGGCGATGATGGATATCGGCGATTACCACCTCGTGCGCATCATGCGCTTCGGCCAGGGCGGCTGGCGAGGCGAGGAGCCCGGCGAGGCGCCGGAGCTGTGGAGCGAGGCCTACCCGAGGGCCTACGCGCGCCTGGTGACGCACCACGCCCGCAAGAACAACGTCAACCCCTACCTCTTGTGGGCGATCATGACCGTCGAGTCGGGCTACAACCCCGACACGATCTCCTACGCCGACGCGCGAGGGCTGCTGCAGGTCATCCCCAAGACGGGCAACAAGGTCGCCGCCGCGCTCGGCGAGAACGACTTTGGCCCCTATGACCTGATGCGGCCGGACACGAGCATCCGCCACGGCGCCTGGTACTTCCGACAGCTCCTCGACAAGTTCCACGGCCAGGAGCCGCTGGCGATCGCCTCGTACAACGGCGGCCCGCACAACGTCCAGCGCTGGCTCAAGCACAAGAGCCACGTCCCCCTGGACGAGTTCGTCGAGGAGATCCCCTTCAGCCAGGCCAGGCGCTACACCAAGCGCGTCACCCTCTACCTGGGGCTCTTCTTGAACCTCTATGAGGGCGCCGAGAACCTCTACCTGGGCCAGCGCCTCAACGAGGAGGCGCGGGTCGAGCCCCGCTACTGATCGCTATTCCTCAATAAGATCAAGATCATCGACCGTGTTAACGTTCGTCAGCGATCGCCGCCACGCCGGGTCCAGCGCCTCAAGCTCTGCGGGGCCGAGGAGCATGGGGGACGCCAGCGCGCCGATGACGCGCTGGAGGCTCATGCGCCCGTCGGCGGTGGCCCGCTCCAAGGCGTCGAGCGCGGGCTCGGGGCGAAAGAGGGCGTGGAGGGCCTCGAAGCGGGGCTGGCCGAACTCATCGCGGGTGACGGGCACCAGGGCGTCGTGGGCGTGCGCGGGGTCCAGGGCGAGCTCGGCCATCCGAGCCAGGAGCTGTATCCGCACCGCCGGCAGGTCGCAGCTCAGGGCCAGGACCCACGGGATCTGCCGCCTCGCCGCCCAGCTGAAGCCCGCCGAGAGCCCGGCGGCGGGGCCAGAGAGCGCCGGATCGTCCTCCAGGAAGGTCAGGCCCTCGTGGCGCTGGAGGTGTTCGAGGAGCCTGGGGTCCTGGCCGACGCGGCGGACGTTGATCCAGATGTCGGGGGGGTCGAGCGCGACGCGCACGGCCGCGATGATGTGATCGACGAGCGCCCGGCCCCTCCAGACGTGCAGGGCCTTGTTGGCGCCGAAGCGGCTGGAGTGGCCCCCGACCAGGATCATGGGTTGGATGAGGGTGTTCAGTGGGTCTCCTCCAGCGGGATCTCTTCGACGAGGGCGAGCACCTTGGAGACCTCCAGGACGCGCAGCGCGTCGTCCCAGGGGACGCGCGTGCCGGCCTCCTTGGGGAAGAGGATGCGCGCGCCGCAGGGCACGCCGGAGACGTTCGCGCCGATGTCGGCCTCGTCCGAGGAGGCGCGGGCGACCTCGACGACCTCGCCGTAGAGGGCTTCGGCGAAGCTCTCGCGGGCGCCGGGGGGGAGGTAGAGGCCGGACTCGTGGCGATCGTCGTCCTTGAGGACGCGCACGAGCACGCGGGGGCCCATGGGCTGGATGTGGCGGATGATGCGCTTGGGGGGGGGCTCTGACATGCTGCTCCTGAGAGGGTTGGCGATGGGCCAGCCCCTGCGGGCGGCGTCGTTCTCAGAGGGAAGCAGACCTGCCGGGCGCCGTCAACCACCCATCAGGGGGAGAGGAGCCGGGGACCTACCACATCTTCCACCACTTCTTCGAGTCCTCACCCTGGGTGCCCTCAGGGCCGCCCTCGGGGACGTCGACCTCGATGGGGGCGACAGGCGAGGAGGGCGGAGAGACAGGAATTTCAGGCAAGGATGGAGAAGGGTTGCTCGGAGGCCCGCCGTGGGTCGGGGTGGGAGAGGGGGAGAGGGCCGGGGCTGCGCCGAGCGCGGGCGCCGAGGGGGCGTAGCGCGGGGCGGGTCGGCCGTGGCGGGCGACGATGCGCGCGATCTGGGCCTTGAAGGCTGCGCCCTTGGCGGGGTTGACCATCAGGACGTAGTTGGCGAAGCCCTCGATGGAGTTGATGACGTCGCCGCCGGCGCCCCATTGCTTGCCCTCGGGGCCGTCCTTCTCGATCTGGAAGAGGAGGGCGCGGAAGCGGCGCAGGGTGTCGCGGGGGATGTTGGGGAGGTCGTTGACGACGAGGCCGGTGACCTCCTGGCGGCGCCCACGGTGGAGGACGCGGGTCTTGTCGGGGTGGACGACGAAGCGCTCGTCGGCGATGACATTGCGGGCCTGGGAGAGCAGGCGGCCGACCTTGGGGAGGGCGGCCTTGTCGCCGGAGAAGGTCAGGTCGTCGGCGTAGCGGGTGTAGGCGGAGAAGCCGTTGAGCGCGGCGATGTCGCAGAGGCGCTGGTCGAGCCGACGACAGGCCCAGTTGGTGATGGCGGGGCTGGTCGGGGCGCCCTGGGGCAGGAAGCGCTCGGAGGTGGCCACGAAGTAGCGGCGGCCGTCGAGATCGATCTGGACGCTCTCGGGCTCGGTGCAGAGCATGGCGAAGACGGTCGTGGCGGCCTTGGAGTAGCCCAGCGAGCGGAAGACGCCCCAGACCCTCGGGTAGGTCATCGTGGGGAAGAAGTCCTTGAGGTCGAGGTTGACGACGACCTCGGCGCCGACGTGAGGGCGCGCATTGCTGACGATGGAGCGGCCGGGGAGGAAGCCGTGGGCGGCGTCGTGGACCTGCAAGCGGCTCAGGATGTTGTCGTAGATCCAGCGCTGGGCGCGCTTGAGGCGCGGCATGGGCGCGGAGATGAGGCGGTGGCCGCCGGTCTTCTTGGGGAGCTTGAAGCGGACGTAGTGGGAGACCTGGCTGACGGGGCGGCCGTAAGCCAGAAAGCGCAGCTCGCCCAGGGTGATCCCCATCGCCGAGGCGATCTCGTGGGGGGAGCCCAGGGGCGGCAGGCCAAAGCGGGCCAGCAGGTCGACCTCAAGGGCGGCGTCGTTGAGGCCCCCTGAGCGGCCAGGGCCGAGGTGGAGGAGGTCGAGCTGCTTGCGCTCGGCCCAGGCCTGGGCGCGGCGCTCGCGCTCGCGCTCGCGGCGCGCCTTGGTCTCCTGCTGGCGCAGGCGGCTGTCGGCCATCCGGCGCTTGCGGGCCTCCTTGAGCAGCTCGGCGGTGTTGCGGAGCCTGGACTGCTCGGTGCGCAGGACGTTGAGCTGGGCGATGAGCTCCTGCTTGCGCGCGTGTTCGGCCGAGGCGATGCTGTTCGGGTGGGGGCCTGCCCAGAAGCCGAGCCGGACCATCTGCTCATAGATGAACTGCGTCCGGCCGACCTCGCGGATGCGATCGTAGAGCTCCTGGCGGGAGCTGGGCTGGCTGGTCATGATGGGAACCCACAGGCGCAACGGTCAGAAGTGACACCTTCGAAAGGTCCGTTGACTGGATCGCTCAACTCAAGCGTGGGCGGGGTCCCCGTCGGCATTTGGCTTTCACGGAAACGGGTCCGCAAAGCCGACGGGGACCCTGCCCACGCCCAAGTAAGGAGCGAGCCAGTGACGCATGGCAGGTCATTCGACATGGACGGCGATCCGCCGCCCGGGTTGCAAGGCCCTGTCACCTCTGCCCGTTGCGTCTGTGGGCTCTCAGCACTCTGCTGGAAAAATCTCACAATACCCCCCTCGCCGTCCAGCTACGGCCTTCGACCCGAGCGCCGCGAATGTCCCATCCGCAGCGCCAGGATGTGTGAGCAGGGGCCCTTGTAGAGCTTGTTCTGACGATGCCAGTAACAAGAGCACTCTGCCTCGATAATACGCTCATCCGGATCAATAAGCAAACTCGGGAGAAGCTCCTCGCGCCCCTCCCGCACGCGGCCCGACAGCCGAAGCGCCGCCTCCGGCGTCCGATCGGCCCGCAACACGGTGACCTTGCCCTGATCGACCAGGGCCGTCGCCTCCTGCTCGCGCTCGTTGGCGAAGCGCAGCCTGTCCATGGGCAGGGGCTCGCGGCTAAGCTCCCGAACTCTATAGACATTCTTGTTGATGTCGTAGATCGCCCGGCCCGCCTGCGTGTAGGCCCCGAGCGCACCGAGCACCACCGACCGATCCAGCCCCAGGCGGCTGGCCAGCCTGTCCGGCGCCTCGAACCAGGTCTCCTTGAGGCCGTGGAAGACCCGCCGCATCGTCATGTTGTCGACCGCCGCTCGCGGCGCCATCAGATCGAAGTTGCCCGCCGTCGACCAGTCGTTCTTCGTCCAGCCCGACAACCCCAGCGTGAAGGACATGTCCCCCAGATCCGCCACATAGAACGAGGGCATCCCCTGGCCGAGCAGGTGCACCGTAAAGCGCCTCGCCGCCGGGATGAGCCGCTCGAGGATCTGAATCCGACGGCGACCCCAGACCCGGATCTCGTGGGCCTCCTCCCCCTTGAAGATCGAACGCGGGCAGACCACCTCCAGACCCCAGGGCTCGAAGATCACCCGCACCGGCTCGCCGGGCCTCAACACATAGCGCATCGAGCGAGGGCCCTTCTTCTCCTTGTTCCGCCGCAGCACGAAGCAGAAGTTGTGCACGTCCATCGGGTGCAGATCAAAGCGCACCGAGGGCATCGCCATGGCCGAGTTGACCTGCAAGAAACCCCGGACCCATGTGTCCGGAAGGTCGATCTTGACCTCCTTGTGCGCCTCCTCGCCCTCCGTCCTGACCTCGAAGCCCGACGGATCAACCTCGAAGTCCGTCTCCTTGTACGAGCGGATCTTCTGGAACTCGTCGTAGAGCTCGGACGAGTAGTCCACGTTCGTCGTCCCGCAGGCGAACTCGCCGATGTCCTTGAAGACCTCGTAGCTGGCCCCAAGGCGACCGTAGCTCGACTCATCCTGGCTGAAGCACTCGAAGAAGACCTCGGCGGGGGGGACCGTGATCACCGGATCGAGCACGAACCAGACGTTGCGATCCCGCTCGTACATGTAGGTGTAGAGGCTCGACTGCGCCCGCCAGTAGGCGGACATCTGCTCGCTGATCCGCTGGTTGACCTCGTTGAGCTCGCGCTGCAAGGGCGCCACGAGGCGCTCGACCTCGGCCCGCTGCCCCGACACCGCCGCCCAGTCGACCATCTCCTGGCGCTCAAGCCACTCCTTGTAATGCGTCTTGTCCTTGGGCTGGTAGCGCAAGTCCGAGATGACCACGTCGTGCAGCGCGCTGATCGCCTCTCGGAAGGCGATATTCTTGCGCAGCCGCCCCCTGAAGAAGGTCGGCTCCCGGCGCGCGTCCGGCACGAAGGACATCGCCGTCCCTTCCCCTCGGTTGCGCACCCCGCTGCTGCCCAGGTAGGAGTAGGTGAACTCCATCACAGCCCTCCCCGCGCCGAGCGCTCTTCGACCTCAACGACCCGGATCGGCACCGCGATCCCCGGGTGGGCTGCGTGCACGCTCAACAACACCCCGATGGCCTCGGCCCTGGACTCCACCGAGATCGAGGCGGACACCCCGTCGAGCACGTCGGCGACGACCTCGGCGGCCTCCAGGCCGCCCGCCGCCTCGCGCCCCAGGAAGTCAAAGATGCGCTTCTTGGCCACCCTCCCCCGGTTGATCCCGCACAGCACGCGCTTGAAGTAGGGCGCCAGCTCCCGCAGCCGCGCCGCGTCCCCGGCCGCGTATCGCTCCAGATAATGGGTCACGAAGAGCTGCAGGTTGCCCGAGGGGTGCTCGCTGAGCTTGAGCATGATCTCCTGCCCTGACTCGTCCTGGAAGTGGCGCGTGATCATCTCACGACCGAAGCGCTGGACGTCCTCCTTGACGCTGTCGCAGATGCCCACCAGCAAGCCCGGCGTCCAGTCATCACCCTCGAAGCGATCCCGGAAGTAGGCAAAGGCCCAGGCCCGCGTGTCATCCCACCGCGAGTCCAGCACCCCCAGCGCCAACCCCAGCTCTTTCTTGACCCGACCGACGCTGCGCTCCAGCATCCCGCGCGACGCGACCCTGACCGACAGGATCTCGTGGCTGGACAGCTCCACGAGCTCACCGACGCTGAGCGACTCCGGCGACAGGTGCGTCCCCATCAACACCCCGCCGACCTCCTGGGCCGCGCCCGTCGAACCCTTGAGCAGCCTCCACACCTGATCGCGCGACACGCCCGCCATCGCGCCGCTCAGATCCTCGCGCAAGACCCGAGACACGAAGGGCGACACCTCCTCGGAGATCCGGTTGGCCAGCAGCACGTCGATCAACACGCGCACGACCTCCGCCGCGAAGATCGGGTGCACCCCGGCCAGCCGCGCCACGATCGGCCGCGCCGCGTCGCGCACGTCCCCCAGCTCGTGCAGGAGCAAGGTCAACAACAGCTCCTGGCGACCCAGCAGGACACGATCCGAGAAGCGCCCGAGGAGCCGCACGCCGCGACCGCGCACCCCCGCGAACTTCGACCCCAGCATCGCCTCGACGGTGCCAGAGTCCACCATCGGCTCGCCCTCACGCGCCAGCAGCACATCCGCGCCGAAGGACTGCACCTCCGACAGCCCGTGACCCAGCAGATCCCGGACCACCTCCAGCGAGATCCCCGCCAGCAGCGACCCGAAGCGCCGCACGAGCAAGTCGGCCACGTCCCGCGCGACCGCCTCCTCCCCCGCCTTGAGCCCCATCAGGTGCGACACCAGCCGGCCGATCAGCCCCCGCGCCGCGTGATCCGGGATCGACGAGGCGTCGATCACCTCTCTGACGAACCACCGCGTATCCTCGAAGGCGCACGTCATCAGCTGCGCCAGCAACACCCCATCCGACAGGAAGTGCCCTCGGCCATCCCTGAGCCACACCTGCGAGCGCTCCCTGGCCGCCCTGGACACCGAGGTCGCCGCCGCCAGCAAGAGCTCCCGGCTCGGCGCCGAGGGGTTGTAGCGCGCCTCGGCCAGCTCAAAGCCCAGATCCGCCGTCACCTCGTAGGCCGCGCCGAGCATCATCGCGATCGCGTCGACGCCCAGCGAACTCAGCACCGCCCTGTTGCCCCGCGCCGCCTTGACCGCGAAGCGGTGCACCGGCTCGCACTTGCTCTCGGCCATCAGGTGGAAGAGCCCCTGCGGCACCCTGTCCCACAGGTGCCCGAAGGACTCCTCGCGCACCCTCGGCTCCGGACCCCCCAGGCTGTAACCCTCCTTGCAGAACCAGGCCTTGCTCCCCCGCTTGAAGCCGTACCGAGGGCTCTTGCCGTACAAGATGTGGTTGAAGGAGAGGTAGGACGCCCACGCGTCCCACTGCTTGTTGATCGACCGCCGTTGCCGCCACGAATAGCGGCTGATCGTCTTCGTCGCCCGCGCGTCACTGTCTGCGTAGGGCAGCAACACGCCGACGCACATCTTGACGTAATCGGGGTCGTCAAGCTCCCCCAGCCGATCGAGCGTCCACCACACCCTCTGCCTCAAATACCAGCGCGTCGTGTCCCCGTAGGCGATCGTCGACGAGCTTCGCTTGAGCTCCTCCTTCACCTGCGCCCTGTTCTGCCACCGGGATCTCCCAGAGTTATCCCGCACATAGGAGCCATAGCGCCCTTGCCGGAAGAAGGCCTGGGACTTCTCGAAGCGGTGCGCGATGATCCCGAAGACCTCCCCGTCGCGGCGGTACTCCGACGACTTGAAGATGTGGCGGATGGACCTGAACCACGGCGGCCTCAAGGGCGCCGACCTCAACACATCCAGCAGCGCCGGCCTCACCGTCGGGCTGTCGATCAAGTAGATCGTGTCCAGCACCTCAAAGTTCGTATGCCGAGCCTCGGGGCTCAAATACCCGCGCAGCGCCTCCGCGAAGACCTCCGCAGATCCCCCACGGGCCGGCCCCTGCAAGGACCCCGGCAGCGACGCCAGCAGCGACTCCCTGAACGCCCCCTTCCCGCGCTCGTCGTAGACCTTCAAGAGCGCCTCGGCCGCGATCCGCCGCTCGAACTCCGGCCTCGACGCGTCCGAGAACATCCAGTTCAAGGTCGGGATCGACGCCGACGAGCCGCAAAAACCCAGCGCCCAGGCCACGCAGTAATCCCGCATCGGCCGGCCGCTGCCCAGCATCCCCAGCAGCAGCCCCTCGGCGTCGCGCAGCCTCATCTCCCCCGCGCGCCATATCGCCCGGTTCAACCTCCAGCGCGTCTCCATCGGCGTCGCTCGACCGCTGAACCGATCGATCACCCGCCGCGCGCGGCCCGCGAAGCGCCCGCCGCGCGGCTCCCCCCGATCCACGCCGACCTCGCCCTGCCGCAAGCGATCGAGCACCGCCCTCTCCTGGGCCGCCGACACCCCCGACCGCGCCGACCGCCCTGCCCCCCCCGGCATCACCCCCGTCACCGGCGGCGGCGAGGGCCGCGCTGGCGGCGGCGAGGGCGTCGACATCGTCGGCCTCACCGGCCCGCTCGACGCGGGCCGCGCTGGCGTCGTCGACACGATCGACGGCGCGCTGGACGTCGGCGTCGGCGCGCCGCCCTCTCGGTATCCCGCCTTGAGCTTGTCGTCCCGGAGCTTGGCGTACTCCCGCTCCGCCTCGACCCGACCCACCGGCAGCACCGTCCTTGAGCCGTCCTTGAGCGGGTGACCCCGCCGACCATACCGGAAGTTCACCACATACTGCCCCACCCCCACCTCACAAAGATCGATCTCGTAGACCTTCTCGGTGAGGCCGGCTGTAAAAACCAGGACAGTTTGTTCGATAAGCTTCACGGTGAGGAAACCCCCTCTCTAAAATGCGTTGACCATCGACATACTAGACAAGAGTTCACGCCGCTGTCAAACAAAAAAACAAGAAGCCGACGCCCGCCCACACGATCCCGATGGCTACGGCCCTGAACAGGCCATCAGCCCCTCCCGAAGCAGTAGAACACGCCCCCCGACGAGCCCACGTAGATGCGCCCGTCCACCACGCAGGGCGTCGAGAAGCACCCCCCCTGCACCCCGACCTCCCAGATGAGCCGCCCGCTCTCGGCCTCCAGCATCAGCACCTTCGACCCCAGGCTCCCAAAGATCACCTTGTCCTCGACCACCACCGGAGAGCTCCACACCGACGCGCCCACCTCGAAGCGCCACACCTCCGCCCCGTCCCGCGCGTCCAGGCAGTAGAACACCCCGTCGTGACCCCCGATGTAGAGCCGCTCGCCCACCACCGCCGGCGTCGACCACCAGCCCGCTCCGTTGGACCGCGACCACACCTCCCGGCCGCCCGCCCGATCAAAGCAGAAGACCTTCGGCGAGCCCGCCTCCGCCGCCGCGTAGATCCTGTCGCCCAGCACCACCACCGACGCGTCCGTGTCGTCCCCCGTCTGCGTCACCCACCGCTGCTGCCCCGTGCGCGCGTCCAGGCACTTGACCTCCCCGTGGTAGTTGGCCAGGTACATCTCCCCGTCGTCGACCGCCGGCGAGGTCTCCGAGCCGTTCGATCCTGGCTTCGTCCCTGGCCCGATGCCGCCGACGAAGGCCTTCCAGTGCACCGCCCCTGTCCTCGGCTCCAGGCAGTGCGCGAACCCCGCCTCCCCGCACACGTAGACCTTGTCCTGGTACACGCACGGCGACGAGTCGCAGTCGTCCCCCGTGTTGTAGCGCCACACCAGCTTCCCCGTTCGCGCGTCCACGCAATAGAGGTGGTCGTCCACATTGCCGATGTAGATCCGGTTCTCGTAGACGCACAGCGAGCTCTTGAACATCCTCTCGGCCCGGAAGCGCCAGCCCACCTCGCCGCTGTCGGCGTCAAAGGCGTAGAGCACGCAGCCCTGCCCCCCGACGAAGACCCAGCGCCCCAGCTTCGAGGCCTGGCCCGTCCAGCCCGTCCCCGCCCACGTCACCGGCTTGCCGCGCAGCGTCGTCGGGAAGGAGGCCAGCCTGCTGGACCACAACAGCTCCGGCCGATCCGGCACCGGCCCCGTCCCATAGAAGGTGTGCGAGGGGTTGCCCCGGAACATCAACACCGTCTGCGACGACGCGCTCTCCTCGCCAGACCCCCACGCGGGCAGCTCCAGCCCCGCGCGCCCTGACACCTCCAACCCCAGCCCCAGCGGCTCGGACCAGTCCCCCGTCAAGGGCGCGTCCCACGCCATCGCGCGGCCCGCCGCCAGCCCGGCGCCCGCCCACGCCCCCGCCGCCAGCAGCTCTCGCCTCGTCCATCGACCCGACACACGCCCCTCCGCCCTGCGCCCTCGACCCTCGACCCTACAAGCGGCCGCGGCCCTGTCCAGTTCTCCCAACTCAGGCAGGGTGTGGTGACAAAGCCCAGCAGAGCCTCTACCTTACAGGACGAGGCCCGCAAGACGGCGCGCCCACACCGACGGAGCCGAGGTAGCCATGAAGCGCCCCACCGTGATCCTCCGAGCCTGCCCGAACTACGACAGCGGCCGCATCCGGCGCATCGTCACCGAGGGCCTCGAACACCTCGACCTGCGCCCCTTTGGCCGCACCCTCGTCAAGCCCAACGTCGTGGCCTCCGGCGACCAGTTCCCCAACGCCTACACCCGCCCCGAGTTCATCGAGGGCGTCCTGATGGCCCTCAAGGACCGCGACAATGACAAGGTCGAAGAACTGGCCATCGGCGAGCGCTGCGGCATCACCATGCCCACGCGCTACGCCTTCAAGGGCGCCGGCTACTACCCCATGGTCAAGCGCGTCGGCGGCGTCAAGATCCACCACTTCGACGAGGTCCCCCAGATCGAGGTGCCCCTGTACCACCCCGAGCGCCTGCGCGACGCCATGTTCTTCCCCGAGCCGGTGGTCAAGGCCGACTTCTTCGTCAACTGCCCCAAGTTCAAGGCCCACCCCTGGACCACCGTGACCTTCTCGATGAAGAACTACATCGGGATCCAGGACGACCGACACCGCCTCATCGACCACGACCACAAGCTCAACGAGAAGATCGCCGACCTCCAGTACGCCATCCAGCCCCAGTTCATCGCCATCGACGCCATCACCGCCGGCGAAGGCCGCATGCTCACCCCCCTGCCCTTCGACATGGGCCTCATCATCATGGGCGACAACCAGGTCGCCTTCGACGCCGTCTGCTGCCGCATCATCGGCCTCGACCCCCTGTCCGTCGACCACATCCGGCTCGCCCACGAGCGCGGCTTCGGCCCCGTCGACATGGACCAGATCGACCTCGCCGGCGACGTCAGCTTCGAGCAGGCCTGCGACAAGGCCCGCGGCTTCAAGACCGGCCTGATCCGCGTCGAGGACTACTTCAAGGACACCAACATCCGCGCCTACGCCGGCCCACCCCCCGGCGGCCACGGCGACGACTACTGCTGGGGCGGCTGCCCCGGCGCCATGGAGGAGGCCATCGAGATCCTGCGCCTCTTTGACCCCAGAACCGACACCCAGATGCCCCCCATCCACATCGTCTTTGGCAACTACGACGGCCCCATCGACGCCAAACCCGGCGAAAAAGTCGTCTTCATCGGCGACTGCTCCCGCTTCAAGGGCGAGATCGCCGGACAGCAGGTCGACATCCAGTCCACCTACGTCGACCGATCCCACAAGGACCCGCACACCGCCACCCACGACGACATCTTCGCCAAGATGATCAAGACCACGCGCCAGATGCGGCGCAGCGAGGACGTCATCAAGATCCACGGCTGCCCCGTCAGCGTCGCCGAACAGGCGCTCGCCCTCGTCGAGCTCGGCCACCTCAAGAACCCCTACTTCGACCCCAAGAACATGGTCCTCTTCACCAGCAGCTACCTCTCCTGGCGCTCCCGACAGGCCATCGCGCGCCTCGGCGGCACCCCCTATCAGATCCCCGGACCCTCCGCCCGCGGCGCCGCTCGCCCCGACCAGAACCTGCCCCCCGCGGGCGCCTCGACCCCTCTTGAAGCCCGGTGACCAGGAGCCCCTTGCCGATGGGCGACGATCTGGACCCCTTCGACCCCGAGATCTCCGATCTCATCCTCGACTTTGACCCCATCACCCTCGCCCGGCGGCCCGTCGCCCGCGCCCAGGTCGTCGAGGCCTTCCGGCGCCGCAACAACCGCCGCGCCGCCAACATCGTCGCGCGCCTGCCCGTCGACGATCGCGGCGACCTCGACCCCGACGCCGTCGACCGGCTCCTGCTCGCCGTCCACTCCGAGATCCAGCGCCTCAGCGAGGAGTTCCTCCAGGGCGCCCGCGTCAAGGCCATCCTCGCCCCCACCCTCCAGGCCATGCGCGACTGCGGCCTGCCTCCCCCCTACCGCGTCGTCGACGTCGGCTGCGGCCCAGGCTTCATGATCCGATGGCTGGCCGCCTTCGGCGACCTCGGCGACGACGTCGAGCTCGTCGGCGCCGACTACCACCTCGCCCTCATCGAGCGCGCGCGCCGGCTCGCCCAGGCCGAGGGCCTGCGCTGCCGCTTCGAGGTCGCCAACGCCTTCCACCTCACCCAGCCCGCCTCCATCTTCATGTCCATCGGCGTCATCCACCACTTCCGCGGACCCTCCCTCGGCGCCTTCCTCGCCCAGCAGGACCGCCCCGAGGCCATGGCCTTCATGCACTTCGACATCAAGTCCTCCTGGCTCGCCCCCATCGGCGCCTGGATCTTCCACGTCGCCCGCATGCGCGAACCCCTCTCTCGCCATGACGGCGTCCTGTCCGCCGCACGCGCACACCCCAGCGAGGCCCTCGTCAACGCCGCCCGACAGCACGCCCCAGGCTTCAAGGCCGCCCTCTTCGACGAGGACCGCGCCCCCCTGCCCATCCTCAAGGTCATGCACGCCCTCGTCGGCGTCCGACCCGCCCTCGCCGACGCCCTCGTCGACGCCCTCGGCCCCGACAGACACCGGCTGGAGCCCCTGTCATGATCACCGCGCTGACCCTCGTCACGCTCGCCCTCCTCGACGCCGCCTTCGCCGGCTTCCGCGACGCCGCCGGCCGCAACCCCCTGCTCCACAAGACCCACTACTACATGCTCGCCATGCTCAAGGGCGCCCTCGTCGGCTCCCTGGCCGTCGCCCTCATCGCCGCCACCGTCGGCCTCGGCCTCTGGCTCACCGACGACCTCGACGCCCTCTGGATCGACTACCTCGCCGCCGGACGACGCATGATCGCCGTCTACGGCGCCTACGGCACCATCGCCATCCTGGCCCTCTTCGTCTACGCCATCCCCCGACCCGAGATCAGCAGCCTCGTCACCGTCCTCATCCTCGGACCCTTCACCCTCCTGCGACCCCTCGTCATCCTCGCCGGCGCCCTCTGGGCCGCCATGGCCGCCCCGCGCGCCGAGATCATCCTCTTCGCCACCGCCGCCGCCGTCCTCATGGGCGCCCTCGAACCCGCCCTCGCCCGCCTCCGCACCAGCCCCCGCGATCTCGACGACCAAATCCACCTGCGCTGACCGACCCCCGCCGGGCAGGCTCGACAGGTTGTGCAAAGCGAGGGCTTCACGGACTCACTGGAAACGGTTCCGGGGGGTCCGGGGTGGGCCGCGACCAGCCCCGACGGTGGGACTCCCGCCGAGGGCGGGTCGACAGGCGATCGGGGCGGCCTCCACCACCCTCCAGAGGCACACCCTCGACCAACCTTCACCCAACCACACCCTCCAGAGGTCGCCCTCGACCAACCTTCACCCAATGACACCCTCCAGAGGCACACCCTCGACCAACCTTCACCCAACCACACCCTCCAGAGGTCGCCCCTTGACCACCCTTCACCCGACGACACCCTCCAGAGCCTCATCACCGCCGAGGCTTGAGCTCTCCGGCCCTTCTTGAGCGTCAATTTGACCGGGCCGTCGACACAACCTTGCCTCTCGAGGGGGCCCGCTCGCGCAAACTTCGCCAGGAATCGCCCTCCAGAGGTCACCCTCACCCTGAACTGTAGAAAACCTCTACCTATCAAGGTCCAGCCTGTTGAAGTTTTCGACACAATCCTGCCCCTTGAGGGGCCTGATCGTGCAAACCTCGTCAGGGAACGCCCTCCCGAGGGGCTCTGGACCCGCCGTTGATCACAGGCTTCGACGGGTGGGCACACGGTCCTTGCGGCGACCGACGGTTGAAGGGCAAGACAGGTTTGCTCAGTGAAGCCTGAAGTCCTGCCGCGCTCGACGATCGCCCCACGCTCCTCGCACCGCCCCCTCCGGGGACGGGCTCGTCGGGTGGGGCTAGAAGCCCGGGGGGCTGCGCCCTGTCGGTCGCAGGCCAGCGCACGATCCAAGTCGACACCAGGGGGCGTGAAAACCACAATCCACAGGCCCACTTCGACGCGCTGATCCGCCCCTGCGATCCGCCCTGGCCCGCGCGCCGGCCTGCGCCCAAGGGGCGCAGCCCCCCCGGGCATCCAAGCCCCACCCGACGAGCCCGTCCCCAACGGGGGCGGTGCGAGGAGCGTGGGGCGATCGGCGAGCGCGGCAGGACTTCAGGCTTCACTGAGCAAACCTGTGCAATGGACCCCCTCGTGATCGCGCCCCTTGGCCCTGGGGTCGCCATCCCTTACGATGGCCGGGCTTGAGACCAGGGATGAGCGACGAGGAGACAACCATGAAGCAACTGATCAAGGTGATGGTGGCGCTGGGGCTGGCGGGCACGCTGGGCGCCTGCGGCGACGAGGACAAGCCGACCCCCGCCGAGGCCAACCCGGAGCCTGAGGCCCAGCCCGAAGCCGCCCCTGAGCAGGAGCCCGAGCCCGAGGCGGAGCCTGAGCCCGAGTTCACGGGCGCCTTCGCGGACGCCAAGGCCACGGAGGTCGACGACACCGACACCTTCGAGGCGCTCAAGTACCCCGTTCACGTCACCTTCGACGACTTCGGCGTCCCGCACGTCCTGGCCGAATCGATGGAGGACGCGGTCTACGTCCAGGGCTACTTGCACGCCGAGGCGAGGCTGGCGCAGATGCAGCTGATCCGGGGGGTGACGACGGGGAAGCTGGCGCGGGTGGCCGGGGCGCTGGACGACGGGCTGGTGGACGACGACATCGAGCAGCGGATTTTTGGATTCGCCCGCGTCGGCCAGGAGATCTACGACAGCTTGCCGGAGGGCAGCCCGTCGAGGCGGGCCGTGGACGCCTACACCGCCGGGGTCAACTTGTTCATCGCGCGGCTGAGGGCCGGCGAGGTGCGGATCCCGAACGAGGTGACCCTGCTGGTCAAGGCGGGGAGCATCGAGGACTGGTCGCCGGTGGACAGCCTGTCGATCGTGCGCTTCCAGCAGTTCTCGTTGTCCTTTGATGCCGACCGGGAGATCGGGATCACGCGCAGCAAGCAGGCGGCCGAGGCGACCTTCTCGGCGGAGGCCGAGGATCCCGCGCTGGCGGCCCGCGCCGGGATTTTTCAGGATCTACACCGCTTTGCGCCTGCCGACCCGGCCTACCAGATCCCGGGCTTCGAGGCGCCCGTGGAGCGGCGCAAGTCGGGCGAGGGCGTCGGGCGGCGGGCTGAGGCGAGCATGGCGGCGACCTCGGCGCGATCGATGGAGATCGCCGAGCGCTTCGTGCGGCACAAGCGCAGCGCGCTCTACCGGCAGGTCTGGCCGGACAAGGGCATGAGCAACAGCTGGGCGGTGTCGGGGGCGATGACCGAGAGCGGCAACCCGATGCTGGCCAACGACCCGCACCTGTCGCTGGACAGCCCGGCGCTCTTCCACGAGGTCCACCTCGTGGTCGAGCCCCGCGAGGCAGACGTCGACGGTCCGGCCATCGACGTCTTCGGGGCGCAGTTCCCGGGCCTGCCGGGCATCCTGATCGGGCACAACAAGAACGTCGGCTGGGCGCTGACGACGGCCAGCTACGACTACACCGACGCCTTCCGCGAGCAGCTCGTCTGGAAGGAGGGCGAGCAGTGGCCGCGCGTGCTCCACCAGGGCCGGGAGGTCGAGCTTGAGATCGTGACCGACGAGGTCGAGATCGGCGGCGGCCTCGACGGCCGCGTCGAGACCGTCACCTTCGAGTACGCCATCGTCCCCCACCGTCGCGGCCCGCTGGCCCTGGAGGTGCGCGGCGGGCGCGTGATCAAGCCCGAGGGCGACGAGGCGATCAGCTACGCCTGGAGGGGCTTCGAGGCCAGCGACGAGCTCTCGGCGATCTTCGGCATGATGACGGCCACCGACGTCCAGGAGGCCGAGGCCGCTCTGGACAACTGGGTGATCGGCTCGCAGAACCTGCTCTTCATCGACACCTCCGGCAACATCTTCACCACCGGCAAGAGCTACGTCCCCCGGCGGCCGCCCGAGGCGATGACGTGGCATCCGACCGACAACCCGCAGGGGCAGGCCCCCTTCTTCATCCTGTCCGGCACCGGCGAGCACGACTGGCTCGGCCAGCTCGACTTCGATCAGGTCCCCCACGCGCTCAACCCCGAGGCGGGCTTCATCGTGACGGCCAACAACGACCAGACCGGCATGACCGACGACAACGACCCCTTCAACGACCCCCACCCCTACCTGGGCTACGACTACGATCTGGGCTTCAGGGCCGGCCGCATCGAGCGCCTGCTCACCAACGCCGACGGCAACCGCCCGGGCGACCGCAAGATCACCCTCGAAGACATGGCCACCTATCAGGGCGACACCTTGAGCGACAACGACGCGCGCCTGACGCCCTTCCTGCTGGCCGCCGCGCGCCGCGCGGTCGAGGAGCTGGCGACCCCCGGCGCGCACCCCGACCTGGCCGACACCCTGGCCGAGCGCGCCGGCCCGGGCGAGCCCGCGCGCCTGGAGCGCCTCATCGCGATGCTGGAGGGCTGGGACTTCGTCGCCACCGACGGCCTCTTCGGCAACCCTGGCGAGGACCAGCGGCGCGGCGCCTCGGCCACCAGCCTGTTCAACTTCTGGCAGACGGGCGTGATCAAGCGCGCCTTCGACGACGAGCTCGGCGCCGCCGAGGGCCGCTTCCAGCCCACCAGTCAGCAGATCTCCAAGGGCCTGCTCTTCATCCTCGAGCACCCCGATCAGGCCGCCACCCTCGACCGTCGCACCGGCCAGAGCGTCCTCTGGGATGACCTGCGCACCCCCGAGATCGCCGAGGGACGCGACGCCATCATCCTCCACGGCCTCTTCGACGCCCTGGTCGAGCTTGAGGCCACCTTCGAAAGCGACGACCCCGACCAGTGGCTCTGGGGGCGACTCCACCAGCGCACCTTCAAGAGCATCATCCCCTCGCTGCTCCCCGGCGTCCCCCACGCCTTCACCTGGCCGCAGGCCGACGAGGGCTTCGGCGAGGGCTTCCCGACCCCCGGCGACAACTACAACGTCAACGTCTGCAATGCCGGCGTGACCGACTTCCGCTACAACTGCGGCAGCGGCGCCATCCTGCGCCTCATCATCGAGATGACCCCCGAGGGCGCCCGCTCCTTCAACGCCATGCCCGGCGGCCAGTTCTGGGACAAGCGCAGCCCCCACTTCCGCGACCAGCTCGCCCTGTGGCTTGAAAACAAGAGGAAGATCAATCACTTCCAACCGTCCGAGGTCGCCGGGGCCGTCGAGCAGCACACCCTCTTGACGCCCTGAGCACCCCACAGGCGGCCCGCGAGGACACCGCGCCATGACGATCAAGAAGAAGCTCCACGAGGACAACCGCCTGTCCTGGAACGCCGCCACCCGCGCCCACAACAGCCACAAGGGCGATCAGGCCGCCTTCCTGCGCGGCGGCGGCTCGACGCTCTTCCCCGAGGAGCTCGGCCTGCTGGGCGACCTCAAGGGCCGCACGCTGCTCCACATGATGTGCAACAGCGGCCAGGACACGCTCTCGCTGGCCAGCCTCGGCGCCAGCGTCACCGGCGTCGACATCAGCGACGAGGCCATCGACGCCGCCCGCGCCCTGTCGCGCGACAGCGGCCTGCCCGGGCAGTTCTTCCGCAGCGACGTCTACGACTGGCTCGACAACCCCCCCCACGGCCCCTTCGACCTGGCCTTCTGCTCCTACGGCGCCATCTATTGGCTCTCGGACATCAAGGGCTGGGCCGACAGGGTCGCCCGCGTCCTGTCGCCCTACGGCGGCAAGCTCGTCATCGTCGAGTTCCACCCGACCCTGTGGCTCTTCAACGAGCAATGGGCGCTGACCTGGCCCTACACCACGGGCGGCGAGCCGCTGACCGAGGAGGAGGGCGTCGGCGATTACGTCGCCCGCTCCGGGCAGGGCCTCGTCCCCTGGGGTTACGAGGCCGGCGTCGAGGGCTTCCAGAACCCCCACAGAGCCCACGGCTTCGCCTGGGGGCTGGGCGACATCGTCGGCGCCATCCTCGGCGCCGGCCTGACCCTGGAGGCCCTCGTCGAGTACCCCTACTCCAACGGCACCGCGATCTTCGACGACATGCGCCGCGACGCCGACAACCGCTGCTGGCCCCCCGAGCGCATCCCCACCCTGCCGGTCATGTTCGGGCTCGCCGCCTCTCGCCCCTGACAGGCCACGCCATGGACCTCAAAAACACCCTCGCCGAACTGCGCGATCTCTTCTACGAGGCCCCCTCGGTCAAGACCTGGCTGAAGATCTGCGCCACCTTCGACCGCTTGAGCCAGATCGACGATCTCGACACCTTCGACCTTGTCCTGAGCTACGCCCTGGAGCACGCCCGCGCCTGGCCCGAGGCCCTGCGCGTCGCCCCAGAGCCCTGGTGGCTCGACACCTGCCGCAGCAAGCCCGTCCCGGCCTGGCCGCTGATCGCGGGCGTCGAGACAGGCCCCGGCCTCGAACACACCGACCTCCAGAGGCCGCCCGTCGCCTCCCTGCGCTGGCTCACCGTCAAGGGCCAGCACCAGCTCCACCAGCAGGGCGCCAGAGCCCTGCACGACGCCACCCACCTCGACAACCTCCACACCCTCCGGCTGACCCACCAGCCCCTCGACGCCCACGGCCTCCTGATGCTCCTGGACAGCCCCGCCTGCCCCCGCCTCCACACCCTCGACCTCTCCCACAACCGCATGAGCGTCGCCGAGGCCCGTGTGCTCGCCGCCACCAACCGCCTCCCCAAACTCCAGCACCTCGACCTGAGCCACAACAACCTCCAGGACGAGGGCGTCCGACTCCTGCTCCAGTCCGAGCGCCTCGCCCACATCCCCCGCGTCGACCTGAGCCACAACAACCTCACCCAGGCCGGCTGGATCCTCTTGACCCGCACTCGCCTCGTCCAGAGCGCCGAGCGCCTCGACCTCTTCAGGAACCGATCCTTCAAGCCGCCCTTCGCCCGCGCGCTGGCCGAGTCCCTCGAAGGCGCCAGCACCCGCGCCTTGATCCTGTGCGGCAACCGCTTTGGCGACGAGGGCGTCGCCGCCCTGGCCCGCGTCCGCCTCGACCACCTCGACCACCTCGACCTCTCCCACAACCAGCTCACCGCCAAGGGCGCCGAGCTCCTGGCCCGCTCCGAGCTGCTCGACGGCGTGCGCCACCTCGACCTGAGCTACAACAGCCTTCAGGACGCCGGCGCCGCCGCCCTGGCGCACGCCATCAGCGCCCAGGACCTCGAGATTCTTGATCTGCGCGACGTCCGGCTGACCGATCGCGGCGCCATGACCCTGGTCCAGAACGACCGCCTCAAGCGCCTCAAGCGCCTCGACCTGCGCGGCAACACCCTGACCGAGTCCGGCGCCCGAGCCCTGGCGCTGGCCGCCCCCGCCAGCCTCGAAGCCCTCATCGTCGACGGCCACACCCTGACCCCCGAAGGCTGGCGCGACATCGCCGGCTCCTGCATCCTCAACCCGGCGGCGCTCGCCTGGCTCGCCTTCGACCCTCGCTCACCCCACGCCGACCTCCGCGACAAGAACATCGACGACACCGCCCTCGGCCTCCTGGCCCGCTCCCCCGGCATGGCCTCGGTCATCCACCTGACCCTGGCCCACAACCACATCGGACCCCAGGGCGCCGCCACCCTGACGGGCTCGGCCACCATCACCGGGCTGCGCTCCCTCGACCTCTCCCACAACCCCATCGGCGACCAGGGCGCCGCGGCCCTGGCCAGCCGCGCCCCCTGGCCCCTCACCTACCTCCATCTGTCCAGCTGCGACATCGGCGCAGACGGCGCCGCCGCGATCTCCAAGGGTCACCTCGCCCAGGATCTCCACGCCCTCGACCTCTCCCACAACCCCATCGGCCTCGACGGCCTCCTGGCCCTGACCACCTCCCCGAACCTCTCTCACCTCAGCCACCTCGACCTGTCCGGCTGCGACCTCGGCCCTGCGGAGGCCGCGGCCCTGCTCACGGCGGACCTGCTGCCCCTCAACACCCTCTCGCTCAAGGGCAACCCCATCGGCCTCGACGGCCTCGTGACCCTGCTCGCCTCACCCCGCTTCGTCGCCGACGCCCACAGCCCCGATCGGATCAACCTCCGGCTCGACCTCGACGCCCTGACCCCAGACGCCCTCGCCGCCCTCGCCGCCGCGCCCGGCCCCCTGTGCCCCCGCTGCACCTTCTTCAGCGGCCGACGGCTCACCGACGACGCCGCCGCCGCCCTGGCCCTGAACCCCGCCGCCGCTACTCTCACCGAGCTCGACCTCTCCCACAACGCGCTCACCGCCGCTGCCGCAGAGGCGCTGGCCCGATCCGCCCACCTCCACAACCTCGACCGTCTCAACCTCAGCCACAACAACACCGGCGACGACGGTCTCGCCGCGATCTTGACCTCGCCCGCCCTCAACACCATCACCCGCCTGCGGATCGCCCGAAGCTGCGTCACCGACGCCGGCCTCGCTCACCTCTCAAATCACGGCGCCACCCTCCTGACCCACCTCGACATCTCCGACAACCTCATCACCGACGCCAACCTCCAGACCTTCGGCCACTCCACCCGGCTCCCCGCCCTCACCCGCCTCGACCTCTCCCACAACCCCATCACCGACCAGGGCATCCTCACCTTCCTCCGCACCCCCATGGCCCATCGGCTCACCCGCCTCGTCTTCATCGGCCTCCCCATCGGCACAGCCATCCTTGAAGCCTGCCCTCCCCGCCTCACCATCGCCATCGTCGACCACTACGACCACTACGACCACTACGACCGCTTCAACCACCACGACGACTTCGACGCCAGCCCGGACCCTCCTCCACCCGCCCCCAGGCCCACCTCCAGAAAGCGCGACAAGAAAGGCACCACAAACCCAAAGGCCAACGTAAAGCCCACCCCCACCAAGACCCCCAGACCCCCCAAGGGCCACGACAAGCGCATCGACTGGAAAGACCGCCGCTGATCAACGCGCCGACCCTCCTCCCCCCGCGCCTCACCCCTCGACACCCTCACCCTCAACCCCCAGGCTCGCAAAAATCGGCGCCAGGCTACGCTCGATCTGCGCCGCCGCGTCCAGATCAAAGAGCCCCGATCCCGCCGCCTGATCCTTGTTCACGCGTCCGTGAACAAGCTCCACGAAGCCGCGCACGGACCTCGCGTTCGCCCTCGCCCACACGTCTTCCGCCCCGCCCTCACCGCACCCCTGCGCCGCCCCGTCGATCCAAAGGGGCTCAAAAACCCACGGCCTCCCCGACCTGTAACGCCCCGCCATCCGCGCCCAGCCACGCTCACCCTCCAGCGCCACCTCCACGTCAATCCCCTCCTCCAACAGCTCCCGGTAGCGCACCTCCAACGACCTCCCCGGCTGCGACATCGACAGATGGACCCCTCTCTCATCCACGCAAAACTGATTCAATGAAAAACAACCAAACATGGTTTGTAAAAACGAGAGCGGATGGACGGCAATATCCATGAACCACTCCACCGGAGTGCGCTGACCCGCGAAGCGCGCGCCGACATGGACGGCGACCCGCGAGATGTGCCCCGCTCGCCCGGACTCCACCCAGGCCCTCAAAGCGCGGGAGGTGTCGAGGAAGGAGAAGGCGTAGTTGACGGCCTTGTGTCGGCGAGCGATCCCATCGAGGCCACCCTCCACCCAGGATGTCCCGGCCAGCGGCTTCTCGCACAGGACCGCCTTGTCGTTGAAGCGCCGGATCAACTCAAGGTGGGTCGACGCCGGGGTCGCGATCACGACCACGTCCATCGAGTCCAGAGCGGACAGCGACGCGGTCCCCAGCAAGACCCCCTCCAGCCGCGCGATCTCGGACGCACGTTCAGCGTCCCGGGTGACGATGACCTCGACGGAGCACCCCGCCTCCCGAAAGGCCCAGCAATGCGCTCGCCCCCACCCGCCGCCGACCACTCCGATCTTCATAAATCACCGGAAGCATTTTGTTCCAAACCGATAGGATCGGCACCTAACCGCTGAGGCGGGGCAAGAAGACAGGCGCCGTACTCTTTGCCTCACACCTTGGAACTGAATCGTTCCGCATGGATCAAACGGCCTCTTTCGCGCGATCATATCCATGTGAGCAGCTTGATCAGCGCCTCGCGGTTGACCTCGCCAGCCGGGCCTGTGCGCAGCTCGATCCTGGCCCCTTCGAGGGCGAGCCTTCGCAGCTCCGTGCTCATCACCCTGAGCCTGTCGTAGACCGCCGGGGTGAAGTGGGCTCGACGCTGGGCGGCCGTTCGCGAGGGGAACAAGGGAGGAGGGGCCAGTTGACCAGGCTCCAGATCACCGCGCTTGACGATCTGTCCCTGGGAGATGATGAGGGCGCGACGCGTCGAGCTGCGCTTCGGGGACCAGACCAGCGAGGACTCGGCCAGCCGACAGAGCCACTGACCGCGCCGGACCATCGCCGCGCGAGAGGACACGACGGCCTCCAGCGAGGCCGAGACTGCCTCGGGGCTCCAGACGAAGGGCAGGCGCTCTTCAGGCTCCTCAAGATCAAATTCGCCATCACTGTTTTTCGTATTCTCAATTTCTTTTGATTTGATGATTGAAGACCAGATCCTTGCGCCAAGCCGCCAGAAGTCTTCGGGGGAAGGCGAGGCGGAGGGGATGCCGTGGGTGCGGCTGAAGAGGTCGAGGCCGAGGGAGAAGCAGTCGAGGTCAGGGACGAAGGGCGGGGCGACGCAGAGGATTCGGGCGACGGCGGGCTCGGTGATGTGGCGCGGGTGGGTGAGGGCGTCGCGCAGGAGGGTGAGGGCTTCGAGGCTGGAGGGCGAGGGGAGGGGGCCGAGGAAAATCGCGGCGGGCTCGTCGGGGTCGAGCGGGGTCAGGTCGGGGCGGGCGAAGCCGAGCTGGCGGTCGCGCAGCCGCAGGGCGATGTTGTAGGGGGGTTCGCAGCGCTTGATCTCGTCGGACTCCAGGAGCGCGGCCTCCAGGGCCGAGCCGGTGGGGGTGACGGCGATGTCGTGGGCGCAGGTGAGCAGCTCCAGGGTCTTTTCGGAGTGGCCGCGGCGCTTCTGGAAGTAGCTGTTGACGCGGGCCTTGAGGGAGGTGGCCTTGCCGACGTAGAGGACCTCGCCTGTGCGGCTGAGCATCCGGTAGACGCCTGGGGCGTCGGGCAGCGAGAGGCGTTGATCGCGGTCGACGGAGAACTGGAAGCGGGCGCGTCGGGCCGGGTGGGTCGCGGCGAGCCATTTGGAGAGGGCGTCGGGGGTGTCGACGCCGTCAACGGCGAGCCGGGCGACGAGCTCGGACCAGATGGTGGCCGTGGCCAGGGCGTGCTCGCCGGCGCGCTTGAGGTCGAGGATGGGGTGGCCGAGGTAGCCGGAGAGGGCGCGGATCCCGCGCCGCGGGAGATCGGGGAAGAGGCGCCGGGCGATCTCGTGGGTGCACAGGAGCTGGGCGGGGAAGGGGTCGGGGGGGCCAAAGCGGGCGTGGAGGTCGAGCAGGAAGGGGGTTTCGAAGCGGGCGTAGTGGATGACGACGAGGGCCGGAGCGTCGAGGCCGGCCAGCGCGTCGATGAGGGCGCGGTAGACGACCTCGGGGGGGTGGGCCTGGGCCATGTCCGGGGGGGTGATGCCGGTCAACTCCTGGATGCGGCGCGGGATAGGGTCGGGGGTCTGGACGAGGGCTGCGCAGGGGGTGATGTCGGCGGGGGTCGCCGCGCAGGCGCGGGCCCAGCCCAGCTCAAGGAGGTGGCCGTGTCGGGGGTTGGCGCCGGTGGTCTGGGCGTCGAGCAGGAGCACGGACCGTCGGGCCAGGGTGCTCACGGGGTCACCTCGGCCAGCGCCGCGCGGGCGTCCTCGATGGCGGCGTCGAGGCGATCGAGGTGGGTGCGGAAGGACAGGACGCAGAGCCGGAGGGTGAAGCGGCCGTCGAGCAGGGTGCTGGTGAGCATGACGCGCTGGCGGGCGTTGATCCTCTCAAGCCAGCGGCGATTGAGGTCGTCCAGGGCCTCGGGGCTCAGATCCGGGAAGGTGGCCCGGAAGGCGAAGGCGCTGAGCTGGGGCGGGGCGACGACCTCGACGTGCTCGGTGGCCGCCAGCGCCTCGGCGGCCCGCTGCGCCAGATCGAGTTTTTCGTCGAGGGCTTGCTGGAAGGGGGCGACGCCGTGGCGCTTGAGGGGCAGCCAGATCCGCAGGCCCCTGAAGGCGCGCGAGAGCTCGGGCGACAGGCGGCAGAAGTCGACGCTGCTGTCGGCCTCCTGGAAGCCCGGCATGTAGTCGCCGGTCTCGTCGAAGGCCACCTGGAGGGCGCGGCGATCCCGGACGAGGAGCGCCCCGGTGCCAAAGGGCAAGAAGAGCCCCTTGTGGGGGTCGAGGGTGACGGAGTCGGCCAGGGACAGGCCCTTCAGGATGCGCTGGCCGCGCTCGGTGAGCATGAAGAAGCCGCCGTAGGCCGCGTCGACGTGGAACCAGAGGCCGTGGCGACGGGCAATGTCGGCCAGGGCCTCCAGGTCGTCGACCGCGCCGGTGTTGGTCGTGCCGGCATTGCCGACGAGCAAGAAGGGCGAGAGCCCGGCGCGCCGGTCGTCCTCGATGGCCTGCTCCAGGAGATCCAGGCGGAGCTGCTGGCGCGGCCCGCTGGGGATCTTCCGCAGGTTGCGCCGCCGCAGGCCGGCCATGGCGCCGGCCTTGAGCACCGAGTAATGGGCCTGATCCGAGCCGTAGGCCACCCCGTCGAGGAAGTCCTCGCCCAGCCGATCTCGCCTCGCCGTGATGGTGGCCGAGAGGTTGGCGATCGACCCGCCCGAGGTCAAAAAGCCGAGCGATGACGCAGGGTAGCCGATGATCTGGCAGAGCCAGCGCACCACGTTGGCCTCCATCTGGACCAGCCCCGGCGCCGCAACCCAGACCCCGACGTAGCGGTTGATCGAGGCCGCGATGAACTCCCCCAGCGCCGCCTCGAAGAGCCCGCCGCCGGGGATGTAGCCCAGGTAGCCCGGCCCCGCCGCGTTGAAGCTCATCGGGATCGCCTCGTCGAAGAGCGCCGCCAGCAGCGACTCCAGCGGCTCCCCGCGCTGCGGCAGCGGCTCGATCAGCCGCTCCGACAGCGCCAGCCCCTGCGACTGGTCGTACGAGGCCGGCTGCTCACCCAGAGAGCCGACGTGCGCCGCGAGGCGCTCCATGACCACCTCGACCATCCGCCGCATCGCCTCCGGCGAGGGCTCCAGAGGCCACTCGAAAGTCTCAACCATCCCTGGCGCTCCTGCTGATCCCACGGCATTCTGGCGCCTCATGAACAAAAGTTCAACCACGCCCGGCGGCGATCGACAGCCCCGAATTTTTCAACCCCCCTTAGGGGGTTGGCCGCGCAGGCCCGCCCAGGGGCCAGAAATTGCGCTTGACAGGCCACTGGCGCGACCACAAAAGTCTCCAACGTGACCGCACGGCCTCCCTCTTTGACACGCCGCCGTGCCTCGACCGCAAGGAATCTGCCTTCCATGTCTGCCTCAACCACAGCCCTCCTGGCCTCGCCACAAGCCCTCGCCCGGATAACCTCCGGCTCGTGGGCTTTGTGTGCTCTGGGCCTGGACGCGCCAGAGGCCACCCGGAAGCCAGCCCGGAAACAACACCGCCACATCCTGCCCATCGAAGGCGATCGCCGCGATGTCATGATCCCCGTGAAGGATCAAGGCTCCGTCGTGATCCCTCCGAGGAAGGACGTGTGGAGGTGGCCGGATCGATCGCGCCCTTAGAAGGCGGATCAAGTCCAGAAGGCGAAAAGCCCGGCCACCTCGAAGGTGGTCGGGCTTTTGTCGTTTTCAGGACCCTTTCTCAGCCCCCAGGGGGGCGGCCCGGGTTGGCGGGCCACCGGAGGTTCGATCCCTCGCCCCCTTCTGCGCGCGGTCGCCCGCGGGTAGCCCTTGCGTCTTGCGGAGTAGGCGCAGGGCACCCGACATCAGCGGCCGCGCGCCTTGTTCAGTTTACAGCACCGGGCGGGCCCTCAGATGCGGTAGAGGGCCGCGGTGACCTTGAGGCCGCCGTGATGAAAGATGAGTTTATCCGAGGGCTTACGGGCGCAGGCTCCTTCGAATTGCTGGCGGAGTTCAGGGCGCGTGTGCAGAAGGAGCAGCCGCCAGCCCTCGAATTGGCGCGCGGCCTTGCCGAGGCGCTTGTAGACGCTGGCGAGCGCCTTGGGGCTGCCGAGGCGCTCGCCGTAGGGGGCGTTGCAGACGATCAGCCCTGGGGGGACGCCCTCGGGGGGGGTCAGGTCGCTGACATCGGCGACGGTCAGGGAGATGGCGTCGGCGAGCCCGGCGCGGGCGACGTTGGCGATGGCCGCGCTGATCGCCTCCGGATCGCGATCGGCGCCGAGGATCAGGGGGCGGGGCGAGGCAGCCTCGCCTGCGGGGGTGGCCTCGGCGGAGGGGCTGATGGCGGGGGCGGCCTCGGCGGCGGGGCTGGCGGCGGCCTCGGCCTCGGCCTTGAGGCGGCGCCAGCCGTACTGGTCGTAGCGGGGCCAGCGCTCGAAGGCGAAGCTGCGGCCGAGGCCCGGGGCGCGGCCGCTGGCCATCCAGGCGCCCTCGATCAGCAGGGTGCCGACCCCGCACATGGGGTCGAGCAGCGGGGTCGTCCCGTCCCAGCCGGCCCACTGGAGCAAGGCGGCGGCCATCGTCTCTCGCAGCGGCGCCTTGCCCGTGGCCTCCCGGTAGCCGCGCTTGTGGAGGTGGTCGCCGCTCATGTCCAGGCTCACCGTGCAGCGATCCTGCTCCATCCGCACCAGGATCGCCTGAGAGCCCTCGGAGGGGCCCTCCGAGGCGAGCGCGAGGTGATGGCGGATGCCGGCCATTGCGGTGTCCTGGATACGGCCGACGTGGTTGAGGCGAGAGGCGGTGGCGCTGGCCTTGATCCGGACCGGCGTGCCGACGGCGAGGTGCCTGGGCCAGTCTATCGCCGCGACGCCGTTGTAGAGATCGGGGAAGGAGCGGGCGCGGAAGTCGCCCAGGCGGAGCCAGATCCGCCCGAGGGTGCGGGCGTTGAGGTGGAGCGCGCAGGCCCCCAGGAGGTCGGCGGAGAAGGCGACGCCGCCGTGGCTGATCTCCGAGACTTTGGCGCCTGAGCGCTCCAGTTCTTGTTCGGAGAGGGCCTCAAGGCCGGGTGTGACAACGGCGAAGAACTCGAAGGTGCGTCGCATGCGCTTTGCGCTCCAGGTGTGTCCGCGGCGCCGCGGGCGCTCTATATAGTTGTTGTCGCCGCGCGCCGCAATGGACCGACGACGGGCTTGACTCGGAGCGGCCCTGCGCCTTTTGATGGAGCCCCACGGCGGGGTTTTCCCCCCCGAGAGCCAGGAGGCCATTGATGAGCGATCAGCCCTTTGTCGACCGACGCGGCTTCTTCAAGAAGATCTTCGGCGGCTCGACCGTCTCGCGGTCTTTCTTTGCCATCCAGGTCGTCTTTGACGCGGCGGGCCAGGAGGAGATCCGATCCCAGATCCAGCGCGTGATCGACGCGCCCGGCGACGAGAGCGTGGAGGAGAAGCGCAGCATGTACAAGCGGCTTGTGGCCACGCTGGTCGAGGCCGAGCCCTTCTTCGAGTACGGGTACTTTGAGTACGTCACCGGCGTCGAGGCCGCCCAGGAGGCCTTTGACCAGTGGGTTCTGGACATCGAGGCCGCCTTCGCCGCCGAGGAGGAGGAGATCGGCGAGGAGATCGACGGCTACCGGCGCATCTCCAACAGCCAGCGCTACATCGTCGTCTCGGCGCTCTTCTTGATCGAAGGCGCCCACCCCTTCCACGGCCAGGAGATGGCGCAGAGCGAGATCTACACCCGCGCGGGCATGGGCAAGCTGCTCGACAGCATCAACCGGCTCAACTTCACGCGGGTCATGGCCGACGCCACCTACCTGGTGCCGGGCAGCCCCGAGGACGGCTTCTCCTGGTCGGATTTCGCCGACGAGGGCTGGTCCTACCTCGTCTCCCTGCCCTTCTGAAGATCTGAAAAAATCTTTGATATCAAAGGGTTGCAGGTCGGCTTCGGGTTGAAGGGGGCGCCGGAGCGCGCGGCCATCGGGGTGGCTCTGCGCTCCGGCGTCAGCCGCTTAAAGGAGGCGCTTGATCTCGCCGTGGGCGCGGTAGAAGCCGCCGCGGCCGGCCTCGCGCAGCTCGTCGACGACGAAGCGGGCGCCCTCCTCGCGGAGGTTCTTGGGGAACTGGACGTTCCAGGAGCTGTTGTAGCCCTCGGAGGCGGCCCGCACGCGCAGCTTGCCGGCGACCTTGACGCACTCGACGATGACGCCAGCGCCGACCTCGCCGGTGGTGCCGATGCTGTCGGTGACGGAGAGCGAGGCGGCGGCCGCCTCGGCCTTGATGTCGCGCCGGGTGGGCACGACGCCGCCCTTGGCGGCCTTGATGGCCTCCTCAGAGGCGTCGATGCAGGCCAGCGAGCCGTCCGTGGTCACGATGTAGACGCGGTCCTTGTGGAACTGCATCGAGAAGGCCGAGCCGCAACCGCTGCCGAGGCGCCACAGCCGCTTGCCGGTGGCGTCAAAGCAGTAGACGGTCGAGGAGGAGTCGCCGGCGAAGATGTACTTGCCGTCCTCGGCCGCCGCGCACGAGAAGACGCCGCCGTCGCAGTTGGCCACCACGCCGGGGTCGCCGCCCTTGGAGAAGGCCGCCACGGTGCCGCCCGAGGTGCCGGCGAAGACGTGCGAGGTCTCCTGCCAGCCGAAGAGGACCGAGCCGTTGGTGGGGCGATGCCACAGCATCGTGCCGTCCTCCCAGTCGTACATCGTCACGCCCTGGCCGTGGCCGTGGTAGACGCCGATCTCATCGCAGCGCACCATCCAGCCGCCGCCGCCGGCGCTCTTGCGGGTCCACTGGGACTCGTCCTCGTGGTTGATCGCCGTGACATTGCCGGCGTTGTCGGACACCGCCAGGACGCCGTCGTGGATGTCGAGCCAGTAGATGTCGACGCTGTCGTCGATCTCGTAGGCGACGGTGGGCACCTTGCCGCTCAGGTCGTAGACATTGCCGTCGTCGCAGCCGGCGTAGAGCCAGTCGCCGTCCGAGACGATGCACTTGACGCCCTCGGGCAGCCGGTACTGGCGGACGACCTCGCCGTTGTGGTTGAGGCAGTAGACCATGCCGTCCTGGTTGCCCACCCAGCAGCAATCGTCGTCGATGAAGATGCCGAAGGCGCTGCTGCCCGTGGCGAACTTCCACAGCACCGGGGCCAGCGCGACCGGCGTCGAGCTGCGCGAGCTGCGGCTCCCGCCGCCGCCAGAGGGCGTGCTCGGGATGGCGCGGCGCGTCACGGAGCGCTTCTTGCGCACCCCGACCACCGCGTCCTCATAACCCTTGCGGCGCTTCTCGTTGGCCTTCTTGAGCGCCTCGGCCTTGGCCGCCTCGGGCGTGGCGAACTCCTTGCTTGACGTCTGCCCTGAGTCTCCGATCCGGCCGTACCGGATCGTCATCGTGCGGCCATCGACCAGGACCTCGTAGAACTTGTGGGAGCCTCCTCCGGCCTCGGAGAGCTCGAGATAGTACCTTTCAGACATGGCTTGTCTTCACTCGCGGTTGGGGTGGTGCCTCAGGGGGCCTCGCACGCTATGCAGACCCCCCTGATCAGGATCTCGTGGATGCTCGACACGGACGGGTGGCCGGTCTCAAGCGCGCTGGGCTTGAGATCGACCGAGTAGCCCTCCAGGCAGGAGACCAGCCCGCAGTCCACGCACACGAAGTGCGGGTGCTCGGCCCCCTCGCCCATCTTGATGGCATTGCGAACCTCGAAGCGCCAGACGTTCTCGCCCAGGCTGATCCGGGCCAGCAGGCCCGCCTGGGTCAGGTCCATCAAGTTGCGGTAGATCGTCGCCCGATCAAAGCCAAGGGCGCTGAGCGCCTCGGCCACCTCGGCGTGCGAGCCGGGCGAGTCGCGCTCCTCAAGGTGACCCAGGACGGCCACGCGCGGCGAGGTGCTCCGCAGCCCCGATTCGCGAATACGTCCCTTGAGATGTTCGATCCTGGTGGACAAGATCCCGCTCCCGCCCTGACGCCTCGGCGTCGCTGTCTTCTGCGGCACGACCCTAACACGCGCGCGCGCCTTCATCAAAGGCGACCGCCGATCACGGGGGCGCCGATCTCGCCGCCTCAAGGCGCGGTCTCAACCCGCACTGTTGACGCTCCCGGCCTCACCCTTGTACAGTGGCCCCCACCTGCGCGACGCCCGAGATGCTGACCTCCGACCCTTGCGCAACCGCAACAGGAATCCACATGAACACGACAACCCGATGGCTCATCGCCGCGCTGACCATCCTCGCGGTGGCCCTGACCGCCGGCTGCCCCAGCGGCGACTCCAGCTCCAAAGGCAGCGCCGAGGGCGACAAGAAGCCCGAGGGCAAGCAAGCCGACGAGGGCGCCAGGAGCCCCGAGAACGTCCCCAAGGAGCTCGACATCAAGGACATCCGCGACAAGGCCACCGTCGTGATGCCCTCCCCGGATCAGTTCCTGACCGTCATGGCCATCCTCGGCAAGCCGAAGTGGGATGACCTCGTCGTCCCGCTGGAGAAGATCACCTTCGACTCCAAGACCCAGACCGCCATCGTCTCCGGCCTGGTCCTGGCCCACTTCTTCGTCCACGTCCACGCCAAGGACGCCGACAAGGCCGAAAAAGCCCTCGACGACATGCTCAAGATGGCCGAGGCGCTCAAGATCAAGACCCCCGACAAGGAGGTCAAGCAGGTCAAGAAGCGCCTCAAGAAGGGGGAGTGGGCCGAGCTGCGTCAGGACTTCCTGGACATGAACACCGAGCTGCAGAACGACCTCATCAGGACCCAGAAGAAGCCCGATCTGGCCATCCTCATCAGCCTCGGCGCCTACCTCGAAGGCGCAAACCTCGGCGCGCGCCTCATCGTCGACGACTACTCCAAGGAGCGCGCCGAGCTGCTGCGACAGGGCGACCTCATCAAGGAGATCAAGCGCTCCACCGAGAAGACCCTCGACGGCAACGACAAGCACGTCGAGATCATCCTCAAGAACCTGGGCAAGATGCAGAAGATCATGGACGTCGAGGCCGACAAGCCCGTCACCGAGGAGATGGCCAAGGAGATCCACGAGCTGGCTCAAAAGACCCGCGAGAAGCTCCTCGAAGACTGAGGCCCCGCCTCAACCCGAAACGCCAGGCCGCCGGCCCCGCGCCGCTCAGCGGCGCGCTTGATGAAGGACGAAGCGATGATCACCGACACTCGACCTCGGCGACTGAAGACCGCCGGCCAGCACGCCCTGGCCGCCACCGCCCTGCTCGCCATGACCCTGGCCCCCACCTGGCAGGCCCAGGCCACCGAGATCCAGGCGCGCCGCAAGGCCGACGCCGTCGTCGAGCGCCTCGCCCGCCAGGGCTCGAACTTCTACACCCAGAACTTCTCCATCTCCGAGTACGGCGGCTTCCGAGACTTCTTCGTCTTCCTCTCGCCCGGCGTCACCCACGACATCTTCGCCAGCGGCTGCTTCGACGCCTTCGACGTCGACATCTCCCTCTTCGCCCCCAGGGTCGGCGGCGGCTTCGAGTACGTCAACACCTTCGACAACGCCAAGCCCTTCCAGTCCATCGTCTTTCGGCCCGCGCGCAGCGGCGTCCACGTCGTCCGCGTCCACCTGAGCAACGCCACCTTCGACGGCGCGCACATCTTCTTCACCATCGGCGTGCGCTCCTGATCCCCCCGCTCAAGACTCCGGATCGCGCACCTTCATCACCACCACGATCCCCAGCAAGAGCATCAGGTTGAAGCCCAGCAACACCCCGATGTCGCCAACCTCGCTCTTCGTCGCCTTGTGATCCGGGAAGTACTTCTCGACCGGCTTGTCCGGCTCCTCGTACTTGAACTCCCCGATGCACCGCTTGTCCTCAAGCTCATCGAAGATCTCCTGCTCCTTGAGCTCCTTCTTGATGTCCGAGATCCGGAAGGTCCCCGGGTAGGTCTCGGCGTGCAGCATCCCCTCGAATCCCCAGCGGGCCACCATCGGCACCGTCAGCCCCTTCATCACCGAGGACTTCATGTCCCCGATCGGCATGATCAGCCCGCCGAGGATGACCTGGGGGATCAAGAGCAGCGGCACCAGCGCAATGGCCGCCTCGGGCGTGGCCACCAGCGCCGAGAGCAAAAGCCCCATGCCCACCCCCGCCAGCGAGCACAGCACCAGGAAGAAGTACAGCCACCCCCAGACCGCCCCGAAGCCCAGAAAGAGGTCCACGATCCCCAGCAGCATCGCGCACTGGAGCGCGCAGATGAAGCCCAACACCGTGAACTTGCTCATGATGTAGCTCGGGATCTTGAGGTTGACCATGCGCTCGCGGCGGTAGATGGCCAGCTCCCCGACGATCTCGCGCGCCGAGTTCGAGCACCCGAACCAGATCGCCGAGATGGCCATCAAGAAGAGCGCCATGGGCGTGTAGGCGATCTTGTCAAAGACGTCGTCGGTCTTGCCCGAGAAGACCCCGGCGATGATCCCCGCGATGACCGGCGCCTGGATGAAGAGGATGAGCGTGTTGGCCACGTCCTTGCGCTTGATCGTGAAGTAGCGCCGCGTCAGCACCCACCACTGCCCCAGACCGAAGCGCCGCGAGGTCTTCTTCTTGGACCCCGCCGAGAGCGCCACGGCCGAGGCCCCCGACTCCCGACGGCGCACCACGTACTCGCTGTGGTAGGTCGACTGCGCGTAGGCCCTGGCCCGCTCGGACATGTCGCGCCGCTTGCGCTTGTCCTCGGCCAGCGGCTTGAGCGCATTGCCGGGGTCGGACAGGATCAGATCGCCCTCCGGCGTGCCCTGCTCGACGCCCGGGTTGAAGAAGGTGATCGAGTCCGGGAAGCTCGGGCCGTAATAGACCAGGTGGCCGTCGGCCAGGTAGACGATGTTGTCCATCGTCCGGTAGGCCTCCAGCGAGGGCTGGTGGATGGTCAGCAGGATCGTCCGGCCGTCGTCGGCCAGCCGCCGCAGCAGCTTCATGACGTTGATCGTGTCTTCGCTGGCCAGCCCCGAGGTCGGCTCGTCCAGAAAGAGCAGGCTCGGGCGCGTGATGAGCTCCTGGGCGAGGTTGACCCGCTTGCGCTGGCCACCCGAGATCCCCTTCTTGGCCGGCGAGCCGATCAGGACGTCCTTCGTCTGCGTGATCTCCAGCTGCTCCAGCACCCCCTCGATGATCTGCCCGATCTCCTTGCGCGTCGTGTCCGGCGGCAGCCGCAGCAAGGCCGTGTAGAAGAGCGCCTCCCAGACGGTCAGCTCCGAGTGGATGATGTCATCCTGGGGCACATAGCCGATGTTGCCCCGGAAGGCGTCGTAGTTGGCGTAGAGCTCCTGGCCGTTGATCAGGGACTGCCCGCTGCTCGGCGGCAGGTAGCCGTTGAGCGCCATCATCAAGGTGGTCTTGCCCGCCCCCGAGGGCCCCATCAGGCCGACGAACTCGGTCGGGTAGACCGTGAACGAGACCCCGTGCAGGATGGTCTTGCGGCCGCGGTCGACCTTGATGGTCACCTCGCTGGCCTGCAGCATGATGTCGCCCTTGTAGGTGCTGGCGACGGTGCCCGTGGCCAGATCGAACCTGAGCTGGTAGCTGCCCAGCCCCACCTCGTCGTTCGGGCCGATGGGCGTCGGCCTCGTGACCTTGTGGCCGTTGACGAAGGTGCCGTTGGCCGAGCCCAGATCCTCGATCGTCAGGCCCCCGGCGCCCCGACGCAGGCGCGCGTGGCGGCGAGAGACCTGCGGGGCGTCGATCGTGATGTCGCAGCCCTCGTCGCGGCCCACGATCATCACCGCCTTGCCCTCGGGCATGGACAGCTCGTTGGCCTTGTGGCCCGAGGCGTCCTCGAGGTAGTCCCGCAGCCGCGCGGCCGGGAAGCGGTAGGTGCCGAAGAAGAGCACGTCCGAGGGCGTCACGATCGAGGCGCTCACCCGCCGCTGGGTCGTGTTGACGAAGGTCCCGTTGGTCGACCCCAGGTCGCGCACGTGCCAGTTGTGGCCGTCAAAGTTCAGCTCGCAATGCTCGTTGGAGACCATCGGCGCGTCGATGACGATGTCGTTGACGCCCGGCTCGGGGTCGCGGCCGATCTTGAAGCGGCGCTTGGCGCCGGAGGGCGCCATCGACTGGCCGTGGCGATCCTCCCCCGGCCGCTTGCCCTCGAAGTGCGCCAGGACCGCCTCGGAGAGCACCAGCCGGTAGGTCCCCAGCTCGATCCGATCCTCCGGCGTGACCACCGCCCTGTCCACCCGCTCGCCGTTGACGAAGGTCCCCGCCGACGAGCCCAGATCGTCGATGACCAGGATCCCCGCGCCCCTCCACAGCCGGCAGTGCGTCGCGGCCACCTGCGCCACCGGGATCACCACGTCGTTGCCGCCGTCGTAGCCGACGCTGATCGACACCGACCCCGGCGGGATCACCACCACCGAGAAGCCCCCCGCGGCCGCCTTGCTCGCCCCCAGCGCGCTCAGGTCCAGATCCTCGACCGACTGCATCACCGTCCGGCGAGCCTCCCCGGCCCCGCCGCCCAGCCCCAGGTCTGCGGCGTCGACCGGCTGGAGCATCGTCCGCTTGCCCGCCGTGTCGCCCCTGCCGGACTCCAGGGGCATCGTCCGCTTGCTCGCCTCGTCGCCCCCGGGCTCCAGGGGCATCGTCCGCTTGCCGGGGGCGCCCGTCGCTTCCACGTCGAAGGGCTGGAGCATCGTCTTCCTGGCCGAGGCCCTGGCGGCCTCCCCGGATCCCTGCGAGGGCAGGGACTGGCTGATCTGCTCGGCGCTCTCGAACATCGTCTTTCTGGCCGGGGCACCCGGCGGCTCGACCGCCCTCCCGATCTGGGGCAGCGCCGCCGTGCCCGGCGCCATCGGCAGCGACACCCCCGGCGAGGTCTCGATCCCGGGCAGGTGCGCCGTCGACAGCTTGAAGGCGTGGCCGCCGAGGCCGACGATGTCGCCGACGCGCACCTGGAGGGTCTGGACGGGCTGGCCGTTGAGGGTCGTGCCGGCCCCCGAGGCCAGATCCCGGAGCATCAACGCCCGACCGTCCCAGCTCACCTCCGCGTGGTGGGGCGCCACGCCGGGCTTGTCGATGACCACGTCGTTGTCGGGCGCGCTCCCGAACCGGATCTTCTTGATGCCGCTCATGCTCCCCTCGATGCCCTCGCGTCTCGTGTGCGTTCGAGGCGAATCTACATGGCCCGGCCACAGGCCGCAACCGCCCCAAGGCGATCAGCGACCCCGACGAGGGGCGCCCGCGCCGGGCACGGCAGGACCCACGAGGAACGACAGGCGGCGATTCAGCAGAGGAAGGTGAGGAGGGTCAAGGGGCGGGCCCGCCGCCGGGGAGGCGGCGGGCTTCAAGGCATTGCGGGCTCTTCTCGGGTTGCAAACCAATGCCAGAAGCATCGGTAATGTTTTTGCGGCGTGGTCCCTCATGCCTGCGGAGGCAAGCGCCAAGACAGAGCCTGCGATGACGTGAAGCACAAGGACAGCCCCTTCCGGCCCTCCTCGCCTGCGCCCTCGACCCGTGCCGACAAAAGCAACGACCATACCAGACCCGGACAAATTGAAGCGCGGCCCGCCACGACGGCCTCCCGAATCGCTCACGCTCTCCACTCACGACGCTGGACAGTCCAATCATCTGCACAACCCTCCCGCTGTACTGTCCAGCACGACAGAGGGTGGCGAAGAGCGCACTGCCGACCCTCCCCCTGTCCCCGAGCCACGATCCGCCTCGCGCGACGCCCATCGCCGCCACCGACCGCGACGCCCGACGCTACGGCCTCCTTGCCCTCCCCCCGACAAATCCCTATAAACCAGAGCCGATGAGAGCCGCACTGACCATCCTGATCACCCTCACCACCCTGACCGTCGGCGCCTGCGATCCCCAGCTGCCCGAGGCGACCGTCGAGCAGCTCGCCGAGCCCTCGGCCTGCGACCCCGACGACGGCCTGCTCCTCTTTGAGCAGCAGATCGCCCCGCTGATCAAAGGCCACGAGGCCAGCTGTCAGGCCTGCCACCTGGCCGGCACCCGCCTGAGCGCCTTCGTCGAGGGCAAGACCCCCTGCGAGGCCATCGCCTGCATGGAGGCCCAGGGCGTCGTGGACCTGGAGCGGCCCGAGCGCAGCCTCGTCCTGGACTGGATCCGGCGCGGCCTGCCCGACGACCCCGAGGCCATCTCGCCGGCCCACCGCGAGCTGGAGGCCTTCTCCGAATGGATCACCTACAGCCAGCAGTGCCACCTTCAGAACTGCGGCACCATCAAGGACCCCTGCGGCCTCCCCAGGCAAGAGATCGCCTGCAGCACCGACGACCTGCTGGAGTGCGGCCTCGACCCCGATGAGATGGCCCGCGGTCGGGATCTGCTACGCTCCAGACAGCTCACCTGCACCGAGCGAGACATGGCCCTGGCCTTCCACCTGCTCGTCACACCCTGGCGCAACCGCTGCGCCCACTGCCACAGCCCCGGCGGCGCGCTGGCCGACATCGGCGAGCCTCCCCCTCCCCACTGGATGGATCACAGCCTGCTCTTCGAGGCCGACATGGACGGCTCGCTGCGCACCATGCGCAATGTCCTCAACCGGGGCCTCATCAACCCCGATCGGCCCGGACAGAGCCTCCTGCTGCTCAAGCCCCTCTGGGAATCCCAGGGCGGCGTCTACCACGAGGGCGGCGACAAGTTCCAAGGCCCCAACGACAAGAGCTACCGCGACTTCCTCGTCTGGGCCGTCATGGTCGCCCCTTGCATGCCGCTGGCCCAGGACCCCACGCTCATACAATGACGGCAACAAGGATAAAAATGAACAAAAACAGCCTCTTGGCGCTGATCGCTGGCGCGAGCGCGCTGGCGATCACGACCGCCCAGGCCTGCCAGGAGGTCTGCCCCGAGGCCAACAACCACGGGCTCGAGGACTGCCCCGAGCCCGAGGGCGAGCCCCACGACAACCTCCCCGATCCCGAAGGAGAGTTCAGCCAGCAGGAGCTCGACTTCTGCACCTGCATGCTGCGAAGCTGCCACGATCCCTTCCACGACGAGTACGGCGGCGACGACATCGAGGCCCGCGACAACTGCCTGCTGGAGATCAGCGCGGTCCCCTCGACCGGCACCCCGGCCACCTCCGGCAACTCCCAGGAGTGCCGCGCCCACTTCTGCGCCTCCGACCCCGATCGCGACTGCGACGCCGCCCTCGGCAAGTCGATCTGCCTCTAGCTCCCCCCACAGACGCACCAATCATTGACGCGACAATCATTGGAGGGTATCCAAGGACGACCACCAGGAAGCGCCGTGTGCGGGGGAGCGCCCATGGACGCTCCAGACGCGATCCGCTTGAAACCTTGAATCCCAGACCCCGCAGGGTTCCAAACACATCGAAGGTCCACCATGAGCGATTCGTATTCAGAGACCAAGACCGTCGGCTTTTTCTCTCAACTCAAAGAATCCATCAAGGGCGTCCTGACCGGCATCGTCCTGGTCCTCATCGCCTTCCCGATGCTCTTCCTCAACGAGTGCAACGCGGTCGAGGAGTACAAGGCCCTCGAAGAGGGCGCCAGCAGCGTCATCTCCGTCTCCGCCGACAAGTTCGACAAGAACAACGACAACAAGCTCATCCACTCCACCGCCGAGGCCAAGGTCAACGACACCGTCGAAGACCCCCAGTTCAAGATCTCGGCCGAGGGCGCCGTCAAGCTCGTCCGAGAGACCGAGATCTACCAGTGGGTTGAAGAGAAGACTGAAAAAACCGAGAAGAAGACCGGCGGGTCATCGGAGACCACGACCGAGTACAACTACAAGGAGAAGTGGGTCAGCGCCCCCGTCGACTCCTCCAACTTCAAGGTCAAGAAGAAGCACGGCAACAGCGACGGCAACTTCGTCGAGAGCAAGACCTTCACGGCCAAGGACGTCAGCTTCGGCGCCTTCAAGCTCGGCCCCAGCCTCATCGACAAGTTCAGCGGCGGCGAGGACCTCAAGGTCGGCAAGGAGGACGCCGAGAAGATCGAGGGCGACTACAAGGACCTCGAGATCGGCAACGGCGGCTTCTACATCGGCAATGACCCCGGCAAGCCCGACAACGGCGACGTCCGCATCAAGTTCAAGGTCATCAAGGCCGGCACCGTCAGCATCATCGCGAAGCAGGACAGCGCGGAGCTCGTCCCCTTCAAGACCAGCAATGGCCGCACCGTCGAGCTGCTCGAAGCCGGCAAGAAGACCGCCGACGAGATGTTCGCCACCGCCGAGGCCGGCGTCGCCATGCTGACCTGGATCCTGCGCTTCCTGGGCCTCTTCTTGATGTTCTCCGGCTTCATGCTCATCTTCAAGCCGCTGGTCGTCGTCGCCGACGTCATCCCCTTCATCGGCAGCATGCTCAACGCCGGCACCTTCGTCTTCTCCGCCGCGCTGACCCTGGGCCTGGGCTTGACCACCATCGCCATCAGCTGGCTCATCGTCCGGCCGCTCATCGGCATCCCGCTGTGCATCTGCAGCCTCGGCAGCATCATCGGCCTCGTCTTCCTCGGCATCGCCGCCACCCGGAAGAAGAAGGCCGCCGCCCCCGCAGCCGCCTGAGCCTCGGCGGCCTCCGCGACCTCAAGGGCGCGCTGTCGCGCCTCGCCTCACCCCCCTCCTGCCCGCTGACCGCCCCCCTCATCGACACCCGGGCTGCCCTCCGGCAGCCCCGCCCCACTCCCTGCGCCCGGAGCGCTTGAAGCGCCGCTGGACAGCTCCTCTGGCTCCTCGTACCACGCCACCCCGGCGTCCTGGCTGCGCTCAAGCTCCGCGATCACCTGCGCGCCAAGCAGCGTGATGATCGAGGCGATCTCCAGACACAGCAGGACGATCACCACCGACGCCAGCGAGCCGTACACCACGCTGACCAGCGAGAGGTTCTCGAAGTACCACACCAGCACCCGACGCACGATCTCCCACAGGATCGCCGCCGTCACCCCCCCGATGAGCGCCCTCTTGAACCCCACGCGCGCCGTGGGCATCACCACGTAGACCGAGGTGAACATCGCCACCATCCCCACGAAGCCGAACACCCCCAGGAGCACCGAGGGCGTCGTGGACACCGCCCAGTGCATCCCCAGCACCACCACGTCGCGCCCCTCCATACGATCGAGCACCGTCGTCAACAGCGTCAGGCACACCACCCCGAAGCCCACCACCAGGATGTACACGTAGGGGATGATCGCCGAGACCCAGAACCGGCGCGCCTCGGCGCGGTTGCGGCCGAAGATCACCGCCATGGAGTCCTCCAGCATCCGGAAGGCCATCGAGCTGAAGAAGAGGGACACCACCGCGCCGCCCCACCCGAGCAGCTCCCGGCTGTCCAGAAAGCTCGCGATCTCGCCGGTCAACACGCTCCCCTGCCCCGGCGCCATCTGCGAGACCAGCCCCTCGACGATCGACAGCAGCTGCGCCTCCTCGAAGACGTGCGAGAGCCCGACCAGCAACACCGCGAAGAGCGGGATGACCGACAGGAGCGTGTTGTAGGCCACCGCCGACGCCAGCAGCAGCACCTTGTGGCGCCTGAAGCTCCCCCACACTCGACCCGTGAACTGCCACAGACGCCTGATGAGTTCGATCGCCTCGCCCTCCCCCTTCGCCCCGAGCGGGAACAAGCCCGCTTTGGCGTGCATTCTAACCGGCGCAAAGGGGCGCCTGCTCACCAAAGCGACCTCTCGTGACGATTGGCCGACGTCGCCCCCGGCGTGCTATATCTTCGACAGGCGCCCTGCGCGCGCCACCGCCACCTTCAAAGGGATTCGACGCGATGGGGACCGAACTTCTGACCACCATGGGCCTGGCCTTCCTCGGGGGCGTCATCCTCAACGTGATGCCCTGCGTGCTGCCCGTGCTGACCATGAAGATCTTCCACATGGTCAAGCACGGCCAGCAGTCACCCTCCTCCCACCGCCTCCACGGCCTGGCCTACTCCGCCGGCATCGTGGCCACCTTGATGCTCCTGGCCGTGATCGTCATCGGCCTGCGCGCCTCCGGAGAGGTGGTCGGCTGGGGGATGCAGTTCCAGAACCCCTCCTTCGTCGCGGCGCTGACGGCCCTGATCTTCGTCTTCGGCCTCAACAGCCTGGGCGTCTTCGAAATCACCCTCTCCTTCGGCGGCGGCGCCCAGAAGGACGGCTACCTCGGCTCCTTCATCAACGGCGTCGTCGCCGCCATCATGTCCACCCCCTGCTCGGCCCCCTTCCTCGGCACCGCCGCCGCCGTCGCGCTGGCCAGCGAGGCCGCCTGGTGGCAGACCCAGCTGCTCTTCTTCTGCATCGGCATGGGGCTGGCCAGCCCCTTCCTCCTGATCAGCTTCATCCCCGTCCTCGCCCGCGCCATGCCCCGCCCTGGCGCCTGGATGGAGACCTTCAAGCACCTGATGGGCTTCACCCTCATCGGCGCCGCCATCTGGCTCTACGGCGTGCTCCAGAACCAGCTGACCACCTCCGGCGCCAACTGGTTCCTCGGCTTCCTCCTCGTGCTCGCCGTGGCCCTCTGGGCCGTCGAGCGCTTCGGCGGCCTGGGCGAGACACGGCAGCGCGCCGCCCTCGTTCGCCTGAGCGCCCTGGCGCTCGTCGTCGGCGCCGGCTTCGGGATGATCGACCTGTCACCGCCCCCAAGGACGAGCGCCGTCGTCGCCCTCGACCAGCCCGTCGTCGTCGACGGCCACATCAACTGGATCCCCTACAGCGAGAAGGGGCTGGCCGACATGGCCCTGCGCAGCCGCCCCGTCTTCGCCGACTTCACCGCCGACTGGTGCGCCAACTGCAAGGCCAACGAGAAGATCTTCCTGGAGACCGACGCCGTCCGCAGCACCCTCCAGACCACCGGCATCCTCCCGATGATGGCCGACTTCACCAACGAGGACGACGAGATCGCCGCCGGACTCAAGAAGCTCGGCCGCACCGCCGTGCCCGCCTACGTCATCTACATGCCCGACGGCACCTTCGACCTGATGCCCGAGGCCATCACCACCGAGATGGTCGTCGAGCGCCTTGAGGCCGCCTCGCGCCGCTTCCCGCCCGATCAATTCCGATGACCGACGCCCGCTCCCCCGGTCCAGCCCCCCACGAGCCTATGCCCCAGATCCAGAAGACCCCCCTCGACGCCCTCCGCCGCCCGCTCAGCTTCGCCACCGCGATCGCGCTGGCCTCGATCGCCTTCGCCGCCGCGATGGTCCCCGCTGACGCGGCCGCCCAGGAGGTCAAGCCGCAGGAGCCCTCCGAAGGGCGGCGCATCCTGTTCGTGGGCGACTCTCACGCCCAGGGGCCCTTCGGGTGGGCGCTCGACTACCTGCTGCGCGAGGGCATCAAGAACTCCACCGTGGCCAGCTACGCCGTATGCGCCTCCAGCCCGCTCTCCTGGATCAAGGGCTTCAAGCACTTCTGCGGCAGCCTGACGCGCGGCGAGGACTTCAAGTCGGACCCGGCTCAGCCGGGCTTGCTGGGCGGCGGCCTCAAGGGAGGCACCCAGCGCGCCCCGAGGCTCATCGACCTGCTCAAGCAGCACACGCCCGACACCGTCGTCATCTCGATGGGCGAGAACCTCAAGGGCATGAGCAGCGAGCGCACCATCACGGGCGTCCAGGGCCTCGTCAAGCGCCTTGAGTGCTACAAGCGCGGCGTGACCGTCGAGGACACCTGCCGCGAACTCGACCTGAGCACCCTCAAGCCCACGCGCGCCCTCTCCTGCGCGTGGATCCTGCCCCCCTACAGCCGCTCCAAGGGCACCCAGCAGTCGCTCCAGCGCCTCCACGACGACATCACGGCGGCGGTCGGAGGCACCTGCGTCGCCATCGACAGCCGGCCGCTGACCTGCAAGCAGGGGATCAAGGACCCCTCCTTCGTCTGCGACAGCGGCAACTACCACCTCAGCCCGCAGCGAGACCGCTTCTGGGCGCTCCGCGTCATGGACCTGCTCGTCCAGAGGCTCCGCCTGCCGCTGGCCCGCGAGGGCTTCGCCAGCGACACCCGAAAATCATGGAATATCGAATAAGTTCAAGGTGATGCGCGACACGGTGGCACCCCGTATCCGGCCTCAGACGCGGGCGCGGATCAGCTCCCGGGCGTGGGCGACCGTCGTCGGCGTGCACTCCCGCCCGCCGAGCATCCGCGCCACCTCCATGATCCGCGCGTCCTCGTCCAGGAAGTCCAGCGAGCTCGTCGTCCGCTCGACGCCCTGCACCTTGGTCACCTTGAGGTGGCTGTCGCCGTAGGCCGCGATCTGGGGCAGGTGCGTGATGGAGATGACCTGCTTCTCCTGGGCCACCTTCTTGATCTTCTCCCCCACCGCGTCGGCCACCGCCCCGCCTATCCCGCTGTCGACCTCATCGAAGACGTAGGTCGGCACCGGATCGGTGGCCATCAGCGCGTTCTTGATCGCCAGCATGATCCGGCTCAGCTCCCCGCCGCTGGCAATGCGCGCCAGCGGCTTGAAGCCCTCGCCCGGGTTGGGGCAGATCAGGAACTCCAGCTGATCGAGCCCCTTGTCGTTGAGCGAGGCGGGGCCGGCCATGTCGATGTCCGCCAGCTCCCCGCCCGCGCCGTCGCTGTGCGTGAAGGTCGTGTCGAAGCGGCAGCGCTCCATGCCCAGGTGCGTCAGCTCCGCCTCGATCATCGCCTTGAGGACGCCGGCCGCCTCCTTGCGCCGCGCGCTCAGCTCCCGAGCCTGCGCCATGACCTCCCTCTGGAGCATGTCGCGCTCGGCCTCGGCCTCCTTGATCCGGCTCGACGCCCCGTCGAGCGTCTTGAGCTCCGCGCGCATCGCGGACTGCTGCTCGATGATCGCCCCGAAGTCGTCCCCGTACTTGCGCTCAAGCTGCTTGTAGTCGTGCAGCAGCTCCTCGATCTGCTCCAACCTGCGCGGGTTGACCTCCACGTCGCGCGCGTAGCGCCGCAGCGACACCCCCACCTCGCTCAAGAGAATCTGCGCCTGCTCCAGCATCGACGAGAGATCCTCCAGCCTCGGGTCGATGCCCGCGATCCGCCCCAGCGTCCGACACGCGTCGCTCACGACGTCCTTGGCCGATTGATCGCCCTCATAGAGCGCATAGGAGAGCTGGACGGCCTCCTCCCGGAGCTGTCCGGCGTGCCGCAGGAGCCCCTGCTCGCGCTCCATCTCCTCGCGCGACTCCGGGTCGATCAACGCCCTGTCGATCTCCGCGAGCTGAAAGCGCAGGAAGTCCACCCTGGAGAGCCGCTCGCGCTCGGAGCGCCGCAGCGCCTTGGCCTCGCGCTTGAGCTCGTGAAAGCGCGCGATCATCGACGCCACCCGCTCGGAGAGCCTGCGCGCCTCTCCGAAGCGATCCAGGATGTCGATGTGGTTCTCCGGCATCATCAAGGAGTAGTGCTCGTGCTGGCCGCTGATGTCCACCAGCCCCTCGGTCACGTCCTTCAGGGTGCTCAGGCCCACCACGCTGCCGTTGATGAAGGCGCGGCTGCGCCCCTGACGCTGGACCACGCGCCGGATCAGGAGCTCGTCCCGCGCCTCGATCCCCTGCGCCTCAAGGACGGCGTTGATCGCGGCGCGGCGCTCGTCGTCCAGCGCGAAGGTCGCCTCCACCACCGCCCTCTCCGCGTCAGCGCGCACCACGTCGACGCTGGCTCGCCCGCCGAGCACGAGGTTGAGCGCGTCGACGATGATCGACTTGCCCGCGCCGGTCTCCCCCGTGATGACCGTAAAGCCACCCGAGAACTCCAGCTCCAGGCTGTCGATGATCGCGAAGTTTCGGATGATCAGGTAGGTCAACATCCCCGGATCCTGCCTGCCCTTCGGGCCGCCCCAGACCAGAGCGCGCCCCGCAGCCGCCGAGATCGGCGCCGGACGGATCCTAACCCCTCAGGATCCATTACACAATGCGCGCCGCGCCCGCGGGCGCCCGAGCGCGCCCGCCCTCAGATGTGCGCGCGGGTCGCCGGCAGCCGCATCTTCCACAAGAACCCGTCGAAGTAGAAGTGGACCATCGACTGGTAGACGGTCCAGTAGAAGAACCAGGTCGTCGTCTTGTAATCGAGGAACTTCGGCCGCTCGTGGTCCGTGAAGATGAACTTCCCGAAGTATTTCAAATAGAAGAAGGCCACCGCCAGCACCAGCACGAAGCCCAGGTAGGCCGCCAGCGGGTGCTTGAGGACCCGGCCGAGCAGCGGCTTGTGGGCCAGCGGGCGCTGGTAGCGACGCCGCTGGAAGGCCCAGACGAAGACCATGTACTCGACCGCGTGGCTGAAGCCGTAGGCGATGTAGGCCTTGATCGGATCGACGAAGAGGAACATCGACGAGAGCAGCGTCGTCCCGACGGCCATCCAGATCCGGGGGGCGTTGGTCAGGCCGTTGACGCGCCGCTCGTGGACGACGAAGGCCACCAGCGCCGCCACCACGAGCCCCGCGCTCAAGGGCAGGAGCACGGGCTGGATGGCCTCGAAGAGCTCCAGCGCCGGCAGGATGGTCTTCTTGCCCGTCTTGAAGTTCTCCAGGATCAGCGCCTTGTACTCCGGGCCGAGCCAGGCCATGTAGAGGGGCAGCCAGCAGAAGATGAGCAGCCGATCGACCCACCCGGGCACCTTCCCCTCGACGCCATTCTTGGCGTTGTAGAGCCGCAAGATGCCGTACTTCTGCATGAATACATGCCAGATGTTCCACGCGACCGAGAAGACGACCACGGCCGAGAGGACGCCTCTGACCGGCACGCCGCCCCGGAGCGCCGTCGTGATCGAAGGGCCGAAGATCACCGCCGCGATCACCGCCGCCAGGATCAGCAGCGGGAAGACGAAGCGCGGCGCCCTGCTCGCCTCTCCCTGCCCCGCGGCGCCCTCTCCCTGCCCTGCGGCGCCCTCGGCCCCCTCGGGGGGGGAGAGCTCGACCATCTTGCGCCAGTCCAGCACGAAGGAGGCCACCAGCGCCGCCAGGAGCCAGATCAGCGCGGGCTGGCCGAGCCCGAGCGCCGTCAACAGGCCGGCGACCGCCGCCGCCGGCACGACCGCCAGCGCGAGCCGTCGCCAGGGCACCGGCTCACCGGCCTGATCTTCGCGCAGGATCTGGACCAGGAGCAGCACCCCGGCCGCGGCGGCCGCCAGCGTCTCAAAGCCCAGGCGCGTCCTCATCAGCTTGAGATAGGGCGAGGCGCAGAAGCCGACGAACATGACGAGGGGGAAGAGGGTGAAGCGCAGGGGGAAGCGGGAGGCGACCTGTCGATCGAGGTAGACGTAGGGCAGGCCGTAGTGGCGGTGGATGTCGATCAGGACCACGGAGGCCATGAAGATGAAGAGGTAGTCCTCGTGGCGGTCGGGGCCAAAGAAGAGCAAGGGCAGCAGCACCCACAGCCAGCTGAAGGCGTAGGCCGACAGATCGATGGCGGGCGAGATGTGCCAGCGATGCACGGCCGCGTCGGGCAGGGGGATCTGGAAGATCTGGCGCCAGCGGCCAGGAGGAGGATCGATCGTCGCGGAGGGTGTGGCCATCGCTCGCCTTCACAGAGGGTGGACCCGGACGCTAGAGCGCGCGCTCAAAAAAGACAACCCCCGCCTTCCCCACGCCCTGCGCCCCGCGCCCCCACGCACGACGAGCGCCCCACGCACGACGGACGCCCACGCACGACGAACGCCCACGCACGACGGACGCCCACGCTCGACGAACGCCCACGCTCGACGAGCGCCCCACGCTCCTCGCACCGCCCCCTCCGGGGACGGGCTCGTCGGGTGGGGCTAGAAGCGCGGGGTGGGCTGCGCCCGATGGGCGCAGGCCGGCGGGCGGCTGAGAGCGGATCGCAGGGGCGGATCGGCGCGTCGAAGTGGGCCTGTGGATTGGATTTTTTGCTCCCCCTGGTGTCGACTTCGGTCGTGCGCGGGCCTGCGACCGACAGGGCGCAGCCCACCCTGCGCTTCTAGCCCCACCCGACGAGCCCGCCCCCTTGAGGGGCGGTGCGAGGAGCGTGGGGCGTTCGTCGGGCGATCGTCGAGTGTGGGGCGGTGCGAGGAGCGTGGGGAGCCCGTCGAGCATGGGGCGCTCGACGGGCGGGCGGGGCAGGAGATCAGCCGTCGGAGCGGCGCCGCGCGATCAGGAGCATCGCGATCATCAACCCGAAGAGGCCAAAGAGCGCGCTGCCGGAGGGGACCACGGGGCCAACCGAGGCGCAGTTCGGGTTGGGGGAGCCCCTGCCGTCCTCGTCCTCGTCGTCGTCGTCGTCGTCGCCAGGACCCATGGTGTCGTCATCGTCCTCGTCGTCGTCGTCATCGGGGCCGATGGTGTCGTCGCCGCCATCGTCGCAGGCGTCGGGGGACTGCGAGGGGTTGAAGTCATCGGGGCAGACGTCGCAGGCGTCGCCGACGCCGTCCTCGTCCGCGTCCTGGGTGATCAGATCGATGGTGTAGACGCCGCTGAAGGCGTCGCCGTTGGTCATGAAGCCGACGACCTGGATCAGCTTCGGCCCGATCTCGGGGGTGGCCGCGGCGAAGGCGGGCGCGCTGAAGGAGACCATCACGTCGGCGGTCCCGTCGCCGTCGTGGTCGCCGAAGACGGCCGTGTCGGCGATCGCGCGGATGAGCTGGGTGCCGTCGCCGTCGACGTCCGCAAGCTCGGGGGGCTCGGCGATGTAGACGCCCGCGCCGGTGAAGTCGATCGTCTCGACGTCGACATCGGCCGGGAGCTGGATGATGCCGGTCAGGGTCGAGTCGCAGAGGCGGTTGAAGGGATCGGGGCTCAGGGTGATGTCGGCCGGGTAGTGCTTGTAATCGCCGACGACGACGAGGCGCGTGGCCGCGTCATTGCCGGTGTGCTGGGCGAAGTTCGGGGCCACGACGGTCTGGATGATGTAGACGCCCTCGTCGTCGTTGGTCCAGCTCACCTTGAAGTCCTGCTGCTCGGGGCCGCCGCTGACGAAGTCGACCTTGCCGACGCCGAGCGTCTGGCGCACGAGCTGGCCGCCGTCCGGGTGGTGGGCGAAGACCGTCACGGGGATGTCGGCCCGCGGCGTGCCGAGGTTGTGGTGGATCGTCGAGGTGATCTCGAGCGTCTCGCCGAGCCGAGGCCGGTTGGTGGGCTCAAAGACGATGTCGTGGCTGTAAACCCAGATGTCCTCGCTGCCAGCGCCGCCGTCGTGGCCGCCGCCGCTGCAGCTCTGATCGGTCACCTGGACGATGATCTGGGTCGAGCCGACGATGTCGGAGTCGCTGACCTCGATGTCGGCCGGGTAGTTGCCTGACCCGGACGGCACGGGGACCTCGTGGAACAGGAAGTTCCCGTGGACGTTGGTGTGGGTCGTAAAGACGCGGCCGTCGAGGGTGAGCGTCACCAGCCCGCCCTGGACGGGGAAGGTGAACACGACGCCCTCATCCTCGAACTCGTAGTAGGCCTTGCCGCCGATGTGCAGGTCCTCCTGGTCGAAGCAGGTGGCCACGTCGCCGGACTCGACGACGAGGCGGCCGTTGAAGCCCGCAGGGGGCTGGCCGACGCGGACGATCTGGGTGGCGTTGTTGTTCTCCTCGTCGAGCTCGTCGAAGAAGTCGTCGGGATCGACGCGCACCTGGGCGATGCGCAAGCTGGCCTCATCAAAGGACAATTCGAACTCCACCGAGGCGCTGGCGCCGGCCGGCAGGAAGTCGATGGTGGTCGAGCGCACCACGAAGCCCATGTCGAGCAGGTTCACGCCGACGTTGACGCCGTCGACGGCGCCGTTGTTGCGGATCTCGGCCTGGATGGTGAAGAGCTCGCCCACGTCGATGTCCCGATCCTCGATGAAGATGTCGGAGGTCACCACCGAGAAGTCCGGCAGGCCGGCCTGGCAGGCCCCGGCCTGACACTCCGTCCCAGGCGGGCAGCTCGCGCCGTTGTCCACCTGCCCGTCGCAGTCGTTGTCCGACCCGTCGCACACCTCCGCCCCCTGCACCTCGCCCGGCCCCGGGCAGATGAAGTCGTCGCAGACGTCGCCGTCGCCGTCGTTGTCCGTGTCGGCCTGGTTGGCGTTGGCCTCAGCGGGGCAGTTGTCGGCGCAGTCGGACACGCCGTCGCCGTCGCCGTCGCCGTCCGAGACGCCGCAGCCGCACACGCCCGCCGAGGTCTTGTCGACGTCATCGGGGCAGCCGTCGCAGACGTCGCCCGCGCCGTCGCCGTCCGCGTCGGACTGATCGGAGTTCGCGTCGCTGGCGCAGTTGTCCGTGCAGTCCGCGCTCCCGTCGCCGTCACCGTCGCTGTCCTCGACGCCGCAGCCGCACTGGCCCTCGTCGCCCTTGTCGGGGTCCGCGGGGCAGCCGTCGCACAGATCGCCGGCGCCGTCGCCGTCGTTGTCAGCCTGGGTGGTGTTGACGACAGTCGGGCAGTTGTCCGCGCAGTCCGCGGTGCCGTCGCCGTCGCTGTCCGTGTCCGCCACGCCGCAGCCGCACTGGCCGGCCTCGGACTTGATGGGGTCCGAGGCGCAGTCGTCGCAGACATCCCCGAAGCCGTCGCCGTCCGCGTCGTCCTGATCGGCGTTCGCGTCGGCCTCGCAGTTGTCCACGCAGTCCGCGCTCCCGTCACCGTCGCCGTCCGTCTCGGCCACGCCGCAGCCGCACTGGCCGGGGGCGGCCTTGTCGGGATCCAGCGGGCAGGCCTCGCAGTCGTCGCCGATGCCGTCGCCGTCCGAGTCGTCCTGATCGGAGTTGAAGAGCCCCGGGCAGTTGTCGCAGGCGTCCCCGGCGCCGTCGCCGTCCGAGTCATCTTGATCGGGGTTGTTCACCAGCGGGCAGTTGTCATTGCAGGCGCCCTGGCTGTCGCCGTCGGGATCGTTGTCCGGCGTGCCGCACCCGCAGGACCCGGGGGCCACCTTGCGGGGATCGGCCGGGCAGGCATCGCAGGCGTTGCCCGTGCCGTCGCCGTCCGTGTCGGCCTGGTTGGCGTTCGCGGTGAGGAAGCAGTTGTCGCACTCGTCGCCCACGCCGTCGCCGTCCTCGTCGAGCTGACCCGTGTTCGGCTCGTCGGGGCAGTTGTCATCGCAGGCCGGCAGGCCGTCGTTGTCGTCGTTCCGATCCGAGGACCCGCAGCCGCACGCGCCCGGCGCCGTCTTGCCAGGGTCCGCCGGGCAGAGGTCGAAGCAGTTCGCGCTGCCGTCGTTGTCGCTGTCCGTATCCGCCACCCCGCACCCGCAGAGCCCGGGGATGCTCTTGGAGGGGTCATTGGGGCAGGCATCCAGGCAGTCCGCCGAGCCGTCGTTGTCGCTGTCGTTCGTGTCCGCCTCGCCGCAGCCGCACAGCCCGCCGCTGATCTTGTCCGGATCGTCCGGGCAACCATCAATGCAGTCCTCAGACCCGTCGCTGTCGCTGTCTGTGTCCGACTCGTCGCAGCCGCAGGCGCCCGGCTCGATCTTGCCCGGGTCGTCCGGGCAGCCGTCGCAGCCGTCGCCGACCCCGTCCTGATCGTTGTCGTCCTGCTCGGTGTTGAACAAGCCCGGGCAGCTGTCACAGGAGTCCCCGACGCCGTCCTGATCGCCGTCGAGCTGATCGCCGTTGGCCTCGGTCGGGCAGTTGTCCGCCCCATCCTCCACACCGTCGCCATCGCCATCCGCGGCGAAGGCGACCGAGGGCGCCCATAACGCCATGGACAATAGAAGGAGCGCTGACAGTAGATGTTTTGTGTTCATGGTGCACTCCGCGTCGATGTGAAGATAGGAATCCTTATCTCCTTATACGATCAACGGAGCCCTCCCGTCAAAGGCAAGCCCTTGAAAAAATACACTTTCTCCATCCCCAAGTTCACCATCGAGGCCCGTCGTCAGGGACCGCTCCATCGAGGGCCTCAGCGCAAAGTTTACGCCGAGACATTTTTGATCGACATGAGCGTCGAGGGGCGCGGCCTGGCCCTCGTCGTGGCGCCGCGGCTCTGGAGCCTTCAGGGGCGTTTGCGGTTCAGCGCGGAAAGCTCTAGACTGCGCCAATACTGGAGACCGTGATGGAGGAAGCCATGACCCCCTCTTTGGACGCTGCCTCACCATCGATCTTGCTGCACAGGCTCGTGATGCTGGGGGTGCTCTTGAGCGGCGCGCTCGGGGCGCTCGGCGGGTGCAGCGAGGAGGATGCTCTGGCCCCTTGCGTCGCCGGCAAGGCGTGCATCTGCCAGGGCGAGGCCTGCGCGCTGACCTGTGGGGGCAATGGGGCCGGCTGCGCGATGGAGTGCAGCCAGGGCGCCGACTGCAGCCTGACATGCCCGGGCGGCAACTGCTCGCTGGAGTGCGACGGCGCGGCCTCGTGCCAGATGAACTGCCCGGGCGGCGGCTGCGCCTTGGAGTGTTCGGACACCAACACCTGCGTGACGAAGGGCTGCAGCGCCGGCTGCGCGACCTCCTGCGGCGGCGCCGCCACATGCGAGTCCAGCTGCGGGCTGGCGCAGGGCTGCGGGACCAGCTGAGCGCCCCGGCGCCTGTGCGGCGTCTGGGACGACGAGCGTCAGCGCCCCCAGCTGCTGCCCCAGCCCGCCGAGAGATCGGGGGCCTGCGCGCGGGTCCCTGCCAGGAGCAGGCGCAGCTCGACGCGGTACTTCTCGACGTCCTCCAGCAGCCCCTCGCGCGTCACCCCGATGGCGTGGTTCGCCTGGTGCTTGCGAAAGGCCAGCAGCGTGGCCGCCTTGACGTAGCGCTCCCGATCCACGCCCGGCGCCAGCCAGCCGCTCTGCATCCGCTTGAGCCAGTAGGGGATGATCGCCGCGTGCGCCTGCGGGAGCAGGCCCGAGGCCACCTCGTCTTCGAGGCCGCGCTTGATCACGCGGTGCTCCAGGTAGAGCGAGAGCTGCGTGAGCGCGAACATGAACACCGCCAGCGTCAGGATCACGGCGCAGGCCCCTGCCTGAATGCCCAGATCTCCCTTCTGGGTCGACCACGTCGCCGACCCGTTCCAGAAGGCGTGGATCGAGACGGCCGAGAGGTAACCTGTCACGGGCAGGACCAACCAGCGCAGCGCCGGCGCTCTGTAGCGCCCCACGCCGAGGAAGAAGCCCCATGAGGCGCTGGCCGAGCAATGCACCAGGGCGGTGAAGCACGTGCGCACGAAGATGTTGGCCATCATCGCCCCGAAGCCCGCCGAGGTCCCCACGTTGTAGAAGTAATAGAAGTTCTCCGTCATCGCGAAGCCCAGCCCGCAGGCCGCCCCGTAGATGAGCCCGTCGGTGGCGTTGTCGAAGTGCCTCAAGAAGATCAACCCGAAGAGGGGCACGATCTTGGTGACCTCCTCGACCAGCGGCGCCACCACCACCGGGCCGACCCAGGCCGCCGTCTCTTCCCCGAGCGCCATCGTCACGACGCTGATGACGGTCGTGTTGATCACGCACCCGAACATCGCCCCGCCGAGGCCCCCCCAGATGAAGACCAGCCCCACCATCCACCAGGGCTCGCGCTCGTAGCGATCGAGCCAGTAGATGAAGCACAGGTAGGCCAGCATCGGCAGGATGCCTGCCATCGCCGAGACGAAGATGATGACGATGGTCACGCGCCCCTCCCGTCGGGTTCAGGATCTCTCGAAGCCTACCCCCGAAGGGCCCTCATGTCCATCCAGCCCCGCGCCCGGTCTGCCCCCGGATGCCGCCGCAGCCGAAGGCGACACAAGGCAAAAATCAATTAAAAATCAAGGTGTTGACTCAACTTAAGGTTGACTCGACCTACTTGCCGACGCAGAACTCCGAGAAGATGCGCCGGAGCAGATCGTCGACCGTCACGCGGCCGACGATCTCCCCGACGGCCTCCAGCGCAAGGCGCAGATCCAGCGCCACGAACTCGTGGCTCATCTGCGCCTCGACCGCCTCTCGCGCCCGCGAGAGCGCCTCGGAGGCCCGCATGAGCGCGTCGCGGTGGCGATGGCGCGCGATCGCCGCGCCCTCCTCGGCGGGCCTGAGCCGCGCGCTGGCGATGGCCTCGACGCGCTCAAGGAGCGCCGTCGGCGAGCTTGTGCCGGCGAGGCTGACCCGCTCGGCGGGTCGCCCGGCGATGGCGGCGATCCTGTCCAGGGCCGCCTCGTCGAGCGCCAGCGGCAGGTCCACCTTGTTGAGGATCGGCAGCACGTCCATGTCCGAGGCGCCCTCCAGAAGCTCGACCTCGCGCGGGTCGGGGTCAAAGGGCGTGGCGGCGTCGACGACCCAGAGGACGAGGTCGGCGCCCTTGGCCTGCTCGACGGCGCGCTGGACGCCGATCTGCTCCACCGCGTCGTCGGAGCGCCGCAGGCCGGCCGTGTCCACCAGCCGCAGCGCCACCTGGCCGACAACGACGGGCTCCTCGATGAAGTCGCGCGTCGTACCGGGGTGCTCGGTCACGATCGCGCGCTGCTGGCCGCACAGGAGGTTGAAGAGGGTGGACTTGCCGGCGTTCGGCCGGCCCAGGATCACGACGCGGATCCCCTCGCGGGCCTGCCGCCCCGCCTCCCAGGTCCCGAGCAGGGCGCCGACGCGGGCCTCGACCTCGACGATCCTCTCGCGCATCGCCTCGGCGTCGAGCTGGTAGACGTGCTCCTCGGTGCTGAAGTCTATCGCGGCCTCGGTCAGCGCCACGGCCTCGGCCAGCGCCTCGCGCAGCCCCCCGATCTCGTCCCCCAGCCGACCGGCCAGGTGTCGCCGCGCCAGCCTCAGGGCCGCGTCGCTGCTGGCCTCGATCAGATCGGCGACCGCCTCGGCCTGGGTCAGATCGATCCGGCCGTTGAGGAAGGCCCGCTGCGTGAACTCGCCCGGCGCCGCCGGGCTGGCCCCCGCCGCGCACAGCGCGCCGAGGAGGCGGCTCATGTTCAGCGGCCCGCCGTGGCCTTGAAGCTCGGCCACGTCCTCGCCCGTGAAGCTGTGCGGCCCGCGCATGACCACCGCGAGCACCTCGTCGAGCAGCTCGCCCTCGGCGTCGACGGCCCGGCACAGGCGCAGGTGGTGGGAGCGGGCGCCGGGGGGGAAGTCCGGACACACCGCGCGCAGGATCGCCTCGGCCTCAGGCCCGGAGACCCGGACGATCCCGACGCCCCCGCGCCCTGGCGGCGTGGCGACGGCGCAGATCGTCCGCGCGGTCATCGGATCTTGAGCCGGCGGAAGGCGCCGTAGCCCTCGCTCTCGGTGTGAACCCGGCCGTCCTCGCCGAGCCCGGCGTGGATGCTGCGGCGCTCTCCCGAGCTCATCCCGAGGATCGTGATCGGCTTGCCCAGCGCGGTGACCTTGTCGCCCAGCCAGGCCGCCAGGCCCGTCAGGTCGACCGTCGCCCTGCGGCGGGTGCCCTCCACGTCGATGAACATCGACCCCGACTCCCAGCCCTCGCGCTGAAGCGCGAGGGTCAGGACCGTCTGGATGTAGCCGGCGAGCTGGCCGCGCCCCAGGCCGAGCCCCTCGACGCACAGGGCGGAGTCCTTGCCCTTGATGTTGAACTCCAGGGTGCCGCCGGCCGCCACGCTCCCCTCGGCCCTGACGTCCAGGCCGAGCGCCTTGAGCAGACCCGTGAGCCACTCGGCGCCGTAAGCGGCCAGCTCGGCCTCGGACTTGCGCCCCACATCCTCCGCGCCTTCGCGCCTGTCATCCCGGTCGCCCATGATTGGCTCCTCGCCTTTTTCTGCTTTTCTGCGCTGGTTGTCTCAGGCCGCCGCGGCCTGCTGCTGCTGCTGCTTCTTCTCAAAGCTCTTGCGGATGAAGTACTGCTGCGTGATCCCGAGCCCGATGCTCACCAGCATGTAGAGCCCCAGGCCGCTGGGCAGCACGAAGGTGAAGACGCCGAACATGATCGGCATCACCCACATGACGATCTTCATCTGGGGGTTGGTCGTCGTCTGCGGCATCATGAACTGCTGGCCGGTCATCACCAGCGTGACCAGGACCGGCAGCACGAAGTAGGGGTCGGGCGCCGACAGATCCGTGTACCAGCCGACGAAGCCGGCGTGGTAGATCTCCACGGAGCTGTAGATCGTCGTGTAGAGCGCGAAGAAGATCGGGATCTGCAAGAGCTGAGGCACGCACCCGAGGGGGCTGACGCCCTCGTCCTTGTACAGCTTCATCATCAGCTCTTGCTGCTTCATCGGATCGTCCTTGTACTTCTCGCGCAGCGCCGTCATCGGCTCCTGGATCCGCCGCATCCCCTCCATGTTCTTGTAGGCCGAGTGGTTGATCGGGAAGGTCAGCATCCGCAAGAAGAAGGTCAGCAGGATGATCGCCACCCCCCAGTTGCCCACCCACCCCTGGAAGAGGATCAGCAGCCAGCGGATCGGCTTGCACAGGAAGGCGAAGATCCCGTAGTCGACGGACTCCTCAAGCTGCACCCCGTAGGTCTCCAGCGTCTCGACGAGCTTCGGCCCGAGGTAGGTGCCAAACTGCCACGACCGGCGCTCGCCCGGCGCCAGCGTAAAGCCCCCCAGGCCCAGCTCCGAGCGCAAGAACTCGCCCTCGTGCAGCGAGAAGTGGCAAGAGGCCAGCGCCCCGGCGCCTTCGGCCTGATCGGCGCCCTTGGGGTCCGCGAGCAGGGCCATCAGGAAGTAGCGCGAGTCGATCCCGCCCCAGATCGCCGGCCCGTCGACCTTGACCCCCTCCTCGGCGTCGGCGCGCGCCGCGCGCTCGTCGTCGCCGTCGACGTGGCAGAGCGCCTCGACGATGTCCGGCATGGGGTCAAAGAGCGACCACTCGCCGTCCTCGTGGTGCTCGTAGCCGTACAGGCGCACCTTGAGGTGATCGGTGAGCTGGAGGGTGGATTTGTTCTCGATCGACACTTCGAAGCGGAAGCCGTTGGGGGAGGCCTTATCCAGCACGAAGCGCTTCTCCAGCGCGTAGGCGCCGGCGACCTCATGGCGAAAGACGACGCCCTGATCCGTTTTCGAGGCGACCTCGTACATCGTCTCCTCGCTCAGGTTCGGCAGCGCCCCGCTGCCGACCATGCCGAAGGGCAGGTACTTGAGCCAGGTCTCGCCGACGGGGGTCTCCTCGTCGACCGGGCGAGGCTTGATCAGATCGCCGCGCGGGGCGTACTGGTCGGGCTTGAGGATCTCGAAGTGCTTGAGCCGGCCGCCCTTGTTGGTGAAGGTGGCTCTGAAGTTCGCGCTGGTCAGGACGAGGTCCTCCGCCAGCGCGATGACCCGCTGAGGTGCGGCGGGCTGGCCGGGCGTGCCCGCGTCGCCGGGCACCTGGGCGCCGTCGGGGCGGGCGCCGCCGGGGGACTGATCGCCCGGGGCCTGCTGACCCGGCGCCTGACCTGCGTCCGCGCCGACGCCCTTCTCAGGAGCCTCGGGGGGCGGCGTGAACAGATATTGCCAGGCAAAGAGCACCCCGAGGCTGAGCGCGATGGCGAGGAAGACCCGCTGTTGTTCCATGAAAACGTCCTGGTGTGTGCGCGCGACCTTGGCCCTTAAGGCACCGGGTCATGCCCACCCGGCGTGAACGGGTGGCAGCGCAGCAGGCGCCGGGTCCCCAACCACGTGCCGCGAAGGGCCCCGTGCTTGATGAGCGCCTGGCGCATGTACTCTGAGCAGCTTGGGGTGAAGCGACAGGCGGGCGGCAGCAGTGGCGAGATGAACCTCTGATAGAAGCGCACCATCCCCACGAAGAGCCAGGACACAGGGCCTCTGGGCCTGGCGGCGAGATCCGAACCCCCCGACATCCAAAGCGCCCGACCGGAGCGACACCCACAGAGAGGTCCGTGGGTGGTCTGCGCGGCGAGCGCCTCTCTCATGGCACCTTCTCCCCTGCGTCTGACGACGGAGGCCTGGGCCTGGCCCGACGCGCGGCCTGCCGGCTGGCCTCGATGACCTGCCGGTGGAGCTCCTCCTGTGAGGCGTCTCCCGCGCCCACGCGCGCGATCCAGACAAAGTCGAAGCCCTCCGGCAAGACGCCCTTGTTCCTGCGGAAGATCTCTCGCAGGCGGCGCTTGACGAGGTTGCGGACGACCGCGTTGCCCACCTTCCGGCTGACCGTCAGGCCGACGCGGCTCCACGCCTCACGACCCGGACAGGCGTAGACGACGAGGTGGCGCGACACGTGGCGCCCGCCGCGCCGCTGAGTCTCCAGGAACTGGCGCCGGCGCGTCAGCCGCTCGGCCTTGCGCAGGCGTTCGTCGAGCGCAAAAGCTTGTTCCTGCGCCACGATCCCGGAGCCCTCCCGTCCTGGGGCGATCCCGCACCAGACGCCTACTTCTTGTGAATATCAACAGCAAGGCGAGCGCGGCCCTTGCGGCGACGCGCCGAGAGCACCTTGCGGCCTCCCGGGGTGCTCATCCGCTCTCGGAAGCCGTGGGTGCGCTTGCGCTTGATCTTGCTCGGCTGGTAGGTTCTCTTCATGACTTCATCTCCATTACATTCCAACCCGCCACGTCGCGGCGAACTCACTCAACATAGACAGCCTCACCACTTTTCAAGGGCCAGGCGAAAAGTCGGCTAGATAGACCACAGGCCTTGTTCGATGTCAAGCGGACCGACGCCCGCGGCCGCGCCCCTCGGGCGCCGCAGGGCCTCAAGCCGGGAAGGAGATGATCTTCTCGCCGCCCTCGTCGCCGCCCTCATCGGCCCCGTCGGCCTCGTCCTCCGGCGCGACGAAGGCGAACTCCGGCACCAGCCGCTTGAGGTGGCGCTTGATCGCGATCGGGTCCGCGGCCTCGATCAGCCGGACAAAGGCCGGCACCTCACGCTCCAGCAGCTCCAGATCAAGCCGGGAGACCTTGCCGATGTAGATCTTCTCGTGATCCGTCTTCGCGATCGACTCGTCGCCCTGCGACAGCTCCTCGAAGAGCTTCTCGCCGGGCCGCATCCCCGTAAAGACGATCTCGATGTCCCGATCCGGCGTCAACCCCGACAGCCTGATCATGTCCCGGGCCAGATCCACGATCCGCACCGGCTCGCCCATGTCCAGCACGAAGACCTCGCCCGACTCGCCCCGCGCCGCCGCCTGCAAGACCAGCTGCGTCGCCTCCGGGATCGTCATGAAGTAGCGCTGCATCTCCGGGTGCGTCACCGTCACCGGCCCGCCCTTGAGGATCTGCTCCCTGAAGATCGGAATCACCGACCCGTTCGAGCCGAGCACATTGCCGAAGCGCACCGCAATGAACTGCGTCCTCGGGTGCTTGCGCGCCATCCCCTGCACGTAGAGCTCCGCCAGCCGCTTCGTCGTCCCCATCACGCTCGTCGGGTTGATCGCCTTGTCCGTCGAGATCATCACCACGCTCATCGCCCCGCTCGACGCCGCAGCCCGGGCCACATTGCGCGTCCCCAGGACGTTGTTGCGCACCGCCTCGCCCGGGTTGGCCTCCATCAAGGGCACGTGCTTGTGCGCCGCCGCGTGCAGGACGACCCCAGGCCTGTACTGCCCGAAGACGCTCTCGATCCGCGCCGCGTCGCAGATGTCCGCGATCACGGGGATCAACTCTATCGCCCCCAGGTAGCGCGCCCGCAGCTCGCGCTCGATGTCAAAGAGCGGGTTCTCGGCCTGCTCCAGCATGATCAGCCGCGCCGGCGCGAAGCGGCAGACCTGACGGCAGATCTCCGACCCGATCGACCCGCCCGCCCCGGTCACCAGGACCGTCTTGCCCGCCGCGTAGGCCCCGATCGCCGCCTGATCCAGCCGCACCTCCTTGCGCCCGAGCAGATCCTCGATCGCCACCTCCCGCAGCGACCCCAGCGCGCCCCGGCCGGCCAGCACGCTCTCGACCGCCGGCAGGATCTTGGGCTTGATCCCCGTCTCCTGGCACCGCTCCGTTATCCGCCGGAGCTGATCCCGCGTCGCCGAGGGCGTCGCGATCACGATCTCATCGATCTCATGCGCCTTGACCACCTCGACCAGATCGTCGACCGAGCCCACCACCGGCACGTGGTGGATCCTCAGGCCCCGCTTGCGCGGATCGTCGTCCACCAGCGCCACGGGCCTGAACTGCAGGTTCCGGTTCTTCTCCGTCTCGCGCAGCAACGTCTCGCACGTATCGCCCGCGCCGATGATCAAGAGCCGCCTCACGCCCTCCTGACCGCCGCGGGCCCGCTCCGACATCATCTCGCGGAAGAGCCTCACCGACACCCGCACCCCTCCGACCAGCACCACCGTCAGGATGAAGTCCAGCAGGTAGACCGAGCGAGGGAAGTGCCGACTCTCTAGGAAGATGAAGTTGATCGCGACGAAGATCAGCGTGGCGAGCGCCGTGGCCCGCACCACCGCCATCAGGTCCTTCAGACCGACGTAGCGCCACCACCCCGCGTACTGCCCCGCCGTGTAGAAGACCAGCGCCTTGACCCCCATGATCAAGCCCACCGTCGACCCCAACACCGGCAACCAGACTTCCGGCACCGAGAAGTCAAAGCGCAGCATGAAGGCGCCCACGTAGGCCACGAAGAAGAGGCCCAGGTGCGCCGTCAGGATCACGCTCATCCGGATGTATCTCGGCGACTGCAACAACATGACCCGCCCTCCCCCTCTAGCCCAGCAGATCCCGGATGGCCGCCGCGATGATGTCGCAGTCCTCCGGCGCGATGTGCCCGTAGAGCGGGATCGCGATCCCCTCCTGGCTCAAGCGCTCCGTCTGCGGCAGTCGACCCTCGTACTTCTGCCGCCACGCCCCATAGGCCGCGTGCAGGTGCAAGGGCGGATAGAAGTACTTCTTCGTGTGGATGCCCCGCTCGGCCAGCGCCTCGTAGAGCCCATCGCGGCTCAGGCGCGCCTCGGCGCCCGAGACGCGCATCACCATGTAATTGCCGCTGCCGGTCCGATCGTCGCCCACGTGCTGGAAGCTCACCCCCGGCAAGCCCGACAGCGCCGCCTGGTAGCGCGCGATCATCGCCAGCCGGTGCCCGATGTACGCCTCGGCGTGGCGCATGCACGCCTTGCCCACCGCCGCGTGAAGCTCGCTCTGGCGCGCGTTGAGCCCGATGTGCGCCATCTCGTAGCCGTCCGCGCTCTTGCCGTAGTCGCGCATCTGACGCAGCGCCCCGGCCAGCGCGCCGTCGTTCGTCGTCACCAGCCCGCCCTCAGCCGCCGTGATCACCTTCGTCGGCGACATGCTGAAGACCTCCGCCCGACCAAAGCCGCCCGCACGGCGACCCTGCCAGGTCGCGCCGAGCGCCTGGGCCGAGTCGAACATCAGCGCCAGCCCGTGCTCGGCCGCCAGCGACTCCAGCGCCCCCAGCTCCGGCGGCACCCCGAAGACGTACACCCCCACGATCCCCGTCGTCCGCGGCGTGATCGCCGCCCGCGCCGCCTCCGGATCGATGTTGTAGGTCCCCGGCAGGCAGTCCACGAACACCGGCTCGATCCCGTTCCACACCAGCGCGTGGCCCGTGGCCGCGAAGGTGAACGAGGGCAGGATCACCTCCCCGCTCAACCCCAGCGCCTTGACCGTCAACACCAGCCCGCTCGTGCAGCTCGACATCGCCACGCAATGCTCGACGCCGCAGTAGCCCGCCACCATCGCCTCGAGCTCGCCCACGACGCGGCCCGTCGTCAACATCCCCGACGACCAGATCGCGCGCAGATCCGCCTCGACCTCCGAAAAATCAGGCAATGTCGGGCGGATGATCGGATACACCATCGGACGGCTTCTCTCAGCTCCGGTCGCCATGAGGTGTGAACTGACGTTGACACACCCCTCGTCAACCCTGGTTTACAGGCCGGCGCTCGCCGACCCCTCCACGCGCTCGCGCCGCGTCAAAACAATGACGCGGGCCTCCTCTTGAGCAATATCTACGCCATGATCGGCCCCGTGGCCCTCACGCGCCGCTCCTGTCGCCGTACATCGCGAAGCTCTCCCGCTCCCCATAGACCCCCTCGCTGCCCAGCACCACGGGGATCGTCCGGGCCAGGATCCGCGCGTCCAGCCACAGCGACCAGTGATCCACGTACCAGACGTCCAGCTCGATCCGCTTCGGCCACGGGAGGCTGTTGCGACCGTGGATCTGCGCCCACCCCGTCACGCCCGGCAACACCTCCAGCCGACGCCGCTCGAAGTCGTCGTACTGCTCGACCTGGTAGGGCAGCGTCGGCCTCGGACCCACCACGCTCATGTCCCCCTTGAGGATGTTGAGCAGCTGCGGCACCTCATCCAGGCTCGTCGCCCTCAAGAAGGCCCCCACGCGCGTCACCCGCGCGTCGCCGGCCACCACCACCACGTCGCCCTTCTCCGAGCCCTCCGCCATCGTCCGGAACTTGTAGATCGTGAAGGTCCTGCCGCCCAGCCCCGAGCGCGCCTGCGTGAAGATCGCCGGCCCCCTGGACTCCAGCCTCACCGCCACACCGATGCCCACCAGCAGCGGCCACAGCACCCCCAGCGCCGCCCCCGACACCGACACGTCGAAGGCCCGCTTGAGCCCGCGCTGCAAGCCCACCCCCCGGCGACTGAACCACGACTCGATCATCTCGCCCCTCCTTGCCCCCGCGCGACCCTCCGGTCGCCGCTGGCCGCCCCGCGCTCTCTATGACGAAGGCCGACAAAGCGCAAGCCCCACGGCCGCCCCATCGCCGCGCCCCTCCCAAGCCCGCCGCGCCTTTACACCCCGGAACCTTGATGACACTCTGCCCCCGAGACAAGGAGACGCCATGCCCAAGCCCTTGCCCGCCCTCCTGGCCCTGATCCTCCTGACCGCCCACGCCCACGCCGCCCTGGCGCGCTCCGGCCCAGGCGCCCACAGGGAACACCCCGAGCCCCTCCCCCACGTCGATCTGAGCGTCGATCCCGACAACGCCGAGCTGGCCTCCACCCTCTCCACGATGATCGGCCTCACCCTCGGCGGCCTCGCGATCATCGCGCCCGCCGTCGACGACGACATCGACGAGGAGTTCGCAGGGTTCGGCGCCCTCCTGTGCGGCCTCTCGCTGACCCTCGGGCCCAGCATCGGCTTCTTCCAGGCCGACATGTGGAGCCGCGGCGGCTGGGGCGCCCTCGGCCGCGGCGGCTTCATGACCTTCGGCGTCTCCTTCGCCGCCTTCGGGCTCTTTCAGGCCACCTTCAGCGAAGATCCCGAGGACTTCCTCTTCCTGAGCCTCGGCCTCTCGCTGACCTCCTCCGCCCTCATCTGGTCCTTCTACGACCTGGCCAACACCGACGAGGAGATCCGCGACAACCAGACGCTCGCCCGCCGCGCCTTCTCCCTCGGCCTCGCCCCCTCCACCAACGGCGCCATCATGACCCTCACCTTCACCCCCTGACCCGCCCCACCGCTCACCGACCCCGCAGCGCCCCGACGAGCTCCACCGCCGTCGAGCGCGCCAAGGCCCACACCAGCCCCGCGTAGAGCCCCACCCCCACCACCACGCCCACGATCAACCTCAACCACGCGCCCTCCAAGGGCGCCAGCGCACCCCAGACCCCCGCCGCCATCACCAGCGAGAGCCCACAAGGCGCCAGCAGCGACCGCAAGAGCTCACCCACCCTCAACCCCGTCAGCCGGCCCAGGATGAACTGCAAGGGCAGGAAGTTGACCGCCGCGACGATCAACACCGCCCACGCCGTCGACGCGATCCCCCCCGGCGCCATCCACAAGAGCAAGGGCACCGCCACCGCCAGCACCACCAGGTTCGAATAGAACCCCAGATCCGCCCGCCCCACCGCGTTGAGCGCCATCCCCGCCGTCGCCCTGACCGACATCAAGGCCCCCGCCCCGCACAGGATCTCCAGCGCCGGCACCGCCGCCAGCCACCGCGCACCCAGCACCACCTCCACGAAGGGCCCGCCCACCACGAACAGGCCCGCCATCATCGGGAAGGTCACGAAGGCCACCGACGAGGTCATCTTGATGTAGGCCCTGTTCAACTTCTCCCTGTCGCCCTGGATCTTCGAAAACGCCGGGAAGGCCGCCTTGATCACCGCCGAGGACACCTTCGAGCGCGGCATCGCCGTAATCTGGAACGCGATCGTGTACAAGCCCAGCTCCGCCGCGCCCAACACCCGACCCAGGACAAAATAGTCAACATTATCAATGACAAAGGCGACGATGGAGGAGCCCGTGATCCCAAGCCCGAAGCCCAGCATCCCGCGCAGCGACCCCACCTCCAGCCCCCACCCCGGCCGCCAGCCCTCGAAGCGCGCCAGCGCCACACCCTGGCCGACGAAGCCCACCAGCCCCCCCACCACCGGCGACCACACACCCGCCCCGAGCAGCGCCGCGCCGATCGACGCCACCCCGTAGGGCACCGCAAACCCGAAGACGTTCGCCACCCCAAGCTCCCGGAAGCGCAGCGCCCGCTCCATCCTCGCCTGATGCACCTGCGGCAGCGCCGTCAACACCAGCCCCGCCCCGCTGACCTGCACCAGCGGCCCCAGCACCGGCTCCCCGTAGAACTCCGCCAGCCACGGGGCCGCCGCCGCCAGCGCCCCCCAGCCGACCGCCCCGAAGGCCACCGAGGCCCAGAAGCCCGTCGTGAAGTCCTGCGCGCTGGGCTCGGCCCGCTGCACCAGCGCCCTGGACAACCCCAACCCCGAGAACACCAGCGAGAAGGACGACACCGCCATCGCCAGCGTCGCCACGCCCATCTCGGCCTCGCTCAGCAGCCTCGCCAGCACCGCCAGCGTCCCGAACTGCGCCCCGAAGACCAGCAGCTGGCTGCCGAAGGTCCAAAAGATCCCCGCCACGGTGCGACGCCTCAAGTCCAACTCGCCCTCCCCCTTCCCCTCGATGCCCACGCCCCTATGCGCGCAAAAGGCGAGCCAAAGCAACCCGCCCCTCCCCTCATCGCCCTCCTCGGAGCGGCAGCCCGAGCCAGGCCAGCCCGATGACGTCCAGGCCCCCCCCCCGCGTCGACGGCGCCCGGCGCGATCCCTGGCCTGCCTCTTGCTCCAGCGACGACCTGACGATAATCGTGTCAAACGCCGCGCCCTCGGCGCGCCACGACGCCACCGACAAGGAGCCCCCTCATGTGCGGCATCACCGGATTCGCCCTCCCACCCGGCGCCCTCGATCAAGCCGCCGCCGGCCTGGAGGCCATGTGCCGCGCCATGACCCACCGCGGGCCGGACGACCAGGGCCTCTTCATCGAGCCGCCCGGGATCGAGGGCCGCGCCAGCGAGCACGTCGTCGGCCTGGGCATGCGCCGCCTGTCGATCATCGACACCCACGGCGGCCGACAGCCCATCTTCAACGAGGACGGCTCCGTCGTCGTCGTCTACAACGGCGAGCTCTACAACCACCCCGAGCTGCGCGCCCGACTCGTCGCCCGCGGCCACGACTTCAAGACCACCACCGACACCGAGGTCCTCGTCCACCTCTACGAAGACCTCGGCGACGACATGCTCGACGCCCTGGCCGGCATGTTCGCCTTCGCCCTCTACGACCGCCGCCGCGAGCGCCTGCTGCTGGCCCGCGACAGGCTCGGGATCAAGCCCCTTCACCTCCTGGAGCACGCCGGCGCCCTCCTCTTCGCCTCCGAGGTCAAGAGCCTCGTCGCCCACCCCCCGATCTGGCCCGCCGGCTGGCGCCCCGACATCGACCCCGTCTCCCTGGAGGCGATGCTCATGCTCATGTACGTCCCGGCGCCCCGCTCCATCTACAAGGGGATCGACAAGCTGCCGCCCGGACACCTGATGACCCTCGATCTGCGCTCGGGCCGCAGCCAGCGCCAGCGCTACTGGGACCTGTCCACCTCCCCCGACCCCGGCGCCCGCTCCTACGAGGACGCCCGCGATCACCTCAAGGCGCTGCTCTCAGGCTGCGTCCGCGACCACCTCGTCAGCGACGTCCCCGTCGGCGCCTTCGTCAGCGGCGGGGTCGACTCCAGCCTCGTGGCCGCCCTGGCCGTCGACCACTACGAGGGATCCCTGCAGACCTTCTCCATAGGCTTCGACGAGCCCGCCTACGACGAGACGAACGACGCCCTGGCCGTCGTCCGCGCCCTGGGCACCCCGCACACCCTCCAGTACGCCTCCTACGACAGCCTCTATGGCCTGATGCCCGCGATCTTCCAGGGCATGGACGAGCCCTTCGGGGACTCCTCCATGCTGCCGACCTTCCTCGTCTCCTCGCTGGCCTCCTCTCGCCTCAAGGTCGTCCTGAGCGGCGACGGCGGCGACGAGGTCTTCGCCGGCTACACCAAGCACCTCATCGAGTACGCCAAGGGACACCTCGGCCGCGTCCCCGCACCCGCCCTGAGCGGCCTCCAGCGCCTCCTGCGCGGCCTGCCCAAGAGCCGCGGCGGCCTCGCCACCGACCTCGTCCGCAAGGCCGAAAAAGCCGCGCGCGGCCTCGGCGGCGACCACGCCCTGAGCCACCTGGAGATGATGAAGCTGGCCGACACCGGCTTCGTCGCCGCCCTGATGGCGCGGCCCGTCGGCTTCGAAGCCGTCGCCGAGCAGATCACGTCCGCCTTCCACCGCCCCGAGCGCGGCACCCCCTTGCAGCGCACCCAGTACGCCGACGCCCTCATCCCCCTGGCCGACGACATGCTCGTCAAGGTCGACCGCATGTCCATGCTGACCAGCCTGGAGGTCCGCGTCCCCCTGCTGGATCACCGCGTCGTCGAGTTCGGCTACCACCTGCCCGATGACCACAAGCTGCGCGGCCGCACCGGCAAGCGCATCCTCAAGGATCTCTACTGCGAGCGCTTCGGCCTGACCCGCTACACCAAGCGCAAGCAGGGCTTCGGCGTCCCCATCGAGGCCTGGTTCCAGACCCGCCTCAAGCCCCTGATCCGACTGCTCTTCGACCCCGCGCGCCTCCGCCAGCAGGGCCTCTTCGACCCCAGCGCCATCGGCGGCGACAAGGCCCTCGACGTCGCCAGAGCCGCCCCCTTTGTCTTCTGGAACGCCCTCATGATCCAGGTCTGGTTCGACCTCCAGATCAACGGCGACGACACCCTCCTTGATCACATCTGACCTCTCCTTTGGTTCGCCCCATCAAAAACGCAACAAAAGTTCAGCATGGACTTGCATTCGCTTTGACATCACCCTGTGATCTGCAACGCGACGCTTCTCACAGGCGACTCTCCATCTCATAGGTATGAACTCGCGCTCGACGGCGAGACACCCGGTTCAACGAAAGGGGCCACCATGACGCTCGACAGACCTCACCTTCCTCACCGCCTGCTCGCGCTTGGGCTGACGGCCCTCTCGGGCCTCCTGACGAGCACCGCCGCCGCGCAGCTGAGCCCACCCGCGGACGGCGCCTTCCACCCCATCTCATGCCAGGGCCAACCGGCAACCGACCCCATCCGGGACACGCCCGGCGGCTCGGGACACCGCGACATCGTCGGGACGCCGGAGGCCCCTGCGATCTTCTTCACCTCGGACGACACCTTCTTCTACCTGCGCATGCGCCTCGACGAGGATCCTCGCCGCACACCCACCGGGCTCAAGTCTCACGGCTGGGGCTTCCTCCTGGATCAGAACGAGGTGCTGACGACCTACGAGCACCTCGTCCTGGCCAACGGCACCTCCGAGACCGTGACGCTCCAGCAGAACACCGTTCAGGAGGCCATCGACGATCCCAACGATGTCGCCGAGGTCATCCTCGCCACCTACGACCCCTCGATCGACAACTGGCACGTCAAGGAAGCCGACACCAGCCTCAACGGCAACCCTGACTTCTTCCTGACGCTCGCGACGCCCTTCCGGCGCACCGCCCAGGGACAACCTGGCCTTGAAGACGCCGGATACAGCAGAGACTCCGTGGTCAGCATCTGGGTCGCCACCACCAACAACACCCGCTCCCTCAACGTCGACTTCGTCTGCACCAATGGGGCGGCGCTGAACCTCACCGACACCGCCACGGACCCCATCCCGCTCGACCCCAACGGCGATATCGACCGAGACACCATCATCAACATCAACGACAACTGCATCCGCACCCCCAACACCAACCAGGCCGACCTCAACAACGACGGCATCGGCGACGCCTGCGATCCCGACATCGACGGCGACGGCGTCCCCAACGTCGACGACAAGTGCCCCATCGACCCCAACGCCGATCAGGCTGACCTCGACGACGACGGCATCGGCGACATCTGCGATCCCGACATCGACGGCGACGGCGACCTCAACATCGACGACAACTGCCCCATCGACCCCAACGCCAATCAGGCCGACCTCGACAACGACGATATCGGCGATGTCTGCGATCCCGACATCGACGGCGACGGCGACCTCAACGGCGAGGACAACTGCCCCGTCAACCCCAACGCCAATCAGGCCGACCTCGACAACGACGATATCG
>SXGS01108752.1_pt1 | contig 92617 bp, 92 predicted proteins | sample 3174681 | NCBI WGS metagenome assembly SXGS01 (sample SAMN11356861, study PRJNA531348) | freshwater metagenome | isolation source: freshwater sample F1-80 | place: China: Fuxian Lake, Yuxi | collected 2017-12-25 | reverse complement strand
GCTGCATGTCGGTGACTTCCTCCGGGCGCTCGTCCACCAGGACGACCATCAGGTGGACTTCCGGATTATTGGCGGTTATCGCATTTGCAATGGCCTGCAGCACCATCGTCTTGCCCGCTTTTGGCGGTGAGACGATCAAGCCGCGCTGCCCTTTGCCAATTGGTGACACCAGGTCAATCACCCGCGTCGTCAAATTACTTGGATTATTTTCAAGACGCAGACGATCTTGTGGGTAGAGGGGTGTCAACTTCGAGAACTCCGGGCGATTGCGCGCGGCTTCAAGATCGCCACCATTGACAGTCTCAATGCGAACAAGTGGATTGAATTTCTCCCGGCGTTCGCCATCTGGTGGCTGCCTTACCAATCCGGTAATCGCATCACCCTTGCGCAGGCCATGCTTGCGCACGAGAGACAACGAGACATAGACGTCATTTGGCCCTGGCATATAGCCACTGGTGCGCACGAATGCGTAGTTATCCATGACATCGAGAATGCCGGCGACCGGGGTCAAGATGTCATCGGGTGAAATCTCGAGCTCGGCCTCGTTGAATCCACCCTCACGGCGGGGCCCACGATCACGGGATCGCTCCCGGCCACGGCGGCGGCTGCCGTCATTGCCGCCACGATTGTCGCGATCACCGCTATTTCGGTTGTCACCGCTTCGATGATCGCGATTATTGTTGAAGCCCCGACTATCGCGATTATTGTTGAAGCCCCGATTATTGCGGTCACCGCTATTTCGATTTTCGCGGTTATCGCGGCTCTCGGTGCGCGCAGCAGCGTCGTCGGTTGCCGGCGCCATTGGCGCCGCTGGCTGATCCGGTGACTTCACCGGCTCCGCTCCTTGACGGGTGCCTCCTGTTTCTGTGACAGGGGTGCGTGCGGCACGAGCGCCGCCGCTTGAGCGCTCTGCGCTCTTATGTTTTTCACTAATTGCCGCAACTAAATCACCCTTGCGCATCGCGCCCGAGCCGGTGATGCCTAATTTGGCTGCCACCTGCTTCAGTTCGGGGAGCAGCATTTTTGATAGGTCACTGCCGCTGCCATTGGCTGATTTTACGGCGGACGTTGTTTCGGTCACACATTTCCTTTATTCGTTGGGAACTCCGACAAGGTTCACCAGTGACTGTCCGAGGAACCATCGGCGTTAAATACCCGAAAAGGGCTTCGAAAATGTCACTATTAAATGTCACTTGTTAGTACTTGGAGAAGTACGGCAACTTTGCTTAAGCTTGGCCGTCGCCATCGGAACTAGCTGACCTTAACACACCCCCCGATAAACCATGCAATCTGGGGTCAGAACCCAATTGGCACGGTGCGGACCCCGTGCCCAGCCATCGCGACCGGCAGAACCTGCCAGTTGGCCCCCGCCTGCTCCGCCACCAGCCCCATGTTTTGTGCAGACGCCAGCGCCAGCACACTGGGGCCGGCGCCGGAGATAACCGCCGGCACACCTTTGGCCCTTAGCCCTTCGACTAGCTCCAATGATGGCCCGTACATCGGGCGGCGCCGAGTCTGGTGGAGTCGGTCGCCCGTGGCCTCCATCAAGTGACAAGGATCAGCAGTTAGCGCATGTAGCAGCAATGCGGATCTCGCGACATTGAATATCGCATCATCGAAAGCAACGTCAAGCGGCAATGCCGATCTTGCATCTGCGGTCGGCAGGCCCGACTCTGGCACCGCAACCACGGGGCGAATATCTGAATGTAGGTTCAGGCGAATGTGACCGGCCATACCTGCCTCATCGGTCCAGGCGAATGTCAGGCCGCCGTATAGAGCTGCGGAAATGTTATCCGGATGCGACTCCATTGACTTTGCAATCTGCAGCAGCATCGAGTCAGGCAACAAGTTTTCGCCCTCTACCACCAACGCTCGCGCTAGGGCCAGCCCACCAACGATCGCCGCGGCTGATGACCCCAACCCGCAGCCATGAGGGATCGAGTTATTGCACCTAAGAATGAATCCCCTCGGCTGCGCGCCCATAGCCGCAAACCCAATTGCCATCGCACGCGCGACCAGGTTCGAGCCATCAAGTGGCACACTGTCGGCCCCGGTGCCTGCAACTTCGATCAACACACCGTCATCATCAGTGAGCATGGCCACTAGATCATCGACGATGTCGAGCGCTAGTCCTGCAGAGTCAAATGCCGGGCCAAGATTCGCACTCGACGCCGGTACCTGAATGCGGACCGGATCCCGGCGCAGTAACGCCGCCATCACGAATCCAAGCCCAAGGCCCGCGCCGCGGCCTTGACATCTACCGGCACCACTAGGGGATCTTTCGCGTCAACAAGTGCCCAGTGCGGGTCTTTGAGCCCGTTCCCGGTCAACGTACAAACCACGGTCTGGCCCGCATCCAGTTGGCCCAATGCGTGCAGTTTAAGCAGCCCAGCCACGCTCGCCGCACTTGCTGGCTCGCAGAACAAGCCTTCACGACTGGCCACGAGGTGATAGGCCGACAAGATTTCATCATCGGTCACTAGGTCGACCAAGCCGGCGGAATCATCTCGAGCTGCAATAGCTTGATCCCATGACGCTGGGTTACCGATGCGAATCGCCGTCGCAATTGTCTCTGGGTTCGCCACCGGAGCACCAAGAACTAATGGCGCCGCACCAGCAGCCTGGAAACCCCACATGCGCGGGCGCGATGACATCTGGCCATCGAGGTGATACTCGCAGTAGCCACGCCAATAGGCGGTGATGTTGCCGGCATTGCCAACGGGCAGGCAATGGACATCAGGAGCAAATCCCAACATGTCGACAATCTCAAATGCCGCGGTTTTTTGCCCTTCGATCCGTGCCGGGTTCACGCTGTTAACAAGTTCGACCGGATAGTTGTCAGCTAAGTCCCGCGCGATGGTCAGGCAATCATCGAAATTACCATCAACCTGCAGCAGGGTGGCACCGTGCACGAGGGCCTGGGCGAGTTTTCCCATTGCTATTTTGCCCTGCGGGACCAAGACCGCACAGACCATCCCAGCCTTGACCGCGTAGGCGGCGGCACTAGCCGAGGTGTTACCGGTTGATGCGCAGATCACCGCACGCGCTCCCGCCTCTGCCGCTTTTGAGATCGCCATCGTCATGCCGCGGTCCTTAAAGGAGCCGGTTGGGTTAGCGCCGTCGTACTTGAGCCATACCGAACAGCCCGTCAGCTCACTTAAGTTGCAGGCGTAAACAAGCGGGGTCCCGCCCTCCCCCAAGGTGACCACCGGGGTTGCTTCGCTAACCGGCAACCGATCGCGATATTCCTCGATTAGGCCGCGCCACTGGTGCACCATGATCAGGCTCCGGCCTCACCCTCGACGCGCATTACCCCGACCACGCGCTTGACGGTGTCCAGCTCACGGAGCTGATCCACCGTCGCCCGCAACGAGGCATCACTTGCCAGATGGGTTCGCAATAGCAAACCGGCTTCATCACCGTGGCCATCTTGTCGGACAACTTGAATGCTCACGCCATTGTCGGAGAAGGCCCCGGCGATGGTCGCCAATACTCCCGGACGATCGGTGACGTCAAGATTAACGTAGTAGCGAGTCATAGCCTCACCTATTGGCAGGACCGTGAGGTTCGAGTAGGTGCTCTGCCCCGGGCCACGGCCGCCAGTAACGCGGTTGCGTGCCGCAGAAATAACGTCGCCGAGTACCGCACTCGCCGTCGGCGCTCCCCCAGCGCCCCTGCCATAAAACATCATCTGCCCAGCTGACCGCGCCTCGATGAACACCGCATTGAAGGCACCACGAACACTCGCCAACGGGTGATCCCGCGGCACCATCGACGGGTGCACCCGCACAATCACGCCCTCGTTATCGCCTTTAATCTCGGCAACGGCGAGCAACTTGATCACAAAACCCATCTGCTGCGCTGCCCTGGTGTCAGCGGCGGTGACTTTAGATATCCCCTCGCAATAAACATCGTCAATGGTCACCTTGGTGTGAAATGCCAGCTCGGCAAGGATTGCTGCTTTTGCGGCGGCATCATGCCCGTCGATATCCAATGACGGATCTGCTTCGAGGTAACCCAAAGCCTCAGCCTCGGCGAATGCATCGTCGTAGTCCGCGCCTTCTTCATCCATCTTGCTCAGCATGTAGTTGGTGGTGCCGTTGACGATCCCCATCACTTTGATGACTTGGTCGCCGGCCAGAGACTCCCGCAGCGGGCGTAGCAACGGGATTGCGCCCGCAACCGAGGCTTCGAAGTAAAGATCGACGCCGTGCTTGGCGGCAGCCGCATGCAATGAAGCGCCATCGGCCGCCAGCAACGCCTTGTTTGCGGTCACGACACTTGACCCGGCGGCCATCGCTGCCAAGATCAGCGATCGGGCTGGCTCGATGCCGCCCATGACTTCGACGATGATGTCGACGCCGCTGGTCGCCACCGCCATCGCATCGTCGGTGATCAGACCGGCTGGCACCCCCGGGCGGGGCTTCGTGGTGTCCTGGACCGCAATCGCCGTTAGGTGGATCGGTGCGCCCACCCGCTGCTCGAAGTCAGCGGCACTGTCGTCGATAAGGCGGGCCACCTGGGCACCAACAGTGCCACCCCCCAGTAGTGCAACGGTCAAAAGTCCAGTCATGTGCAAAGCCTCTCAGGTCCACCCACGGTGTCCCCCATCTGGGCTGCAACGGCGCGTCTGCGCGCATCCATTTGTCAGACCGCCTAGCCTCCAAGCGCATGCCCATTCACGACCCAGGCGGAAGGAACCCCATGACCACCACCCTCACCCGAAAACTACTGGCAGAGTTCATCGGCACCTTCATACTGGTCTTTCTTGCCGTCGGTGCAGCTGTGTTCGGAATCGCAGCCAAAGTTGGGGTGGACGGCGGTGGACCGGGCAATGGCGTGGTCGGCGTTGCCTTGGCATTCGGCCTGGTACTGCTTGATGTCGCCTACGCTTTTGGCCCGATCTCCGGCGCGCATGTAAACCCCGCGGTGACCTTGGGCATGGCACTGAGCAGGGAGAATGACAGGCAAGGATGCGGTCGCCTACTGGATAGCCCAATTCCTCGGGGCCATTTTGGCTGGCGCGGTGCTCAAACTTTTCGTATCCGCATTCGGGGTCACCGATTACACCGGTGGCCTAGGCACCAATTCGTACGACAACGGAAATATCAACATGGCCGGTGCCTTCCTGCTCGAAGTACTGCTAACCGGCGCCTTTGTGCTGGTGATCTTGCTGGTTACCGAGCGGGTCGCGGCACCTGGCTTCGCCGGTATCGCGATCGGACTCACCCTCACCCTCGTGCGCTTGGTCGGGATCCCACTTGACGGCACCTCGGTGAACCCGGCCCGTTCATTCGGCCCCGCCCTTTTCGCCGGCGGGCAGGCTCTGAGCCAGGTCTGGCTGTTCCTCCTAGCACCTCTAGTCGGCTCGGTCATCGCCGTCGTCATCTGGATGAGCACCCGCACGACCGCGCAGCTGCCAGAGGAATTAGTGGCCGGCTCAGAACGCGAGTAAGTCAGGCCCCCGGGTCCAAAGCCAGTAGATCCTCGGTGGTTTCGCGACGCAGGACCACCGCGGTATTCCCGGCATGCGCCGCGATAACCGCCGGCCTCGGCAGGTAGTTGTAGTTCGAAGACATCGAACGGCAGTAAGCACCTGTGGCAGCGACCGCCAGTAGATCACCGGGCACCACATCAGCCGGTAACCAAGTATCGCGCACCACGATGTCACCTGATTCGCAGTGCTTTCCCACTACCCGGGACAACATTGGTTCGCCCGCTGACAGCCGTGATGCCAGCACCACCGAGTACTGGGCGCCATAAAGGGCCGTGCGGATGTTGTCGCTCATGCCGCCATCAACTGAGATGTAGGTGCGCACAATTCCGTCATCAAGTTCAATCGGCTTGACGGTGCCTACCTCGTAAATGGTCACCCCGGCGGGGCCGATGATCGCGCGACCTGGCTCAAATGCCAACTCGGGCGTTTCGATACCGGCTTGGTCACATTCGGCCCTTACGACACTGCAGATTTGCCGAGCCATCTCCGCAACATCGAGCGGGTCATCCCCATCGACATAGGCGATGCCCATGCCACCACCAAGGTTCAGCTCCCGGACGATTACCCCTTGCTCATCACGTAGTGATCTTGTGAATGCCGCAACTCGTGCAGCAGCCTCGTTGAAGCCAGCCGCATCGAATATCTGCGACCCAAGATGGGAGTGCAGCCCGGCGAATGCCAGTGCCGGCAGTTTCGCGATCCGTCGAACGGCCTCCGCGGCATCGCCCGAAGCAACCGACAGCCCAAATTTCTGATCCTCATGTGCGGTCGCGATGAACTCATGGGTATGGGCTTCGACACCGACGGTCACTCGGACCAAGACCTGCTGCACGATGCCAAGGCGACCCGCAGCATCGGCAAGGCGAACGATCTCGTCAAAGGAGTCAACAACAATGCGCCCAACCCCGGCGGTCAGAGCCAACTCGATTTCGGCCATCGACTTGTTATTGCCGTGCATCAAAATCTGGTCCCCCGGCACGCCGGCCCGCAGCACCACCTCGAGTTCACCACCAGAAGCCACATCGATACCGAGTCCGGCTTCAGTCACCCACTTGGCAACCGCGGTGGCCAAGAATGCCTTCGCCGCGTAGTAGACCGTGGCGGCGCCAGCACTTTCATAAGCATCTCGAAATCCCCGGGCCCGTGATCGCGCATCGGCTTCATCCAGCACGTAGATGGGCGACTGATACCGCGCCACCAGATCTCGGCAATCCACCCCGCCAATCTCCAAGGCCCCTGCTGAGTTACGCATAGCCGATCCCGGCCAGATGGCTTGATCCAAGGTGCCCGCGGGATTCTCTCTTTGCACAGGTGCAGGGTATTGGACGCCGGTCACATGCGATCAGGTGCGCTGACACCGAGCAACTGCAGGCCATTGAAAATCGTTTGACGGGTGGCGGCGCACAGCCACAACCGGGCCACGTGCTCCGGGGCTAAATCCTCGTCACCGCGCGGCAGGACCCGGCAGCTGTCGTAGAACCGGTGGTAGACGGCGGCCAACTCCTCCAGATATCTGGCTACCCGATGGGGTTCACGCAGTTCGGCGGCCCCAGCCACCACCCGCGGGAACTCCGCTAACGCGCCAAGGAGTTCATTTTCCCGCGCGTGCGAGAGCAGGGCAGCGTCAAATCCCAGATTCCGCCAATCGATACCCAAATCCTTTGCATTTCTCAATACCGAGGCGATGCGGGCGTGCGCGTACTGTACGTAGAACACCGGATTGTCATTGGTGCGAAGCGTGATGATCTCAAGATCAAGGGTCAGCGGGGAGTCGACTGGGTACCGAATTAGTGAGTAGCGCGCCGCATCGACTCCTACTTCGTCTACAAGTTCGTCAAGGGTGACGATATTCCCGGCCCGCTTGGAGAGCTTTACCTCTTCACCCCCGCGGGTGATTTTCACCAACTGACCAATCAGTACTTCAACTTGGTCTAGTTCATCACCGTTACAAGCGGCAACCGCGCGGAGCCTGTTCACATAGCCATGGTGATCGGCGCCGAGCAGGTAAATACACAGGTCAAAATCGCGCTCACGCTTGTTGACGTAGTAGGCGGTGTCAGAAGCAAAGTAGGTGTATTCACCATCCGCCTTGACTAAGACTCGATCCTTGTCGTCGCCGAAATCGGTAGTACGTAACCAGATTGCGCCGTCAAGTTCATAGACATGGCCTTTTTCGCGCAAGTGCTCCAAGGCGTGCTCGACCCCGTTGGACTCGTGCAGGGCCCGCTCCGATGCCCAATAATCGAAATTGGTGCGGAACTGCTCCAGCACTTGCTGCTGTTGCTTTAGTTGAAGTGCGTATGCCGCTTCCCGAAATGCGGTGAACTGCTCCGGGATCGGGAGCTCCTTGATCCTGGGGCGTGCGATCAGGATTGCGGCAGCAAGGTCATGGATGTAGGAGCCCTGATACCCATCCTCGGGGGTCTTCTCGCCATGTGCCGCCGCCATGACCGATGCGCCGAACTTATCCATCTGCACGCCACGGTCATTGATGTAGAACTCGGTCGAAACCTGCGCTCCGGCCGCGGCAAGCACCCGGGCGATGGCATCGCCAACCGCAGCCCATCTGGTGTGCCCGAGGTGCAGTGGGCCGGTTGGGTTCGCCGAGATGAACTCAACGTTGATGCGCCGGCCGGCCAGGGCCGAACCGGTGCCAAACGCCGAGCCCGCCTCGACGATATTTTGGGCGGTTTGCCCCAGGGTGGCACTGTCAAGGCGGATATTGATGAAGCCCGGACCGGCAATTTCGGCGGCTCCGACCCCTGGGATTTGGGCGATTTTGGGGGCCAGCGACGCCGCGATCACCACCGGCGCCAGGCGGGCCGGCTTCGCCAGCATCAAGGCAATATTTGTCGCGTAATCCCCGTGGTCACGCGATTTCGGGCGTTCCAACTTCAGTTCCGCCGGGATTTCAATCCCTAATCCGGCCTCGGCGACCCAGGATTCAACCACCGCACGCACACTCGCGGCTAGGCCTTCTGGGTTCACTCCGTGAGGGTATCTACTCCATTTTGCTTGCTATCACTGGGCAGGGGGCTATGCTCCACCTAGGCAAGGCCAGATCAGCACCACCGTTCTAAAGTGCCCACCTCGGTGGGTGTCGGATTTCTGGGCACGTGCACAGATGCCGGGACGAGGTTTGAACGGCTAGGCCACGCGACGGGCGACCGTCCGTCGCGACGTTCCGCGCAAGGAGAATGTGCACCATGGCTCAAGGCACCGTGAAGTGGTTCAACGCTGAGAAAGGCTACGGCTTTATTGCTCAGGCCGACGGCGGACCGGACGTTTTCGTCCACTACTCGTCAATCCAGTCGGACGGCTACCGTTCACTGGAAGAGAATCAGGCAGTGGAGTTCGAGATCGTTCAGGGCCCCAAGGGCCCGCAGGCCGACAAAGTTACCATTGGCTAATTGCTACTTCTTTACGTGAAGGGCCCCGCCGATTGGCGGGGCCCTTCACTTGTGTCACTGCCTAATCCCCCGATTCGGTAGTGACATTTAGTGATGTACCTCGATCCCGCGCAAGTCAAACATCGAATTCGGTGAGTTTTGTAAGCAACCCGTCAGGGTTCGCAACACAAATCATTCCTCGTCACAATTGTCACAGTTATGCCAAACTATTCTTTTGCCGAGGCGCGTTGCCGCAGGGCCTCGACTTCGGCGCCAAGTAACAAGCCGAGGAAACCCAGGTAGCACCACAGCAGGAAAACCACCACGCCACCGAATACCGCGATTGCCGACCCGAGGGTTGTTGAGAAGCTCGCATAAGCACCTAGGCCAGCACTTACCAAAAGCAACCAAAGTGTGGTGAGGATTGGGCCCAGCCCCCACCAGGGGATCGGCTCTGGATTATTTGGTGCACGGCGCAGCACCCACCTGGTCGCCAACCAGATAAGAAGCGCACCAATTATCCAGTCCACCACGCCGACCCCGGAAAAGATGCGCACCTGATCAAAGCCCAGCCAGGTCAAGACTCTCGGCAGTACCGTTAAGGCCACCAACGCGCCGACCAAGACACTCATGCCGATCAAAGTGATCACTGTTGCGGTAATTCGACCGACCAATCCGCGGCGTTTTGGAACTGTTTCGAATACTCCATCGAGCGCCAGCCGAAGCCCGTAAACCACTTTAGAAGCGGCGTAGATGGCCACAACCAAACCAACCAGCGAGGTAACGGTCACACCACTGACCGAAGCATGCTCGGTGGCCGCCACCAAAGAATCAGTTAATGGCTTAAGTGCCTGGACTTGAAGCGGGTCATTCTCCGACATCCCATTAATGGCCGAGCGCACCTGATCTGGGCCAAGGACGAGCCCCGTTAGAGCACCAATCACGATCGCTGCCGGTGCTACCGCAAGTGCCAAGAAGTAGGCCAAGCCGCCAGCGGCTAGGGAATTGCGGTGTTCGGTGAATCGTTCGCCCAGGTCCTTGAGGGGGACGACTACCGCGGTTACCCCTGGGTGCACCAACCCATCTTTGCACTTGCGCCTGCTGGGGACCAAAACTCTTACCGGACCGGCTCCAATACTCTGACATGATGCTCGCGTGAGCATGGGCGCCCTAACCGCACGCGGCGACCGGTCCCCCGCACTGCTTCGGTGGGCTTGGTTATCCATCGCGGCCGCGGTGGCGACTATTTCCCTCAAGTACTGGGCCTACTTGTTGACCGGTTCGGTGGGCCTGCTTTCTGACGCACTGGAATCCGTCGTAAATCTGGCCGCCGCGATCATCGCGCTGATCGCATTGATCATCGCCGCCCGTCCCGCTGATCGCACCCACCACTTCGGCCACGGCAAAGTGGAGTACCTCTCTGCCGGAATCGAAGGACTAATGATCTTCGCTGCCGCCATCGTCATCGTTTTTTCGGCCATAGACCGACTGCTGCACCCGCAGCCGTTGGAAGCACTAGGGGTTGGACTTTTAATCACGGTGCTAGCGACCGCGATCAATGCTGCCGTTGGACTGCTGATCTTGCGTGCCGGACGCGCCCACCGATCGCTGACCCTGGTCGCCGATGGCAAGCACCTGCTGACCGATGTCTGGACATCCGTTGGCGTTGTCATAGGTGTTGGCCTTGTTGCGCTGACCGGCTGGCTGCCGCTGGACTCAATTGTTGCGATCGCCGTCGGCCTGAATATCTTGTGGGCTGGTTTCGGATTAATCCGCAGTTCATTGCATGGGCTGATGGACCGGGCTTTGGGCGCAAGCGATGAGGCGCGCGTCGTATCCGTACTCGACTCATTTCTCGCCGAATACCCAGGTGGGCAATTGGCGTTCCACGCGCTTCAGACCCGCGAATCTGGGCAGCAGCGATTTGTCTCCATGCATGTTCTTGTTCCAGGTGCCTGGACAATCACCCAAGGGCACGATCTAGTCGAGCGGGTCGAGGCCGCAATAGCGGCCACCCTCCCGGGGGCCAATATTCAGACGCACCTCGAGCCCCTCGAAGACCCACGGTCATATGACGATGCCGGGGATGGCCATACTGGGTTGGACACCCAGAATCTCTCCTGAGATTACCCGAAGTACCCCACCAGCTGCGCTCACCGCAGTTGCGGCACAATGTGCCGTTGAGCGAAGTCGCTCTGCGCCTCCGTAGCTCAGGGGATAGAGCGCCGGTTTCCGGTACCGACGGTCGCAGGTTCGAATCCTGCCGGGGGCACGATAAAAAATTGCGGGAATAGGGGACCAAGACATGCCTTATCTGCTCCTTCTGCTCGCGATCACCAGCGAGGTGGTCGGCACCCTGGCACTCAAGGCCAGTGATGGCTTCACTCGCCTTTGGCCCTCGGTGGTCGTGGTAATTGGCTACGGTCTCGCCTTCACTTTGTTGGCCCAGACCCTAAAGAGCCTCGGGGTCGGACCGACATACGCCACCTGGTCAGCCCTCGGCACAGTCGGAGCCGCGCTTGGCGGCTGGCTGATCTTTGGGGAAAAAATGAGCCCGCTGTCCATCGGTGGCATGGGCATCGTCATCGCTGGCATCGTCATCATGCAATGGGGCAGCGTCACCAAGTGAGCCAATGACGATGAGCAACAATCGCACCACTGCCCACTTTGCCACGGTGACCACGGGCTATTACCCCGTCGTAGTAGCGGTCTTCTGCGGACTGCTGCTAATTTCGAATATCGGTGCCACCAAACTAATCGAGTTCGGCCCGATCATCACCGATGGCGGCGCCTTCTTGTTCCCGCTCGTCTACATCACCGGCGACGTCCTGAGTGAAGTCTACGGACTCAAAGCAGCCCGCAAGGCGATATACCTAGGCTTCGCGCTGGCGGTGCTAGCTGCCTTGACTTTTTGGTTGGTTCAGATCTCGCCGCCGGCCAATGGCTATGAGAATCAGGATGCATTTGAAGCCGTCTTGGGTTTTGTCCCAAGGATCGTGCTGGCCAGCATCTGCGGATACCTGGTTGGGCAACTAGTGAACGCCTACATCTTGGTAAAGATCAAGGAACGCACCCAAGAAAAGGCGCTCTGGCTGCGCCTTATTGGATCGACGGTGGTTGGGGAGTTCGCCGACACCGTCGTCTTTTGCACAATTGCGTTCTACGGGATCATCACCGGCGGTGAGTTCCTCAACTACGTGATCGTTGGATACCTCTATAAGACTCTTCTCGAAGTCGTCCTGCTACCCATCACCTATCGGGTTATAGCCGCGGTCAAAAAGCACGAGCCCACCTACTGATCTCGCGCAGTCTCAGTGTGGATTCCCGCAGAAACGGCCCAAAAACTCGGCTTTAAACTCATAAAACTCATTCGCCTCGATGCTGGCTCGGATCTCGCCAACCAATCGAACGATGAAGTGTTCGTTGTGGATGGTCGCGAGCATCGAACTCAAAATCTCTTTGCCTTTGAACAGGTGATGTAAGTAGGCCTGGGTGTAGTTGGCGCAGGTATAGCAGTCACATTCATCGTCGATCGGCGCAAAAGCCCTGCGGTACTTGCTATTTGAGACGGTATACCTGCCATTGCGGCTGTAGACCGCCCCGTTTCGGGCTACGCGAGATGCCGCAACACAATCAAAGGTATCCGCGCCATTCTCGATAGCGGTGAAGAGATCATCTGGCTCCCCGATGCCAAGTAGGTGGCGCGGCTTATCAACTGGGAGTTCCTCATTTACCCAGCGCACGATGGTGCCGAGTTGGGTTTTGTCGAGCGCTCCCCCGATGCCGTAACCATCAAAAGCGAGGCCCCCCAAGTCTCGCGCTGCCTTACGCCGCAGATCCTCGTACTGCGCACCTTGAATCACTCCAAAAAGTGCCTGATAGGGCTTCTTGGCCCTCTCGGCGGTCAATCGCTCATGCTCGGAAATGCAGCGAACGGCCCAATTGTAAGTGCGATCTAGGGACCGCTCCTGATACTCCCTAGTATTCAACAATGTGGTGCACTCATCGAAAGCGAAGATAATATCTGCACCGATCTCGTGCTGCACCCGCATCGAAACCTCCGGGGTGAAACGATGCATAGAGCCATCTAAATGCGACTTGAAAGTCACGCCCTCATCATCGACATGGGCCAGTCGATCGCGCCCCTCGGCGATAACGTCGTCGGACCGGACGGTGTCGGCAGTCATTGCCAACACTTTCTTGAACCCGACGCCGAGCGAGAGCACCTGAAAGCCACCGCTATCGGTAAAGGTCGGGCCATGCCAATTCATGAAGGCGCCGAGGCCACCAGCTTCGTCGAGTATTTGCGAACCCGGTTGCAAGTAGAGGTGGTAGGCGTTGGACAAAATCGCTTGGGCGCCCAGGGCCTTCATAGTCTCTGGCAGTACCGCTTTTACGGTCGCCTTCGTGCCAACCGGAATGAAGGCCGGAGTCTGAATCTGCCCGTGCGGGGTACTGATCACACCCACCCTGCCCAGTGGCTCACGGTGACCGGCTTTGGGAGCTAGTCGTCCGCTAATTTCGAATATGTTCTTCCGCATCACGCCGCCATCCAATCAGACGAACATAAATGCGCCCCATCAACTTGGCGCCAGCACATCAATCGCGGGGAAGAGTTGCTGCGCCGGCGCAATCCAATTGGCCAGCTCGGCCGTTACAACTTCATTGACCCCCGCGCAATCATCGAGGAAGATATCCTTGAGCACCACCTCCCCTTGAGTTATCTCAAGTGATCGACTGGTACCGCCAACACATCCCGCCTCCGATTTTGCGACTGAAATGGCGGTGACCTGCGCGTAGTTTTCAACTAGTTTCGCCCAAGCGTCGCCCACCTCATCAACCCCACTTACCTCCTCGTCGGCGAGGACGTCACCGTAGCTATCCACAACTAACCGCGCCCGCGCTGCGGTTATCGTCAACTCGAAACTGCGGTGGTAAGCCGGCGGTACCGAGGCATCGTTGAATTTGTAGATAACTGTCGCATCAGCGGGTAACACGCTGGCCACTGGGCCCGCCGCCGACTGGCACCCTGTGGTGGCCACCGTAAGCACAAAAACCCCAAGTAGCACCTTGGTGATTCGCATCTTGCTATTCAACCACGGGCACCCATGACATTCGTCTTTTTATCGAGTGCAAGAATTGATCCATGGCATCCCCCAAGAACCCCCCCGCCGCTGACCCAAATGACCCTAAGGAGCGGTTCCGCGCAGCCCTTGAGGCCAAGAACAAGAAGGGCGGTCACTTGGGCACCAGTCACGATGCCGACACCGGCGGCGTCAAGGACGCATCAAGTAGAGCCGGGGGCAAGCGCGAGCACCGACGCAAGAGCGGATCAAGTTAAAGCAGCACCCTAATTTGAGCTGCGTATCCTGACGCTCTCCGGATCTAATTCACTGATAGTGCGCGCGCCCAACAGCGCCATCGTCGTGCGAATCTCTTGATGCAGGATGTCAATGGCACGCTGCACGCCGGCCTGCCCGCCAGCCATCAATCCATAAAGATACGCGCGGCCAATAAGCACCGCATCGGCTCCGAGTGCCACCGCCGCAACCACGTCGCCACCCGTTAGCACACCACCGTCAATGAAAACAGCGATATGCCCACCGACCGCCGCCTTTACTTGTGGGAGTTGCTCAAGTGGCACCGGGGCTCGATCTAGTTGTCGGCCGCCGTGATTCGAAAGGACAATGCCGTCAACCCCCAGGTCAGCTAGCAATTTCGCATCAGCAACCGACTGAACTCCCTTGACGACGAGTTTGCCAGGCCAAGTCTCGCGGGCCCAAGTGACATCGGCCGGCGTCAACGATGGGTCAAATACTTTGTTCATTAGGTCGGCGACCGTGCCCTCGGAACTTCTGAACGTTGCAAACTCCAGTGGCTCGGTGGTCAGCACGTTGAACCACCAACTCGGGTACCGCGACATATTGGCCAGTGTCGACAGCGAGAGCCTTGGTGGGACGCTTAAGCCGTTTCGGATATCGCGATTACGTATCCCTGCTACCGGAGCGTCCACCGTGAGCATCAAGGTGTCGTAGCCGCCAGCCGCCGCCCGTTCGAGCAAACCTGTGCGCAGGCTTCGGTCGCGCATTAGATAGATTTGAAACCACCGTCGTGCACTTGGGACCGCGCTCGCCAAATCCTCGATGGAGGTCGTACCAAGGGTGGAAAGGCAGTACGGGATGCCGATGCCTGCGGCCACCGCGGCCACCGCCGGCTCACCAGCGTGGTGCATCATCCGGGTGAAACCTGTCGGAGCCATGATGAGGGGCAGCGCACTGCTCACACCTAGGATTTCGGTCCTGGTGTCAACACCTGCAACATCGCGCAGCACCCTTGGTTCAAACTCGAGCCGGTTGAAAACCTCGCGGGCCCGGGTCAGGGCTAACTCGGCACCTGCGGCGCCGTCGGTGTAGTCGAAAACAGCCGCCGGCGTATGCTGCCTGGCCAATGCGCGCAGATCCCAGATATCCGCCGCCCGCGCCAGAGCGGGTGCCCGTCGATTCGTGAATGGGTTTTCGGTGCCAAGCAGGGGCCTTATTTCACGCCACCTGGGTAACCGGCGGGTGTTCATGACGTCCCCTTCGTAAAAGTCGGCTTTACCTAGCGACGTGCGGTCGCCGGGATCTGCCCCATCCGGCCCGCTTGGAAGTCTTCCATAGCGGTAACTATCTCGTCTTTGGTGTTCATCACAAATGGGCCGTGGTGCGCGATCGGCTCACCAATGGGCTTACCGCCGAGTATTAACACCTCAAGGGTCGGGGATTTTGAATCCTGTTTGGCATCGGCTGCGAAAGCGATCGCATCACCTGCACCGAAGTCCACTAATTGGCCTTCACCAAAAGCCACGTTTTCGTCGCTGGCAGATCCTCGGCCAGAGAGTGCGTAGACCATTGCATTAAAGCTTCGATTCCATGGCAGCGTGACCTTGGCCCCCGGCTGCACCGTTGCATGGGCATAAGTTATCGGCGTCCAGGTGATGCCCGGCCCGCTAATCCCGCCGAGCTCGCCGGCAATAATGCGAACCAATGCGCCGCCGTCGTGGCTTGCCGCCAAAGTTACCGAGGACGCAGAAATATCTTGATATCTCGGCGCGGTCATCTTCAATGCGGCCGGCAAATTTACCCACAACTGCACCCCATGAAAGAGACCACCGGAACTAACCAAGGCTTCCGGCGGGGTTTCAATATGCAGCAGACCCGAGCCAGCGGTCATCCACTGGGTCGCGCCGTCGGCGATCAGGCCACCACCGCCGGCGGTGTCTTGGTGCTCAAATGCGCCATCAATGATGTAAGTAACGGTTTCAAATCCGCGATGCGGGTGCCAGGGAGTGCCCTTTGGCTCACCGGCGCCCCATTCGACCGCCCCCATTTGATCGAGCAGCAAGAATGGATCGGACTGTCGAAGTGACATGCGGCCAGGAAATGGCCGGCGCACCGGAAACCCTTCGCCCTCGAAAGTGGCCAGTGCGGTCACCACTTGATTAACCGGACGCACCACCGCGGTCGCATCGGGTTCGCTGATCCGTGGCAGCACCAGAACATCGGCAACGCTGACAGCGGGCACGGGCATCTCCTCCGGTTAGTTGATATTTCAACTATATGCCAAAGGGGTTGCCCGGGCAACGCGACCGGTGCGAACTACTCGGGGTCCGCCGCAACCGTCAGCGCCTGACCGACGGTCGCGCCACCGTCGATGACGAACTCGGTGCCGGTTGAGTAGGTCGCATCAGCCACCAGATAGAGCACCAGTTTCGCCACCTCATCGGCCTCGCCGATGCGTGGGATGGACTGGCTGGCGAACATCTCGCCGAGCTCCAGGCCGGCCGTCATCGGGGTGCGGATACCGCCTGGATGCACCGAGACCACCCGGATATTGTCGCGCCCTAGCTCCAGGGCCGCCGACTTTGTCAGACCCCGGACGCCCCACTTGCTGGCCACATAAGCCGCCAGATTCGGATAGCCAGTCAGGCCGGCGGTTGACGAGATGTTCACGATGACCCCGCCACCACCCGCCTTCATCGAGCCAGCCACCGCCCGAATACCGAGGAACACCCCGGTGAGGTTGACGCTGATCACCCGATTCCACTCCGCAAGAGCAGTTGCCACGACCGGGGTGAAGCCAACAACGCCCGCGTTGTTGATCAAGATGTCGACCGGCCCAAGTTCTTCCACCACCTCGGCCACCACCGCTGCCCAGTTATCCTCGTCCGTGACATCCAAGTGGCGATACTCGCCACCCACCTGTTTGGCAACAACCGCACCTTGCTCAACAAGTACATCACACACAACAACCCTTGCACCTTCAGCTGCCAAGATCGCGCAATCGGCCGCCCCCATACCCTGGGCGCCGCCGGTCACGATCGCCACTTTGCCGTCCAACTTGCCCATGATCTCCTCCTTGGACAACTGCCAATATCCCTTGCAGCATATAGGTTTTTTGCACCGGCTGTGTGGAGGCTTTGGTTTTGCTGCCGGGTGGACCACGGAGGTGCCCGGCGTGTCAACTCGTGCGCATTGCCGTGCATATTCACAGCAATTTCCTGTGGTTTGATGTGCTGACGTTGCCAGTGTTAAACATGAGGTATTCAAAAGAAATTATTTCAAAATATTTTTGAATTTGGCTTGCGTGTTGACTTGCGTACTGTTAGACATTACTCACTGAGCCGAAAGGCAAGGGTCAGACCGAAGAATGACAGCCGAACCGAAGGCTTGACCTCCGGAAACTCTGCGTGCTGGCGGAGTTGGTTGCAGGACACGGTGTGAGAAGTCAGAAAAGATCGACTGGTGAACCGGAAACGGGGAGCGAGCGCGGCGGAACTGCAACGGAAGCAGGCGCCCCGAGCAATCGGGCAGAAGGCAACTGGCTTCAAAGAAAGGCCCCTCAAACTCATACTTTGAGGGGCCTTTCTCATGTTACGGGTACCGGCGCCCATGAGGTAGCAGCGCCACGCCGTGGTCAACGCTGCTGATACCAGTTCGTCAGGAGCTCGAAACCGGTTGCCAGGCGCACTTGCGGTGTCCAGGCCAGTGCCGCGCGCGTTGGGCGCTGATCAAACCAGTGGGCGGTGGCCAATTGCTCGACTAGGAACCGGGTAAGAGGTGGTTCGGCGCCCCGGCTGCCCCAGGCCAGTTCGGCCAGTTGCCCTGCCCGATATGCCGCACCGAATGGCACACTTCGGGTCGGGGCTGGCAACCCGGCCGCCCGGGTTATCTGCGTTAGTATCTCCGCAACGGTTCTGGGTTCGCCATTTGTCACCACGAACGCCCGGCCGTGCACCTCAGGCTCGGCCACCTGCTCGATGGCGGCGGCTAGCGCCGATGCCGCATTTTCGACATAAGTGGTATCAATGAGCGCAACACCATGGTCGATCAAAAACAATCGCCCGGCGCGCGCTCGTGCAATGATGCGGCCAATGAGCTGCTCATCACCTGGCCCCCAGACCAGATGCGGACGAATTGCGACCACGGCGAAATCAGGCTCGTCTGCCGCCAGCGCGCGGATCTCGGCCTGGGCTTTCGTGACGGAATACCAGCCCCTTGCCGTCTGCGGGTTAGCCGGCAACGCACCAGATCCGATGATCGGCATCCCGTCATGGGCAACCGATGGCGACGAAACGTAGACGAAATTGCGGACACCCGCCGCTTTCGCGAGGCGAAGCAATTGACGGGTGCCTTCCACATTTACCGACTCGAACTCCGACCGCGATCCGGTGATCGACACTTTGGCGGCCAGGTGCACCACCCCATCGACGCCGACAAGTGCACGCACGAGCGCCTCATCGTCTAGTAGGTCTCCTCGGACTTCATCAAATGGCAGGCCGCTTGGCCGACGCTGAAACACCACGATTTCGTGGCCTCTGCCCGCGATCGCCTTGGCGGTCACAGCACCTAGTAACCCGCTAGCACCGGTAACGAGTACTCGCATCAGCGGTGGCCGGCCAAGATCTCATCAGCCCACTTGCTAAGGGCCGTTCGATCGATTTTTGAATTGTGACGGATGTCAACAGGTAGCTCATCGCGCACAAGGACCGCTGCGATCTCAATGCCCCGGACTTGCGCACGCACGAGCTGCGTTCGGTCCACATCAAGTAACCCCATGGCAATTTGGTCACAGGTGGTGACGATCACGATGACCTGCTGGTTGCCGATCGGGCCAATGCCAACCGCCGCCGCCAACCGCACGAAGGGCAATTGCTGAACCTGCTGTTCCACACCAACTGGGGTAACAGGGCCAGAAGCCGTGACAATCAGATGCGCGAGCCGCCCCTCAACCCACAAGCGGCCGCTGGCATCAAGATGGCCGATGTCCCCGGTGCGGTGCCAGCCAGTGTCACGGGCTGCCATCGCGGTAGTAGCCCACAACCGGTCATACCGATCACGCATATGCGCTGCTTGCACACAGATCTCGCCGGTGACTTCAACGTCGGTGCTCAGTGGGCCAGCCGGCCGGCCTTGCTCATCGAGTGCGCTTATCGCAATCTTGACACCGCTGACTGGATGACCCACCAACACGCCATTGCCGCCAGCGGCTGCCCTAATCTGCGGCAGTGCTGATTCACTGACCGGCAGTACCTCGGTCATACCGTATGGAGTTCGGATTTCGGCAGCTGGCACCAACTCCTGAACTTCTTCAAGTAATTGCAATGGCACCGGGGCACCGGCCGCCAGCACCAGTCGCAGGGACTTAAAACTCTGCCGTTGCGCTGTCGACAGCTCGCTAGCGGTTTGGATCACATTGGTTAATGCTGCCGGGGAGGCCCACAGCAACGTGCCGCCGACCGCCGCGGTCGCCTCGGCGAGTGCTACGGCTTGCAAGGTCCGCGGCTTGGTGACATCCATATCGGGGATCACCGACGCCACCCCAAGGGTTGGGCCGAAGACCGCCCAAGGCGCAAACGCAGCGACTATCGCATCACTTGATGTCATTGCGTAATGCCGTTGTAGGACATCGCGGGTACCCGCGACCTGCGCTTGCTGGTAGACAACCCCTTTGGCCGGACCCGTGGCCCCGGAGGTAAATACGATGACGGCGGTGGCAGACGATGCTGGCTCCGGTGGCATCGGTGCACCCGGTCGCGCGATCGCAGCCAGCTCCTTGACCGAAAGTCGTAGGCCCGGGATGCGCAAGGTTCGTGCCAGTGCCAGCCCGCGCGATATCCCGATGACGTGATCTGGTGCGGCGCCCCGAATGGCCCGGCGCATCCCGCTGACTCCTAATCCGGAATCTGCGATGACAACGCCGGCACCAATGCGCCAGCAGGCGTAGACGACCGCGATTAAATCGGCGCCGGGTGGGATGAGCAGGGCCACCCGGTCGCCGGGGTAAATGCCGCGCGCGTGCAGGCCGCCGGCCAATTCATCGACTTTATCGGCGAGCTGGCGCCAGGTGACGCGTCGACCGGCACCTGACATTTCGACAATCGCCGTGTTGGTTGGCCCTTGCGTCGCCGCATCGTGTAGGCCATCCCAAAGTCTGGTGCCGAGCACCGGGTCGGCAGGGGCTGCCGCCAACGGCTGCGAGTCATTGAGCGCCACCGTAGAAAGTTCCGAAACCCAACGCAGTAGATCCGGCACCACTCGATCATCATCTTCACTTACCAGATGTCGAGCACCTTCGTAGCGATGAACATCGGCATGCGGCGCCCGCATCATGAGATCACCTAGATAAAGATCGCTAAATACCGGATCCCCCGGCCCCCAGAGCAACAACATGGGCACCGGCCCGAGCTTGGTAAGACCATTGGCTATCGAATTGAGCGCATCGGCACTTGGATGGTCGGGTTCGAGGGGAATATCGGCGACGAATTCACCGATAGCCACTCGCCGGCCGGGAGTTTGGTACGGCGCCCGAAAGGCCCTGGCTGTTTCCTTGGTCATTTTCGAGCCACTAAGTGCCGTAGTCCCGCGCAAAAAAGCGGTCGTACGTACCGTATTAACTGCCAGCAACGGGCCGGTGCGCGCCAGCCGAATCAGCGCCGGCGCGCGGGCGCCGGCTGGTTGATGCACCGCGGTGTTCAGAAGAACCACACCGACGAGCTGGGGCAGGTGGTCTAGGGCCCAGCCTAGGGAAATCGGACCACCCCAGTCATGGGCAACCGTTACCACCGGCCCGGTAATACCAAGTTGCTCGGTGAGCCCGCTCAGGTCCCCCACGCGGCTTGCCAGCCGGCGGTGGGTGCCAGTGCGCTCGGAGAAACCCATCTCAAGATTGTCAACTGCGATCACCCGCACATCAGCCGGGGCCATTCGAACCAGGTGCCGCCACAGGTACGACCAGGTCGGATTGCCATGGACACAAAGCAAGGTCAGGCGAGCAGTGGCATCGGGCCGGTTGGCAAATGAATCAAGGAGGTGCCAGGTGCAACTTCTCCCCAGGTGGTCCAAGGCCACCACTAGGCGCGACCAACTGGGGTCTAGGTCAAGCAGACCGGCCGGCGGCAAGGATGCCGACTCGCCTTGGTTCACCAAGTGATTTCAATTACTGCCGCGTTCAAACCCGAGCCGATGCCCATGCAGGCCACGCGTTGTCCGGAAACAAGGTCAGCCGCAAAATGGGCAAGAGTAAATGGGACAGACGCCGGTCCAACATTGCCACGGGTGGTGAAAGTGACCGGGACTTTGGTTTTGTCAATGCCAAGGGCATCGACGATCGACGCGGTATGAACCTGGGAGACTTGATGGATGATGTAGCAATCAAGATCTTGCCACTCGAAGACCTCGGTCGCCTCCGCCCACGCGTCCCGGGCTAGCGCAACACCCGCCTCGAGCAGGCCGCGGGCATCGGTGGTCATCCCATTGATATCGCCAGCGCAGAGTTTTTTGTGCTCGGTTGCCGCCCGAGAAACCCCGCCGACAAACCGGTGTCCTTCCGGATGCTCACTTGCTCGGCCCAGAACCATGGCCGCCCCGCCAGAGCCAAGGGTAAGTGTCGCGAAGTTCGCCAGGACGTCGTCCTTGGTGGTTCCTGCCTGCTGCAGTCGGGTGATCGTTGACTCCTGTGGTCGCCTGCTGCCTTCGCCATCAACGATCAGCACATAGTCAATTTGCCCTGAGTCCAAGAACATCGCCGCTAATTGCATGCCGTTGATAAAGCCGAGGCAGGCATTGGACAGGTCAAAATTCAAGCAGGATGAACTCAGACCCAATTGCGCATGAACATCGACCGCGGCACTTGGCTCCAGCGCATCACGGCAAACCGAGGTGTCAATAAGGAGGCCAACCTGGTTTGGATCGACTCCAGCATCGGCCAGCGCCTTCGCACCGGCCATCGCCGCAGCGTCGGCAAAGGTGACATCAGCCGGCCACCAGCGCCGCTCGGAGATCCCCGCCAGCCTCTCGAGCATTCCCGGCTTAAGACCAACCCGGGCGTAGGTGTCGAGGAGTTGATTGTCAATCTCGGCAGAGGTGACAACAATTGGTGCGTCGGCAACAGCTACCGCCAAAATTGCCGTATTGGCGTAGCGAAATGTGGCGTTGCCGGCCATTAACTTCCCTTCCAAGAACGACTGTCAAGCCCCCATAGCCTGCCATGCCCGCCACGGTCAAGCGACCGGGGACCAAATTTACGCCAACAGGCACACCGTGACGTACGGTGCCTATGTGATACCCCCGAATTGGCGCCGGCCCATTGCCCAGGCGGTGCTGCTGGCGACCGGTGCGGCCCTGCTCGCCCTCGCGCTGCCCACGGCCGCCGCTGCCGAGCTCTCCAAGTACACCCAGCAGCGCCTTAGCTGGACCGAATGTGCCGGCGGCCGGCAGTGTGCCAAGTTGACCGTGCCCAAGGATTACGGTGATCTAGCCGCCGGCGACATCCAAATTGCCCTCGCCCGGGTACCGCACTCTGGCACTAATTTCAAAGGCTCACTCGTGGTGAACCCTGGTGGGCCAGGTGGTGCCGGTACCGATTTCGCGACCTCGGTTGCGAACATCGTCGCACCGCAGGTCCGAGGCCAATTCGACATCGTCGGTTTCGATCCACGCGGTGTCGCAGATTCGGCACCGGTAACCTGCATGACAGGTGCACAAACTACCCGATGGCTTTTGTCAGACCCAACACCTGATTCCCTAGCCGAGCAGAACGCACTGCTGAAGTTGGCCGGTGCGATCAGTTCGGGGTGCCTGCGCTACTCGCCGCAAATTGCTCCATATGTTTCGACAGCAAACACCATCCGAGATCTTGACATCATGCGGGCTGCACTTGGCGATGAGAAACTGAATCTGTTGGGATTTTCCTATGGCACCGTCTTGGGTGCCTTATACGCCCAGGAGTTCCCGGCGCAAGTTGGCCTGATGGTGCTCGATGGTGCGGTCGACCCAAGCTTGGACGCCATGGCGATCTCAAAGGGGCAATCTGCCGGCTTCCAGGGCGCCCTTATGCGCTTTGCCGCGGACTGCGCCAAACGCAGCAACTGCCCATACTCCGGCACAAAACAAGATGTGCTCACCGGTATCAATAGTCTCCTCGCCACCTTGGAGCAAAGCCCGCTGCCAACCGATGGTTACGAACCTTTAAACCAGGCCCAGGCGGTGACCGCATTATTTTGGAGTATGTACACCCCCCAGTTCTGGAGCACCTTGCGCTCGGCACTGCGCCAAGCCGAGCGCGGCAGCGGCGAATACCTCCAATGGCTGGCCGATCAGGCCACCGACCGAATCGGCAAGAACCGATACGGCAGTAATCAAAACTCCGCTTTCTACGCGATCTCCTGCCTAGACGTACCCGCAACACCGGGCCGCACTGGCCTGGCCGCCGCGGCGCAGTCATGGTCAAAGAATGCCGCTGTTCCGGAAATGGCGCGGGCGATCGCTTGGGGAAATGCGCCCTGTACGTACTGGTTTGATCATTTAGTCGGTAAACCGGTGCCGGTCACCTCAAAAACTACCGCGCCGATCTTGGTTGTCGGAACAACATACGACCCGGCGACTCCGTACTCTTGGGCATTGGCCCTGCATGAGCAGCTGCCGACAAGCTCACTGATAACTTACGTCGGCGATGGCCACACTGCATTCGGTGCCGGTTCAACATGCATTGATCGGCTGATTGACAACTTCTTTATAACCGGGGTGGCACCAACCAGCGGCAAGATCTGCAAATAGTTTGGACTAGTTGTCTGGATCTTTTGGCTCGTCACCTTCGGCCAGACTCTGCAGGAACTCTTCGACCTGAGCCGCAATCTCATCGCCGGTCGGGACTCCGCCCGCCGGAGTGAGATCGGAAATACCGCCGGTTGCGCCCTGCTGCAGAGCATTCAATTGGTCGTACTGCTGCTCCAAAGCCGCGACGACTGTCGCGAACTCATCATTGCCGTCAAGTTGCTCCGCGACCTCACGCTCAGCGCGCACAGCTGCCGGCTGGAGATCCGAGGTTGTTAGAACTAGGCCTGCAAGCGCAGCCACTCCATTGAGCAGGGTTTGAGCCGCCCGCGGAAATTCAAACTGCACAAGGTAATGGGGTACTTGCGCCGTTATCCCCATCGAGGCGATCCCCTGCTCGCCAAGGTGCAGTTCCAGCATTGCACCGAGGTGACCCGGGACCTCAATCTCACCAAGGACAGATGCGTAAGGGCTTAGGAGCGCCGACTCATTGCCGTGCACTGTCACCGCTAGTGGTCGCGTGTGTGGAATTGGCCATGGGATCGCGGAGAGACCGACCGCGAGTCGAACCTCAAAGCGTCGCACCAAACCCTCAATCGCCGCGATGAATCGTTGCCACTGGTAATCGGGCTCGGGGCCAACCAGTAGGAGAAAGGACTCACCATTCGCATCGATGACTTCATGCAAGGTAACCTGCGGTATTTCTACGGAGGCAAAGTGATCGACCACATAAGACATGCGAGGGCGACGAGCACGGTAGTCAAGAATCTCGTCAATATCGAATGATGCGATCAACGTATGCTCACACGTTTCCAAGATATGCGCAGCAGCGAGGCGAACCCCGCCACCGGCGTCGACAAACCCGGAGAAAGCGTAGACAAGCACCGGTCGATCCACGGCGGCTGGATCTTGGTGAATGGTGTACAACGACTCCGGCGACCGCACGACCAACCTCCCGAAAACTACTAGACCCTAGCCAGTATTGTGCATCAACTATTAATTCCTGACGTAACCGCTGTGCCCCAGTTCGCTCAAAGCGCACGGGCACCGGTCAATTACGCCTCGGGCTTGACTACTTTCTTGGCAGCGGCTTTCTTAGCGGTCCCCTGTTTGGTCTCAGCTTTCTTTGCAGCGACCGCTGCTGCATCCTGCGCGGTATCTGCAAGTTCCTGGGCCACCGACGCAGTTTGCTTTGCGGCCCTCTTAGCCGAGGCGCCAGCCGCCTCCGCGGTATCAGCAACACTGGCAGCGGTGTCGGTAACCGCCTGCGCTGCACGATCGGCTACCTTGGCCGCGACTTCGGCAGCAGAGGCAACTCCCCCGGCAGCGACATCGGCTGCCGAGGCAACTGACTTCGGCCAGGTTTCGGTGGCCTCACTTAGAGCTGAGACGGAGCCACGGCGCTTCCAGATGATTACGCCGGCGGCGGCACCGGCGGCCGCCGCGAGCGCTAGGAGCACTTTTTTCATGGACTCTCCTTTTTCTGGTTTCTTCCTTGGCGAGGGGTGGACTAAGTCATTACCTTAGGTTAGAGCGCGCTTAGCCGCTTTAGCGATCCCGGAAGCCGAACTGCCGGCTTTCAGGAACCCGACGAACTTCTCGGTGACCTCAGAACTCGCCAGAAAAGCATCCCGGCCTTCTGGGGTCAAACTCATTGCGTATTCGCAGACCCTTGCCCATGCCATCCCCACCGCCTTGGTGAGAGCACCCGCAACGGTTGCCGAAATCGCCGAGCCGGCGATGGCACCACCTGGCACGAACTTCAAGAGATTGGTAACCGCGTACTTTCCCGCCATCGTGGCACCGCCGGTCAAGACCACGGAGCCGGCAATTGCAAGTGCCCGGGTCCGACTCGGTGGCAATCCGTAGGCAGCGGTGATTCGAGCGATCATCGCAACCTGGTTTGGCACAAGCAGCGCTGCATCGGCGAACGGGATTGGTGTCGCACCGATCCCGGCGGCTAGGACCGCCGCTTGATTAACGATGCCAGCGACGGCTTTTTTTTTACGTCCTAGATCAAGTACCTGAGCCGCTGTCAAGGCGCGCTCGGCCGCGACCGGAACCACATCGTAGGTCTCATCCAGTAGGTGCTGAAGGCCGAACACCGGTGCTGCGGTGAAGGTGTCAACCAAGGCGTTGGTAAGGACGACTCGCCCGGCGGGAGCAAGTGGCAATCCCATACTTTCGATGTAGGCAGCAAATTCGAGGGCTTCTGGGTGTATCTGCCCGTCGCGAGTAGGAACCTGGGTCATAACAACAATTACCGGCAGCCCAAGATCATGTAAGGCCCGCACGAACCCTGCCTGCGCCTGTTCGAATCGACGATCCGACCAGCGGACTAGGTACCAGACCGCATGAATGCGTTGGTCGATGGCGCGCTGACCATGTTCGCTGACCAACCTGCGCAGGCCCTCGAGGATTACATTGCCCGAGGTGCCGGTCTCGAAGCCTTCCGCGTCATAAAGACCAAGGAAGCCATCTGGGTGACGGTAGTAGACCAAGCCTTTGGTGACTGGTTGACCAACTCCGGTGCGGGCAACATCACGTCCGAAAACCGCATTGACCAAGGTGGACTTGCCGACCCCGGTCTTGCCGAAGACCGCGAGATTGAAAGTACCCAGGGCGGCGAATGCCTCAGCCAGTTTCTGCTCAAACATGGTCTCGACCTGAGCTTGGTCTAGATCAGGGACTTTCGAGCTGGAATCGCCGGCCACTTAGCCACCGTACCCGGATGTCGATAGCACCGACCGGAGGCCTTCGGGTTACCGTGACCTAGTGGCTAGGAGCAATGGGGGTCGGGCGCTGCGGTCCGTCCTGGTTCTCCTGGTCGTCGTCGCCTTGGTTGGCGCAGGCGGTTGGTGGGTATTTGGTGCCGCCCAACAGCGCGGGCTGATCCGGCCCACCCCGGTGCCCGCCCAGTACCGAGACTTGGTGATCGAGGCGGCTGCCCGGTGCCCAGCTATCCCACTCGCCATCTTTGCCGCCCAAATGGAGGCCGAGAGCGGCTGGGATCCGCTGGCCGCAAGCGGCGCCGGCGCCCGCGGTGTTGCCCAGTTCATGCCCGAGGTCTGGCAGGCCTACGGCATCGACGCCAATAAAGACGGCAAGACCAGCATCTGGGATCCAGCCGACGCCTTGGCTTCGGCGGCTGAACTCAACTGCCGCAACAGGCGACTAGTCAAGGATGTGTCCGGGGATCGGCTGGCGAACACCCTCGCAGCTTACAACGCTGGGTACGGTGCGGTGACGAAGTACGACGGGGTGCCCCCGTTTCCGGAAACCATTAACTACGTCAAGAAAATCCTCGAGAACTCGAAACTAATCACCTGGTGACTGATCGCTTTTCAACCTCGCCGGCGTTCGGCCAAAGCGCGGAGCTGGCGCCGGCTGCACCTGGCCGTCGATGGTTACGAACGTCTCGCGATAAGCCAATTGCGGATGCAATGGCGCCTCGTCCATTGTCAATACCGGAGCCACGCAGGCATCCTCCTCCGCGAATACTCCAGCCCATGAATCCTGGGTGCGCGTCGCGATAACCTCCGCAATCACCATGCGCAGCTGATCCCAGCACGATGGATCGTATTGCCGCTCAAGCCAGGAGGTATCGAGGCCACAAACTCTGACGAACTCAGCAAAGAAGTCCGACTCGAGGCAGGCCACCGCCAGCCACTTGCCGTCCGCGGTGGCGTAGACGTCGTAAAACGGGGCACCGGAGTCAAGGATGTTGACCCCGACATCAGGTGACCACATCCCCTGCGCGGCAAGGCTTCGCATCATGGACGTTAAGAGTGCGCTGCCGTCGACCATTGCCGCATCAACTACTTGTCCCATGCCGGAACGCTGTGTCTCCCAAAGGGCGGCCAGCACTCCGACGAGTAGCAACATGGCCCCGCCGCCATAGTCCGCCACCAAGTTCTGCGGCGGGGTTGGCGGTTGCCCGCGGCGACCAAGATGCGCCAAAACACCGGCGGCCGCGATGAAGTCAAGATCATGCCCTGCTCGGTGCGCAAAGGGACCATCTTGCCCCCAGCCGGTCACTCGACCGAAAACCAATTTCGGATTGCGGGCAAAGCAGTCAGCCGGCCCCAGCCCTAGTCGCTCCATCACCCCGGGCCGATAACCCTCGATGACGAGGTCGGCTCCCGCAATTAGATCGCGGGCGGTGGCCAGATCCGCCTCCTCGTGCAGGTTCAACCGCATTGCTGGACGGCCGCGCCGCGTGATGTCGAACTGCGCGCTCAGGAGGGGGAAGCGCGGCACCGGCGACTCAATCCGCACACCGGTAGCTCCAAGATCAGCCAGCACCATGGCGGCGAACGGCGCCGGACCGATACCGGCCATCTCCACAAAACTCAATCCGGAAAGTGGTCCGGTCGTCATTTCGCTTTTGGGGCAAACTGCTGCAGCCAGGCCGCAGCTGGGTCATTGGCGCCGCTATTTACCCCCCACGACTTCATCTCGCGGAAGACCGCCTCCTTGGCCCGTGCCACCTGCTCTGAGACCAACCGACGCTGCGCCCATTGCAGTTCACGTTCACGAAGCGCCTTCTCAAGTGACAGCAACTGCGCTGGTGTCACCGGTAGGTCATATGCGACCGAGACGAAACGGGCGATGTCCTCGCGGTAATCATGGCCTCTGCGGCCAAAGACACCGGGAACGACCTCCATCGCATTCACTAAATCAATTGCCGTCAGGACGAAGGTGGTGCCCGGGCGCCACTTTGATGACTTTGGCACCCGTGGCGGACGCATCTCCTCGGGACCTAACCACCAAGGTTCACGCATCAGCAAATTGGTGCCGAACTTTGGTATTGGGTCGTCATAGTGGCTGATGAGTACGTGTCGGACATCCACCTTGCGTTCATCTGGCAAGTTCAGGTACTCCCCGAAGTTATCCACTTCGATGATGCGCCCGCGTGGATCCACTCTACCCTTGTCGATCCGCCAGGCTTTGGCGAACTGCGAGGCCGAGGGGGTGCCCAGGAAGATGGATGAATGCACGAAGTCACGCTCGGCCGCCTCAAGGGTTCGACGGCGCCAGATGTCTTGCATTGTAAGCGCGCCCAAGCTCTCGCCGAACAACACAAATTTCGGACGTTTATCGGGATCCATGCCGCGCAGGTAACCCGTGATGGCATGCATCAGGGCTCGATTTTGCTCAATGGCCAAGGCCGTGCGAGTTAACGACATTGACGACGGCAGCATTGAGTACTGCATGGCGGCAATCGCGCAGTTGCCCAGTGTCAGATACTCGACGGCCTCGGCGAGTACGTAATTCACGTAGCCCGATCCGGTCGGCGAGGCAAATACCAAGACCTCGCGCTCGAACGCACGAGTGCGCACGAGTTCATCCATCAAGACATCTACGCGATCTTCAACCTCGGTGGCGGTGTCGAGACCGACAAATGCCCTGATCGGATCATGGGTAGCCGGCACCCCCATCACATCTTCAATCTCCGTGCGAGTAAGCACCATGTTCGTGAATCGACGTCCCTCGCGCGAAAGCGAATCGAACTTTACTAAGCTCTCGGGACCACCCGAGACAAATTTACTAGTTGGGGGTTCGCTATACGCGGGTTCAACGGCGGCGCCACCTTGCTCAACCCGACGTACCGCGTACTCATACCCAGCGCCTAGCACGCCAAGTAAAATACCCATCGAGACTAGGTGTCCGACCGGGTTCGAGACCACGTCATAGGAGGGGGCGACTTTACTTATCCCCCGTGAGACACCCTTTGCGACGATATCCTCACCAGCCTGCAGCCCGAGCACACCGGCACCCACTCCAATGGCAATTAGCACCGAATTTCTAGTTGACACTTTTGTTATCGTCATGTCGCCCAATGACTGCGCACTGCGATGGACTCGGTGAATCTCATACGCGGACACCGCGATACCGGCCGGAAGCGCGAGGGGAATCCGCAGCAACCAGCCGTTGCGAGGCGTGTTTTCAGACACCACATCCCCGGCACCTACCACCGCCGACACGGCGGCTCCGACCAAGGCGACCCGGGAGGTGCGTTGTGCGGCTACTCGAAGTAGCCCGCGACGGGGTCGTTCGTCGTCACGCGGTGGGATGGCCCGGGCCAACCCCTCGGCTAATGCGGCCACGATCGCGTTGGTACCAACCGCGAACAGCACGCGTGCGCCGTGGCCTGCGGTATCTATTCGGCCCCTGGTCGCTATTCGCCCGAGGGCGCCGATGGCACTTTGAGTTGCCGTGACCGCCGACAGGGTTGTTGCCGAGATCACCCCGGTCGCGATCGCCTGATCGATGGTCCGGCGCGGCTGCAGGCCGGGCTCGAAGGAGGGCCCAACCGCAGCAGCGGCGGCAAATAATGCGACACGCTCGGCAAGTGGCCGATCTGGACCCAGCCACCCGATAACTGAGTTCGCTGCTTTGGTGACCTTCATGGGCGTATCCTGCCAGCCCATTTCAGCACGAGCCGATCAGGGCTCGGCCCTGATGGATCCGGGCTCGGCCCTAACGGATCAAGGCGATTGACTGCAAATTCTCCAGTACCAGTAGGCCATCTCGGGTCCAAAGTCTTCTGGTCTCACTCATGAATCCACCACTGGAACCGAGGAGGTAGGACTCGAAGATCAATGGCTCTGCCGGCGCGATAGTGGCCGGATCAGCAATGAGATGGGCGGCGAAATTTACCGTGGCCATCGGTCGAATCTGCTGCAGCGGTGCTAGCACGGTCGGCCACCAAGCATCAACAATGGCAAAAACCTGTGCGACCGACCAAGCCAACTGGTGCGGGAACCGGACCCAGCCCACAGCCCGGGCCGGGCCATTGCTCAGCGGGATACCTGCGACGAGGCGTTGTTCAATATGACTGGAAAACAGGGGCGCGAAACCAGGGAGCACCAGCACCGGTACCTGCTCCCAATGCGGTAGTTGTGGCGCCATGATCGTGGACCAACTAGAAACCAGCGGCGGGTCAACGAGCTCGCGATCCAATCCGGTGATCGCGGTCAACTGGGCCGTTGGTGCACCAGATTCGTCGGTCACGGTGGCGGACCAGGTCGACATCGCGGAGCCTCGGTGGATCAACGCGGTGGTGACGCGCTGCACACCAACCAATACCGGCGCGTAGATCTGGCAGTTGAGCGACCGCACCAACCGCTGGCCATCATTTAACTCAGATCCAAAGCCGCCGCCGCTTTGGGCGGCAATAACACAATTGATAAGCGCCCCAATTGGTAATCCACCCCAGGCGCCACGGCCCTGTTGCCAGCCGTCGGGCACCACCCATTCGAAAACCCCGGCCGCGATTTCGGATACCGCGGTCGCCTTATCAAAATCACTGGACATTTCTCTTTTGCTCACAAGTTAGGTTGCACTACATCCATGAGACTTCAAGGGTACTGCCGAAACCGGAGGCAAGTGGGATCACTGTGATTCGCTCCGGAATGATCTTCTTCATCTCACTGACATGGCTGATCACCCCTACGGTGCGTCCGTCGGCCCGCAATCTGAGTAATTCAGCCATTACGTCATCTAGGCGATCCTGGTCGAGCGCGCCAAAGCCTTCGTCAACGAAGAGCATCCCGATCTCGATACCGCCAGCATGGGACTTGACGGTGTCAGCCAGCCCAAGTGCGAGCGAGAGCGAGGCGCAAAATGTCTCACCGCCCGAGAGGGTCTCGGTTCGCCTATTGGTCTCCGTCACTAGATCCCGGACTTCGAGGCCAAGTCCTAATAAGCGCTCTAATCCGGTTGCCCCTTCGGTATCAACTAGCTCGAATCGGCCCGCCAGCATCTGGCTAAGGCGAATATTGGCGGCCGAGATGACCTCATCGAACATCTGCTGAACCACGAACGCCTTCAGCGGCTGCATCATCGTGTTGGCTCCACGCCCGTTCAAGACATCCGCAATTCGAATAATGGGGCCGATCCGTGCGTCGAGATCATCCATTGCAACCGCCGCAGCCAGCAATTCGGCTCCCAAAGCCGCAACACCATCGGCCAGCTCCATTAGGGTCGCGTGGACACCATGCAGGCCTTTCTCACTCGCACTGCAGTCCGCTAGCAACTGCCGTGCCTCCGCGAGCGCTTCGGGGTCAACCACAACATCTGTTTCGGACGCGGCCTGCTGCGCCGCGGCCTTGATCTCGGCCGCTTGGCTAGCAGCCATGCTGGTACGGCGCACCATTTCTATTGCTGCCCGGGCCGCCTTCAACGCAGAAATACGTGCCGGTATATCCGCATCCGCTCCAAGCGCGTCGGCAATCTCCGCGAGCCCCCGCTGGTAAGCCTGCTCCTGCTCCAGTTGCAAAGTACCCAACCGCACCGCCTCGAGCTCTGACTGCCTTAACTCCTCGGTTACCTCGGTCAAGCGTTGTTGTAATTGCCGCAGAGCTTGATCAACTTCAACTTCAACATCAACATCAACATCAACGGCATCAGTCAATTCGCTGGCGGTCGACGTTACTACCCCTTCGGTGATTTGCTCCGCGGTCAGCACCACCTCGAGTTTTGCACTTTGCCCCTCGAGTTGGCGGCGGGTGGCATTTTTCCTTTCCAATTGCGCTCTTGCCTGTGCCAGATCCTGCTCGGACACCTGATCGACCGCCGCTTCGCGCGGTGCCGGATGCGCCAGGGATCCACACACCGGGCACGGCTCACCCGGCACCAGATGCCCGCTCAGCTCGGCCGAAAAGCCAGCTAGGCGTTGCTCGAAGAGCCGGTTTTGAAAGTCCGCCGCCGCGGTTACCTCAGACTCAACCCGCTGCTGCTCTCCTCGAAGGTGCGCGGCTAGTTCCTGCAACCTGGCCGGGATGACTTCGCCTCGCTCTGAACTTAGGACTTCGATGGTGTGGCGCAGGTCGAAAAAATCGCACTTAGTCTGCTTGATTGCAGCCTGCTGCGCTGGCATCGCAGCCACCCGCTTCTGCAAGTCCGTTAGGGCGCCAATTTCTTCCCCGACTTTATGAATCTCGAGATCACAATCCTCCGCAGCGGCAACCACGTCAATAATGTTCCGGTGCTCCGCAAGCAGTTCAACGGCACTTGCCCGCGCTGCAATGGCTTCATCAAATTTCACGCTCGCCGTGGTCGCCTTGGCTTCTAACTCGTGCGCCTTATCCAAATTGGCAACCAAGGCTGCCTGCTTCCTGGCTAATGCACCAGCCGCCTGCAGCTCGTCTTCCGCAATCGTAACCGCCTGCCGGCGCACCGAGAGCAGCTGCTCAACCGCCTGCGAAACACTTGTGCTACTGGCATCTTCGATGGCGTTGATCTGCTCAATTTCCGCAGCGTACGAAGGCGCGGATGCGCCGTGCGCGGTAAGACGCCCGATTAGCTGCTGGGCTGCATCGCGCTTTCGCCCCTGCGAAGCCACGCGATCACGCTCGGCAGCCCGCCGCTCCTCATCAAACTTCTCCTGAATTTGCGAGTACAGGCTCGTGGCGAAGATCCGTTCTAGAATCACCTGTCGGTCGGCGCTCTTTGCCCGCAGGAAAGTTGCGAACTCACCTTGTGGGAGCACCACCGTCTGCTGAAATTGATTCTTGTCCAACCCGATGGCCCTACTAATCTCCAGGCTTGCCTCACCGTGTCGGGTTGAAAGCGGCTCCCATGAGTTCGCGCCCGTCGAGCGCTCGATCCTCGTGGTCGCCGGCACCGTGGTCTGCCCGGCACCGCGCAGTTTTGGGCGCCCGAACTCTGGTGTCCGGCGCACCCGATATCGGCCCATCGCGGTGGTGAATTCGACTTCGGCAAAGGATTGGCTCGTGGCAGCCGCAAAGTTGGAGCGCAGCCGCTGCTTATCGGAACTTGACCCCGAGACATCTGCGTAGAGCGCGAAAACGAGGGCATCCAAGATCGTGGACTTACCCGCTCCCGTTGGGCCATCAATGATGAAAAGTGCACTGCCACCGAGGGCGTCGAAATCAATGACATGCTCCCCCGGATACGGGCCTAGTGCGCCAAAGCGCAAGATGTTGATTTGCATCAGTTGGCCTGCCCGCGAACAGCTTCATAGACAGCACGCAATAACTTGGCCTCATCGGCCGCCGGTGGTGCACCCGTCACCTTGGTGTAGAAATCGCCTATTAGCTCCAGTGGGTCCTTGCCCCGCGCATCACCTCGCCCCGTGCCCGCTAGGTCGTCACGACCCTCGGGGTCATAAATCTTGCGCAGGGCGTAAGGGAACACCTGATCAAGGCGGACATGCATCCGGTCCGGATACTGCGTATCAGTAACGATTAACTCGACGAAGTGGTCGCGCTCTGCTTCATATTTTTCACCCAGCAACTCGTCGATCCCGCCCCGTAGGCGGCTCATCGGCCGCGGCTGCGGGATACCGACTATTTCGATCGTCGGCGAACTACCGGAAGCGCCAATCTCAACGACTAAAACGCACTTGGTATGCAGTGCTTCGGAGATGGAATACCGCAGTAACGAGCCGCTGTAGGCGATCATCGGGTCCGTCGGCTGGACAACTTGCTGCCGGTGCAGGTGGCCAAGTGCCACATACGTCAACCCGCGGCCGGCAAATACCGAAGCCGGGATCCCCTGCACTCCGCCAACGGTCAAATCTCGTTCGCTCTCGGAAGTCTCCGCTTCGACGTTGACCGAAGCCACAAAGGCATGGCCAATCCCAACGGCCCGGTGCACCCTCCTCGCGGCGATATCGGCCTCGATGAGATCAAGTGCCGCGCCCATCACCGCCTCATGGCTGCGCTCGACCTTGGCCGCCGGCGTGCCAAAGACGTCGCGTGCGATATCTGGATCCAAATACGGCAGTGGATAGAGCGAGACAGACCCAAACTCATCGGTAATCTCAATCGCGGAGCCGACCTCGTCGAGTGAGCCGACCACATGGACAACGGGTTGCAAAACACCCGAGTAAATTGCCAGTCGATCACCACTGTCGTGATTTCCGGCGGTCACTACCGCGATGATCCCGGCGGCCGCAAGGCGCTCAATGGCCCCGTTGAAAATCCGCAGTGACTCAATGGGCGCGATGGCGCGGTCGAAAATATCTCCCGCGACCACGACGACATGAACTGAACGCGAAATCGCCAGATCGACAATGAAATCAATTGCTTGCTCCTGGGCCTCCTGCAACCCATAGCCGTGCAGGGTGCGCCCCAGGTGCCAATCCGAGGTGTGCAGGAGCCGCATGGTGCGACGCTATCGGGTTTCTATACCCCTGCCGACGTTACGGGGGTCGCGGAACCGGAATCGGTGACCGCGGCCGTGTCCGGCGTTGCGCTGTGAAGCGCCGACTTCTTCAGCCAATTTGACCACGGGATGTTCCATAGCCCACCCGGGCCATTCCATGGCTGCACGATTTGCCCGCCCGTCCTGGAGTAGATAACAACATCCCCAGAGACAGTATTGTCAAAGATCCACTTTGCGTCCGCCTCGAACATATTGGTGCAGCCGTGGGAGCCATTCCATTGCCCGATGCGCGAATATGCCCAGGGCGCCGCATGGATGAATTCACCGGTTGGCGTTAACCGGGTGTTCCAGGGCACATCAGGCAGGAAGTACTGCTCATCTGGGTCGGTGATATCAAGGGCCGCACTCGTGTAGGTGTGCAATGGCTCCTTGTCGACACTTATCACCTTTACCCCATTGGCGGTCTCCCATCCGGTGGTGCCCAGCGAAACCGGGAAGATTTTACGTTTCACCCCGTCGATGAAAACAGTCATCCTGTCGGTAGCACCATCAACTTTGATGACCACACTGTTGCCCGTGGCGAAGGAATAGATGCGTGCCAGCGCCATTGAGCCCACCAAATATGTGCTCCCGCTTTGACCCAGAACCGAATTGTCCAGTGTTGAAATGATGTTGATGGTCGAGTTACCTGGCCACCAGGTACGCGGTCGAAAAACTGCGGTGCGTTCATCCAGCCAACCCCAAGCCCCCGGAACCCCGCGCACTACGCCAACCTGATTGGTGGCGGTTACTAAGAGATTTCGCTCGACCGCAGATTTGTTGGGAATATCGCGACTGAAACGAAGTTTCGGCAAGGTGCCTACTCCAAGTCGCACGGTTGGGTTCGACACCCCGAGGTTGTTACTTGCCGCCGTGAAGGTCGCACCCACGCGTACCCGCGGCTTGGGCAGGACTTTGGGCTTATCCGCCGACCCATTGCCCGCCGGGACCCCAACCCCGGTGTTGCTCATTGCACCGGCACCGCTGGCATTGACCCCGCGCAGCACAACCGAGTAGGTCTGCCCGCTCGTCAAACTGCCCAACGGGCAGATCCCGGCGGTGCCGGCGCAGGTGAACCAATTGGTACCCCCGTCAAGTGAGACTTGGTACGAGGTAATTGGCGATCCGCCGTCAGTAAGTGGCGGTGCATAGATCACCTGTAGTTCGGTCGCGGCCGGGCCGGAGTTGACCGAGGTGATAGTCGGAGCCGACGGATAAGGTTCGGCGGCCAGTGCCGGGCCGGCACCGACACCTACCGCGCTGCCAACCGCGACCACGGTGGCAGACAACGTGGCGGCTACGACACCAACAAGTCGACGGGGAAGCATCCGCCTACTGTAAAACACTTTTCCGGCCGCTCTGACCACCTGGCTGGCCCAGTGCTTAGCCCGAGATGATGATCAGCCGTTCCTCGGTCATCTCGCGCACCGAGTAAGCCGGCCCTTCGCGGGTATTACCCGAATCCCGGATTCCGCCGTATGGCATGTGGTCGGCCCGCCACGTGGGCACCTCGTTTATCAGCACCCCGCCGAAGTCCAAGGTCCGCGCCGCCTGCAGTCCTTTGGCGATATCGGAAGTGAACACCGCAGCCTGCAGGCCATAACGGGTGTCATTGGCGATCTGCAGTGCGGTGTCGTAGGACTCGTAGGTCTGCACGGCCACCACCGGGCCGAATACCTCGAGGGCGCAGATATTCATCTCGGGCTTCGCGTTGACGATCACGGTCGGCCGCAGGACCCCATTGGCATCAAGATCTCCGCCGCAGGCCACCTGCCCCCCGGCTGCCACCGCCTCGCTGATCCACCCGACAACCCGGTCACGTTCGGTCCGGGAGATCAGTGCGGATACGTCGGTGGCCTCGGCCATCGGGTCACCGACCACCAGCTCATTTACGTTCGCAACCAGCTTCGTGACGAACTCATCGGCAATGCTCTGGTGCACGAGCACCCGCTGCGTGGAAATACATGATTGACCCGCGTGGGCAAATCCGGCCAATTTGATCTTCGCGGCAGCGGTTGCCCAATCACCATCGGCCTCGATGATCACCGGTGCGTTGTTGCCAAGTTCGAGGCCTACCCGCTTACGCGGCGCCCGCGCCCGAATCCCCCAGCCCACATCTGGTGAGCCGGTGAAGCTGATAAGTGCTACATCCGGGTGATCAACCAGCGCATTGCCCACCGTGCCGCCGCTGCCCGTGACGATCTGCAGGTAGCCATCGGGCAAGCCGGCGTCGGCGAGCAACCGCGCCAGCAGGATTGACGAGAACGGGGTTTGCGATGCCGGCTTTAGCACCACCGCGCAGCCCGCCGCAATTGCCGGCCCCACTTTGTGCACTACCAAGTTGAGCGGGAAGTTAAATGGCGAGATCGCTCCGACTACCCCAACCGGCACCCGGAGGGTGAACCCGATCTTGCCGCCGCCAACCGCCGCGGCTTCCAACGGCACGGTGTCACCGGTCAGAGTGCGTGCCACCGCACTGGAGAACTGAAAAGTGGCGACCGCGCGATCAGCCTCCCCGCGCGCGGTCTTGAGCGGCTTGGCGGCCTCGCGGGCAATGGCAATCGCAAAGTCATCGCGGCGCTCGGCCATCAAGAGCGCGGCTCTATCCAAGATCTCAGCTCGTTGCCACTGGGCCAACGGCCGCTCATGCATTGCTTTGCGCGCGTATGCCACTGCCCGATCAACATCGGCCGAGGTCAATGCCGGCACCTGGCCTAAGTGTTCGCCATCAAATGGTGATTGCACGTCGATAACCGCGTCACCAAAGACCAACCCGCCAGCCAAGGGGACGGGGGTAACTTCGGTGGTGGAGATACCCGGGATGAGTTGAGTCGGGATGAGTTGGGTCATGACCGAAATCTAGACCGGTACGCTCCCGGTATGTCACCCAAAGGCGAAGTTCTCACTGTGACGAGCCTCACCAAGAGGTTCGGCAAGGTATCGGCCGTCCAAGATCTGTCGTTCACGGTGCAACCGGGCCGGGTGACCGGATTCCTCGGACCCAATGGCTCGGGTAAAACCACCACCTTGCGGTGCCTCCTTGGCTTAGTGCAGCCAACCAGCGGCAGGGCGCAGGTTGGCGGCCACGACTATCGCGAACTGCCTCATCCGGCGGCCATTGTCGGCGCAGCACTTGAAGCCAGTGGGTTTCACCCGGGGCGCACCGCCCGCGGTCACCTTCGGGTCATTACCGATGCGGCAGCACTACCAGCGGCCCGGGCCGATGAAGTTCTGGCTCTCGTGGGCCTGACCGAAGCAGCCGGTCGGAAGGTGGGTGGTTTCTCCCTCGGCATGCGCCAGCGCTTGGCCCTTGCGGCGGCCTTGGTCGGCGACCCCGGCGTGCTCATTTTGGACGAACCCGCAAATGGCCTTGATCCCGAGGGCATCGCTTGGCTTCGGAACTTCCTGCGGGCCCGCGCCGAGGAAGGGCGCACGGTCTTGGTCTCCAGCCATGTGCTCTCCGAAGTGCAGCAGACGGTGGATGACGTAGTCATCATCAGCAAAGGCCGGCTGGTGCAGACCGGCTCACTCGATGAACTCACCAGTGCCGGACTCATCCAAGTTCGGGTTAGAACACCGAATCTTGACGTCTTAAGGGCCGCCCTCGTCGCCGAGGCCGGCAGCACCAGCGTCAACATCTTTGATGTGAGCCCGGACGAGGTCCTGGTCAGCGGCCTGTCAGCGCCTGAGATCGGGAACCTTGCCTTAAGTAAACAGGTCGAGCTACATGAGCTCACGCCGGTCGGCACTGACCTCGAAGCACTCTTCTTAGAGCTAACCGCCGGCGGCAACCCAGGTGGTGCCGCATGATGTCGATGGTGCGTTCTGAGTTCCGCAAAGTAACCACCACCAAAGTGCTGCTTTGGCTAACTATTGCGGCGATCGCCTTCAGCGCCCTCAATGTCGTGCTGCTGGTCTTCTTGACACCACGGGCCATGGACATCGACCCCGAATTGAACCTATTGCTTGATCCCGCTTATGTGACGAACATTCTCGGGGCTGCCGGATCTTCCTCAATCTTCATTTTGATTCTCGGCATCATCGGGATGACGAGTGAGTACCGCCATATGACAATCACCTCAACCTTCCTGGCCACACCCAAGAGGCCCAGAGTGCTGATCGCCAAGGGCATCACCTACGCCATATTGGGTGCAGCACTTGGCCTTATCGCTTTCATCACTAGTCTCGCGGTGACCTTGATCGCACTGATGAGCGATGAACATGCGCCCGTGGATATCGTCACCGCCCTTCAGATTCTGGGCGGCGTTGTCCTCGCATTCGCGATCTATGCCTTCGTTGGGGTTTCAGTAGGCGCGCTCATTCGCAATCAGGTCGCAGCCATCGTCGGCGCCTTGGTGTGGGTGCTCATCGTTGAAGCGCTGCTTACCGTGTTCGTGGACTGGATCGGCAAGTGGCTACCAGGCGGCGCACTTAACGCCGTGCTCCAAACAACCAATGTCACCGGGCGCGGTGGCGAGGACATCTTGCCCACGGCCATCGGGGTGGTCGTGCTCCTTGGTTATGCAGTGCTGCTTGGCCTCCTGGCATCCCTGATCACGCTGCGTCGCGACATCACCTGACCTGCGAGCTTTCCCGGCGGGCACTCCGGTAAATCCGGGGTCGGCTTGGGTACTAAAGTTTGTAGGGGTGCAAGTCTATGCCGGCCGGTCACTTGGAATCTGAACTCACCTGAAGGGACACCGTGGTCACGGACGACGGGAGCGCAAGCAGTCAACGCAGGCAAGCGAATTTCGGTCCGAATGAATGGCTGGTTGACGAGATCTACCAGCAATACGTCACCGACAAATTCAGTGTTGATCCGGCTTGGTGGGAGTTCTTCGAGGGGTACTCCCCCAGTGACCAATCCCCGCTCAAAGCCCCGGTAACTAAGCCGGTAACTAAGCCGGTAACTAAGCCGGTCGCTAACCCGAAAGGCGCCACGTCCACCGCCATGGCGACCACTACGACGACCACGGTCCTAAAGGGCCCGGCTGCGCGCGTAGTGACCAACATGGAAGCCAGCCTCTCGGTGCCAACCGCTACCAGCGTGCGCTCGGTTCCGGCGAAGTTGCTGATCGACAACCGGGTGGTCATCAACAACCACCTCGCCCGCGGCCGGGGCGGCAAGATCTCGTTCACCCATGTCATCGGCTACGCGATCGTGCGGGCCACCCAGGACCTGCCTGCCCTGAACGCGGCGTACGCGCAGGTCGACGGCCTGCCCGTACTAGTAACAAATCCCAGCGTCAATCTGGGGCTAGCCATTGATCTGGCCAAGCCCGATGGCTCCCGCCAATTACTCGTCCCAAATATCAAAGGGGCGAGCGAGATGGACTTCGCCGCGTTCTGGGCCGCTTACGAGGACATCGTCCGCAAAGCTCGCAGCGGTAAGTTAACCGTTGACGATTTCGCCGGCACCACTGTGTCACTGACCAATCCGGGCACCATCGGAACAAACCACTCCGTCCCCCGACTGATGGTGGGGCAAGGCTGCATAGTCGGGGTCGGAGCCATGGAGTATCCACCCGAATGGGCCGGTGCCTCCGCGGAGACCATCGCTCGCAATGCGGTTTCGAAAATCATGACATTGACCTCAACCTATGACCACCGAGTCATCCAAGGTGCCCAGTCCGGTGAATTCCTCCGCCGAATCCACGAACTGCTTCTCGGGGCCGATGACTTCTTCGGCGAGATCTTCCGGTCCCTTCGCATCCCATACGAGCCGGTGCGCTGGGCCCGGGACATCTCGGCCAGCCACGAGACAGATCTCGGCAAGACAGTCAGGGTCCAGGAAATCATTCACGCCTACCGGGTGCGCGGGCACCTGATGGCAGACACCGACCCCCTCGAATACAAGCAGCGCAATCACATTGATCTTGACGTCCTCTCACATGATTTGACCCTTTGGGACTTAGACCGTGAATTTGCCACGGGTGGCTTCGGCGGCCGCCCGTTGATGAAACTCCGCGAAATCCTTGGCGTCCTGCGCGATTCCTACACGCGCACCGTCGGCATTGAGTACATGCACATCCAAGACCCCGAGCTACGTAAGTGGATTCAAGATCGCGTCGAGATTCCCCATGCCAAGCCTGAACGCGAAGAGCAACTGCGGATCCTGCACAAGTTGAACGAGGCCGAGGCACTCGAATCCTTCCTTCAGACTAAGTACGTTGGGCAGAAGCGCTTTTCCTTGGAGGGTGCGGAATCACTTATCCCACTACTTGATGCCGTACTTGACCAGGCAGCGAATCAGCACATCCTCGAGGTTGCCATCGGCATGCCACATCGCGGGCGCCTTAATGTGCTGACCAATATCGCCGGCAAGTCGTATGCGCAGGTTTTCCGCGAGTTTGAAGGCCAGTACGGCGAGGAGTCGGTGCAAGGGTCCGGTGACGTCAAGTACCACCTAGGCACAACCGGCACCTATACCGCGCGCGGCGGCGCGCAAACGGCTGTGTATTTGGCAGCCAACCCATCACATCTAGAAGCCGTGAACCCTGTTCTTGAAGGTATTGTCCGCGCCAAGCAAGACCTGCTCCCACTTGATCGCGTCTATGACATCTTGCCGATTCTGATGCACGGCGATGCCGCATTCGCTGGGCAAGGCGTAGTAGCCGAAACCTTGCACCTTTCCCAGCTGCAGGGCTACCGCACCGGCGGCACTGTCCATATCGTCGTGAACAATCAAGTTGGCTTCACGACCAGCCCGAAATACAGCCGGTCCTCGGTTTATGCCACCGACGTCGCCCGCATGGTGCAAGCACCGCTCTTCCACGTCAATGGCGATGATCCAGAAGCCGTGGTTCGAGTTGCCCAATTGGCATTTGAGTTTCGACAGGCCTTCCATAAGGACGTCGTCGTCGATCTAGTGTGCTATCGCCGCCGAGGCCACAATGAAGCCGACGATCCCTCACTTACGCAGCCGCTGATGTATGCGATCATCGACAACAAGCGCTCAGTGCGCAAGCACTACACCGAGGGCCTGGTGGGGCGTGGTGACATCACCGTTGACGAGGCCGAGTCCGCATTGAAGCACTTCCAGGAGCAACTCGAGCTGATCTTCCAAGAAACCCGCAGCGAAGACGCCGCGGCATTTGGCACCCACGACCAGGACATCATCAGCGGAGGCCAGCGCGATCTTGAACTTCAGGGCCCAGCCGCTGAGGTGGTGTCCGGCATCACCACCAAGCAAATTGAAACCGTCATCGCATCGCAATTGACTATGCCCGCTGATTTCACGGTTCACCCCAGACTCGCACCCCAACTCCAACGCCGGGCCCAGATGGTTGCCGAGGATGCGATCGATTGGGGCATGGCCGAGGCACTTGCGGTCGGCTCCTTGCTGATGGAGGGGCGTACCGTGCGCCTCGCTGGGCAAGACTCAAGGCGCGGCACCTTCGGCCACCGACATATGGTCATCGTCGACAGGGAAACCGGCTGGCAATACAAACCACTTAAGCAATGCTATCGCGATAGCGCGAAGTTGTACGTGTATGACTCACTGCTTAGCGAGTTCGCGGCACTGGGATTTGAATATGGCTACTCGGTAGCCCGCCCTGATGCACTTGTCCTCTGGGAGGCCCAGTTCGGTGACTTCGCCGATGGGGCCCAGACCATTTTGGACGAATTCATCTCATCGGGGGAGCAAAAATGGGGGCAGCAGTCCGCCGTCACGCTGTTGCTGCCGCACGGGCAGGAGGGCCAAGGCCCAGACCACTCATCGGCTCGCGTCGAAAGATATCTGCAGCTTTGCGCCCAGGACAACATGACTGTTGCCATGCCGTCGACTCCGGCCTCCTACTTCCACCTGCTTCGCTGGCAGGTGCTCAGCAAACTCACCCGCCCACTAGTGATCTTCACTCCCAAATCACTTTTGCGCGCCAAGTTCGCGGTTTCAAGTAAGGCGGAATTCATTAGCGGACACTTCGAGCCAATGCTGCCAGACCCAGTTGTCGATCCAGCCGGCGTGACGACCGTTTTACTCTGCAGTGGCAAGGTCTACTACAACCTCATCGCGCACCGCGACGCTACTAATCGCCAAGACGTCGCGGTGATTCGCTTTGAGCGCCTCTACCCACTGCCTTACCGAACTCTGCCACCGGAGTTGGAAAAGATGCCAACTGCACAAATCCGGTGGGTCCAAGAGGAGCCGGCAAACCAAGGTGCTTGGAGCTTTATCGCGTTGAACCTCCCGGAGATAATCAATCGGCCGGTCTCGCTGATAAGCCGGGATAAGTCCTCATCCCCCGCGGTCGGATCCCATCACCGCCACGAAGTTGAGCAGGCAGCCTTGGTCGAACGCGCATTCGCGCCGTCAAACTAGCAGGGGTACCCATGTATTTCACCGATCGCGGAATTGAGGAGCTTAAAAGTAGGCGCGGGGATGAGTCGATCGCTGTCGCGGCCCTGGCTGAGCGACTGCGCGAGTTCGTCGATCTGTTTCCCGAATTCGAAACTCCAATTGAAAGATTCGCGACCTGGCTAGCGCGCGTAGCTGACGATGACGACTATGCCGATAACGAAGAATTCTGAGCGCAGAAGGCACCGGTCGCGGCTACGGCGACTCAACCAGGTAGGCAGAGAAAGTCAACTAGTGCGATTCGGCGACATCGGTAACCTAGGGGCGCCAGTAGGTTTCGGGCGTGGACTTGATCCTCCATGATGATCACCGGCCGATCACGCTCGACCGTTTTCAGGGCTCCCGCCAAGGCTTCCATCTCATGTTTTTCCACATCGATCTTCATGAACCCCACTGGAGCCGGAAAAGTCAGGTCGTCAATACGAATGCAGGTGATCACTTCGCCGGTGCCATCGATCGCCATCTCGGTGGCACCGACGTTCTTGGTCGGTGCCTTCATGCGGGCGGTACCAGGTGTGTTATCAGCAGCAACATTGTGCGCTACGACATTGCCGAATTTGGCGATATTGCGCGACAAGATCGCAAAGACCCGACGCTGCGGCTCAAAGGCGTGCACTTGGAGTGAGTTGCCGGCAAGGGTTACCGTGTGGGTGCCGATATTTGCCCCGACATCCAAGCTCACCTTGTTCGGATCGCAATACCGCTTTAGGTAAGGGTTGAGCCAGGACTCCCAGGATTGGCCAGACTCCAGGACCCGGGTAATGCAATCGTCAGCTGGGTCCACCTCAAGAGATATCACTGCCCCGGCCTTTGGCTTTCGCCAGTATGACGTGAAAACGGCGGCCTGCTGCCGGGTCTCATTCCGGGCTAAATCGATTGCGCCAGCAAAGCCAAGCGCCTCGAACTTCTTCAAGCCCACTCCGATCGCACAGGGAATTCATCAGCGTGTCAACGATTAACGTGCTAATTGCCAAACCACCCAATGCTACCGCACCGTTAACACGAGCTTGCCGTGCACATCACCGCCTGCCATGGCTGCGAATGCCTCCGCCGCCTGCCCTATCTGGTATTCGCGGTCAATTACCGGGCGCACTCCGGTGCGAAGCAGCAAGTCCACAAGTTCTTGAAGCTCAGCGATGGTTCCCATGGTGGAGCCAACGATATTTAGTTGCAGGAAGAAAACCCGGTTAAGGTCAGCGGGTGGGTTGGCACCTGAGGTAGCGCCGGAAACCACGATGGTGCCACCCGGCCGCAATGACTTAAGTGAATGATCCCAAGTCGCCTCGCCAACGGTCTCCATTACGGCGGCCACTTTGCTCGGCAGTCGCTCACCAGTTTCGAAAACCGCGTCAGCCCCCAATTCCAGCGCCCAATCCCGCTTGCTCGCCGATCGCGACGTAACCCAGACTTTCCGGCCCAAGGCCTTGCCGAGCAAGACCAACGCGGTTGCCACTCCGCCGGCCGCACCTTGGATCAAAATTGTGTCGCCCGGGCTCGTGGCAGATTTGGTGGCAATCATTCGATACGCCGTCAGATAGGCGGTGGGCAGACAAGCGGCCTCGGCCCACGTTAACTCACCTGGCTTGTCGATTAAATTGCCCGCCGGCACATAGACCTGTTGCGCCATCGTCCCCGGGTAGATCTCGCTAAGCAGCGATCGCTTGACATCGAGGGTTTCGTCACCGCCCGAATTATCGCCGATCACCGCATGCACAATGACTTCACGGCCGCCTTCGGTGATCCCCGCAGCGTCCGAGCCCAAGACCATCGGTACCCGGTCGGCGGCCAGCGCTTGCCCCTTGAGCGACCAGATGTCGTGATGATTCAGGCTCGCGACTTGCACCTGGACCGCGACCCACCCCGGTGGCGGACTCGGCAGCTCAAACTCGCCAACCCCAAGGCCGGCCAGCGGGTCATCACGGTTCACGGCGGCGGCATAGACGGCGAACATACGGCGAGCGTAGTGCCGTTGGTACGGTACGACACATGCGGTCATTAGCGAGTGATAATTACGCCGGAATCCACCCTGCTGTGCTGGCAGCAATTGGCGCCGCGAATATTGATCACGCCCCGGCGTACGGAAGCGACGCGATAACCGAACAGGCTGTCGAGGCATTTCGCCGGGAGCTTGGGTCTGAAGTTGAGGTATACCTGACCTTCAATGGCACGGGCGCCAATGTCGTCGGCCTCCAATCACTGATGCGCACCTGGGAGGCGGTTATCTGTGCAAGCACTGCCCATATCAATGTCGATGAGGGTGGTGCACCGGAAAAACTCCTTGGCTCGAAGATCATCGACCTGCAGACCTCCGACGGCAAACTGACCCCGGAGTTGATCAATGCTGTGGAGTGGCGCAACGGTGATGTGCACCAGTCACAGCCCAAGGTGGTCTTGGTCACCCAATCAACGGAGTACGGAACCTGCTACTCACCGGCCGAGATCAGGGCCATCGCTGATGCGGCACATGCTCGCGGCCTCGCTCTTTATCTAGACGGCGCCCGCATCGCAAATGCGGCGGCCAGTTTCAATGTATCTCTGCGAGCCATGACGACCGATGCCGGTGTTGACGTGATGTCATTTGGCGGGACTAAAAATGGGGCGATGTCGGCAGAGGCGGTTGTCGTTTTGAATCCCGCCCTGAATATCAGCACCGAACTTGGTTTCATCCGCAAGCAATACATGCAGTTGTCCAGCAAAATGCGTTTCACGTCAGCCCAATTCATTGCCTTGCTAAGCGATGAGCTTTGGCGAGTGAACGCTGCACACGCCAACTCCATGGCACAGCGCCTAGTGGCCGGCATCAAGGACTTACCTGGTTTGGTAATCACCCAACCCACTCAGGCCAATGCGGTTTTCGCACAGTTGCCGGCAGCTGCCATCCCAAAGTTACAGGCGCACACCCCGTTCTATGTGTGGAGTGAAAAAAATAGCGAAGTCCGCTGGGTTTGCTCTTGGGATACGACTCCCGCCGACATCGACGAGTTTGTCGACGCCGTTCGACTGCAACTTTCCTAGGCGCGGGCGACTTTGTCGGCGCGCGCGGCCGCGGCTACCGCAGCTGCCACCTCGCGACCCACCCGCGGGTCGAAGACACTGGGGATAACCATGCTGGTGGACAGATCCTCACCAACCACATTCGCAATCGCATTGGCAGCAGCTAACCGCATCATTGGCGTGATGCAGGAGGCGCGGACGTCTAAGGCCCCGCGGAAGATCCCTGGGAAGGCCAGCACATTGTTGATCTGATTCGGGAAGTCACTGCGCCCGGTCGCCACGACCACCGCATGCCTAGCCGCCAAATCCGGGTGAATCTCCGGGTTCGGGTTAGCAAGGGCGAAAATGATCGCGTTGGGCGCCAAGGTGGCAACCACCTCAGGTGGCACATTCCCGGCCGATAAGCCGATGAAGACATCCGCGCCACGAATGGCCTCTGCAATTGCCCCACTGATGCCCGCGCGATTGGTGCGACTCGCGAGATCTGCTTTCACTGAATTTAGGTCACCGCGAGTGGTCGATACGATGCCGTGCGAATCCGCGACCGAGATATCGCCAATGCCGGCGTCAAGCAGCATATTCGTAACGGCCACGCCCGCGGCCCCGGCACCGGATACCACCACGCGAAGTTGAGCAATGGTGCGTCCGGTGACCTTCGCCGCATTCAGCAAGGCCGCCAATACGACGATCGCCGTACCGTGCTGATCGTCATGGAAAATGGGAATATCAAGTAGTTGCTGTAGCCGTTTCTCAATTTCAAAGCACCTAGGAGCAGAGATGTCTTCAAGGTTGACGCCACCAAATGCCGGGGCGATTCGCACCACCGTTTCGATAATATCCTCGACGTCGGTGGTGTCGAGGCAGATCGGCACTGCGTTGACACCTCCGAAGTCCTTGAATAGCAGCGCCTTGCCTTCCATTACCGGCAATGCCCCGATCGGGCCGATATCACCAAGGCCAAGCACCGCGGTGCCGTCGGTGACAATCAGTACGGTATTCCCCTTCCAGGTGTACCGGTACGCAAGCTCAGGGTCTGACGCAAGTGCCTGCGAGACCCGTGCCACCCCGGGGGTATAGGCAAGTGCGAGGCCTTCGCGGTCGCGCACTTCGATGGTGGGGCGCACCTCGATTTTGCCACCCTCGTGCAGGGCGAAGACCTCGTCGGTCGGATCGGGCGGACTCACGGCTAAATCCTTAGCTAGCAGGTGTGGTACACGAAAGTTCTTGGGGTAAAGGCGATCGGGCCGGGGTATGGGCCGATAAAGACTAGGACACCGGTGCGGTAGACCCGATGATGTCACATCTTTCGACGACGTCGCAGTGGGAAGTACCGAAATGTGACACGCCCCACGATCGCGGAAGTGGCCACCGGGCCAAATGCCCTGCTGTCATCTGAGATTTGCCGGCTATCACCCTCGACCCACCAAAGCCCCGGGCCGGGCTGGTGGATCAACCGCTTAACGATTAACAGCTCCGGGCGCAGCGGGTGCCGAAGCATGACCACCTGGCCCGGCTGCACTTTCCTGGTGCGCCAGACCACCCAGTAGTCTCCGGTGCGCATGGCCGGTGCCATCGAAGGACCAATTATCTGCACGGTCGTGAACACCACCCCATCCTGCCTGCTGCCAAGTTCCCGGACTCGCACTAGGCTGGAGACTCCAACTTCTGGAAAGGGAACCCATGCTGAACCGCATCCTCGCCCCACGCTTTCTTCAGGCACGTCACGTCGCTTACGCGCACTGCGACCTGCCCTGTGGGATCTACGATCCAGCCCAAGCGCGCCTTGAAGCCGAATCGGTAAAAGCCTGCATGACCAAGTACCACGCTTCTGCTGACGGCGACTTCAAGGCTCGGGCAATCGCCATCAAGGAAGATCGCTCAAACATGGTCAAGGAACACCTCTGGGTGCTCTGGACCGACTACTTCAAGGCACCGCACTTTGAGAAGTACCCACAACTCAATGATCTCTTCAACCAGGCCACCAAATTGGCTGGCGCCGGGGGCACGAAGGGCACCGTCGACGTTGCGGTGGCCGATGAGCTACTGGCCAAGATCGACGAGATCGCGGCAATCTTTTGGGAGACCAAGGCCGCTTAGGCAATGAGCACCGGCCTGATCCGTCAGATCCGACCCGGAGATATTGACGAAGTATTGGAGTTGGTCCGCGAGCTTGCCGAATATGAGCAAGCCGCGGACCAACTCATTGCGACCCCCGAGAGTTACCAGCAACTTTTCTTTGACGCCAATCTCGCAGTTTTCGCCATTGTCATATAACACCCGGGCCCAGGCCACCAACTTGCAGGATTTGCGATCTACTTCCTGGATTTCTCAACTTGGCTCGGCAAGCACGGCATTTATCTGGAAGACCTTTATGTGCGGGCCCCCTACCGAGGCCACGGGTACGGAAAATCGCTGCTCGCCCAGCTGGCAAGTGAATGCATAGCCAATGGCTATGGGCGCTTGGAGTGGTGGGTCCTTGGCTGGAACGAGCCAGCCCTTGGCTTCTATCGCAGCATCGGTGCCGAGCCAATGACCGATTGGACAGTGCAGCGAATAACCGGCAATGACCTTGTGAATCTGGCAGGCTACGAGCATGAGCAGTGAAGATGTAGATTCGAACCGTCCGCCAAGTGACGTCACCTTGAGCTTTCGAGCAATTACCGCCAATGTGGCTCTGGCTCGGACAATGGCTGCGGCGATGGCCGCCCGCGCGCACTTGACGATCGATCAAATTGAGGATGTCCGGCTCGCAATTGACGAAGCGGTCTCACAGCTGGTCAACGACTGCGATGAGCAAACTCACGTGCATTGCTATTTCACCGAAACAGCGGGCACGCTGGTCATCCAAACCAGAGCAACTACCCGAAGTGGACAACCCCCGGCAACCGATACCTTCAGTTGGCTAGTGCTCGCGGCATTAGTTGATAAAGTAACGGCTGACGCCGATAACGGGCTTGTCCACCTTGAGCTGCGCATTACCCGCCCCGCCTCGGTGACGGTCTAGCCAAGCCCCATGGCTCAAGTTGTGACCGCGCACACCTTGACTGGCGGCTGGACTTCGGCAAAGCGAGATCGCGGCCGCTCTTTGTTCACCGAGTTGGCCAACCTGCCAGCCGGCAGCCCTGAGCACAAAGTCGTCCGCGATGAGCTGATCGAGATGCATATGCCACTCGTTGAGCATCTGGCACGCAGGTATCGCGATCGGGGCGAATCCCAAGAAGACCTAACCCAAGTTGGAATGCTGGGGTTGATCAAGGCCGTCGATAGATTTGAGGTAGCACGTGGATTGGAGTTCAGCACCTTCGCGACGCCAACAATTCTCGGAGAAATCAAAAGGCACTTCCGCGATCACGCTTGGGCCGTTCATATCCCTCGAAGCCTGCAGGCACGAAATATTGAGATTAATCACGCCATCGAATCATTGACCCGCGAGTTGAGCAGACCCCCCACCATCGCCGAACTTGCCAGGCGCACCAACCTTCAAGACGCCGAAGTCTTGGAGGCCATGGACGCAGGACGGGCATACACAGCTGCTTCGATCGATGCTGCCGCCGAGGCGAGTGGCGACGGGGATAGCCCTTACGACCGCGTCGGGGGAGCTGACCTAGCACTCGAAGCCTTGGAACTCCGAGAGTCATTTCGCCCTCTGCTTGCCGCGCTGCCAGAGCGCGAGCGGCAGATCGTCATGCTCAGGTTCTTTAAGAACCAGTCGCAGAGCCAAATAGCCGAACAGCTGGGCATTTCGCAGATGCATGTATCGCGCTTACTGGCAACAAGCCTCGCGCAGATTCGCGCAGGTATGACCGACACCTAGCCAGCCGTTTAGTCAGCTTTTGAGTCATTTACCGCAATTGCGCGACCAACTTGCGGTGTTAGCGCCACCACCCCACCCGCTAAAGCAAGTACCACCAAGGCCGCGCCCACCGCGCGCTCTGGTCCAGTTGAACTCTGCGCGACCGGGAACCCAACAAGTAGTGCAATGAGCTGGGCCAGGATAAATGGTGATCGGCTCCAGCGCTGCGCCCGTAGCCAACCGCGGGCGACTAGCAGCAAACCGACACCCAAGACCGCGAAAACCAAAATTTGAATGAACAGCGCCGGTCCACTTGAGACTTCCGCGGGCCCGGTCACGCCAACCCGGATCGCCTGCACCACGTCATAGAGCGCGTACCCGAGCAGACCTAGCCCCTCGGTGCCAGAGATCACCGCTAATGCCATCAGCGCCCGGCCCGGCGACTCAGAACGCATGGGGCAGAGCCTAGGGGCTTGCCAGCTTGTACCACCGGATGCCGCTATTAGAGTTATCTGGTGCGCGGACTTCTTGTTGTCAATCCGAAGGCAACCACCACCTCACCTCGGGTAACCGATGTGTTGATACACGCTCTGGCCGATGAACTAGATCTAGATGTGACAGTTACCAACTATCGCGGCCATGGGTTTGCCCTCGGGGCCCAAGCGCGAACTCAAGAACTCGATGTAGTGCTAACTCTCGGGGGCGACGGAGTGGTCAACGAAGTCGTCAACGGCATGTTAATTGAGGGGCCCGGGCCGGAAGTGCCGATGCTGGCCACCGTGCCGGGCGGCAGCGGCAATGTCTTCGCCCGCGCGCTGGGCCTGCCCAATGATCCGGTGGAGGCGACCGGGCAATTACTTGACGCACTGCGTGAACGACGCTTTCGCACCATCGGGCTAGGTACGGTCACCGGCCTAGACAACAGTGGCAACATCGACCCACAGCCGATCCGTTGGTTCACCGCCAATGCCGGTGTCGGGCTTGACGCCGAGATTATTACCGCGATGGAGCGACTGCGCGGCACCGGCGAGACCGCCACCCCAACCCGCTACTTACGCACGGCGCTACACGAGTTCTTCCTGCGCACCGATCGAAAGCATCCAGCGCTAACCCTGCACCGCCCTGGCATCGATCCCGTTTCCGGTGTGTTCATGGCCGTCGTGCAAAACACCTCCCCTTGGACGTACTTTGGCACCTGGCCCATTGACCCGTGCCCGCAGGCAACCTTCGAAACCGGCCTAGATGTCTTCGCGCTCCGGGCGCTGCGGGTAGCAGCCGCAATGCGGGCCACCCGGCGCATGGTGATGAGTTCGCGGGCCGGCTCCAGCCGCAAGGCCATGGTGGTCTGGCATGACCAAAACCAATTTACGATCACCGCCGACCGACCGATTCCCATCCAAATCGATGGGGAATCTGGGGGCCAGGTCACCGAGGTGACTTTTACTTCGGTGCCCGCTGCCCTGCGGGCCATGGTCTAGGCCCAGCCCACGCCCCGTACCGCCACGCCGGCCCTCCTCGGACCCGATAATTCGAACATTTAGCCCATAAAGTGACTTACCTGACAGGTTCTTTCGCCATTCCACGGCCTTTCCCCTTGCTCCAAGGGGGTTCGTCTGACAACCTTAGACAGTAATTTGCTGCAATGTGCCGGCGATCTTCCCCCGGGAACACTCAGGTGACCCCTGAAACTGCCCAAGACGCGCCGGCACGTGAAAGCAATCACGAGCCCCGGTAACCCCGGGGGCGAAGCGGTTTGGAGTGGGTGCGCATGGATTGGCGTCACGAGTCCGCCTGCCGTGACGAAGACCCAGAATTGTTCTTTCCGATCGGTAACACCGGACCGGCCCTGGTCCAGATCGAGGAAGCCAAACTGGTTTGCCGTCGCTGCAGCGTCGTTGACGAATGCCTGCGCTGGGCACTGGAGACCGGTCAAGATGCCGGGGTCTGGGGCGGTCTTAGTGAAGATGAGCGCCGCGCCCTCAAACGTCGCAATGCCAGATTGCGCGCGCGTACGAACGTCTAAGGCACCGGTTGCGGGATCTCTACAAGGGCTACGGCACCGCCATTTTCATCATTTTCAATCAAGAAGGTGCCACGTAGTTCGCCAGTAGCAAGGGAATGCACAATTTGCAGCCCGAGCCCGGCGTCCGCAGTTTCGAAGCCAGCTGGTAGCCCGATGCCGTCATCGCGGACCACAACTCGCACCTGGCCTGCGATCTGGCTTATTGCTACCGTGATTGTCGTTGCATGTGCATGCTCGATAGCGTTTTGCAGCAACTCCGAGATACTCATCGCCAGTGGGGTCGCCTGCTCACTCGGTAATGCACTACAGCTGCCTACCCGATTGATCGTGGGCACCGTGGCGGCATAGGCCGAGGCCAATTCGCCCATCAGACCAATGATGCGATCGATGACTTCATCAAAAGCCACGGATTCACCTGCTTCACGGGACAAAATCTCGTGCACCACGGCAATTGCACCAACGCGCAATTCCGCCTCGCCCAGAGCCGCCTTGGTTTCGGAACTTTCCGCCCGCCGGCCTTGTAATCGCAGCAGCGCCGCAACTGTCTGGAGATTGTTCTTTACCCGATGATGAATCTCGCGGATAGTGGCATCCTTGGAGACCAGTGCACGCTCCCGCCCGCGAATATCAGTGACATCACGCAGCAGCACCAAAGTCCCGAAAACCTCGTCATTCGATTGCAGCGGAATACCTTGAATCAAAATCGTGGCAATACTGTTTTCAATATCTGCTCGGCCCGCAGCCTGCCCACCGGCAATCCGCATCAAGGCCTCATCTATCGGAGCTGGCCGGCGTGAAAGGTGAGTGAGGATCGGTTTCAGCTCCTTGCCCACCAGTTCGGAAGTCAAGCCCAAGCGGTGTACAGCGCTCACCGCATTAGGGCTCGAGTAGGTGACAATCCCAGCCGCGTCAAGTCGGATCAGGCCATCGCCCACCCGCGGGGAATCCGCGGACTCGTCGATGACCGTGAGCGCCGGGAAGGTGCCATCAACGAGCATGCGCAGTAAGTCATCAGCTGTCTGCAAGTAGATCTCTTCAAGTTTGCCCGCCACCCGAGGTTGCGCAGACGAATGTCGAGCAACAACGGCAATTACTCGATCACCAAAGTGCACGGGGTATGCGTGCTCGACGCAGTGCCCAAATGCCAGCGCCTGATCTATATCTGGGAAACGGCCGCGAGGGGCGAAGTCCCCAACAACATCATCCGGCACCCGGGTCGGCGCCGTGGTCGGTCGCACCTGCGCCACCGCAACCAATCCACCGTCATTCCAGGTTGGTAGCCAAAGCACTAGGTCACTTAAAGCCAAGTCGGCGAGTAGTGGCCACTCCCCGACAATGGCGTGCAGGCGATCAATCTCAGCATCCGACAAATCTGTGCGCTCACTGGCAAGTCTGGCCACCGTCGACATCTGCGAAGTCTAAGGCGTCGCCATTGAACAGCATTTTGGGTACGGTTGGCGGATGAACGGGCACGGGGGCACCCACGCTATTGACGCAGCCGTTGCAAGTGGCGTCGAGCACCTGTTCACCCTTAGTGGCGCGCATGTGTTCCCGCTTTATGATGCCGCAGTCGGCGGCAAAGAGTCGGTGCTGGCCGCTGGCAGTCCGCGGGTCGCCGAGCGCGATGGGCCGGTGCGACTCATTGATGTCCGACACGAACAGACCGCAGTATTCGCGGCCGAGGCAATGGGCAAACTGACCCGAACGCCAGGCTTTGCCGCACTAACCGCCGGGCCCGGCATCACCAATGGCATCAGCGCCATCACCGGCGCGTTTTTTAATGGTTCTCCGTTGGTGGTGCTGGGCGGGCGGGCCCCTGACACCCGCTGGGGATCTGGCGCATTACAAGAACTTGATCAACCACCAATGCTCGCGAATGTAACTAAAAGGGCCTTCACTATCCATGATCCTGCCACTATTCGAACGCAGGTACAGGGGGCCTTTGACCTAGCGCGCGCACCGCATCGGGGCCCGGTATTCGTGGACGTCCCGATGGACACCTTGTTCAGTTGGTCCGATGTGCCTGCTCCCACGCTCACCGTCGCACAGCAGGTAGCACCCGACCCAGACTTGATTTCGGCGGCCGCAGAGCAAATCAGCAACTCCCGACACCCCGTTGTCATCATCGGCGGCGATGTCTGGCAGGGAAATGCCGTTGAGCAAGCGCAAGAGTTCATTCGCGGGTTAGGCCTGCCAACTATCACCAACGGCATGGGCCGCGGAATTTTGCCGCCTACCGATCCCCAACTTGTCACGCGGGCTCGATCAGATGCGTTTGCGCATTGCGACTTGGTTATCGTCATTGGGACACCACTTGATTTTCGACTTGGCTACGGGAGTTTCGGTGATCCACCCGCAGCGGTTTTGCATCTGGTGGATTCCCAATCACAGATGTCATACCATGCCCCGAATGCGCTGACGATCGTCGGTGATCTAGGACTGGCAATGCACGCCATCAAGAGTGCCGTGCCGCGCAGGGATTTCACCGGCTGGTGCACGCAATTGCGCGACCTGTCCCTTGCCGCAATTGCTAACGATCATGAACTCTTCGCAGACAACAACTCACCAATTCACCCGGCTCGTATTTACGGGGACCTCCTACCGCGGTTGACTCCTGACAGCGTGGTGATTGGCGATGGCGGTGACTTCGTGTCCTTTGCCGGCAAGTTTGTCGAGCCCGTGCAACCGGGGCGCTGGCTGGATCCGGGGCCGTACGGCTGTCTTGGCACCGGGCCTGGCTATGCAATGGCAGCACGCCTCGTTAATCCATCAGCACCTGTTTTCTTGCTGATGGGTGACGGGGCAGCCGGCTTCTCGATCATGGACATGGAGTCGCTGGTTCGTCATCAACTACCGGTAGTCATCATCATCGGCAACAATCAAGGCTGGGCATTGGAGAAGCAGCCAATGCGATTCCTTTATGGGTATGACGTCATCGCTGACCTACCAGCTACGCGGTATGACACGATTATGCAAGCACTCGGTGGCGACGGTGAACTAGTTGACGAGGCCCAAGGGATTGGGCCCGCACTGGATCGGGCAATGAACTCCAAATTACCCTACGTGGTCAATATCCTGACCGACCCTGAAGCAAGCTATCCGCGCAGCACCACCGGAATCTAACCGAGCCTCGAACTACCAAAAATGCAGGCGCGATAGGGGCACCCTCGCTACCGGCTCCCCCGCTAGCCGCTCGCCGCGCCAGGACACCGCACTGCCGTCCGGTGCCACGGCAACCGGACCGAGTTCCCCATGCGAGATGAGGTCACTGGCACGGATCGTCCGGCATCCCTTGACCGCTAACGCACGCCGAGCAGTTGGCGCGGGGCCTTCGGCGAGCGCCTGCTGGTTCGACAGGAGAAATGACAGATCCGCTGGCACCGCCCCAAATGCACCGAACTGCTCACCTAGCACCAGGGGCTCTGCCGAGTCGATACTCGCATTGGGATCACCGACCACCCCCCAGGCCGGGAAACCACCCTTGAGGATCAAAGTGGGTTTGGCCGCAAACGCCGATGGCCGCCACAGCACTATGTCGGCAAGTAAGCCCGGCGCGATACTGCCAACCTCATGGGCGATGCCATGGGCCAGGGCCGGGTTGATAGTTATCTTGGCTAGGTACCTAAGGATGCGATCGTTGTCGTCAACACGCTCATCCGCACCCGCGTTCATTACCCCAGCCATCGCAAAAGTACGCCACCAAGTTTCTCCGGCCCGACCCATGCCCTGAGCATCCGATGAAGTCATTGAAATGACCCCGAGGTCATGCAACTTGTTTTCGGCAGCCATCGTGACGCCGCGCACCCGGGCTGAGGCAATTCGAACATCACGATCATCACCATGGTCGAGGCTGTGAACCAGCATGAGCATGTCGAGATGCTCTGCGAGGGCATTTACCCCGTAGGGCAGGGTGGGATTGGTCGAAGAAGTCAAGATATTGTCACGGCCGGCAAGTGTCAGCACATCGGGAGCATGGCCACCGCCGCAGCCTTCAACATGGAATGCATGGATAGTTCGGCCATCGATGACCGCGATGGTGTCGGCCACCGACAAAGTCTCATTCAAGCCGTCAGTGTGCAGCGCCACCTGAAAATCCGCGTCTGCTGCGCAGCGGAGCGCGGTGTCGATGGTGCGCAGGGTGGCACCGGTGTCCTCATGAACTTTCAGGCCGCAGATATGGGCCAAGACCGCCTCCGTCAAGGTGGTGTCAACCGATGAAGAGGCCCGGCCCAAGATGCCGATATTTAGCGGAAAGGCGTCCATCGCGCGCATCGCCCGCCCTAGAACCCACGGCGAACTGACTCCTACCCCCCACATCGGCCCCGCCTCTTGCCCGATCACCGTGGTGACCCCGGAGGCGATTTCGGCATCAAGGACCCGCGGACTCAGCGTGTGAACATGGGTATCGATGCCGCCCGCGGTAGCGATTAGCCCATCGCCGGGGATGATCACGGTACCCGCGCCCACGACTATGTCGATACCACTTGCGACATTGGGATTGCCGGCTTTCCCGATTGCCGATATCCGCCCAGCGCGAATCCCAATACTAGCAACCCGGACACCTGAAACGGCATCCAAAACAACTACATTTGTAATGACCACATCGCAGGACTCAGCAGTCGTGACCGGGTGCAGCCCGATCCCATCACGCCCGGTGTTGCCAAAGCCCACCTGGAATTCATCACCTGCATCCTTGACCCGATCAGGGATGCGCAGCCGTAAACCAGTGTCGCCAAGATCTAGGGTATCGCCGGTGACGAAACCATAATTACTCACCGGAGGTGCCCCATTAAATTCGCAACGGCGGACTCCGCGCGCTCGATTGACCCAACTTCCAAGCCACCTACGACGTCTAGGTAGCCGCAATCTCGCAGCGTCGAAAGTGCGCGATCACGCACCGCGGGATCAGCCAATGATCCATCAATGACGCCGGTGTTCCCGACCATGATGCGCTCACCCCCAATCGGGCGCATGGGCAAGGAGATGCGCTCATTCGGGCTCAGCCAGATCACTGACCCGGTGTCGATAGCCAACCTGTTGCCATACGCGGCAGCGCGGTCCAAGCGCAGGCGCGGGTTCACTTCGGCTAAATGAACGTGTGACGTGATGCCAATCGAAGTGGCCGCCTCATTGACTATCGTGATGAGATCACCCGCTCGCGCATCTGAATGGGCAGCCGGCGCCGGCTCAGCGCAGCCGAATGGATTACGCACGATCACCAATCGGGTGCCGTCGTCGAATCTGGCCTCAACTCGCACCTCGGTGAGTACCGATAGCACCTCGGGGAGCACATCGTCAGCCTTGAGTAACCCCGCAGCGCCATCGCGCGCATCGAGCAGCGACAGGCCATCCCTCGCGAACTCGCATACGGCATTTGCGATTATCGCGGTGGTTTCAGGAACATTTAGGCGCAGGCCCCGCGCCTTGCGTTGCCAGGCTAACTGTGATTGCGTGAAAAGCAGAAGTCGATCTGACTCCCCCGGGGTCAGTGCCATTTATTGCATCCCTTCACTGCCAAACACGGTGGCCATCTGCCCAGGTTCCGAGCACAGCGATGTTCTCGATCTGCATCGGGTCAACGACGCGCGGATCGGCCGCCAGCCAGACTAAATCGGCTCTGGCACCTGGCCGAATAACCCCGCCGCTTTCGTCCCCGGCCTGAAAGGCCACCCCCGAGGTGTATGCGAGTAGTGCCTCCTCGACAGTCAAGCACTCCTGTGGCATCCAGGTAGGTCCGGTCGGCGTCATTTTGCGCGTCACGGCCACTTGAATACCGGCAAGTGGTGCGTAAGTGGTGACGGGCCAATCACTACCGAAGGAGATGGGAGCACCACTTCGCAAAATCGTGCCAATCATGAATTGGCGGTTGGTCCGCTCCGCGCCCAACCGGGGTTCGGTTAATTCAGTTTGCCAAGAGTCAAACTTTGCCCAGTACGGCTCGAAGTTCGCAATCACGCCAAGCTCGGCGAATCGCCCGATGTCGGCGTCCGCAACTAACTGGGTGTGCGCGATGACCGGTCGCCGATCACGTGCACCGTTGAGTATGCTCGCATGCTCGATGGCATCCAGCGCCATCCGAGCCGCACCATCGCCTATGGCGTGAATATGTGTCTGGAAGCCAAGAGCATCGATCGCCGCGACCGCGCTCTTTAGTTCATCGGGTTGCCAGTTTGGCATGCCCTTGGAATGTGGGCAGTCACAATACGGTTCAAGTAGTGCACCCGTTGCCGACTCGATCACTCCATCGGCGAAAAACTTGATGGTATTCGCCACCAGCCTCGGTGAGCCGGCGCCACTAACTTGCACTCGGGCGGCGACAAATTGCTCGACTTGATCACGCCACGTATTCGGATCGGCCCATAGTGCCATCGCCACGCGACAGGTAACCAGGCCACTTCGATCCGCTTCGATCCAGGTGTCAACATCGGTTGCCTCCACCCAGGCGTCTTGAATCCAGGTCAGGCCGGCAGCGGCAAAGCACTCGTTCGCGTGCGCGATTGCGGCCAGGCGGGTCTTGAGCTCCACCTCCGGCAACAATGCATAAACCGGTCGCCAGGCTCCCCACTCCCGCAAGGTGCCGGTTGGGTCGCCAAATTCGTCGAGCACAATCTCACCGTCATGTGGTTGCACCAGGCCACGCTGGTACCCGGCTCGACGCAAGACCTCGGAGTTGACCCACACGGTGTGATAGTCGGTGGCACGCAATACCACCGGGCGATCGGGAACCTCGGCATCAAGCCAACTAGCAAAAAACACCCCGTTTGGCGCCAAGGTGTGGTCGAAACCCTCGCCCCGAATCCACTGCGCGGTTGGGTGCTCATTGGCCCACTTGCCAACCACCTGCGCAATCTCCTGGGCGCTGGCGCAATCACGGATCGGCGCGAATTGCGGTTCGAGCCCCCCAAATACCGGATGCACGTGGCCATCACCAAAGCCCGCGCAAATGAAGCCACCAGCCGCATCGATTACTTCATCGGCCGCCAACCGCCTAGCCGTTGCCCCGAGGGCCAAAATGCGCCCACCTTCAAATAGCACCGAATCACTGATAGCGATGGCGCCACCGGTGATCGATGACCCCGTCCATACAGTTGCGTTTTCAATTCGAACGGTGGGCATCTGCACTCCCGGGGCCCGGCTTTCTGCACCCACGGCTGCTGCCGCTGGCTGGTGCAGAGCACACTACATTGGCCCCACGCTCCAGTGAGGGAAAGCCACCTTTGAAAATCCGTGAAATCGCCCCGGCTGAATACGTTGCCGCAGGTGACCTCTGCGTTCGAGCCTATGAGGTTGGCGGCCACCTGGAACCCGGAAACGAGTACGCAACAACGATCCGCGACGTCGCCAACCGCGCCGAACAGGCCTTAGTGCTGGTGGCAGAAGTGAGCGGCCAACTCGTCGGCACTGTCACTATCTGTCCACCCGGTACCGTGTACGCTGAGATATCCGTGCCCGGTGAACTGGAGTTTCGATTCCTCGCCGTTGAGCCAACCAACTGGGGTCAGGGCATTGGTCAGCGGTTGGTCGCCGAATGCGAATTGCGCGGGCAGGGCCTAGCGACCCAATTGGTTATCTGCGTCATTGAGATAAATGCTGATGGGCACCGCTTCTATGAAAGGTTGGGCTTTGACCGACTACCCGAGCGTGACTGGTCGCCGCGGCCGGGGATCAACCTGCAAGTTTATCGCAAGATGCTTTCAGGCTAATTTCCTAACAAAACTCAGCCCGATCGACGATGGCTCGCGTAACGGTCCCGACCCCTATGCGCTTTGACTCTCCCGAGACTAGAGTGTGAGTCGCGCTCACCGCGAAAGAAACGCGCTTACCCACTACATCGATTACTTCAGCGTGTGCGTGCACCTTGGCAGAAATCGGCGAAGCAGCAAGATGATCGACCGCAACTCGCGTGCCAACCGAAGTGAGTCCTGGCAACAGGCGGCCGGCAAGGGCGGCGCAGGTAGCGGCTTCAAGCAAAGCAATCAAGCGCGGTGTCGCCAAGTACTCCACCTCACCGCTGCCCATCCACGCCGCCGTGTCAGCCGGCTGCACCGTCATAGTGGCGTCGCCCTGAGCGTTGAGTAACTCATCGAATGCGAAGTCAGGCATGGGAGGGCGCCGACCGGCTACAAGACGATGGCGATTACATCGCCTTCGCGTACGACATCGCCGGGGGCCACCACGATCTCACTTACTACCCCGACTTCCTCGCAAACTACCGGAATCTCCATCTTCATAGACTCAAGAATCACCAAGGTATCGCCGACTCCAACTTCGTCACCGACTTCGGCGACTACGGCAAGGACGGATGCGACCATCTCAGCACGTATGGTCTGTGACATATGCCCTCCCTTGAATTAAAACATCATTCCATGACTTGGCGCACAGCGATGCAACTATTCGAGATAAGTGATGCTGAACTGCCTTAGTTCGGCCACGATACGGGCTCGGCGGTCTTTAGTGATTGCTGCGCCCTCGCAGGAGCGTTTTACCATCGCTTTGAGCAAGATCTCAGCCGAGTAGGTATCACGACATGGCGGGCACTGAGTTAAGTGCGTCTTGACTTCGAGGAAGTGCACCTCGTCAATCTCCCCGTCAATATATAGATAGGTCAACGAAAGTACCTCGGTGCACGGAGTCTCGTGTGGATTGCCGCAGCTCATGCTCGACCCCCAGTCGGTGCCGCCGAAATGAGCCCGCGGTCGATCGCGTACTCGGTCAATTGATCACGCAAAATCCGCCGACCCCGATGTAACCGCGACATAACGGTGCCAACCGGAGTTTCCATCATGTCGGCGATCTCCTTATAGGTGAAACCTTCGACATCTGCGAGGTACACCGGCAACCGAAAATCATCCGGCACCGCAGCCAAGGCTTCGACAATTTCGACATCCACTAAGTGGTCAAGTGCCTCAACCTCAGCAGAGCGCAGCCCTCTTGAGGTATGTGATTCGGCTTCGTGAATCTCCCCGTCAGTTAGCTCATCAGTGCCGGTTTGGAATGGTTGACGCTGCTTCTTGCGGTAGATGTTGATATAGGTATTGGTCAGGATCCGAAACAACCAGGCTTTCATGTTCGTGCCTTCGGTGAAAGAGTCGAAGGCCGCAAAGGCCTTGACGTAAGTCTCCTGCACCAGGTCTTCAGCGTCGGTCGGGTTTCGGGTCATTCGCAAGGCTGCCCCGTACAGCTGGTCCATAAATGGCAAGGAGTCGCGCTCGAAGCGCTCAACACGAGCACCTGCGCCCGCTGCCGAGGATTCATCGAACTCATTTTCATCCACTGGCGCGAACCCTATTGGCGTGCGGCTGCCTTCGGTTGGGCTGGGCAGCAGGAGCATCACTTCATGGTCAACGCAACTGCCACACCGGCTATTCCGCGTCACCGGCGATTAGGCCGGGGCCGAAGTTGCTGACCTTGTTAACCGCGGTCGAAACCGGGTGGGCGGCCAGCGGAACGGGCGCAGTCAGCCCCGCCAATGCCGCCGGACCAAGGCGAGCGGTAGCCAGCCAACCGGCCCGATCCCCGGGTGCGACGAGGATCGGCATCCGGTGATGAATCTGGGTCAATCCCGAGCTGGCGGCCGTGGTGATGATCGAGCAGGACACGGTCCACGCCCCCGGGTCGGACTCAGGCACGCTTTTGTCCCGCCACCATTCAAACAGGCCCGCCATGGCCAGCGGCGCACCATCGGCCGCATGGATGTAGTACGGCTGCTTTTGTGGGCCGGACCACTCGTAATAGCCACTTGCTGGGATAAGGCACCGTCGGCTCGCGAAGGCACTGCGAAAGGATGGTTTCTCTGCAATCGTCTCCACCCGCGCATTTATCGTGCGCGCGGCCCGAGAGCGATCCTTGGACCAAGCTGGGATCAGCCCCCATCGGGCGATTTCAAGTGCCCTGCCGAGTTGGTCGTTCTTTGGCTCCTCCGCGATCAGGTACACCCGTTTAGTCGGCGCAACGTTGTAATCGGCGCTCAATCGCTCCACCGGCACCCGAGTGATCTCGAACTCCTCGACCAGCGCATCAAAGTCAAGTGCTGCCACGTAGCGCCCGCACATGGCCTATGCACCGTCCAATTCAGTTGCTGGTCCCAGATTGTGAAACAGCATCAACTGCTGCCGAAAATTATCAAAGCGCCCGACTAGTGAAACCGATGCGAGCGCGTCACTTACCGTGTCGTTGTGCGACATGAATTCATCGACCGTTCGGCGTAAGAGAGCATGCAGGGATTCATCCACCTGGGCCAGCAATTGCAGGTCAGTGGCCCCTATGGCGTCGCCCCCTGCACCCAGTGAAACCCGCGCCATGCGTGAACTCAAAGTGATGATTTCGCGTAACTCAGCCACCGAGAGCCTCGGGCTCGAGCCACGGTCATAAAGTAAATCCGCCGAGCCAGCGATCCCACGAATCTGGATGACGATGCCACCGATTTGCCGAAGTCTCACCACATCTTGCTTGAGTCGGCCGCGGACTTTAACCCCCCGAGGGTTGAATTGCACGCTCTCGACCAATCGCCCGAGCTCACTTCGGGCACCAGCCATCAGCGGCTGCAGGGCCCGACTTGCCGTGATGTACTTGGGGAGCTCGTCACTTTCCAATGGCACCGTCGCGCTGCCGCTCTCCAGGCCAATACTTTCGAGTACGGCAATCGCCGCATCCCGGGGTAGCTGCAACTTGGCCTCGAAAATCTCCGGCTTGGGTCTCGGCGGGTAGACATAAACCGCGGTCGGAATCTGCAGTTGGCCAGCTGCCGACCAAGGCAAGGCCCGCGCCGCCAGCAGTGATACCAAGATCGCAATCGTGAACGACCACCAGCTCAACCCCACCGAGTTCACCCAAAGCGCCGAGACCAGCACAGCCGCACCGGTTCCGAGGATCCGCTGCACCGAGACACCGACGGTGCTCCAGGGCGAAGTTTGGACGACTATCAGCGCAGTCAGGGGCGCGAAGATCCCCAACTGGCTGTGCGTCAGGGAGATCGCAATCAGCCAAGCCACGCTGATCGCCAAAGCCAGCCGCACCACCTGGCCGTTTGAGCCTAGGCCACGACCCGATTGCAGGAGGGCCCCGGAAACACTTAGTTCAGGCAGCACATCTAGCCCATCATTGCGCTTTTTCACCTCATCAGCGTAGTGCTAGCAGACCGAACCCATATGCTTCGTCGCATGACGGAAATCAGTCGTCGAAATGTTCTCGTCGCGGGGGTATCCCTAGGCTTCGCAGTGACCGCTTCGGGGGCAACAGCACTCCGCGCCTTTGCGGCAGAGGGCGAGCGGGCGGTCAACGTCACCGGTGACTACACAATCAAAAATGCTAGTACCGGTTGCCAGGTAAGCGTGAAGGTGCGTAAGGGAATTAGAACTATCACCTCTAATGGGTTACCGGATTATCAGCCAGGTATCTTTCCTAATTCGGGTAACCCCAACACCATTAGCGCTCAGAGCTACGCATACGCCCTGCCTACCCGGCCAAAACTTACAACGATCACGCCATTTGAAATCCCGCAGTCATTCGGTATCACAGTTGACGGAGTGCTCTTCGATCCTCTCGCCGCCGAGTATTGGAATAACGACCGGAACAGCGGATGGCAGTACTACGCTTTGGGCGGCGGAATCAATTTGGGGCTTGACGCTAACCATGCCCACGTGCAGCCTTCCGGCGCCTACCACTACCACGGGGTCCCCGATGGACTACTCAATGTGCTCGGCAGCTCGCGGCATTCACCCCTTGTCGGTTGGGCCGGCGATGGGTTTCCTATCTATGTGCGCGATGGTTACGCGAACCCAAAGAAATCCGGGAAGGTCCGTGAGTTGCAATCCTCCTACCAGCTCAAGACCGGTACCCGACCATCTGGTCCGGGTGGGATCTACAACGGTTGGTTCAATCAGGACTACCAGTACCTAGCCGGCTCTAGTGATCTAGACGCGGCTAACGGGCGCTTTTGCATTACCCCGGACTACCCAAAGGGTACCTACGCGTACTTCATCACCGAGGCCTTCCCGAGTGTGCCCAATGCCTTTGCCGGTGCCATCGCCCAAAGTTTTGTCTCGAGCCCGCCGACTGGCGGGCCACCCGGCGGCGGGCCACCGCCTAGGCTTCAGGCTTGATGATCGCAGCCAACACCCCCGGCAACGAGCCGAAACCGGCTACGAACTTGTGGCCGGCGCCCACCTCCCATGCCCCCGTAGCCGCCAAGATGTCGGTGCCAGGGTCGAAATCTGCTACCAACCGCGCGCTCATCCTCGCAGCCTTGGCCGATGGCCCGAGCCAGATCATTGATGCACTCGATGCCCGCGACACCCGATTGATGATTGGCGCCTTAGTGGCACTGGGGGCCGATATTGCAGTCGGCCCAAGTCGCAGCTCGGGAAATTTCGATCTGCGAATCACCCCAGGGGCCCTGCGCGGTCCCGCGGTCATCGACGTCGGTCTCGCCGGAACCGTAATGCGATTTGTGCCGCCACTTGCCGCACTCGCGACCGGTGAAATCCGTTTCGACGGTGACCTAGGCGCGCGCAATAGACCGATAACAACGACACTAAATAGCCTGCGCGCCCTTGGCGTGATTGTCGCCGGTGACCAATTGCCCTTCACCATCACTGCAGCCGGCGGCGTTGCCGGCGGCCTCGTCACGATCGATGCGTCAACCTCAAGCCAGTTCGTCTCGGCACTCCTGCTTTCCGGGGCCCGCTATGAGACCGGACTCACGATCAGGCACGTGGGGGCGCCGATTCCCAGTTCACCACATATTGCAATGACCATTCAGATGCTCGCTGAGCATGGAGTCGCAGTTGACACCTCAGCAGCCGATGTCTGGCGGGTCGATCACCAAGTGATCCGAGCCGTGGATCGGCGAATTGAGCCAGACCTTTCGAATGCGGCACCATTCCTGGCCGCCGCACTGGTTACCAAGGGCACCGTCACCATCACGGGTTGGCCAATTAGCACCGGCCAACCTGGCGCCGCCCTACTGGGCCTATTGGAGCGCATGGGCGCCCAAGTGGTGCTGGATGACACCGGCCTGACGGTGTCGATGACCGGCGATATTTCAGGGATCGACGCCGATCTCGGCGCGGTCGGTGAGTTGACGCCGACCATCGCAGCCCTCGCCGCCTTAGCGCGCAGCCAAAGTCACCTAACCGGCATCGCCCACCTTCGCGGCCATGAGACCGATCGCCTCAAGGCACTAGCCCATGGGATTACCCACCTTGGTGGCGACGCCGTCGAGACCGCGGACGGCTTGCACATCCGGCCCGCCTTCATGCACGGCGGCCGCTGGGCTACCTACGCGGACCACCGGATGGCCACCGCCGGTGCCGTCATCGGATTGCGCGTACGCAATGTTGAGATTGAAGACATCGCAACTACTGACAAGACGCTGCCAGACTTTCCGCGCCGCTGGGCGCAGCTGCTAGGTGACAAAACCTCAGCCGGTGATGCGTGAGCCGACAGCGCGATCGAATGAATCGCATGGACGAGGATGACGTCCGGATTCGACCCACTCGCGGTAAATCTCGACCCAGATCAAAGGATCGACCCACACATGACGAGGCTAAAGTCGGCACCGTCGTCGCGGTTGATCGCGGAAGATTCACCGTTGCACTGGCCGGCAGCGATACCGGCGGAGTGCGCACGGTCATCTATGCGGTTAAAGCACGTGAGATCGGGCGCAAAGGATTGGTGGTCGGGGACGAAGTTGACCTCGTCGGTGACCTAAGTGGTGCCTCGGATACTCAGGCGCGCATAGTGCGTCGCCAAGAGCGGATCTCCACCCTGCGCCGCACCGCCGATGACGCTGACCCGGTCGAGCGAGTCATAGTCGCCAATGCAACAAGGCTTGCCGTGGTGACGGCCACCACCAACCCAGATCCGAGCCCTGGCCTAATTGACCGGGCCTTCGTTGCCGCCTACGATGCCCGGATCCGGCCGCTGCTGATAGTCACCAAGACCGACCTGCACTCCCCCGACGAACTTAATCGCAGGTACCTGCCACTTGATATCCCGGTTTTTGAGGTTCATCAGAAATGTCCGGCACCAGCACTGGTTGCCGCCCTACAAGATCAGGTGACCGTAGTCGTCGGGCACTCGGGGGTTGGTAAATCCACTCTGGTCAATGCCCTGGTGCCCGGCACCGACCGCTCCACCGGTGGCGTAAATCAGGTAACAGGAAAGGGTCGACACACTTCGACCAGTGTGGTCGCCATCGCACTTGGCGGTGGCGGTTGGATAATCGATACCCCAGGGATCCGCTCATTCGGACTCGCCCATGTTAACGCCGATCGCGTCATCAGCTCATTCGAGGATTTGGCACCGGGAATCGAGCATTGCCCGCGGGCCTGTTCACATGATGAACCAGATTGCGGCCTGAACCTGTGGGCCCCAGGTCAGCCACCTGCCGTGCAAGAACGCCTTGCTTCCATGCGACGGCTGCTCGCCGGGGTGGCACTCCCAACCAGTTAACTGGCCCGAGTCACTGATTTGACTGCTCCATTTTATACGACCACGTAGCTTCCGCACCGGAGTGACCGACGCGGATCACCCAGATGGTCGCAAGCACCGCCAGCGCAATCAGCACAACCGCTAATAGTCGAACCCAGACCGGCCGGTGGCGGTTGCGCGGAATCCCCCGATCAAATAGCCAAAAAACAAGTAGCACCACGAAGAAAGCGATGGCGATCAGCGGCATGGACGAGCCCAGCTCTGAGTGCACCAGCGGTAGACCAACACGCTCGGCCAACTGCTCACCGGATTTCTCGCTGATGACCGAAAAGCCCGCGGCAAGGAAGGCGAGCAACACAACCAGCGGGCCAAAGCGCCTCGAGAAACTCGGCCGCACTGCCATCAGGACAGCCCCGATTGCGCTCAGTGGTATCAGCACCACCACCGAATGGACCACTAACGCGTGGACGGGGAGTCCGAAAATGGTGTCGAAGGGCAAGTCCACCGCCTAAACATATTGGCGGGCGATAGATTTCACCGCGTGACCCCTGAATTGGCGGCTGACCTCGATCTAGCCCTAGCGATGGCCGATGCTGCCGACGCAATCTCGATGGCACACTTCCGCTCACTTGACCTGATCATCGAGACCAAGCCGGATTTGACACCGGTAACCGAGGCCGACCTCCGGACCGAAAAAATGCTGCGTCAGTTACTCGACGAGCAGCGCCCACATGACTCGGTGCTCGGTGAGGAGTTCGGGGTAACGGGCCATGCCAGCAGGCAGTGGATTATCGACCCGATCGACGGCACCAAGAACTATGTACGTGGGGTGCCTGTGTGGGCAACCCTGATTGCCCTTGCCATAGACGATGTGGTTGTCCTCGGCGTGGTGTCCGCACCGGCGCTTGGTCGGCGTTGGTGGGCCCGGGTGGGTGGCGGCGCTTGGGTGTCAGCATTTGGCGCACCGGCTACCAGGCTGCGAGTCAGCTCGGTGCGTGCGCTCGCCGATGCGTCATTGTCGTATTCGGATTCAGTTGGCTGGGAAGACACGCTACCTAGACTGGCGGCAGCCACCTGGCGCCAACGGGCCTACGGCGATTTTTGGTCGCACATGCTGGTAGCCGAAGGCGCCGTGGACATCTCGGTTGAGCCGGCCGATCTTGAAGCCTACGACGTAGCAGCATTGATCCCGATTGTTCAAGAGGCCGGCGGTCAAATAACCGCTTATGACGGCGGCCCGACCTTGAACCGCGGCTCCGCGGTCGCCACCAACAAGTGGTTGCACGCTGATGTGTTGCGGCTACTCGCCAACTGAATTATCCGCGCGTGCGCACCACAAGTGGCATCCCGGCAGGTGGCCTGATCGTGACCAGTGGTTTACCCGCAGGCATCGACGCCCCGCTCGGAAATTCAACTTCAAAGCGCCCACCCAAACCAGCCAACAGCAAAACCCCCTCCAGATACGCGAAGTCCCGACCAACACAAAGCCGGGGCCCGTACCCATACGGGATGAATGCGGTTCGATTTACTTTTCCACTCAGGAACCTGCCGGGGTCGAAGTCCGCTGGTCGATCCCAGATATCTGGGTGCCGGTGCAGTAGATAGGGGCTCAAGATGATGAGAGCACCGGCGGGCACTTCCCGGCCACCGAGCGCATCGCCCGCAAGCGCCTTTCGGGTGATCAACCAGGCGGGCGGATAAAGGCGCAGTACCTCATCGAAGATTGCCCGGGTGACCGGTAACCGAGGGTAATCCGCGAAGGTGACCGAACGGGCGCCCACAACCTCATCAACTTCATCCTGCATCTGCTTTTGCCATGTTGGATTTGCAGCGAGCAAAGCCCACGCCCACGTCAAAGCGCTCGCCACCGTCTCGTGCCCAGCAACAATGAAGGTAACCATCTGATTGCGAATCTGGGATTCAGTAAGACCAACACCATCCTCATCGCGCACCGAGAGCAAGATATCGAGCATGTCCATCGGCCGCTCCCTTGCCAGTGCACGCCTATCCTGCAACATGGCGCGCACCGCCGCATCTAGTTGGCCATTGGCCCGGCGGAGGATTCGATTCGCGGGGGTCGGAACCCAACCCGGCGGGGCGATGGGCACCCGAGCCCGGGCGATGACTACATCTAAAGCACGTAAGGTGGCGCTGGCTAGTTGTTCGGCGTCACCTGTTAAGTCCGAGCCGAAGAGGGAATGGCCCACCACCTCCAATGCGCCGTGCATCATGGCCGCATCGACATCGATGACGGTGCCAGAACCTGCCCGGTGCCAGTCATCGGCTATGCGATCAATAGCGATCCCAATGTGACCGGCGATCGCGGCCAGGCCCTCGTGGTGAAAGGCCGGTTGCACCATCGGCCGCTGGCGCCGCCAGACTTCGGTGTCGGCGGTCAGCAGCCCCTCGCCGGTTACCAAAGACAACGCTCGGTACTGGATAGTCGACTTACCGTAGTCGCGCGCACTGCCAAGCAGGACGCGTTCGACACCCGCTGGATCCACCACCAGATATGAAGGTGGCCGGGGAATCGGAAATTGCACGACATCGCCGTATTCCTGCCACACTTCATTTAGATACATCAAGGGGTTGTTGCGAATCCGGCCGAAGGCTTTTAGCATCTGCGGCCCGACCGGGCCAGGAGCCGTCGCCGGTGTGCCGAGATACGAGCGCTTAGGCACGGCGGCCACCAACGACCCAGGATTCATGCGCACGCGGCTATTTCGCTGGCGGCCTTCGAACCATAAAAAGTCGTGCGCTCCTTGGCCGTGCGGCCGATCGGGTCGCAGACAGCTTGGAAGTCCACAGGAGTCAGGCCTTGCCCGTGGGTCGCACCAGCGGCGCGCGAGATATTTTCATCCATCAAGGTGCCGCCGAGGTCATTGACCCCCGCCTGCAGCAACTGCCGCGCCCCTTCAACACCCAACTTGACCCAGGAGGCCTGGATATTGTCGATCTGCCCGTGGTAGGCAATGCGCCCGACCGCATGCATGAGCACGGTCTCGCGCCACGTAGGCCCGCGTCGCGCCCGGCGTTTCAGATAGATCGGCGAAGCCATGTGCACGAAAGGCAGTGGAATAAACTCAGTGAACCCGCCGGTACGCTTTTGCAGTTCGCGGGTGCGCACGATGTGTCGGGCCCAGTGCACCGGCTGTTCAACACTGCCGAACATGATGGTCACGTTAGACCGAAGGCCGATCTCGTGCGCAATCTCATGGCACTGTAGCCACTGTTCGGTATTGACTTTGTCCGGGCACAAGATCGAGCGGATTTCATCATCCAAGATCTCCGCCGCAGTACCCGGCAGGGAGCTCAATCCCGCTTCCTTCATTCGGCCTAGGTATTCCCGTAGTGGCTCACCCAGCCGGCGCGCACCCTCGGTTACCTCAAGGGCGGTGAAGCCGTGGATGTGCATTTCAGGTACCGCGGCCTTGACCGTCCGACAAACCTCGACGTAGTAGTCGCCGTCGAAATCCGGGTGGATTCCACCCTGCAGGCAAACCTCAGTCGCACCAAGTGCAGCCGCCTCGCGCACGCGGTCGGCTATTTGATCATTGGTCAGCAGGTACGGTGCACCACGTAGATTCAAGGACAGCGGGCCCTTTGAGAAGCCGCAAAAAGTGCACTTGAAGGTGCAGACATTCGTGTAGTTGATATTACGGTTGTGGACGAACGTGACTTCGTCGCCAGTTACCTGTGCCCGCAGTTGGTCGGCATAGGCTGCAACCGCAGCGACCTCGGCGCCACGGGCCGTGAACAAGGTAGTGATTTGGCCTACATCTAGTTCCTGGCCAAGCTCAGCTGCAGCCAATACTTCACGTATCGGGCCGCCAATGGCTGCCAGCAGCGTTGATGCGCCTATTAGCGCCATCGGCGCCCGATCCGCACCGGAGTACCAGGTGGTTGAGCGCCGCCCTATCTGCACCACTTCAGCGCCGGTCCCGACATTCGCGGCCGCCTCGTGCCGCTCGGGGAAGGTGGCCCCCGGATCATCACGGCCGAACCCTTGTGCATCACTTCGGTCAAGTACCGCAAACCGCAGATTCTCATCCAGCCAACGGTTTGGATCAAGGGCAAACTCCGGGTAGATCGTCAAGCGCGGCACCAATGACATCCCACGCGACTGCGCCACCGCGCGCAGCGAGGAGATACTCGGCCACGGTTTTTCCGGATTGACATGGTCGGCGGTTACCGGGGAGATCCCACCGAAGTCATCGATACCGGCCTCGATCAACACGGTTGGGTCATCAACCAAGTTCGGTGGCGCCTGCAGGTGGACATCAGCTGGCAAAATACTGCGCGCCAGGGCGATGGCGTCAACTAGATCAGCCTCCGAGCACGCTGGGTGCTCGCGCATCAAGGTGCCAGGTTTTGGAACGAAGTTCTGGACTATCACCTCTTGGATATGCCCGTACCGCTGATGGGCAGCCGCAATCGCCTCCAACGCCTCGATTCGGTCGGCTCGGTTCTCCCCGATCCCGACCAAGATGCCGGTCGTGAATGGGATCGCCAACTCACCGGCAAACGCCAAAGTCGCCAAGCGACGTTCGGGAGTCTTGTCGGGGGCGCCGCGGTGGGCCGATAGGTCAGCCCGTAGGGACTCAATCATCATGCCTTGGCTGGGTGCCACCTGACGAAGGGTTGCGAGGTCGGCGGCGTTGAGCGCACCGGCGTTGGCGTGCGGCAACAGGCCGGTCTCCTCCAAAACCAGTTGGCACATGGCGGCCAAATAATCGACGGTGGTGCGGTAACCGTTGGCGGTGAGCCACTCCTGCGCCACCGGGTACCTGGCCTCGGGAAACTCCCCTAATGTGAAGAGTGCCTCATGGCAGCCGGCGGCGGCGCCTTGACGAGCGATCTCGAGGACGTCATCTGGGCTTAGGTACGGCGCCGGTAGGTGCGCTGGCGATTGGGCGAAGGTGCAGTAGCCGCAGCGGTCGCGACAGAGCATGGTGAGCGGAATGAACACCTTTGGGGAGTAGGTGATCACCGTGCCCACGAGTCCCTCCAGTAAAGCCATAGGCGCAGATCTTCGCACATCTCGCAAATGGCCCTTGACCGCGCTGCAACGAGCGGGGGCGGCCGGTTCACTCTCCGCAAGCTACCGGCCCCAAACCAACATCGGTCTGAGGCCAGTAACGGGCTTTAAACACCCCACCTAACGGTTGGGACAGGTGCTACTCTTCATTACCCTCAAAACACGCATACGTTGGCCGGCCGATACCACCAGAAGTGGCATAGGAGGGGTTTAGGGTGCCGCCGATACCACCCGCACCCGGGCGCACCCAACCAACACCAAGTGCCAACCGAGCACTGGCCACCGAACTAACCGGGGCACTAACTTCCACACTAGGCATTTCATTCTCCTTGACTAAGGGGTTGCGGCCCGCGGCTGAACCACTACCCAACAGGAACACCGCACCCGCCAAAAGGCAATAGCAAAACGCGAACCGACCGCTAATTCGATGGCCGAGCACGACGCTTAAGCCAGTTCGAGGCCCGGCGGCTGTTTGCGGGGCCCGAGGAGTTATTTGCTACCTCATAGCCGGAGCCCGCCACCTTGATCTTCATAGGTATACGCCTTAAAGGCCGTGACGGGAGCGATTGTGACTTGTGACACGCTAAATCCGGCTTTCCCGTGAACAATTTGTTAATTGACGCACAAACACCCCTGTTTTGTTCGAGGACGCAACAATTGTGCGGGAGAATGAAACTGATCAAGGAGCAGACCCGCTCACCGATCAAGGCCTTTCGGGAAAACCCCAAATAGGCCGGCAGGGAAGTTACTAACAAGGAGTGACCCAAAGTGAGACCGTTTGCCCAGATATTCGCAACCATGTTCGACCGCGAACCCCAAGGCCGCGGGGCAGCAAAGCGCCGCCAAATTCACCGGGAATGGGATCGGCAACGCGCCCGTGCCCTGAGCCCATCTGATCGCGATGAGATCGACGCCATTTTCGCGCGCCACCTCTAAAAACTGCAGCGCCCAAGCCCGGCCGGCCAATCCCCCGGCCCGCTGGGCTCGGGGCGCCAGTTACGCCCAATCGTTTTCGGCGGCCAGCCGCAAGGCCAAGGCGGCAATCGTAAGTGCCGGGTTTTGCGCACCCGATGAGGGGAAGAACGCGGCATCGGCGACATACAGGTTCGCTACTTCGTGGCTGCGACCCAGCCCATCAACCACGCTGGTATCGCGGTCGGTGCCCCCAACCGCGGTACCGCACATGTGGCTGTTCATGTCGATGGTGAAACGCTGCTCGAAAATACCGACGTATCCCACCGCGCGCAGCAACTTGTGGGTCTTGGCTAGGAGGAGTTCGTGCCGATCGTAGTTGGTGCGCTCCCAACGAACCACGATCTGCCCGGTGGGGGTCACACTCACCTGGTTAGTCGGCACCGGTAAGTCTTCGGTCATCACCAGCAGCTCCAGGCTGTGGCGGGCTAACCTGTTCAGCACTGACAAGGGCGCACGGGTGGCGTGCGTCTTCATCATGGACCCTTGTACTTTTCCGATCAGCTGGATCGAACCACCCGGAAACCCGTCGCCCATATCGTCATAGAAATCATTGACAGCGAATGTCTTCTGGAAGATGACATCGTTCTTTCGGCGAGGATCAATCGCGGCAAGGTGGGTGTTGTTATGCACCATGTAATTGCGGCCGACAAGGTCATTGGAATTGCCAACCCCTTTAGGCCAGCGATCATCGAAGCTGCGCAGCATCAACGCGGCGGTGTTCGCCGCGCCTGCGGCAAGTACAAAGCTGCCACCGGTGATCTCGATCGGCTCACCCGCGCACTCCCCGACCAACCGAGTAACTCGATCGGTGCCTTCGGTGTCGATTCGATCGATTCGGGTATTGGTGAGTAATCGAACGTGGCCGCCGGCTAAGGCCGGGCCCAGAGCACAGGTCTCCGCATCGGATTTCGCCCCCAGCCGGCAGGGGAAACCGTCGCAGGTGCTGCACCTAATGCAGGAGCCTCCCGGGGCAAGGTCAACTCCCATCGCGGTGCTCGACGGATGCACGCCCTGCTTCCTGAGCCGATCGATGACCACCTGCACGTACGGCTCATGCGCAAGTGCCGGATAGGTGAACGGTTGGCTCCGCCAGGACTGGGTCGGGTCGTCATCGGTGGCTCCGTGCACCCGGTATAACGCCTCCGCCTGCGAGTAGTACGGCTCGATATCGGCGTACCGAAATGGCCACGCGCGCGAGACCCCGGCCGGGAAGACGGTCTGCTCGAAATCGCGCTCCCGAAGGCGTGGCAGGCTGGCGCCATAAACCTTGGTGTTACCGCCGACCACATAGTGCACCCCGGGACGAAACTCCCCGCCAGCCGCGTTCCACCAAAGGTCAGGTGGTTTATAGCGGCGCCCCGAAAAAACCTCCTCCGGTGACCAGTTCGCCGGCTCCCGCGGGAGGTAGTCACCGCGTTCGACCACGAGGACACTGATGCCGCGGCGGGCCAGACCCCAGGCCAAGGTGCCACCGCCCATGCCACTGCCGACTATCACCACATCAGCAGAGTCGGTGTGCATGCCCACATCTAACCGCGAGACACTTGCCGCATGACCACGCCGTTAGCAATTGGTACCAGGATTCTGGCCGGCTCCTTCCTCACCAGCGGCCTAGTTCACTTGGTGCGTCCCGCTATCTTTGAGCCGTTGCTGCCAAGGGCCCTACCGGCGCACCGCGAGATCATCTATGCCAGTGGCGTTGCCGAGATCGTCTGCGGGGTCGGGCTTCTAACCCGGCAACGCTGGGCCCCTATTGCTTCAGCGACTTTGCTGGTCGCCGTTTGGGCGGGTAACTGGGAGTACGCCCTCAGCGTGCAGCGCTCAGAGCGCACCAGCACGGCCCACAAGGTCGGCGCGTGGCTTCGAGTGCCAATGCAGATACCGATGATCCGCACCGCCTGGAAATCACGCCCGCTTCCCGACCTGATTACTTCCGACTGATTGACGCTAGGTACTCCGCGATGCCGGCGCGGATCATCGGGTCGTGCCACGTCGCGCGGATTTCGGCATCGAACTCCGGTTCTGCAACATTCATGCGCTGCACCGCCTCGAACTTCAAAGTTCGCTTAGCTAGCGAATAGGTAGCGGCCGGGACGGCAGCCAATGCACTGGCGCGCTCGATCGCCGCATCTAGCAATTTCTCCGGTTCGATCACCGCATCGAGAAAACCAATTTCATAGGCCCGTTGGGCGTCGATTAGGTCGCCGGTGAGCACCAGGGACTGGGTGTAATGACCCAGGCTGTGGCGGGCAATTTCGCGCAGGATCGACGGGATCGGCACGCCAACCTTGAGTTCGGTCATGCCGGTGAGCCCTGCCGACATCAGCCTCAGGTCACAGGCAGCGGCCAGCATGAAGCCGCCCGCAATCGCATGCCCGTCAATTGCGGCGATTACCGGTCGGGGGTGTAGAAACACGTCCAAAATTGCCCCGGACAACAGGTCCAAGAACTCAGTGGTGTAATCAAGTCCTTCTTCCATGAGCCTCTTTAGGTTCACTCCAGCTGAAAACGCTCTGCCGTTACCGGTGAGCACAATTGCATCGGTCAGCGGTACCGAGCTAAAGCTCTCGGCGATTGCCGTCATGAACTCAAGATCGATGACATTTACTTTCGCGTAGTCCATGCGGAGCACGCTCACATTGCCAAGGCGCTCGGCGGTGATCATCGACTCCCTTTCGTCGCAGTCAGCAGATCATGAGCTAAGTGACAAAGTGGCGGCCGCGAAAAGTGCGAGCGCCACCCCCACCAGCTGGATCTTACTGAGTCGCTCCTTGATGATGAGCCAGGCCAAGATCACGGTGGCCACCGGGTAGAGCGAGCCGATCACCGCTACAACCGATAGTTGGCCGCGCTGCGCGGCCAACTGGAACACCCCATTGGCGAGCGCATCCAAAATGCCCGAGACGATGACAAGTAGCCACGGGAACCCTTGGCGCACGAACGGTCGAGCGAAAACCACTAGTACCGTCAGCAAGATCAGCGTGGATACCCAGCGCCCGAGCGTGGCGGCCCACACCCCGGAGTCAGCCGGCGCCGAACCGATCGCGGTCAGGTACAGGCCGATGGCCACCCCACTGGCCACCGCCAATCCAATGGTTGACATTGTCACCTTTGCTTGCTCGCCGGTCTCCCGGCTCACCAGCACCACGGCCACCCCGGCACAAAGAATTCCGAAAATGGCCAGGGCCGAAAGCGACTCCCCGCGCGCGAGCCCCACGAAAACCGGCACCGCACCGGCCAGTACCGCGGTGACCGGCGAGACGATACCCATGGGGCCGTGCACCAAGGCGAGGTAGAGCAAGCCGATCCCCAGTGCGCCGATGCCGCCGGCCACGGTGCCCCAGACAAGTACCCCGGTCGATATCTCGCCGGGGATTAAGAACAGCGCAAAACAGGTCACCACCACCGCACCAGCGGGGTAGGACACCGCCAGTACGTGCACCGGTCCGGCCCGCCTTGCGGCCAAGCCACCCATGAAGTCGGCTACCCCCCAGGTGAGGCTCGAGGCCAAGGCGAGCAGGGCACCCATGCTCCTTGGCCCCCCTTACCCGATGCTCACCGATTAACCCGAGCACATCCTATTCAGGTGCCGATTCAACTGCTTTTCGGCCGCCGGGCCACGGCCGAGATGGCAGCGTCGATGGCCATCAGGATCAGCGCCAAGATGACTGCGACAACAGCGATCACCACGATAAATGTCAGCACGCTCGCTAGGCCCTTAGTCGCGACATCCAAGAACGGATACGGATAGGCACCGATCACCGCCCCGCGGATCAGCGCAAATGCCGCCCAAGCCACCGGGATGATCAACGACAGGGCGATCACCTTCAAATTGATCCAACCGCGGGGCCCGACAATAAGCCAGACCAGCACCGTGAGGATCGGCGTGGTCACATGCTGGAGTCCATTGGAGAAGAAGTCCAAACCCTCATGCTTAACCCCCTGCCCCAGCAGCAGATTGTAGAGGATCCCAGTAATGATGATCATAATTAAGGAGTCGAGCCGAAGTACCCGCATCAATCTGCTATCGCGCCCGGGGCGAATGAACAGCAAGGTCAGAACTATTGCCACGATGAGATTGCTTAAAATCGTGAAGTAGGTGAACCAGTCGAATACCCGGCCGACCAAACCGTCAAGGCCGACCGGGTTATTGCCGAGCTGGGTTGGATCCGTGGTATTCGGCGGGTAGTAGCCGCTGGCATGTAGCGAAAAGGACAGCAGCACCCCGCACCAGGCCACCAGAGCGTTGATTCCGAATAGGGTTTTCGCCAACTTGGTCGGCCGGGGTCTCGCTTCACTCATCGCTTCGCCATTCACTCATAGCAAGGCAATCTAGGCCCCCCGGCCGAGGGTCTGCGGCCAAATCGCCGAAGGTGTGCAAAGGTTCGTTATGGAAAATCCTGGAAAAACTGAATCTGGCTCGAACACCTGCGTTCAACTGGCCCGCCGACCCGCAGGTTTACCGGTGGCAGCAGACTGGCGCATCGAAGCCGCTTCGATCGCGGTGCCCGGCCCCGGCCAGTTCCTGGTCCGCATCACGATGATCTCCTTGGATCCGGCCATGCGTGGCTGGCTCGATGACCGCCCCTCCTACCTGCCCCCGGTGGCAATCGGTGAGGTCATGCGCGCCGGGGCCGTCGGCGAGGTAATCACCTCGCACCACCCTAAGTTTAAAATCGGTGACCTCGTGCAGGGAAATTTCGGTGTTCAGGAGTACGCGGTATCGGACGGCACCGCGGTAACCCGCATTGATCCGAAACTCGGCACCCCATCGATGTACCTCGGAGTGCTGGGTATGACCGGCATGACCGCGTACTTCGGCTTCTTTGACCATGGGCGCCCGCGCGCCGGCGATACGGTAGTGGTTTCCGCGGCGGCCGGCGCCGTCGGCTCCATCGTGGGACAACTTGCCAAGATCAACGGCTGCCGCGCCATCGGCTTGGCCGGTGGGCCAACGAAGTGCGATCTGGTCGTTGATGATCTTGGCTTCGATGCTGCGATCGATTATCAGGGAGCAAATCTGCGTGAAAGTTTCCAGCAGCACTGCCCCGCCGGCATTGATGTGTATTTCGACAATGTCGGCGGTGCGATTCTAAATACTGCACTTGGCCAGTTGGCAATGCATGCGCGCATCGTCATTTGCGGTGCTATCTCGCAATACAACGCCGAATCCGTTACCCCAGGGCCGTCAAACTATCTAGCCTTGCTAGTGCGCCGGGCAACGATGCAGGGTTTCTTGGTCTTTGATCACGCTAATGAATACGCGATTGCCCGCAAGCGCTTGGCCCAATGGGTCAAGGAGGGCAAGATCATCGCCCCGGAGACCATCGTGCCCGGCAAGATCACCGACTTCCACGAGGTGTTCATGAGGCTGTTCGCCGGCGACAACACCGGGAAGTTGATCCTCGAGCTGAACCCCTGATACTGGCCGTACCAAGCAGCTGCCGTGGCAATGCCGGAATTGGGCAACTGGCGAATGTTCAACGACGACAGCCGGGACAGACACGGTTGGGCTCCCGGCTGGACTTAGGCTTCGCCTTCAGCCCTCAGGTTAGGAGCGAAGGCTTTACGAGGTTGGCGGCCTGTTAGCGTTTTACTCGTGCCTTTTGGTGTTGCAGATGTTCTGATAGGGTTCGGTGCCGGCGGCGGCGCCACTTACGCAAGGGAAGGGAATAGACGTAATGTCGAAAAGTGAAGTGAGTGCCCCGGTTAGTTCCGCGGCCAGCGATCGGTTGATTCTTGGTGTTGGTTGGGCGCGCCCTGAGTTTGCCGGTATCGGCGGCACCCTGCGCCCTGCTTCGGGTCCAGGCAACTACGACCCCAATTACTTTACGTGTTTTGAGAGTAGTGACGCGTAGCGCTGTTCCGATCACCTTTGGCAGGATCGACGCGAATCATTTGTTGCGCTGGCTGTGCTCGGCAACCAAGTCGGTGAAGCGCTGGGGGTCATAAAGATGTGGTTCGTGCCTTGCGCCGGGGAAGATAACTAACTGGCTTCCAGGCAGCAACTCATGGGCAGTAACGCCGTGGGTCATCGGAATCATCGGGTCAGCGTCGCCCCAGATGATCAGCACACTGCTGCCAGTAATCAGGTGAAGTTTTTCCAGGGCTGATACCCGTTGGCCCTTAACGTTTACGACACTGCGCAGGGTGGAAAGGAATGCGGTTCGGTGATGTTCATCGGCCAGCCAACTTGCTGTCTCGAGCGCACCAGGGCTAAGTGCATGCGGCGCTACCCCGACCCGCTTCAGTGCTCGTCCCAGCCAGGACGCGGCCGCTAGCGTTCGATCATTAATGGCAAAGCGAATGGCCAACTCCGAGCCCGGAAGCGCCGCGGCCCGAAGGCCGGTGAAAGCTTCGGCCCCGAGTCCGCCGCTGGAAACCAGGGCAATGCTCTGCACGCGCTCGGGGAACTGGTAGGCGAACTGCAGCGATACCCCGCCGCCTAATGAGTGCCCGACCAGATGAACGCGTGCGATACCAAGGTGATCCAGCAGATCGCGCAATGAGCTGGCAAGTGCGCCCAGGCTGTAGTCCCCGGCTTGCTTGGAGGATTGGCCGTGGCCGGGTAGATCCACCGTTAGGACGCCGGCCCCGGTGGCGGCCAGTCGCTCCGGGATATCCCCCCAAGTGATGGAACTGGACCCGATGCCGTGGATCAGCAGGATCGGAGCGTTCGCGCCGGCGATTTGGCGGTATGCCAGTTCGCGGCCGTGCTGGGCGAGTACCGCGCCCGCATTTACCTCAGGCATGTCACCCGCCTCCCATACATTCCACCGATCAAGCCAGCCTTACCAATGAGTAACTTACTACACCGTAACTTACTACACCGTAGGTTCATGCCAAGCACGTACACGCCACCGGGTGTCAGCAGCATGCAAGAATCACCAGATGACGGGTTGGTATGCCACCACCATCATCGGCATTTCCCTCGGTCTTGTCACCTGGAGCGCCATCCTGCTGGTCACCCACCGGGCCCCGGACCTTGTCCTCGCACTCGGCGGGGTAGTCCTTGAGTTGCTGCTAATTGGGTTCCTCATAGGCGGCATCGTGCAAATGGCAGGTAGCGAACAAGATTTCGCCCGCGCCGAGTTCGTCGGCTACCTCTTGACCGGCACCGCCATCTTGCCGGCGGCGTTCATCTGGGCCCGTGGCGACAAAAGCCGGGCCGGCCTGGGCGTGATCGCGGTTGCATTCCTGGTGCTACCCGTTATTGTCCTTCGGGTGCAGCAGGTCTGGGCCGGGTCCGGTGTCTGAGCAGGGGCTGTCGCCCCGAATCCCCTCAACCGGCCGCGGCTTCGGCCGAGTCCTTGTTGCCATTTACGCGATTTTCGCCCTCGCGGCCACCGCCCGGTCGGTATTCCAAATCACGACGAAATTCAGTGAAGCACCACTTGCCTACCTGCTCTCGGCGCTGGCCGCCAGCATCTACGTGGTCGCGACCATTGCCTTGGCCCGCGGCGATCGAACCTCCCGGCGGGTGGCTGCCGGAGCCATCCTCATTGAACTGATCGGCGTTTTGACCATCGGGACCGCCAGCCTGGTCTGGCCCGGTGCCTTTGGCGTTGCCACCGTCTGGTCCGGGTTTGGCAGTGGCTATTGGTTTGTGCCGCTGGTTTTGCCGGTTGTCGGACTCTGGTGGCTCCGGCATACCCGCAGCCCCTAGTTGGCCAAAACAGGTGCCCCCGAGCCACCTAGTTCGCTATATTTACTTCCATAAAAATTGACTCAAAATCTACTCATTAGCTTTGACCAGATAAGCGCCTCGCGAATCTGATTGGATCGCCTTGATGCCGCACCCGTTGGCGCGTCGCGCAGGCGCAGAGTTCCTCGGCACCGCGATCCTGGTCGCTACCGTGGTCGGCTCTGGGATCATGGGCACCCTGCTTTCGGACAACCTCGCCGTCACCTTGCTGATCAACGCCGCCGCGACGGTCGCGGTTCTCGCCGTGCTGATCTGGACCTTCGGCCCCATCTCCGGCGCGCACTTCAACCCAGTGGTCTCCGGGGTCGAGCTGGCACGGCGGGAGATGCCGATCGGCGAAGGCGCCATCTATATCGCCGCGCAGATTATCGGTGCATGTGTCGGCGCGATACTGGCGAACCTGATGTTCGCCCTGCCCGCTGTTACCGCGTCCACCAATATCCGCACCGGTGGCAACATCTGGCTCGGTGAGATCGTTGCCACCGCGGGTTTGCTTATCGTGATCGGCGCGCTCACCCGAACCGGCCGCGGCAACCTTGGCGCGGCGATGGTGCCCGCGTGGATTGGCGCCGCCTACTTTTTCACCTCGTCAACATCGTTCGCGAATCCGGCAGTCACCGTCGGGCGCTCACTGACAGATACGTTTTCTGGAATCGCACCGGCTTCCGTACCGATGTTCATCATCTTCCAGCTGATAGGTGCCGCGATCGGCGCCCTGCTCACCGAGTGGTTCTACCCGCGTCGCGGTGTTGCACCCGAACCCCTTGACCTACCGGGGGCCATCCACCACGGTCCGCACGAGTAATTACCGGCATTAGGTGACCGGTCAGGCACAAACCCTCAGGCGCGTTTTCGCACCTTGATAACGCTCGGAGCGTTATTCTGCGAGACACAACGATTGGAAAAGCCGGGTTCGATGTACGTGCCATCGTAATAAATCGCCACCTTGGCCGACTGACCGCGGAAGTCAAATGTTGCACGCACGGTGCCCGCCGGGTACTGGAAGGTTTCCTCAACCGGGAAGGCTATGCGCAGCAGCCCACTAGCTGGGATGGCAGTCGAACTGCCACCACCTACTACTGTGTAACCCCAACCTGAATATGGCGTGAACCGCATTGTCGTCGCGGACCAGTTGTTGGCATCCGATGGGTGACATTGGATCACGATGTCAAAGGAGAGGGAGGTGATTCGCCGGTTGGCGATGCGAAAATCCACTGCTTCGGTGGTCCCGCTCACCGGTAGCTTCCGGGTAGTGGGCACTTACTAGCTCCGGGTAACTGCGCAGGTAGTAGTTCCACATCTGTTCACCGAAGATCTGGACGGCGTCACCGTCGAGGCCCTCGCTGCCCTCTAGCAGCTGCTCACGCTTGGCCATGAACCCCGCCGATCGATGACGCGGGCTCTTTGCCACCGCCTGCGCAAAGCTCGGGTCAAGGTCGAGTGGTTCCAGGCTCGCCCGCAGATCAGGACCGTGAAAGTAGGCCGACGAGAAGCGCTGGGCCGAAGTAATAACCCGATGGTTGGTGGCGACCAAATAGTTGCCGGTCATCGCCTGCAGCATTTCGCCAAGATTGACAACGAAAGCGTCATCGCGGGGTGGAACATCAATCCAGTCACCCCTTTCGCTTTCCACCTGAAGGCCGCCAACCCCGTGCTGCAACAACAAGGTGAGGAAGCCGGCATCGTGGTGACCATTAACTCCGGCCTGCCCACTAGGTGTCGGGGGGTAGGAGATGAGTTTCAGGAAGCCCAATGGGCGTTCGCCGAAGCGACGGGCGAAGGTGTCCTCAGGAAGGCCAAGGCCGACCGCGATAACGCCCATCAACTCATTGGCAAGTGCCACCATCGCATCGAAGTATTCGGTGACCACCTCACGAAATCCCGGCAGTACCTCCGCTGGCAGCCATTGGTTGGGCCCGTCAAGGCGCAGGTAGGCCGGCGCGACATCGGCCGGGCGCGCTGAATGCTCAGCGGACAGGTCGATTTGCTCCCGGTAGTCGACCTGGTTGTTCGTCAGTTCTGCGCCGATGGCCTCCCAGCCGCGAAAGTGCCGGGACCTGCTCTTCGCCATCAAGGCCTTGGTCTCGGTCGGCAGGGCGAAGAACAGCTGCAGGGAATTGAAGTAACGGTCTATCAGGTCTTCGCTAACCCCGTGGTCGACTAGCAGCAGGAAACCGGTCTGGTGGCAGGCCTCGACAACATCAGCAGCGAAGCCACGGCGCTGCGCGCCACCGGCACGCCAATTCGCCATCGATACCACCGGGATCTCGGTGGTGACTCGTTCGTTGAGCCCTGAGCCAGGTAATTGATTCAAAGATCAGCCCTCCGTTTCAATTGGTTCATGGTCGCGACAAGATTTTTCAAGTCTCCAGCGGGATAGGAACGCCGTGCTTTCGCAGATCGGCGACCAGCCTTGAATAAAGCTCGTCGATCTGGGCCGTCGTCTTGGGATCGAATTGGGTGCGCCAGCGGCCGACATGGGCCCGGTCGACGCTGACATTATTGGCAAACCACTCCATCATCTGCGGATCAACGCTAATACCAAGGAACGCGCAGATCTGAGTCATCGACTCCTCGCGCTTGTTCTGCACCATGTCGAGCATGTCGATGGTGAGAATGCGTCCGGGGCGACAGGCTTTGACTGCCTGGTACATGCGCAAGCTGCGCTTATGCCACTCTCGCAAGGAACCCAGTATTTCGTTCGGCCCAAAGGTCTGCTCGACGAAGGAGGCCGCCACGTCGCGACCATCACGGATGATCGCAATTACCTGGCAGTCCGGGTAGATCGGCTCGATCAGATCGGTTACTCGCGCATTGGCCGGTGTGCCATCAACCCAGCGCCGGCCGGCCGCCGGCTCAGCCACCTTGTCCATCACCGACTGCGCGAACTCGCGGGTCGCCAATAACGGCTCCGGCCCGAAGCGCTCGAGATAGCGATCGCCGATCTGGCGCAATTCATCCTTCGTCAGCCACATTTGCAGCCCGCTGTTATTGGGTCTCGCGAAATGGGCTCCCTGGGCGCGATGCACCGCCTTGCGCGCCGCCGCCTGCGCCCGCATGCGGGCCGGCCACCGGGACCGCCGGGTACCGAGCGCTACGGCCAGACCCGGGTTGTTGGCGATGAAGCGCACCTCTTCGGGATCGGTGAGATAAAGATCCCGGTGGTGCCCAAGGATGCGCCCCAAGATGGTGGAGCCGCTGCGGCCGGTGCCCCCGATAAGTACGGGGTTGGTCACACTTGCGGCTGGCACTCGTCGACCCTATAGCAGCTTCTAGGTGATCCTTGCTCGGCGCGCACCTGTGTAGGATTCGCAGACGTGGCCTTGATCTCAGTCATCGTGCCCGCTTACGGGGTGCAGGCCTATCTTCGTGAGTGCTTGCTCTCTGTTCTCGAGCAGGACTTCGCCGACGTCGAGATTATCGCCGTGAACGACTGCTCCCCTGACCAGAGCGGTGCGATAATCGACGACGTCGCGGCGAACGACCCGCGGGTTCGGCCATTGCACTTGGCTGAAAATGCGGGGCTCGGCGGAGCCCGCAATGCGGGGCTCGCGGCAGCAACCGGCCGGTACGTACTTTTCCTCGACGGCGACGACACCCTTGCGCCCGGTTCGCTGGCAGCGATAGCTGATCGACTCGAATACGGCGATTACCCGCAGTTGCTCATCTACGACTACGCGCGCACCTGGTGGGACGGGCACCGCACCGCCAGTTGGGCCGCAGAGATCCTCGCGAGTTTGTCGGCCTCGGTCTTCGTGCCGAGCGAACACCCTCGGCTCTTCAATCTGCTACCTATCGCCTGCAATAAGGTCTACCGGCGCGACTTCCTGCAACAGCTCGGGCTGGAATTCCCGACCGGTTACTACGAGGACATCGCATTTACCTACACGGTGTTGCTCGAGGCAACATCGGCTGTCTCACTCAATATGGTCGTTCTGCTGTATCGACAACGTCGCGCGGGAAGCATCCTCGGCAGCACCAGCCCGCGACATGTTGATGTGTTCGGCCGCTACGACGACGTTTTTACCGAGTTGGATCGACGCGGTATCGCTCTACCGCTGCGCAAGCACGTCTTCGACATCATGGTCAACCACTATGTGAAGATCCTGCGCCACGCAGATCGGCTCGCGCCCGCGGATCGGCCCAAGTTCTACGAGCAGGCGCGCAGGTCGGTCGGCAGGTACAACCAGGACTGGTCCACGGTGCTAAAGCAGAACGCGGCCAGTAACCTGCGCATTCAATTGTTCTTGAATCGTTCCTACCGGTCATTTACTCTCTACAACCGCCTCGACGCAATGCGCATAAGCCTGCGACGTACCGCGAGTGCGATTTATTGGCCTACCCGAAGAGCGGTGCGGCGGGTCCGCGAAATCGGCCGTATTTACTACCTCCTGGAGCGGTTGCGACCAATTGACCCAAATCTGGTGGTGTTCTCCGAGTACTGGGGCAGCGGGTACGGGTGCAATCCGCGGGCCGTCTTCGAGCGGCTCGCCGAGGTGGCACCGAACCTGAAGGCGGTCTGGCTGATCACCGCTCAGCAGGCGGCACACCTGCCCCCCGGCACCGCGCACCTGGCCCCGGATAGCTGGCGGCGCTACGCCCTCTTCGCGCGGGGGAAATACTTCGTCAACAACGTCAACTTCCCCGGCGCTTTAGTCAAACGCCCGGGACAGGTACACCTGCAGACAATGCACGGCACCCCACTTAAGCACTGCGGTCTTGACGTACTTTCCAGCTCGGTCGCAAGCACCGCCGTCGATCCGGTGCGTCAACCCAAGCGCAGCGAGGGCAGGCTGGTCGCAACTGATGAAGCGCAATCCCTGCGGGAATTCGAGAACCTGCTACGACGTAGCGACCGCTGGGACTTTGCCCTCAGTTCCAACGCCTACTCGACCGAGATGTGGTCGCACGCATATCCATGCCGCTATCAGTGGCTGGAGTTTGGCTACCCGCGCAACGATGCCCTCGTGACTTCGACTCCTGGAGGGGTGGCCGCCGCCCGTGAACTGCTCGGTGTGCCGGTGGGGGCCACGGCCATCCTCTACGCTCCTACCTTTCGCGAGGCTGCGGGCGATACGTCGATGCGCATCGATCTCAAGGCTCTCCTTGACGTACTACCCGAAAGCACCGTGTTCATCGTGCGCGCGCACCACACGGCCACCGAGACAAAGGTGATTCGATCCCTGATGGAATCGGGGCGGGTCATCGACGGCTCGGAAGTACCGTCAATCACCCCCTGCTACCTGGCCGCCGACGTGCTGCTCACCGACTACTCGTCGGTGATGTTCGACTATGCGCTCTTGGATCGTCCTGTCGTCATCTACGCCGATGATTGGCACAACTACCGCCAAACGCGCGGTGCCTACTTTGACCTGCTGGCCGCGCCCCCTGGCCTAGTGGCGCGCAATGCCCGACAGCTCGCCACGGTGCTGGCCGGGCGCGAATACCTCGGCCCGCGGTCAGCTCGGCTGCGCCGCGAATTTCGGGCGCGGTTCTGCACGTATGACGACGGCCGGGCCGCCGAGCGCGTCATCGACGCCATGCTGCAAGCCGGCTGACTATCGGCTAGCTACAAACTATCGGCCACCCGGCAACCGGGGCCACTGCATGCTGACAAGGCAGCGAGTTGCGCGGCCAACCTCGCCACCACCTCGGGGCTGGTCGATCGGAGTACGTTGTTTATCTCCTGCGGATCGGTGCGCAGGTCATACAGCGCGACGCCGTTATCGCCGTACGAGACGTATAGGTAATCCTCGGTGCGCAGCGCTTGATATGCGGGCGCCTCAGAGTCCGAGTAATCCGGATCCCCCGGCAAGGTCGCCTTCAGGTTTTCGGTTAGGACCCCGGTTCGCCACGGCGCCGAGGCTGGGGATGCAATAAGTGGCAGCAGGTCACGTCCATCCACCCAGTTAGGCACTGCGGCACCGAGCACTGTCGCGATGGTGGGGGCAAGGTCAATGGTGGAGGTCATCGAACTAACTACGCCACCGGCAGGGATACCAGGGCCGATCAAGACCGCTGGCACGACCGAATCCTCGCGGTATGGCGTGTGCTTACCCGAAGGCAGGCGGTGGGTCCCGACGTGATACCCGTTATCGGAGGTGACGATTACCAGGGTGTCATCAAGGTGCCCGGTGGTGCGCAACTGGGACATGATGGCATCGAAGGAGTCGGCCAAGGTCTCCGCGGATTCCAGGCGCCGGGTCCAAAGCTCATCCATCCCGGCCAACTGCTCAGGGGTCAGCCGCGGTAGCGAACGCAGCCAGTCCGGTTCGTCAGTGCCCGTTGCATTGAACGCCGCACCCCTTGGCGCCTGGGCCCCGGCCCGGGACCCAAGGTTGCGCGCCGCGGTGGGCGCGGGCGCGTGCGGGAGATAAGAAGTGAACTCAAGGAAGAACGGTGTGGTCGCGGTCTCGAGCCACCTGTTGGTATCGGCGGTGAGCACGTCCTCGAGGAAGTCATCCGGGCCCGCATAGTGCCGACTGATAACGCCGCCTGAATTCAACGAGTAGTTGTAGCCGTCATATGGCGAGCCGCCACCGCGCACCGCGGTCACGAAGTGATCCCAACCCGGCGGCAGGTATGCGGGGTCGAGCCGGCGGCCCGGGAATCCGTTGAGGTACTTGCCGATGTGCGCGGTGCTAACCTTCGCTGCGCTCAACCAAGTGGGCAGATTGTCCTTCTGGTGCCCCAGCCGGTAGAAGGTGTCCCAGCCACCGCCGGTCTCTGGCACATTCGATTCGACCCGATGGTTGTGCACGTACTGGCTGCGCAGGATCGAAGCCCGGGACGGGCAGCACAAGGATTCGGTCACCACGAAGTTGGTCAAAGTGGTGCCGGCTTGCGTGAGCGCGGCCAGGCGCGGGACCTCCTGAAATAGCGGCCAGTCCAGATCGTCCGCGAGCAATAGCACTACGTTCTTTATCGGTGATACTTCGGACTCAACAACTGACCCCGCAGGTGCTGGCGCAGGTGCTGGCGACCGGCTTGAATCCGGTGCCGCGGTAGCACTTGCTACCGGCTCGGCCCCGGTGGCCTGCGGCGATGGCTGGACGATCAGGCCCGGAATTGCAACCACCACCGCGACACTGAGCCCGGCGGCGAATAACTTGGCGATACCGGCAGCCCGACTGCGCTTGCGTGCTTCGGGCAACAAAGTCTCCAGGTGATTTGGGCTGGGAGCGGCCAACAGGCGGTCCGGGTTTTTCGAGAATACCCCAATCGCACGGGCCGCCCGCGCACTGCCGGCCCGTGCCCCATGGGCCCATGCCCGGTGGGCTATCCTGCAAAAATGACTGCGTCACCGGGGTCCTTGCGCCTCGGGACCCCGCCCGGGTCGATGCTCCTGCATATTGGTGTCCACAAGACCGGCACCACCGCCGTCCAGACCGCCTTGGCTAACTCCCGCGACATCTTGGGCAACTGGCAGGTGCGCTACCCGGGGCAACTGATGGCCCATCGCGACGTGGCCTCATCGGTAATGGGCCGCCCCCTTGGCTGGCGCACCGACGGCGCCCGGCCACCGCAGCAAGCCTTGTGGAACCAGGTCGTCAAGGCGGCCCACGCGTACCAAGGCATCACGGTTATCTCAAGTGAGTTCTTCGCGGAGTCCCCAGACGAAGTGGTACGCCGGATTGCCAAAGACATGACCTGCGAGCGACTGCGGGTTGTCGTCACCTTGCGCAATCTTGGCCGCATCCTGCCCTCGGCTTGGCAGCAGAACCTCAAGTCCGGGTTCGAGATCCCGTACCTGCCGTGGCTGCAGCGAATGCTCTTCCAAGATGACGAGGCCACGCGAAACACCATTTTTTGGCGGCGCCACCGCCACGACCTCTTGGTTGAGAGATGGGCCGGCATCGTGGGCGCCGAGCACGTGACCGTGGTGGTTGTCGATGACCGAGCACGCGAGGGCATCTTCCACAATTTTGAGGACCTCCTCGGCTTGCCGAGACTAACCCTTTATGACCGGCGCGGTGAAGTGTCGAACAGGTCGCTGACGCTGGCCGAAGCCGCCTTCCTGCGCCGCCTTAACGTGGCGGTCGGCGGCTCAGCGGGCTGGCGGGCCTACCCGAACCGGGTGCAGGCGGCGATGGTCAAGGAGTTGGTGGAGGGCCGGGCGCCTGACCCTGACGAAGCCGGCATGGCGACCCCGCAATGGGCTCTGGACCGAGCCGCCGAACTTGCCGGCCAGATGGTTAACCGCATCGAAGCCAGCGGTGTGCAGATCGTCGGTGACCTAGCGGTACTTCGACAGCAGCTGACCGGGCCCCAAGATGCCACCGATGATGCAACTGATCTGCCGGTTGACAGCGCCATAGCCGCGATGCTCGGCGCCCTGCAGGGCAGTGCGCCTACCGGGCCCGGTGCCGGCCGACGCCCTGCCGCATCCTGGGTGCACCGCGCGGGCACCTTGCTCGGTTTCAAAAAAATGCCTTAGGTAACCTTCCGCAGCGTAGGCGACGGTAACTCGCTGCCAGCGGTAGCCGGGGAACCGCTAGGTGTTTTGCCATTGCCTTTTGGTCTTGTTGGTGTTCTCATTGCGGGTAGTCGCCAGCAGCGGCGCCACTTACAAATGGGAAGGCACCATAATGTCGAAGAGTGAAGTCAGTGCCCCGGTAAGTTCGGCGGCCAGTCCTCGATTGGCCCTTGGTGTTAGTTGAGTGCGTCCGGGTGCCGGCAGTATTGACGGCGCCCCAAGCCCCTCCCAGACCCTCATGTGTTACTCGTGCTTTGCGGGCAACGAAGAGTAGAGCCCATCCCGACCACTTCATAGTCACCGAGCACCCCGCCGTGCCAACATCCCGTTGATAGCGTTCACCTATGGGAATCACAGGCCGGCCAGGTTCCAGAAAACTAAAGGCGGCGCTTTCGCCATCCGACACTTCAGCGAGTAAGTCACGCCTGCTTCTTCAGTCTGCAGCCATCACCGGTGGGTGGGTCCCCCTGGGTGACCACATCGTGAACCTCCCACGCAAACTTTCGAATCGCTCATGGAGTGCGGTACGCGTCCGACCTTGGGCTCACAGCGAGGACCGTGACCGTGTGTGCAACGTCGTTGATCCGGTAGATGACGCGATAGGTCCCGCGTCGGGCACTATGTCGATCTTCTAGCGGTGGCATGAGCTGCTTGCCGACACGATGCGGGTTCTCCAGCAGTGGCCCGGTGATGAATTCGTAGGCCGCGAACGCGATGGAAGACGGCAGCACCTCGCCAACCTGACGCCTCGCGGTGGACGTGATGACGAGTTCGAACATGCCTTGATCAGGCACCGGTCGTGCGGGCACGCATCGCTTGTGCGAGCGAGTCCACACCCTCGACGCGTCCCTGCGCGAGGTCAGCCTCGGACTCAGTGAGCTGCAGGATCAGCGGCCCATCTGCCAGGACGGCAATCGTTTCCTCAAGGCGCTCGACATCGTCGGGCGCCATGATCACCGCCGAAGGCTGGCCATGAACAGTCACCGTGACGCGCTCGTGCTGACTGCTCACCCGACTTACCACCTCGGACAGGTGCGCCTTAACCTCGGCTAACGGCATCGTCGACATGGTCATAAGTGTGACCATAAAGATTCATATTGTCAAGCAAGAACCTGACGCCTGCCTCGCGCCCACGGTCTTGACGGATCCAAGGCAACTCCGCGTAGAACCCCGCTCGCACAGCCACCTCGACCAGACGGCCAAAGCCTCCGACGCGCCCCGAATGCAGAACGCCGGCCGGGCAGTCATCGAGTTGATAACTGCGCGGTCGGCGAACTTTCCAGTAGCGGGGAGAAACGGAGGATGCACGATCACCAAGTTGCGAGGCCAACACGATCGCCGAACCGCTGTCCCCCGGAGACGCCGTCTACGTTCCGGGCCGATGGATCCATCGCAGCGTTAATACGGGGGATCAGCCGTTGGTGACGCTGTTCTGCTTCGCATCTGATGCCGGGCAGGACTACTCGATCATCGACCGCTCGAACGGCATGGCAAGGCTAGTCGTCACCGATGGAGCCGGAGGTTGGCGGCTGCGTGAGAACCTTAGTTACATGCCGCGCCACCAGACGGATGGATCGGCCCTGGGCACCCTTTCCTGAGGTGCCCGTCGCGTGACCGGCGGCGGACCACCAGCTGGCGAGTGGCTTCGGCTGCGAAGTCCGCGCCCGGGATTGGTGTCGATCTGATTGTCACTCCGTTGTGGCGCTCGGACGGCCGACGCTATGGAACTTGCGAGGTACCAGGGCCTAGACACCGTTGATAAGTCGTGACTCATCCCGCCCAACTGCTTAGTGAGCTTGCGCGAGCTCCCCCGAAACGACGAAGAGCCCCTGATCTCTCAAGGACTCCCGGTCGTACCGAACGGCCATCTAGTTGACCGTTCAATCTTCGTAGCGGGGCGAAACTGGAAGGGCGCGACCACCGGGTTGCGTGCACACCGAGATCCCCCCAGGAACCCGCATTCGTGCACCCCCTTCTGCACCCCCGGGGAGTGCAAGCGCTGCACCCCCCTTGTCCACAAACGATGCGCGATTCAGGCGACTGCCTTGGGCTTGAGCTCAACCGACAGCGTGGTGTCGAAGGCGTTTGCGATGCGCTCCAGGATCGGCAGCGTCGGAGTCGTGCCGCCGGCTTCGAAGCGAGCGATCGCGGGCTGGGTCATGCCGGTGAGCTTGGCCAGTTCGCGCTGACTCCAGCCCCGCTCCTCGCGCATGCCCCGCACCTGCTCCCCCAGCTCGAACGCGAGCTTGGCTGCGGCGTAGGCCGCCTCGACCGCGGAATCACCCGCGCGGGCAGCCTTCAGGTCGTCCCACGATGTGCGTGCCATCACTGCTCCTCGTCCTCGTCCGCGATGTGCTTGGCCTCGATGCAGGCAAGCATCGCCTTCTTCGCTCGGGCAACCTGCGCACGATCCCTGTCCTTGGTCTTGGTGAAGACCGTCAGCAGGATGATCCGCCGACCTGGAGCTATCCAGTACGTGATGCGAACCGCCTGCCGAGACAGATCGAACCGAAGCTCGCGCAACTTGCCGTCCAACTGCTTCGTGTGCGGCTCGGAGAGCAGGACACCCCGCTCGGCCAAGAGGTCGATGTAGAACGCCGCGTGACCGAAATGGACACCGGAGAGCCCTTCGAGCCAGTCCCGGACCTCCGGCTCAAGTTCCACCGAACCCCAAGACATAACAGCGATGCTATCACTTCAATGCGCGGTACCGGGCACCCGCACACCGTTGAACTCCATGACTGTCACATCACCGAGATCCGGGAGGTGGGGTCTGCTGCACGATCAGGTGACACGTACGGTCACGCGGCCTGAGTGGCTGGCGTGGTCATGATGGTCTCGAATTCGATCGGGGTCAATCGGCCGAGGGAAGCTTGTCGCCTGCGTCGGTGGTAGGTCCGCTCGATCCAGGTGACGATCGCGATGCGCAGGTCCTCGCGGGTGGCCCAGACCTGGCGGTCAAGGACGTTCTTCTGGAGCAGGCTGAAGAAGCTCTCCATGGCGGCGTTGTCTCCGGCGGCACCGACGCGGCCCATCGACCCGACCATGGAATGGCGACTCAAGGCCCGCACGTGCCTTCTGCTTCGAAATTGCGATCCTCGGTCCGTATGGAACACGCAGCCGGCGACGTCACCGCGTCGCGCGACGGCGTTGTTCAGGGCGTTGACCGCGATGCGTGACTTCATCCGGGAGTCGATGGAGTATCCGACGATGCGGTTAGAGAACACGTCCTTGACCGCGCAGAGGTAGAGCTTGCCCTCGAGCGTGCGGTGCTCGGTGATGTCCGCCAGCCACAGCTCGTTCGCGGAGGTTGCGGTGAAGTCCCGCTGGACCAGGTCGTCGTGGACCGGCGGACCCACCTTCGTGCTCTTGCCCCGCCTGGGCTTCTTGCCGAACGCCGAGAACCAGCCGTTGGCGGAGCAGATCCGCCACGCGGTCCGCTCGGCCATCGCCTCTCCCGCGTCGCGGGCCTCGTCGGCCAGGAACCGGTAGCCGAACTCCGGATCGTCACCATGGGCGTCGAACAGGGCGTTCGCCCGATACGCCTCGACGAGCTCGGACTCGTTCACCGGGCTGGCCAGCCACCGATAGTAGGGCTGGCGAGCAAGCTTCAATACCCGACACGTCACCGCGACGGGGATCCCGTCCGCAGCCAGCTCGCTCACGAG
>SXGS01709250.1_pt1 | contig 93183 bp, 86 predicted proteins | sample 3174681 | NCBI WGS metagenome assembly SXGS01 (sample SAMN11356861, study PRJNA531348) | freshwater metagenome | isolation source: freshwater sample F1-80 | place: China: Fuxian Lake, Yuxi | collected 2017-12-25 | reverse complement strand
CAAATATCCAAACCTCATCAAATCTATACAATAAATAATGTAAATAAAAGCGGTAATTATACCCTGTTTTAGGGTATGATTAACAGAAGGCTTTAATATGGCATCTGGAATTACTAATCTTCTTTATCCTCCAAATTAGCCATAGCTTGTATCATTCGCTGTATATCCTCCTGGAAGGATCTAATTTTAGGAGTTTCAGGAACATGTAAAAGGCCTTTTACTTCGGTTACGGCAAAGTGATTCCGTTTATTGATTCTAACGGGTTTAAGTTTGCCGGCTTTGATATAATTGTCGATGGTCCGGCGACTTACTCGAAGCATACGCATGGCTTCAAATGTGTCGATCCATTTGGTTAAAAAGGAATCAACTGGATTCTTTAAAGTTTCTATCTCGGATTGCAAATTAGCAATCATGGATTTCATTTCAAGAAATTGCTCCATCAGCATTTCATTGGTGATATTTTTTGTTGTTACCGCTTCCATTGTGCACTAAATTATTTTTATTTTTTCGAAAGAAAAAGCGTCCGGACAATTTGATACGCTATGAGACGCAACTTTAGACTTGTCTAGACTATTTTAGAATTTCGAAAGGTTCAAATTTGCAAAAAGTCAATGTAGTGCTGTTTACGTTTGTCGTTCGTTGTAGCTCTTTGTCGCTCTTTGTATATAAAGAGATATAAATAGCTTTAGTTGGCTTTGTTTGGATTGAAAATAAAGCATGCAAATACGCAATTGCTCAAAAGCTCAATGGCTCATCGCATTATATTTTGCGCATTTGAAGGCAACAAAACAAGAAGTAGTAATGATGTAGCGTGATGAAAAAAACGACAACAAAATACAAGTATCAAAAATTTAATTTATCTTCGTTTTATCGTTCTTTATTGTTGCTGATTTGTATCTCACAAAAGTCGAAATTTGAGTAGTAGTTGCTCATTTGTTGCTCAAATTACTTCTCGAAAGTCAGTGTTTACAAGGGTTTAAGCGTTTTTTGTTTCTTATCGTTTCATGTATCGGAAAGTAGATTAACTTAATAAGCACTACTTTGTTCTATTTTATAGTTTAATATAGATTTTCTTTTTGTCCATCCAATAGCAAACGCTCCACATAAATAATATTACAAAAAGTGCATAAAGCAGAGATCCGTTTTCTGGTGCACCTGGTGTTTGAATGAGTAGTTTACTATATAGCCAATCCCATGGTGTTATGTCGTCTTCTAATTTTATTAGTGCCAATCCTTTTGGTAAAAAAGCACTCAACGCAAAAACAAACAATGCATTTTTCCCAAACACATCAAAAAATTTTGTCAAACTATTTTTTATTTTTTTTATTTCAATTAAATAAATCATGGTAGCTATAATAAAAATGGCAATTCCGGTTGTATAAATTGTGTAGGAGCTGGTCCATATTTTTTTATTGATTGGAAACAACATTCCCCAACACAAACCTGTAACAATTAATACAAATCCAGCAACAAACAAACCGCTAATTATTTCATAAAAATTATTTTGTTGCGAAGTGTTGTTCTTTTTTTGAATATAGTTGCCAACTGCAAATCCAAAAATAACTTGTACAATCGCAGGTAATGTGCTTATTAAGCCTTCGGGGTCAAATGCAAAACCTTCTCCTTTATACATGTGTGCAATGCCTAAAATATTTTTATCAATATTGGTTCCAAACCAACCCGTAATGCTATAGGGGTCTAATGGGTTTCCAAGAACACAAAGAACCCAATAAAATAATAAAAGTATCAATCCTGCAAAAAATGCTTTTTGAAGTTTTAGATAATAAATAAGAATGGCGGCAAAAAAATAACAGAGAGCAATTCGTTGCAATACACCAAAAATTCTAACTCCCGATTCTGGGTTTTTGCTATCAATCCATTGGCGAAAAATTAATTCTCCATCACCCCATTTTACAAAAGGCCACCAATTTAAAAATAGTCCAACCAAAAAAATAAGAATGGTTCGTTTCAATATTTTTCTCCAAAAAAATGCGTCGCCACTTGCTTCTAATTTTGGCATCCCAAAAGAAAGTGCATTGCCAACTGCAAATAAAAAAAAGGGAAAAACTAAGTCGGTTGGTGTCAATCCATGCCATGGAGCATGTTCTAGAGGTGCATAAATATGTTCCCAAGATCCGGGGTTATTTACCAAAATCATCAGACAAACGGTGGCTCCGCGAAATACATCGAGGGCATAATTGCGTTGATTCACTTTCGTAGGTTTTGTTGTTAAAAATAATAAATCTCAATTGTATTTTAAGACTATTCATTATTTTAAATCATCCAATCGCATTATACTACTTTTATAAAAAAGAATGTATTTATTACGGCGACTATAAATGTTCAAATCTTGCTTGAAAAAATCGTAAGTACTTTGGCTCATATACCATTTTCATTCCATTAATTTTATTCCTTCGTTCATAAACTCTTGCTGTAGATTCTGCAATTACATCCATGTGAGCTTGTGTGTAAACACGCCGTGGGATTGTAAAACGCACTAATTCAAGTTTAGGGTAATAATTTTCTCCATTAGATTTTCTTCCAGCTGACACAACACCTCTTTCCATGGTTCTTACTCCAGCATCCAAATAAATTTCTGCGGCTAGCGTTTGTGCAGGAAATTGATCTTGCTTAATGTGTGGTAAAAACTTTTTTGCATCAACAAAAATACCATGGCCGCCAATTGGTTTTACTATGGGAATATTATACTTAATCATTTGCTCTCCCAAATAAATAACTTGCCCAACTCTTGCTTTGATATGATCATCACTTACACTTTCGCTAATTCCAATTGCCATTGCTTCCATATCTCTTCCTGCAAGTCCGCCATAAGTATGTAGGCCTTCATAAACTACTACCATATTTCTTGCTTCTTCAAAAATATTCCAATCGTTTACCGCAAGAAAACCACCAATATTTACCAATGCATCTTTTTTAGCACTCATGGTAGCTCCATCGGTGTAGGAACAAATTTCTTTCACTATTTGTTTGATAGATTTTTGTTGATAACCTTTCTCTTTTTGTTGAATGAAGAATGCGTTTTCAGCAACTCTTGTCATATCATGAATCACTTTGATTTCGTATTTTTTTGTAAGAGTCCGTAGCGCTTTTAAATTTTTCATACTAATGGGCTGACCTCCGGCCATGTTTACACTAGTGGCCATACTTACGTAAGGAATTTTTTTAGCACCGTATTTTTTAATTAGTTTCTCCAGTTTACTTAAATCAATATTCCCTTTAAATGGGAATTCATTTTCTGGGTCGTGTGCTTCATCAATAATAATATCTTCAAACTTTCCACCAGCAAGTTCTTGATGCAATCTTGTTGTAGTGAAATACATATTACCAGGAACGATATCTCCTTTTTTAATGAGTATTTTAGATAAAATATTTTCGGCGCCACGGCCCTGATGCGTTGGAATAAGATATTTGTAGCCATAAACTTCTTTTACTACTTGTTCTAGGTGATAAAAATTACGACTGCCTGCATAGGCTTCGTCACCCATCATCATACCCGCCCACTGGCGATCACTCATGGCGGCTGTGCCACTGTCAGTAAGTAAATCGATGTACACGTCTTCAGATTTTAATAAAAAAGTATTGTTGCCCGCTTCCTGCATGGCTTTTTTTCGCTGAGCTGCTGTTGTCATTTTTAATAACTCCACCATTTTAATTTTGTATGGTTCGGCCCAACTGTGTTTTATATTTTTCATTTTCATAAATTTTATTAACTACTTATTTGTTGATGTGTTTTTTCAAAAATAAAAAATCTTACTGTCAAAAAGATGGAATTGTTTTAGACTATTCATTATTTTGTAAAATGAATTCAGACAAAATTTTAATTCATCCATCTGCAGTTATTGATGATGGTGCAGTTCTCGGAAACGGAACTAAGATTTGGCATTTTTGTCATTTGGTTTCTACTTGTGTGATTGGGGAAAATTGTGTGTTGGGACAAAATGTTTTTGTTGGCAATCGTGTAAGCATCGGTAATGGAGTAAAAATTCAAAACAATGTTTCTTTGTACGAAGGAATAATTATTGAAGAAAATGTTTTTGTTGGGCCATCCGTAGTTTTTACAAATGTTACCAATCCGCGAAGTTTTATTGAAAGAAAAAATGAATTCAAAAAAACAAGCATAAAAAAAGGGGCAACAATTGGAGCTAATGCAACAATTATTTGTGGCATTGAAATTGGTTCTTTTGCAATGATTGGCGCAGGGGCAGTTGTTACAAAAAATATAAAACCTTTTGCATTAATAGTTGGTAATCCTGCAAAACAAATTGGTTGGGTTAGCGAAGCAGGAATTCGATTGCTGTTCGATGAAGACACAATTGCAGTTTGCACAGAAACGGGAACGCAGTACAAATTAAATAATGACATCGTTGTTAAATTATAAAAACAACTTATTTGTTTTATAAATTATTTATAGTCAAAGAGAATCCTTTTATTCCCAGTCCCATTTTGTAACTTATATTTGTTCGGAAAGTTGCGTTAAAAAAATAGGAAAATGAGTGCAAGAAAATGGTTAGTTGTTTATACAAAACCAAGATGGGAAAAAAAAGTTGCAAAACTTTTGGGCGAAAAAGGTGTTGAACATTTTTGTCCGTTGAATAAAGTAAGTCGAAAATGGAGTGATAGAAAAAAGATTGTAGAAGAGCCCTTATTTAAATCGTATGTTTTTGTAAAAATTGAAGAGACAGATCGAACGAAAGTGAGAATGGTAAATGGAGTTCTTAATTTTGTTTTTTGGTTGGGAAAACCAGCCATTGTAAAAGAAAATGAGATTGAAAATATTAAACGATTTTTGGGAGAACATGAAAATGTACAAGTAAAAAGTTTGGATGTGGCAGTTTACCAACGCGTAATAATTACATCCGGAATTTTTATGGATCAAGAAGGAGAAGTATTGCAAGTAAATAGTAAAACTGTAAAGTTGCTAATTAAAAGTTTGGGATGTGAATTGGTGGCAGTAATTGATAAAAAAAGTTTAGAAAAAAAGTAATGAATATTTTAATTACAGGTGGTGCGGGTTTTATTGGAAATCATGTAGTACGGTTATTGGTAAATAAATATCCGAATTACAAAATCATCAATTTGGATGCATTGACTTACGCCGGTAATTTGGAAAACTTAGCCGATGTACAAAATGCGCCCAATTATTTTTTTGAAAAAGCAACTATTTTGGATATTGAAAGTCTCGATAAGATTTTCAACAAATATGAAATTGATGCAGTGCTTCACTTAGCTGCAGAATCACACGTGGATCGTTCTATCGTTTCTCCGCTCGATTTTGTTTACACCAATATTGTTGGAACAGTGAATTTATTAAATGCTGCTAAAAAATATTGGGCAAATAATTTAGCACAAAAAAATCTTTTTTATCATATTTCTACGGACGAAGTGTATGGTAGTTTGGGCGAAGAAGGTTTATTTACGGAAACCACTTCGTATGCGCCCAATTCTCCGTACTCTGCATCCAAGGCTTCTTCCGATCATTTTGTTCGTGCGTATGCCGAAACATACAAAATGCCAATTGTTATATCCAATTGCTCCAATAATTATGGGCCATTTCAATTTCCCGAAAAACTGATCCCCCTTTTTATTAATAATATTATTTCTAAAAAACCATTGCCGGTTTATGGCGATGGAAAATATACTCGAGATTGGCTGTATGTAAAAGATCACGCATTTGCGATTGATTTATTGTTGCATAAAGGAACAATCGGATCTACTTATAATATTGGCGGATTCAACGAATGGCAAAATATTGATTTGATAAAATTGCTTTGTAAATTGATGGATGAAAAGTTGGGTAACAAACAAGGAACAAGCGAACAGTTAATTACTTACGTAAAAGATCGGAAGGGACACGATAAGCGCTATGCAATTGATGCTTCAAAAATAAAATCCGAACTTGGATGGATTCCATCTTTAACTTTTGAGGAAGGGCTTAGTGAAACGATTGATTGGTATTTGAATAATAAAGAATGGTTGGAAAAGGTTACAAGCGGTGCTTATCAGCATTATTATGAAAAAATGTATGCAAATAGGTAGTTGTGATTTTATAAATGATTAAATATTTTAAATGAAAGGAATAATACTTGCTGGTGGCTCGGGCACACGACTTTACCCACTGACCAAAGCTGTTTCAAAGCAACTAATGCCGGTATACGACAAACCGATGATTTATTATCCACTTTCTACATTGATGATGGCGGGAATTCGTGAAATATTAATTATTACAACACCACAAGACAGTGCATCTTTTCAAACTTTACTTGGCGATGGATCTCAATTGGGTTGTCGATTCGAATTTGCAGTGCAAGAAATTCCGAACGGATTGGCACAAGCATTTGTGATTGGTGAAAAATTTATTGGAAAAGATAAAGTGGCCTTAGTTTTGGGAGATAATATTTTTTATGGAGCAGGATTGGGTCGTCAGTTAGAAAAATTAAATGAAGTAGAAGGCGGTTCTATTTTTGCCTATCAGGTTTCCGATCCCGAACGCTACGGTGTGGCGGAGTTTGATGAAAATTTTAAAGTGATTTCTATAGAAGAAAAACCAAAAAATCCAAAATCAAATTTTGCTGTTCCCGGAATTTATTTTTACGACAACGAAGTGGTTTCGATTGCAAAAAATATGCAGCCGTCTGCTCGCGGAGAATATGAAATTACAGATGTGAATATTACCTATCTTAAAAAAGGGAAATTACAAGTTGCCGTTTTAGACCGTGGCACCGCTTGGTTGGACACTGGAACTTTTGAATCATTAAATGACGCAAGTGAATTTGTTCGAGTAATTGAAAAGCGACAAGGAAATAAAATTGGTTGTATCGAAGAAGTAGCTTTTAGAAAAGGATTTATTGAGAAAAAACAGTTGTTGTTGCTTGCAGAAGAATTGAAAAAAAGTGGCTATGGTATTTATCTCAGCCAACTTGAGTAAGTTTTATCAACTATATTTGAAATTAATTCGAGGGGTAAAAAAATCAAAAATCAAAGAAAATATAAAGTAGCATATTATGAAAGTTGTTCATTTTAAAAAACACATTTGCACATTATTGTTTGTGTTATTTGTGGGAGTAGTTCAAGCACAAATACCCAATGATTTAAGTAAGATTAAATCAGAACAAATAACTGATGCACAGTTAAAACAATGGACCGAACAAGCACAGAAATCGGGAATGACCGAAGCTTCAGTTTTGGGTGAAATAAAAAAAAGAGGTTTACCAGATGCAGAATTGACAAAACTGCAAACTCGTTTGCAGTAGTTTGGAGCTTGTAGTTGAAGAGGCGAAGCTGTAAGTCCAATGAAACAGTCAGTATATACTATCTTTGAAAAAAACAATACTCCATGAAATACCTTTTTAGTTTGATCTTTTTCTTTGCATTCTGCACTTCTGCCAGCCTATTGGCACAGACTGTGCCCACACAGCAGAATCCAACCACCATCAAAGCCGCCGATTTTACCGATGCCCAGATACTAGATTTGCTCAAGCAGGCCAAATCGGCTGGTTTGGGTATAGAGCAGGCCGAGAAATTGGCCATTGCCAAAGGGATGCCTGCATCCGAAGCCCAGGCTTTTAAAGACAGGATAACCAAGCTTGATGCCCAAAAAGCCAATACCAAACCCGCCACCGACACCACCGCCCAAGCCATCACAGACATGGCAGAAACCAAAGGCAAACAGGCTTTGGTTGAGGCCGCTACCCCACTCACTGGGTCAGAGATTTTGGCTCCCAAAGAGGAAAAACCTGTTACAGTATACGGACAAGAACTGTTTCGCAAGGGAGACTTAAAAATATATGAACGCAGCCTGGATGCCAAAGCCCCTGCCAATTACGAATTGGGCGTGGGCGATGAATTGGGGATCTCCATTTTTGGGGTAAGCTATTACAATACTGTTGCCAAAGTGAATGCCCGTGGCAGAATCGAATTGGGACATCTAGGCAGTATCTTCGTAAAAGGCATTGCGTTTGACAAAGCCAAGTCTCTCATTAAAACGGCGCTCAGCAACAATTTTAATATGGGTTCCAACCAATTAGAAATTTCCTTGGCCTATAGCCGAAGTATTACCGTTAACATTGTAGGGGAAGTTTTTAAGCCGGGGTCTTACAAGATTCCAGCCCTCAACACTGCCTTTAATGCCCTCATTGCGGCAGGAGGCCCTACCGATATTGGCACGCTAAGAAACATTCAACTGCGACGCAGTGGCAAAGTCATCAAAACATTTGATGTATATGATTATTTGCAAAATCCTAGTTCTGAAGACGATTTTTTTTTGCAAGACAATGATTACCTGGTTATTGGTACTGTGGGTAAATTGGTAAGTATTGCGGGTGCGGTAAAACGTCCCATGACCTATGAATTAATACCTTCAGAGCAATTGTCTCATTTGATAAAATATGCAGGTGGACTCAATGCCAACGCCTTGGCAACCCATACCCAAGTGCAGCGTTATATCGATAAAAACCAATCGTTGATACCTGTGCAATGGGACAGCCTGCAGGCAATTAAACAAGACTTTGCTTTAAACAACGGTGATGCCTTGTCTATAGGATCTGTTAACCAAGACATTGAAAACAAAATTGAAGTACAAGGTCCTGTGTATTTTCCGGGGGTTTATCCCTTGAAATTGGGTGAAAAGGTGGGTGATTTGATTCAAAAAGCGGGTGGTTTAAAAGAACAAGTATTGTTGAAGCGTGCGTATTTGGTGCGTACCGAAAAAGATGATACCCGCCAATACATTCCCTTGAATGTGGCTGCACTGTTAGAAAATCCCGGAGCAGAAGGCAATGTGTTATTGAAGAAAAATGATGTATTGTTATTGTATACCGAAGCCCAATTTATAGATACTTTTAAGGTATCGGTGAATGGAGAAATTAAAAATCCAAGCACATTGTCGTTTAAAGAAGGACTTACTTTGGGTGATGTTTTGGTATTGAGTGGGGGTTTAAAAATATCTGCAGAACTCACCAAAATCGACATTGCCCGAAGCAATATATTTTCGCCAAACTATGTTCCTGGAGAAGATTACAAGAGCAGTATTGTAACCTTAGTCATTCCTAAAGATGTTACGGACAGCGCTGCTGTGTTCAATACACCTCTGCTTCCATTTGACATTGTTTCTGTACGGAGAATTCCCAACTTCGAATTCCAAAAAGTCATTGAATTGAAAGGTGAATTTAAATATCCAGGCTCTTATGTGATTCAAGACAAAGGGTTTAAAGTTCAAGACGTGGTGGCCATGGCCGGCGGATTAACAGATTACGCGTTTATCCAAGGAGCGAAATTCGACAGACCTACGGCTCCGGGGGGATACATGGTTTTTGATATGAAAAAAGCCATGGCAAGCCAGGGCTCACCTTACAATTACACTGTAGAGGAAGGCGATGTGATTAGTGTGCCCAGGATGATTGAGTTCATAAGCATTTATGGGTCTGCCATTGAGTATTTAGGTTTAACCAAAAACAATGTGATGAATGCGCCATACATAGCCAGAAAGAGGGCCGGTTATTACATTAGAAAATTTGGCAACGGATTTACCAAAGATGCCTGGAAAAGCCGAACCTATGCGGTAGAATCAAATCGTAGGGTACGGAAGACAATAGATTTGTATGTATTTCGTATTACACCGATGGTGAGCAAAGGTGCTACGGTTCATGTAGTCTTCAAAGAACAGAATTCTATATCTAAAAAGGCCAATGGCATCTCCACCGATTGGAATAAGTTAATTCAAGACATCACCTTAAAATTAACCGGTATTGCGACCTTGTGGTCATTGCTTAAACTGTAAAACCGCCCTAACAGGCATTCCTAACATCTATTCTGAACCCTATGGAAAACCCAATTCAAGAAACCGACGAAATCTCATTGAAAGAACTCATCTCAAAAGCAGGTGCTGTGGTGGCTTACCTAAAAAGCTTGTGGTTAAAATTGCTATTGCTCTCATTACTGGGGGGGGTGGGTGGATTTTTTTATGCCAAACAACAGAAACCCAAGTATACCGCAAAGCTCACTTTTGCTTTGGCAGAAGGGGGCGATAAAATGGTGGGCATTAGCTCCATTGCTTCTCAATTTGGATTGGATATGGGCGGTGGCTCTGCCGGGGCTTTTAGCGGCGAAAACTTGCTAGAATTGATGAGAAGCCGATTGCTTGTAGAAAAGACTTTATTGACCTTGGTAGATAGCGCCGGCAAACCCAAATTGTTGGTGAATCAATACATCGATTTCAACAAACCCAAAAAAACCAAGGCCCGCAAACCCACAGACCCTGTGCCGGTTTCGTTTGATATCCAATCTGTGGAAAAGCGAAATTTTACCTTGGCCCAGGATTCGTTTTTGGCCAAGGTATCGAAAGATTTAACCAAGACAAATCTGCAAGTGGCCAAAGTAGACAAAAAATTGGCCATCGTTTCGGTTTCATTTACGGGTGAAGACCAATGGTTTGCCAAGAACTTCACGCAAATTTTAACCCAAAATGTGACGGAATTTTATGTAGAAACAAAAACCGGGCAGATGCGCAAAAATGTGCAAATGATGGAACACAAGGTAGACAGTGTAAAGCAAGCATTGGAACGCGCAATGTACGGGGTGGCCGAAGAGGTAGACGGCAACCAATTTTTGGTACGTGGGGTAGCCAAGGTGCCACAGGCCAAAAAGCAATTGGAAATTCAAGTGCTCTCGACCATGTATGGCGAGTTATTCAAGAACCTAGAATTGAGTCGTACCCTGATGGCCAAGGATCAGCCCTTGATACAATTGATTGACCAACCCCGTTTTCCGTTAGAGAAAAAGAAAATGTCAAAATTATTGACAGCCATGGGCGGTGCCTTTTTACTGTTTTTGCTTTCAGCGGTATTTTTTCTGGTTCGCCGTTGGTGGAAAACACAGTGGGTATAGCGCTTTGGGTACGATTTTAATCAATCGGTAATATAATACTACTCAAATATATGTATATTCGCTACTCAATATAGTATCAGATTTTAGACGGATTCTATTTTTGGGGGAGCTTACAGGGCTAAGCCCCCGACCGAGCAAACAACAAAAGCAATAGGTTTACTGTAAGCTTGGAGGGCGAAGCCGTTCTAAACAGCGGTAAATCAGCGGTAAAACCATCATCACATTTCATTCATACTTTGATCTTAGATAAAATATTCTCCGGTAAAATCAGAGTTCGATTATTAACCCGTCTTTTAGAAGTGCTGCAGTGGGGAGAGAAATTTCCTCACGTGATAAAACAATGTTGGCAACAATTTATGCTGAAGTTGTAAAAAATTTAGAAATTCAAAAAGCATCTTTAACGCAAGAAACCCCGGTTATTCAAGTTGTTGATGAAATACAAACACCATTGAAAAAAAATAAAAAAAGCAAATTGCAATTTCTGATAATGGGTGGTTTTATTGCAGGGTTTTTGGCTGTACTTTTTCTAACTGCCAAAAAATGGTGGAAAGAAAATAGTGGAGCTGCAACAAAAACGATGAATTGAAAAACGGAGAACAAATAATTTTCTGATTTTTTTCTATTGGTTTTCAGATACTATTAAAAACGATAAACAATTTGTTTTTTTAGTAAGCGTATTTAATAATAACTTTACTAAAGTTGTAAAGGAATTTTCAGCTTTAAATCAAAATCAAACCATAAACAAATATGTTCACTAAAGTAAATATTGTACCGAAGTGGGTTATCTTTTTAATTGATCTTTCCATTTGCTCTTTTGCTTTTTTATTTTCTTATTTGATTAAGTACAACTTTGTTTTGAAGGGGATAAATTTCAATGACTTATTAAACAATTTAGCAATTGTATTGATTGCGAATACACTTGTTTTTCTTTCTTTCAAAACATCATCAGGCATCATTCGTTTTACAAGTATTCAAGACGCAGTGCGCATAAGTTATTCACTTATAGTTGCTGCGTTTGTACTTCTTTTTATCTCTTTGATAACAAAAAGTGTTGGAGGAAATGAATTGGTTTTTTCAAATAGTTTCCTACTCATTTATTCCTTATTCTGTTTTTTGTTTTTGGTTTCGTATAGGGTTACTATAAAATATACCTTCAATTACTTTCGTACCTATAACTTGGTTCGTAAAAATGTAATCATATATGGTGCGGGAGAGTTAGGGATGGCAACCAAGCGTATTTTGGAAGGTGATCGAAGTTTACAAATAAAAGTATTGGCTTTTTTAGATGATAACGAACATAAAACAGGAAAGTTTGTAGATGGGAGATATATTTATTTGTCAGAAGACATACAAATGTTAGTTGAAAAATACAAAATTGATGAGATTGTTATTACCGCACATGATTTAATAGCAGAAACAAAGACCAAAATAGTTGATTTTTGTCTCGAGAATAAAATTACAGTTTTGACTGTTCCTCCGCTCGAAAAATGGATAAATGGACAATTAGCAAAAAATCAAATACAAGCAATAAAAATTGAACAATTATTAGAAAGAGATCCAATTTTTATTGATAATGAAACATTAGGAAGTCAAATTAAAGGGAAACGGATTTTGGTTACCGGAGCAGCAGGATCAATTGGAAGTGAAATTGTACGCCAATTAACAAAGCTAAACCCAGAAAATATTATTTTATTCGATCAAGCAGAAACACCATTACATTTATTGGAGTTGGAATTAGGAGATCTGCAAGTGCAATGCAAGTATACACCATTTCTTGGTGATGTTACCGATGAAAAACGGCTTGAAGAAGTGTTCATCAGATTTCAGCCACAAATTATTTATCACGCTGCTGCTTATAAGCATGTTCCTTTGATGGAGAATTGTCCTTCTGAAGCAATAATTACAAATGTATTTGGAACAAAAATCCTAGCAGATCTTTCCGTAAAATACAATGTGCAACGATTTGTTTTTATTTCTACGGATAAAGCTGTAAACCCTACCAATATAATGGGGGCATCCAAACGGATTGCAGAAATGTATATTCATTCGTTGCACAATAAATATTTATCTGAAAATAAAATCAAATTTATTACTACCCGATTCGGAAATGTTTTAGGATCTAATGGTTCTGTGTTGAATCGGTTCAAAAAACAAATTTTAAGAGGGGGGCCCGTAACGGTTACGCATCCAAATATTATTCGATTTTTTATGACGATTCCGGAGGCCTGTCAATTAGTTTTGGAAGCAGGTTCGATGGGGGATGGTGGTGAAATATTTTTATTTGATATGGGAAAACCTGTACCTATTGTTGATTTGGCTAAAAAAATGATTCGCCTTCATGGATTGGTTCCTGAAATTGATATTAAAATAAAATTTGTTGGACTTCGCTTTGGAGAAAAACTATTCGAAGAATTGTTGAACAATTCAGAAAATACTATCAAAACTTACCACGATAAAATATTGATAGCTAAAATTCCTAACATCCCATTTTCCGAATCTCAATTTCAAGAATTATTGAAACTTGCAAACCAATCAGATTCTGAAATGAAGTTAGTAGCTAAAATGAAAGAATTGGTACCTCAGTTTTTAAGCAACAACTCTATTTATTCAAAATTGGATGAAGATGGCGGTTTGCATAAAATTATTCCAATAACAGCAAGAGTAAAATAGATTTGCTGTAAATAACATTTTCCACTTGTAGAATTGTTTATTTTTGAAAGAAGAAATGAGTTTGGGTTATTAAAAAGCTCACAAAAATTTATTAATTATTTTATGTCAAAAGTTGCATTAATAACTGGTATCACAGGGCAAGATGGAGCTTATTTAGCAGAGTTGCTTTTAGAAAAAGGCTATAAAGTTCACGGAATAAAAAGAAGAGCTTCTTTATTAAATACACAAAGAATCGATCATCTTTATGAAGACCCGCATATTGAAAATAGAAATTTGACATTGCACTATGGCGATTTAACCGATAGTACAAATTTGATTCGAATCATACAGGAAGTTCAACCCGATGAAATTTATAATCTTGCGGCAATGAGCCACGTACATGTGAGTTTTGAAACGCCGGAATATACTGCCAATGCAGATGGCATCGGCACACTGCGAATTTTAGAAGCAGTTCGATTATTGGGAATGACTAAAAAAACAAAAATTTACCAAGCATCAACATCTGAACTTTATGGATTGGTGCAAGCAGTTCCGCAATCGGAAACAACACCTTTTTATCCACGATCGCCTTATGGCGTTGCAAAATTGTATGCGTATTGGATTACCGTAAATTATCGCGAAGCATACAACATGTTTGCGTGTAATGGAATTTTATTTAACCACGAATCACCTTTGCGCGGCGAAACATTTGTTACAAGAAAAATTACACGAGCAACAGCAAAAATTGCATTGGGGGTAGAAAAATGTGTTTATTTAGGAAACCTAAATGCAAAGCGCGATTGGGGCCATGCAAAAGATTATGTGGAAGGAATGTATTTGATTTTGCAACAAGATAAACCGGAAGATTTTGTTTTAGCAACCGGCGTTACAACTACGATTCGCGATTTTGCAAAAATGAGTTTTGCGGAAGTAAGCATAGAAATTGAATTCAAAGGTGAACAAGAAAATGAAGTAGGATTTGTTGTTGCAAATAATAGTAATTACAAAGTAGAAATTGGACAAGTTGTAGTAAAAGTAGATCCCAAATATCATCGCCCAACCGAAGTAGATTTATTAATTGGCGATTCAACCAAAGCAAAAGAAAAATTAGGATGGAAACCGAAATACACATTGGCATCAATGGTAAAAGAAATGGTGGCGAACGATGTTGAATTATTTAAAAAGGAACAACTATTAAAGCAAAACGGGTTTTAATAGAAAATAAAATTCATCATTAATTTAATGGAATTAAATTCTAAAATATACATCGCAGGCCATCGAGGAATGGCGGGAAGCGCCATTGTACGAAAGTTGAAAAATGAAGGCTTCAAAAACATTATTACCAAAACTTCGTTGGAATTAGATTTGCGAAATCAACAAGCGGTGAATGATTTTTTTGCAATTGAAAAACCTGAATATGTTTTTTTTGCTGCAGCAAAAGTTGGCGGCATTCATGCAAATAATACTTTTCGCGCAGATTTTATTTATGAAAATTTGATGATGGAAGCGAATGTCATTCACACTTCTTATTTACATAAAATAAAAAAATTACTCTTTCTTGGTTCATCTTGCATTTATCCAAAGTTTGCAGCACAACCTTTAAGCGAAAATTCTTTATTGACGGGTGAATTGGAATACACGAATCAGCCTTATGCCATTGCTAAAATTGCAGGGATAGAACTATGCAATAGTTATCGAGCGCAATATGGTTGTAATTTTATTTCGGCAATGCCCACAAATTTGTACGGGCCCAATGATAATTATCATTTCGAAAATTCACATGTATTTCCGGCATTGATTCGAAAATTTATTTTAGCAAAAAGAAACAACGAATCGGAAGTTGTTGTTTGGGGAACAGGAAATCCGCGACGCGAATTTTTACATGTAGATGATTTAGCAGCTGCTTGTTTTTATTTGATGCAAAATTACAATGAAAAAGAAATCATAAATATCGGTTGGGGGCTTGATTGTAGCATTTCGGAGTTGGCAATTTTGATTGCTAAAAAAGTGGGCTATGAAGGAAAAATTGTTTTTGACAATACAAAACCAGACGGAACTCCTCGAAAATTATTGGATGTATCTCGACTTGCAAAACTTGGATGGCAACCAAAAATAAAATTAGAAGAAGGCGTAGAAAAAACGATTAAAGAAGTTATTGAATCAAAGTTCTTTTGATTAAGAATTCTAAAAAATAAATTTATTTCAATTATTAATAGGAGCAAGTTTTGCAGTAAAATGTCGCAACATTTTTGCTTCTTCCGTAATTAATAGGCCATTTATTTTTTTTCTATTTTCAAATACTTCAATAATAACTTCTGCAACATAATCAATATGGCTTTGCGTATAAACTCTTCTTGGAATTGCAAGTCGAACGAGTTCCATTTGTGCAGGAATTAGTTTTCCGTTTGAATCATATTTCCCAAACATCAACGATCCAATTTCTACACTTCGAATGCCGCCTTCCAAATACAGCGCACAAACTAATGCTTGTCCGGGATATTGTTCAACAGGAATATGGTCAAGAAATTCTTTTGCATCAATATATACAGCATGGCCGCCAGCAGGTTGAATTACAGGAACACCGGCAGCTATTAATTTATTTGTCAAATATTCAATACTGCGAATCCGATATTGCAAATAATGTTCATCCATTACTTCTTTCAATCCAATTGCAATTGCTTCCAAATCTCTTCCTGCAAGTCCGCCGTAAGTTGGAAACCCTTCTGTAATTATTAAAAGATTTCTGCACTGTTGTGCTAGCGCTTCATTGTGCATTGCAAGAAATCCACCAATATTTGCAAATGCATCTTTTTTAGCACTCATCGTACAACCATCGGCATATGAAAAAAGTTCTTTTGCAATATTTTCAACTGTTGTATTAGCAAATTCTTTTTCACGCATTTTTATAAAGTAGCAATTTTCGGCAAAACGACAAGCATCAATAAATAATGGGATATTATTTTCAACACATATTTTTTTCACTTCTCTAATATTTTGCATACTTACAGGTTGGCCACCGCCTGAATTATTAGTAACCGTAATTAGGCAAAGTGGAATATTGCTTGCTCCTTTTTCTAAAATAAATTGTTTCAAAGCAACTGTATCCATATTTCCTTTAAATGGAGAGGGGATTGTTGTTCGTTTTCCTTCTTCGCACAAAAGATCCACGCCTTCGGCACCCGAAAATTCAATATTTGCTCTTGTAGTATCGAACAAGGTATTGCTTACAAAATATTTTCCTTTTCCACCAAGTATGTTGAATAATATTTTTTCTGCTGCTCTTCCTTGATGGGTTGGCATTACAATGGGCATGCCGGTAATTTCTTTCACAGTTTTTTCGAAATGAAAAAAACTTGGACTACCAGCATACGATTCATCACCTTTCATAATTCCCGCCCACTGTTCGCTACTCATAGCACTTGTTCCACTGTCGGTCAAAAGATCAATGAGTACATCAGCCGAGCGAATAAGAAAAGGATTATGAGATGCATTTTCTAAAATCTCAGCACGTTCTTCTTTTGTGTTGAAATAAATGGGTTCAACCGATTTTATTTTGAATGGTTCAATTATTGTTTTCATACATTAATTTTTAGTGAAAATATTTTTTAGTAGAATAATTGTAAATGGAAAGGAGAAATAATTGCATTGCAATTACGAAGGCTTTCGAATAATATTTTTCCAAATATTCATAAGTAGAATTAGGAGATTCAAAAGTAAACTAATCAAATCAATCTTAGAACGAGATCAGTATTTTTGTAGTAAACGAATTGAAAGTGCCTGTTGCAGATATACTTTTTAGTCCCATTGAATATTTAAAAGGCGTGGGGCCTCAGCGTTCCGAAATGTTGCAAAAGGAATTGGGCATTTTTACTTTTAATGATTTACTGAATCATTTTCCGTTTCGACATATCGATCGGACAAAAGTGAATTCAATCTCGCAGCTAAATTTCGATACCGATTATTTTCAATTTGCAGGTACAATAATTTCTTTTAAAATAATTGGCGAAAAAAAAGCCAAACGGCTTGTTGCGCAAGTAAAAGATAAAACAGGAACGTTGGAATTAGTCTGGTTTCAAGGATTGACTTGGATTCAGAAAATGTTGCAGCTCAATGAAAATTATTTGGTGTACGGGAAAGTGAGTTTTTTTCAAAGCCATCCGCAAATTGTTCATCCGGAAATTGAAGTATTGACAAAAGAATTAATGGAAGGAAAAAATTTTCTTGAACCAATTTATCCAACAACCGAAAAATTAAAATCGAGAGCACTTGGCGGAAGACAAATCGGAAAATTAACGCAGCAATTGTTCAAACTTTTAGATGAAAAAAAAATCTTCGAAAATATACCAGTGAGTATTTTATCCGATTTGAATTTAATAAGTAGATACAACGCTTTTTTGCAAATACATTTTCCTGAAAATAAAGTACAATACGAAGCAGCGGTAAAACGATTAAAATTCGAAGAACTTTTTTTATCTCAATTGCGTGTACAATTATTAAAATCGGAACGGCATCATTTTTCCAAAGGAGTTGTATTTGCAAAAGTTGGAGATTTATTTAATTCGTTTTATAAAAACCAATTACCATTTACATTAACCGATGCGCAAAAAAGAGTTGTAAAAGAATTGCGATTGGATACTGCAACTGGTACACAAATGAATCGATTGTTACAAGGCGATGTGGGAAGTGGCAAAACAATTGTTGCTTTGTTGGCAATGTTGATTGCTGCTGATAATGGCTATCAAAGTTGTTTGATGGCTCCCACCGAAGTGCTTGCTCAGCAGCACTTTCATAACATTTCTAAATTGTTGAAAGGAATGAATGTGCCTATTGCCATTCTAACCGGTTCTACAAAAACTGCTGCAAGAAAAACAATAATTGAAGAATTGAAAAACAGGGTTTTAAATATTCTTATTGGCACACATGCGGTAATTGAAAAAGAAGTTCAGTTTGCAAAATTTGGTTTGGCGATAGTGGACGAACAACACAAATTTGGTGTAGCACAACGCGCAAAATTGTGGGAAAAAAGTAACCCGCTTCCACATGTACTTGTAATGACTGCCACACCCATTCCGAGAACTTTGGCGATGACAGCTTATGGCGAACTTGATTACAGTGTGATTGACGAATTGCCTCCCGGAAGACAGCTCATCACTACCGTTCATCGCTTAGAAACATTACGGCCAAAAGTGATGCACTTTTTAAAATCAGAAATTGAAAAAGGGAGACAAGTTTATATCGTTTTCCCATTGATTGAAGAATCTTCAAAATTAGATTATGAAAATTTAATGCGTGGATTTGAAAATATTAAAGCTTGGTTTCCGGAACCGAACTATTGGATAAGCATGGTGCACGGTCAACAAAAACCGATTCAAAAACAGACCAACATGGATCGTTTTATAAAAGGCGAAACACAAATAATGGTTTCAACCACGGTTATTGAAGTTGGGGTTGATGTTCCCAATGCTTCTGTAATGATAATAGAAAGCGCAGAAAAATTTGGCTTATCACAATTGCATCAATTGCGCGGAAGAGTTGGGCGTGGATCGGAACAGAGTTATTGTATTTTGTTGACAGGAACCCAAATTAGTACCGATGCAAAAGAACGAATGAAAATAATGACATCGACAAATGACGGTTTTTTAATTGCCGAAAAAGACTTGGAAATACGCGGCCCTGGTGATATTGGAGGGACACGTCAAAGTGGAATATTAAACTTTAAGTTGGCAAACATAGTCGAAGATAAAGCACTGTTAGATTTGGCAAAAGATTTTGCATTTAAGATTGCAGAAAATGATCCGGAACTAATAACTGAAGAAAATTTATTGCTAAAACAATTTTTACAAAAACAAGGAAAAACAGAATGGAGTAAAATTTCTTAACCGATAAAACATCTCTTCTTTTTTTGCGTTATATTAGAAATAAAAACTTGAATCGAAAATTTACATTTTTACTAACTGCACTCATCGGCTGCTCGAATGCAATTTTTGCACAGTTCGGCAATATTGAATTTATTGAAAACAAAGGGCAGTGGGATAATCGCGTGATGTACAAATCCAATATTCCTGCAGGAGCTTTTTTTATTCGTTCCAATGGGTTTACGGTTTTGCAACACAATGAAGAAGATTTGAAACGAGTACAAGAAATTGCACATGGGCATGGTGTAAAAAATAAACAAACAGAAAATGATTTACTACTTCGTTCGCATAGTTATAATGTGGAATTTTTAGGGTCATCAGAAAATGCGAAAATTTTGCCCGATAAGCCGCTCGATACGTATAATAATTATTTTGTTGGAAATGATTCAACGAAGTGGAAAAGTGGGTGCAAAATTTTTCAAGGAATAACATTAAAAAACATTTATGAAAAAATTGATTTACATTATTACACCGAAGCCGGCAGTTTGAAATATGAATTGATAGTTTGGCCTGGAGCAGATTTGAATCAATTAGTTCTTCGCTATTCCGGAGTTGATAAATTAGAAATCAAACAAAAAGAGTTGCTAATTAAAACATCTGTTGGAACCGTAAAAGAATTAGAACCACTTACGTATCAATTTGAAAATAATTTGAAAAAACAAGTTGCTTGTAATTATTTTTTGAAAGGAAATGAGTTAAGATTTTCCGTAAAAAATTATAACGAAAAGGAAGTTTTGATTATTGACCCAACACTTATTTTTAGTTCGTTTTCAGGAAGTACAGGAAGCAATTGGGGTTATACTGCTACTTATGGAGCAGATGGTAGTTTTTATGGTGCAGGAATAAATATTGAATCGGGATTCCCAATAAGTACGGGTGCATTTCAAACAACTTGGGGTGGGGGTACTGGAAATACAGCTGCAGATATTTCAATAATTCGGCTTTCGCCAAATGGAGTAAATCGAATTTATTCAACCTATATTGGCGGTACGGGAAATGAACAACCACACAGTTTGGTTGCAGATGCGGCAGGAAATGTAATTATCGCAGGCAGAACAAATTCTCCCAATTATCCAACTACCGGAACGCCGTTTAGTAGTGGCGGTGCTTATGATATTGTTGTAACTAAATTAAATGCAACAGGGATGGCAATAATTGGTTCAAAAAAAATTGGAGGAAATGGCGATGATGGCGTAAATATTGATCCGGATAGAAACGGAGCAAATTCATTACAACAAAACTATGGCGATGATGGACGCAGTGAAGTAATTTTAGATGGCGCAGGAAATATTTATGTTGCTTCTTGTTCTCAATCAACAAATTTTCCGGTAACTGCTGGTGCTTTTCAAACTACATTCGGTGGTCTGCCGGGAATACAAGATGGAATAGTGTTGAAAATGGATCCCAATGTTACATCTCTCATATTTGCAAGTTATTTAGGTGGAATTGGAAATGATGCTGGATATGTACTTGCGCATGCACCTGCCGGAAATATTTTTGTTGCCGGTGGAACAGCAAGTGCTGATTTTCCTGGAAACCATTCAGGAACAATTGGAACTTCTTTTCAAGGTGGAATTGCCGATGGTTTTATTGCAGAAATTTCCAACAACGGCTCTTCAATTATTCGTTCTACATTTTTAGGTACAAGTAGTACAGATCAAATTTTTGGAATTCAATTCGATCAATCTGGTGCATTATATGTTGTTGGACAAACAAGAGGCACTTGGCCAATTATAAATGCAGTTTATAATAATGGAACAGCGCCACAGTTCATTGCAAAACTTCAATCCAATCTTTCCTCTTATATTTATTCAACCACATTTGGCCGACCGGCTGCAACACCAAATATTTCAATAACAGCATTCTTAGTTGATAACTGCGAAAATGTTTATGTGTCGGGATGGGGTGGCGATATTAATCCAACTGGAACACCACCAAATCCATATCAATCATCGCTTACAACAGGGTTGCCATTTACGCCAGATGCAATTCAAACAACAACTGATGGCAATGATTTTTATTTTTTTGTATTGAAAAAAAATGCAGCTTCTCAATTATTTGGAAGTTTTTTTGGACAATCAGGAGGTTCCATTCCAGATCATGTAGACGGAGGGACAAGTCGGTTTGACAAGCAAGGAGTTATTTACCAAGCTGTTTGTGGCAATTGTGGAGGAGGTCCAGTTTTTCCAACTACACCTGGTGTTTGGAGCCCGGCAAATGGTGCAGGAGCAGCAGGTGGTTGTAATTTAGCAATGATAAAAATTTCATTTGATTTTGCAGGTGTTGAAGCTGGTGTACAATCTTCTATTGGCGGAGTGCCAAGAGATACTGCAGGTTGTACTCCATTGACTGTAAGTTTTATTGATACGATTGCAAATGCAGTAAAATATTATTGGAATTTTGGAGATGGATCTTCGGTACTTATTACTTCAACGCCAAATACAATTCACACATACAATTCCATTGGTTTGTATCAAGCCATGCTGATTGCCGAAGATTCAACAACTTGTAATATTAGAGATACATCGTATGTCTCAATTCTTGTGGGAGATTTGGTAGCGTTTCTTGATTTTGATCCGGTTAAATTATTGCCCTGCGATTCATTAAAATATAGATTTGATAATTTATCAATTGCACCCGCACCACGACCTTTTTCCGCTCAATCTTTTAAGTGGGACTTTGGAGATGGATCGCCAATACTTGTTACAGGAACGGCATCGGTTTTTCATAGTTATATGGCGCCGGGTAGCTATAATGTTCAACTTATTTTAGTGGACACTGGTTATTGCAATTCTCCCGATACACTTCGTAAAACAATTAGCATTGCGCCACTTGTTGTTGCGCAATTTTCTGCACCTGCTTCGGGATGTGTTCCCTTTACAGCTCAGTTTACAAATACTTCAATTGCAGGGCAAACCTTTCAATGGAATTTTGGAGATGGAAATACTTCTATTGCTACAAATCCCGTAAATACGTTTACATCAACTGGAACTTTTATTGTTACATTAATTGCAAATGATCCGAATACTTGTAATATTTCGGATACCTTAACGCGTTCAATTACAATTCATCCCAATGCTGTAGCTAATTTTAGTTTTTTGCCAAATCTTCCCATAGAAAACACACCGATTGTTTTTACTAATTTATCTTCCGTTGATGCAGTAAATTTTAAATGGATTTTTGGTGATGGGGATAGTTTACTTACCAATTCGCGACTTCCTGTTTCGCATTTATACCAATCCACAGAAACGTTTAATGTTTGTCTAATTGCAACTAATGCGATGGGATGTGGCGATACAACTTGCTTTGCAGTAAGTGCACTGGTTGTAACTTCTGTTGATGTTGCCAATGCATTTTCGCCAAACAGTGGAGATGTAAACAGTAAAATATTTGTGAAAGGATTTGGGATCACAAAAATGAAATTTATCGTTTGGAACAGATGGGGAAACAAAGTTTTTGAATCAACCAATCAAAATAATGGTTGGGATGGAAAATATAAAAACGTATTGCAGCCAATGGATGTGTATGTTTATACTTTGGATGTAGAATTTTTTGATGGAACGAAAACAACAAAAAAAGGCGATATAACGTTAATTAGGTAAATGAAAAACAAGTTGAAAATAGTAGCAACCATCTTTGCTTTTATAATAACATCTTTTGTAAAAGGACAGAACTTTCATTTTTCTCAATTCATCAATTCTCCATTAACAACCAATCCGGCAAATACAGGTTTTATTCCGGATGGCGATTATCGGATTGGAGTAAATTATCGCGATCAATGGAGTAGCATTATGGCTGTTCCGTATAAAACAATGAGTGTATTTGGCGATGCACAATTATTTCGCAATCGTTTTGAAACAGGCTGGTTGGGAGCCGGAGGTGTATTGTTGCACGATGTGGTTGGAAGCGGAAATCTTACTGCTACAAAAATTTATGGATCTGTTGCTTATCATCAACTAATTGGAATTGGAAGTTTAGTAAGTGCGGGATTTAATGTGGGATGGGCAAACAAACAAATCAATGTTTATAATTTAAAATTTCCGGATCAATTCGACGGAAAATTTTTCGATAATAAATTGCCAACATCTGTTTCATTGAACTCGAATAATATTAATTATCTCGATGTGCAAGTTGGGCTTAATTATGCTTATTTCCCCAATGAGCGAACCTATATCAATGCAGGATTTGCAGCGCAGCATGTAAATCAACCACGAGAATCTTTTTTTATTTCTTCTCCGGGAATTGACAATCGGGTGCCATTGCGAAATTCAATTTTTTTAAATGGAAGTTTTTTGTTGAATAATCAATGGATGATAAATCCGAATATTTATTTTACAACACAAGCAAAAGCTGTAGAAATGGTAGGTGGATTAAATGCGCAATATAATTTGTCGGGCGATGGAGAGTATCAATTAATAGCTGGTGTTTACTACCGTCACAAAGAATCTATTATCCCAATGATGGGATTGATGTGGAAAGAATTCAAAGCAACTTTTACATTTGATGCTACCATTTCTTCGATGAATTTATACAACAATGGACGCGGTGCACTTGAATTTTCAATTGTCAAACAAGGCTTGTTCTCCACTTATCTTGGAAATAAAAAACAAATGCTTTGCCCTTCTTTTCGTAATTAACAGTCGAAATTGTACATTTCAATATTTCAAAAAAAAACACGATTTTTAGCATTCCAATTTTAAAAATGAACCAAACACATTGTAAAAATATTACAGAGGCTCATCTTTTTTTGTTTAAACAAATTGTTGGTGAAAAATTTGTTTTTACCGACGAAGAATCGCTTGCAAATTATGCACACGATGAAACAGAAAATTTACATTATCTACCTGAAATAGTGGTAAAACCGAGAGCTGTCGAAGAGATTAGCGCAATTCTTAAAATTTGTAATGATGCAAAAATTCCGGTAACACCACGCGGTGCAGGAACAGGATTAAGTGGTGGTGCACTTCCACATTTGGGAGGGTTGCTACTTTCCACTGAAAGGATGAATGAGATACTTGAAATTGACGAACGCAATTTGCAAATAACTACCGAGCCCGGTGTAATTACAGAAGTACTTCAAAATGCGGTAAAAGAAAAAGGATTGTTTTATCCACCCGACCCTGCCAGTCGTGGTTCTTGTTTTATTGGTGGAAATATTTCCGAAAATAGCGGAGGCCCAAAAGCCGTAAAATACGGCGTAGTAAAAGATTATGTGTTGAACCTTCAAATAGTATTGCCAACCGGTGAAATAATTTGGACAGGTGCAAATGTGTTAAAAAATTCAACAGGATATAATCTTACACAATTAATTGTTGGAAGCGAAGGAACATTGGCGATTGTTACAAAAATTGTTTTGCGATTAATTCCGCTACCGAAATATGATTTACTGATGTTGGTTCCTTTTCGAAAATTGGAACAAGCTGGAGAAGCAGTTAGTAAAATATTTCAAGCAGGTTTTGTACCAAGTGCAATGGAACTTGTAGAAATAAATGCACTAAAAATTGTAAATGCTTTTGTTGGTAATAATACGATTCCGATTACAGAAGATACTGAAGCACATTTACTCATTGAAGTAGATGGGAACAACAAAGAAGTCCTCATGACAGAAATGGAAACAATCAGTGAAAATTTATTACAATTCGATATTGGTGAAATTTATTTTGCTGAAGATGCTCAACAAAAAGAAGAACTGTGGAAGCTGAGAAGACGCGTAGCAGAAGCAGTAAAACTTTCAGGATATTCAATTGAAGAAGATACGGTGGTGCCAAGAGCAGCACTGCCTGCATTGATTCGTGGTGTGAAGGAATTGGGAATTCATTTTGATTTTAAAGTAGTTTGTTATGGACATGCCGGCGACGGAAATTTGCACATTCGTATCAATAAAGAAGGAGTAAAAAATAGTCAGCAAAGTCCGGAAATGATTCAATGGTTACGTGCTTTATTTCAATTAGTAAAAAAACTCGGAGGAACAATTAGTGGCGAACATGGAATTGGGTTAATTCAAAAATCTTACATGGATATTGTATTTGAAGAAAAACAATTGGAATTGATGCGAAAAATAAAAACTGTTTTTGATCCAAACAATATTTTAAATGCTGGCAAAATATTTGATAACTGATTATTGCAAAAATGGTGCAATCTCTTCCGGGTGATTTAGAAAAACTAACCGTTTACTGATTGGTTCATGCAAAAAATCGTTTTTTTCAAGTAGAAGAATATGTTGAATTAAGTGATCGTAAAAACCATTTGAATTTAAAATAAAAACCGGTTTGTTATGAATGGAGAGTTGGTTCCATGTTAGCATTTCAAAAAGTTCATCAAGCGTGCCAAAACCGCCGGGCAAAATAAGTGCGGCGTCGCATAAATCATACATTTTCCTTTTTCGTTCATGCATATCTTCTACAACTAAAAGATGAGTAAGTCCTTCGTGTTGTTGTTCCCATGTTAATATTATTTTTGGAATTACACCAATTACGGTTCCGTTAAATTCAATTACCGCATTTGCTAAACTTCCCATTATTCCTTTTCCACCACCGCCATAAATAAGCGTGATATTATTTTGCGCTAACAATTTTCCCAATGCAGTTGCATGTTCTGAAAAAATTGGATTATTCCCATTTTTAGATCCGCAAAAAACTGCTAACGATTGTATCATCATTTAATTATTTATCTTGCCCAAATCTAAGCCCGATTATCATCGGGACAAAACTAAAATTGAACTATGTCTCCTGTAATTTTATTTTCATTTGTAATTGCTTATTTTTTATTGTTGTTGAGTGTTGCTTGGTACACTTCGCGTAACTCAAACAATGATTCTTTTTTCATTGGAAATAAAAGCAGCAATTGGTTATTAGTTGCATTTGGAATGATTGGCACTTCACTAAGTGGTGTAACATTTGTGAGTGTTCCCGGAGGAGTTGGAACCGGCAATTTTTTTTATTTTCAAATCGTACTCGGTTATTTATTGGGATATATTGTAATTGCTTTTGTATTGCTTCCTTTGTATTACCGATTAAATCTTACAAGCATTTACTCTTATTTAGAAACAAGATTTGGTGCAAATGCACACAAAGCAGGAGCTTTCTTTTTTATTCTTTCAAGAACAATTGGCGCTACTGCAAGACTTTATTTGGTCATCAGCATTTTGCAAACATTTATTTTTAATAAGTTGGGAATTCCCTTTACTGTTACAGCTTTGGTAATTCTCATTTTGATTTTATTGTACACTTTTGAAGGTGGTGTGAAAACTATTATTTACACCGATACGCTTCAAACAACAGGAATGTTGGTGGGGTTGATTGTCTGCATCATTGTTATTATAAAATCTTTGGGAACCGATTTTGATGGTGCGATGTTGTTGATGTCGGAAAAAGGGTACACGCAAATTTTTAATTGGGATGTCAAAGCAAGTTCATTCGCGCTGAAACACATTGTGGGAGGAATGTTTATTGCAATTGCCATGACGGGCCTCGATCAAGAAATGATGCAAAAAAATATAAGTGTAAAAACACTTAAAGATTCACAAAAAAACATGATGACATTTACAGCAGTACTGATGATTGTGAATTTTCTATTTCTAATATTGGGTGGTGTACTTTATTTGTATGCTACTGCTCATAATATTCAAGTTCCTCCGGACGATCTTTTTCCAACCATTGCACTTAGTAATGCATTTAGTGGCACTATCGGAATTATTTTTATTATTGCGTTGATATCTGCATTATTTCCCAGTGTGGATGGCGCAATTACTTCGCTCACTTCTTGTTTTTGTATTGATTTTATTGGACTTAAAAAGAAAACAATTTCCGAACAAGAGAAAAAAAGAACACGATTAAAAGTGCATTTTACTTTTGCGGTGTTGTTTTTTATTATGGTCTTAATTTTCAAATGGGTTAATGATAAATTAATTATTGATTTCATTTTAAAATTCGCAGGGGTAACTTATGGACCATTATTAGGACTATTTGGTTTTGGTATTTTAACAAAAAGAAATCTTCGAGAACAATATTTGTGGACCGTTTGTATTTTAGCACCATTGCTCACTTTGGGACTTGATATGTTAAGCAGTCCTGCTTGGTACGAAGCGAAGTTACATGTGAATCTTGGCTTGCAAAATGTTTCAACAGCATTATTTGATGGGTATAAAATCGGGAATGAATTAATACTCATAAATGGAGTTTTAACATTCATCGGATTGTGGGCTATTTCGAATAAAAAGAAAAATTAAATAATTGATTCGTTCAAAGAATAAAATTTTAAAAATTGGAAATTGTCAATTCACAAGCAGAAAATTATGCAGAGAAATATACTTCTGCCGAAGATAAATTGCTTCATGAAATTGCTGAAATTACAAAAGACAATCACCCGAAACACCACATGCTCAGCGGGCATTTGCAGGGAAAGTTGTTAGAAACGCTAAGTTGTATGTTGCGCCCAAAACGCATTCTCGAAATTGGCACTTTTACTGGTTACAGTACGTTGTGTCTTGCAAAAGGATTAGCAAACGATGGGATGATTCATACAATTGAATTGAGAGAAAAAGATGCGCAATTAGCAAAAAATTATTTTGATCGGTCTGCGTATTCCGAAAAAATCACATTGCATATTGGCAACGCCATGTCAATCATTTCAGCAATTGAAGAAGAATGGGATTTGGTATTTATTGATGCGGATAAAGTTAGTTACATCGATTATTTTAATTTAGTTCTACCTCGTGTAAAAAAGAATGGGTTTATTTTCGCAGACAATGTTTTTTTTCATGGGCAAGTTTTTGATTCGACTCAAAATGGAAAAAGTGTAAAAGCAATTCGCGCTTTCAATGAATACATTAATAATAGAAGAGATGTTGAAAAAATGATGTTGACAATTCGCGATGGAATGTATTTGATACGAAAACTTTAAATTTTTAAACAAGTGCGGAATTTTATTATTTTATTTTTTGGGCTAATTTTTTATGTAAATCTTTTTGCACAAGATGACAAACGAATACTTGATTATATCTTTATTTACAGAAATTTAGCAATTGCTGAAATGCAGCGTACAGGAGTCCCTGCTGCAATTAAATTAGCACAGGGAATTCACGAAACAAATGCAGGGACAAGTAAACTAGTTTTAAAATCCAACAATCATTTTGGGATAAAATGTAAAGACGATTGGAAAGGAAAAATTTTTCGACATACAGACGATGCACCTAATGAATGTTTCAGAAAATATGATTCACCAATTGATTCTTACAAGGATCATTCTGATTTTTTAAAATCAAGGCCTTGGTATGCATCTTTATTTTTTCTCGATCCATTGGATTATGAAAACTGGGCTTATGGGTTGAAAAAAGCAGGCTACGCAACCAATCCAAAGTATCCACAAATTCTTATTAAACTAATTGAGAATTACAATTTGCAAGATTATTCGTTGACTGCATTAGAACAATTTCATGGTTCAGTGGAGGGGTTGGAAAATAAAAGCGTGCAATTAATTGCAGCAGATTTTCCAGAGAATGATTTTTTAATAAATAATACAAAAGTTGTATTTGCGCGAAAAGGGGTTTCATATTTATTTTTAGCAACTAAATATGAAGTAGAGTTGGCTAAATTATTTGAATTTAACGAGATGACAACTCAAGAGTTTGTTGAAGAAGATCAACTAATTTATCTTCAACGAAAAAGAAAAATTGGAAATAATAAAGAGCATGTTGTAAAATTTGGAGAAACTTTATTTTCAATTGCACAGATTGAAGCAATTAGACTAGAAAGTTTACTTGAGTATAATAATCTAAAATCGGGTTCAAAGTTGCAAGTTGGTTCTGTATTAAATTTACAAACCAAAAAAATATTATAAATATTAAAGTTAGTTACTATGAAGCAAGTCAAAATTCATGATAAAATATTCGAGCCTTATCTTTTCGAAACAGAAATTCAGGAACAAGTAAAAAAAATTGCAATAGAAATTAATAAAGATTATGAAGGGCGCAAGCCATTGTTTATTGCAATTTTGAATGGGTCGTTTATGTTTGCATCTGACCTTTTTAAAAACCTAACAATTGATGCAGAAATTTGTTTCATAAAACTTGCTTCTTATAAAGGCATGAGTTCAAGCGGCCGTGTGCTAACTGCAATTGGACTTGATATGGATCTTTTTGGGAAAGAAATTATTATTGTTGAAGACATTGTGGATACTGGGAAAACGCTGAATGAATTTCTTCCTAAATTATTGCACCAGCAACCCGCTTCATTAAAAATTGCGGCATTATTACACAAGCCAGATGCATTGGTTTTTCCTATTAATGTTGACTATCTTGGGTTTTCAATTCCAAATAAATTTGTTGTTGGTTATGGATTAGATTATGATGGGCTTGGCAGAAATCTTAAAGAAATTTATAAACTAGTTTAAAAATAATTGCAACGCTGTTAGTTTTTTCATTACTTTGAAAGAAGTTGATTTTCATTTGAAAAAACTATTTCAAATATTGTTGTTGCAATTTTTAATTACGACTGCATTTGCGCAGCAATATTATTTACGCGGCGAAGTACGAGATGAATCGGGAAGCTTGCTGCAAAATGTAAAGATTGCTCAAGTGCGTACGGGATTTATTTTTCGCACGGACGCTTTCGGATCATTTGGAATTTCAAGCTCACAAAAAACAGACAGTTTGCAATTTATGCTTGAAGGATACTTGCCTGAAAAATATTTTGTAATTACCGGAGAGTTTATTTCAATTCGATTAAAACGAATCCCAATTCAAAATACCAATATTCGAAAAGAGAAACTTGTTTCTTTATCAAGGAATGTTGAAAAAAAGAGTGTGTCGAAATTATATTCTCACGAAGAAACTTATGCAGATGTTGTAGAAAATGAGTTTGTAAAAACGAAAAACATTTCAAGTACCGGTGTTGCTTTAAATATAGACAGGGCCTCTTATAGCAATATTCGACGCTTTATAAATTTGGACATGAAAGTTCCCACCGACGCGGTTCGCATCGAGGAGATGCTTAACAATTTCAACTTTGCATATCAACCACCTTTTCAAGATTCACTGTTTAAAATAAATACCACACTAACTGCTTGTCCATGGAATTCAGCCAATCAACTTTATTATGTAAATATTAATTCAAAAAAAATAAATTTCGATTCACTTCCTCCTGCACATTTGGTTTTTTTGATTGATGTTTCCGGTTCAATGGATATGCCCAATCGGCTTCCCCTATTGAAATCAGCGTTTAAAAATTTGGTTTTGCAATTAAGGGAAAAAGATACTGTCAGCATTGTTGTATATGGCGGGTTTGCCGGTGTTATGCTTTTCCCAACAAGTGGAAATGAAAAAGAAAAAATAATAAAAGCAATTGACGATTTAAGCCCAGGTGGTTCAACTCCCGGCGAGTCGGGGGTTCGACTTGCTTATTCACTAGCTAAAAATTATTTTATTGAAAATGGGAATAACAGAATCATACTTGCAACGGATGGAGATTTTAATGTTGGGTTAAAAACAGAAATTGAATTAGAAGAAATGATTATGCGCCATCGTGAAAAAGGAATTTATTTAACTTGTTTAGGTGTGGGAATGGGAAATTATAAAGATTCAAAAATTCAATTGTTAGCAAGAAAAGGAAATGGAAATTTTGCTTATTTGGATAATTATTACGAAGCCGATAAAATTTTGTTGAAAGAATTTGCACAAACACTTTATACTGTTGCAGACGATGTATATCTGAATGTTGAATTCAACCCTTCGTATGTAAAAGAGTATCGATTAATTGGTTTTGACAATAAAGTTTCTGCAATAACTGATTCTATTTCTGTCATTGAAGGTGGCGAAATTGGGTCAGGATATTCCGTAACCATGGCTTTTGAAATAATTCCAGAAATTGGATGGAACGATTTCAAGAATCAAAATGATTTTTTTTCTGAAATTAATTTACATTATCAAATACCGAATGATTCTATTCGACAAAAAATGGAGTTCAAGTCAAATTACAATCCGATTGGTTTTAATAAATTAACTCCTAATTACAGATTTGCAAATTCTGTAATTATGTTTGGATCTTTGCTCAAATCATCCGCATACACAAAAAATATTACTTGGGGTGATGTGCTATTCCAAGCAAGCGAAGCTGCAAATCCAACGGATATCAATCAAAGCCAATTTGTGGAATTAGTTTATAAAGCAAAATTGCTTTATGGTAAATTCAAAAAGAAAAAAGAGACTAAGTAAAAAGCTCTCTCATTTTTTCCAGAAAACTTTTTTCTGTTTTATCAGGATTGGGTTTGAAGTTGGATGATTCATTTAATTTTTCCAGCATCAGTTTTTCTTCTGCCGATAAATGTTGCGGAACCCAAACATTTATGTTAATCAGCTGATCGCCTCTCTGGTAGCTATTTACAGTTGGAAATCCTTTTCCTTTTAACCTGAAAATTTTTCCACCTTGCGTTCCTGCAGGAATTTTGATTTTTGCTTTTCCGTCGATGGTGGGCACTTCAACTTGTTTTCCAAAAACAGCATCTGAAAATGAAATATGAAGATCATAAGCAGCATTCGATCCATCGCGTTGCAATTCTTTATGCGGTTCTTCTTCAATTAAAATAAGTAAATCACCCGGCGATCCACCTCTTTCACCGGCATTTCCTTTATGACTTAAACTCAACTGCATTCCTTCTTGAACGCCGGCTGGAATATCTAGCTTTACCGTTTCTTCTCCATAAACTCTTCCATCGCCTTTGCATGCGGTGCATTTACTTGTTACAGTAGAACCTTCTCCATTACAACTCGGACAAGTCGTTACTGTTTGCATTTGGCCCATGAAAGTGTTTGCAATTTTCTTAACCTGACCACTACCACCACAAGTACTACAATTTTGAATACTTGATTTATCTTTTGCACCACTTCCACTACATGTTGTACAATTTACATGCTTCTTAACTTTAATTTGTTTGGAAACTCCTTTTGCAATTTCCTCGTAAGTCAGTTTTATTTTTACGCGAAGATTGCTTCCGCGAACGCCACGACCTCTTGATGAACGACCTCTTCCTCCGCCAAAAAAACTACCAAAAAGATCATCACTGAAAACATCACCAAACTGGCTAAAGATATCTTCCATATTCATACCTCCGCCACTAAAACCACGACCATTGCCACTTACACCAGCATGTCCGTATCGATCGTATTGCGCTTTTTTATCTGCATCACTCAACACTTCATAAGCTTCTGCAGCTTCTTTGAATTTTTCTTCAGCTGCTTTATCACCCGGATTTCTATCAGGATGAAATTGCATTGCAACTTTACGGTAAGATTTTTTTATATCATCCGTTGACGATGATTTGCTCACACCCAATATTTCGTAGTAATCTCTTTTTGACATATAAAATTTTACTTGCCAATAATAACTTTGGCGTAACGAATTATTTTTTCATTTAAATAATAACCCTTTTCAATCTCATCAACTACTTTCCCTTTCAATGCTTCTGTGGGTGCTTCAATTTCCGTAATTGCTTCGTGCATATCGGAGTTGAATAATTGATTGATTGTTTCCATTGGTTTCAATCCTTTTGCAAGCAGTGTATTTTTCAATTTGTTAAAAACTAAATTAACACCTTCTTTGATATGCGTTGGATCGTCTGTACTTGACATTTGTTTGGTAGCACGTTCACAATCATCCAACACACTCAACATGTCAATAATTACTTCTCTGCCAGCTGTTTGAATTAGTTCGATTCTTTCTTTTGAATTTCTTTTTTTGAAATTATCAAATTCAGCTATTTTTCTAAGTAGTTTGTCTTGCGCTTCTGCTACTTGAATTTTCAATAGTTCAATTTCCGCCAAATTTGATTGTTCTTCATTTTTAGATTCAACTTCGTTCAGATTTTCATCGGAATTTAGCATGGATGTTTCGTTGTTTTCAATCGCTTCTTCCGATTGCATTTTTGCAGGTTCTTTTTCTTCTTTCATATCTTTTTGTCGCATTTTTATAAAAATTGAACGCAAAGGTAAGGTTGTCAATAATTCTGCCAATAGATGAGTTGGGACAAATTGTCTTGAAAGGAAGAATTTGGCCTAATTAGACTTGTACTGTAATTAGTTAGTTATAATAAAAGGAAGTTTATTTCTTCACTTTTATATTCCATGTTTTTGGGGGAGTTTCCATATAAGCAAGACAAGTGATACAGTTAGTTTTGTCGGGCGATGCGATTAATACGCAATCAAAAATATCTCCTCCGACGTTGAGAGTTGAAGGATTTAAATCACAAGGATTCCGAACAGTAAATACATGATGATATAATTGACCGCTTGAATTTGTCCAATTCATCCCTTTGTCATAATAATTGCTATCCAGTATTTCAATGATGATTTGTCCACACATTCCAGCAACAAATTTGGCTTTAAATGTTTTGGTTATTGGCTGTTCTTTTTCACACCTAATTAATAAAGTTGCAATTACAACTATAATAAAAGTAGATAGCTTGTTCATAAAATACATTTAACTATAGACCGTTCAAAATTCATTTTCGTTGCTTTAGAAAAAAAGAGAGATGAAGTTGGATTATTTTCGAACTTGGAATTTTCCAGAATCTACTATTTTCCCATTTTCATTTTTTAACTGATAAATATAAATTCCGCGAGAAAAGTTGGAAAGATCAAGTGTTGTACTGTAATTAATATTTTTTAAATCCTGCTGTTGCTTTCCAATAAAATTAATTATTTGAATACTGTATCCTTTTTGGTATTCATTTTGGAAATCAAATTTTATGAAAGAGATAGCTGGGTTGGGATATAATCTTAAAATCCGTTGCGGTGTTTCTTTGGCATTAATTTCTTGTCCGAAAGAAGCAGTTGTTGTTAAAACTATAAAAAATAATATCGCAAAAAATTGTTTCACTCAATCAAATCTAAGTCAAAATATTTGTAATTATATTTTTTTAGAAAATATTAACAATTTGTCCAAAAAGGCATAACTAATTAAGTGAGTAAATCTTGGAAACAATTAAAGCAACATCGTAATTGGGTTCTCCATGTATTTTTTTAATGTTTGCAGAAAAGCTGCTCCCATTGCTCCATCCACACTTCGGTGGTCGCAACTAAGTGTAACTTTCATCACATTCGTTGTTCCAAATCCATCTTCTTTTTTAACTACAATTTCTTTTATTTTTCCAACAGCCAAAATGCAACTATCGGGAGGGTTTACAATAGCTGTAAATTCTTCAATATCCAACATGCCCAAATTGCTGATTGTAAAAGTGTTTCCGCTAAATTCTGTTGGTTGTAATTTTTTATTTTTTGCTTTTGCGTAAAGTTCTTTTGTTTCGGTTGCTATTTGTACAAAAGATTTTTGATCGGCAAATTTAATTACTGGAACAATCAATCCTTCTGGCAAAGCAACTGCACTGCCAATATGAACATGATGATAAGTGCGAATAAAATCGCCCATCCAAGATGAATTTATGGATGGATGTTGTTTTAAAGAAAATGCACACGCTTTAATCAACATATCTTGAAACGAAATTTTCACATTCCCAATTTGATTCATTTGTGTGCGAATGGAAATTGTATTGTCCATATTTATTTCCATAGTCAAATAAATATGGGGAGCTGAAAATTTACTTTCGCAAAGTCTTTTTGCAATCGCTTTCCGCATCTGGCCATTGGGGCTGTCTGTAAATTCTGCCTTCCCGGTTTCAGTGTTAATTGTAGGAACAACTGTAATAGGAATTTCTGTAATTGGTTTAAAATTATCAATATCTGATTTTACAATTCTTCTTCCATCGCCGCTACCTTGAATGCCGGTAATATCGATTCCTTTTTCTTTTGCTAATTTTTTTGCAAGAGGAGATGCTTTTAAACGGTCGTCTGTTGCTACATCAAAATTAACAACGTTTGTACTTGGCGTTTCAACGACTTCACTTGTTGGTTGAATTGCGGTTGGTTGCGAATCGGTTTTTGTCGGTTCAATGATTTCAGCAACTTGTTTATTTATTTGCGAAGAAATATCTTCGTTAGCTTTCCCAATTATCGCCAACAAATCGTTGACTTGCAATTTTCCGCCCTTTGCAATTCCGATATGTAAAAGAATTCCATCTTTATAACTTTCCAATTCCATGGTGGCTTTGTCGGTTTCTATTTCCGCCAATAAATCTCCTTTTTTTATACTATCACCAATGTTTTTATGCCATGCGGCAACAACTCCTTCGGTCATTGTATCGCTCAATCGGGGCATTAAAATTACTTCCGCCATGTTCGTTAAAATTTGTTGCCGAAATTAAGATAAAAAAGCTGAATTAAAATGGTTGTTAATCTAAGTCTAATCGCAAACGGTCTTTTAATTTTTTTACTAATGGATATTTTTGAATTATTTTTTGAAACTGTTCGTTTGCACTAAGTGGAATTTCATACGATTTGTTTGCATCTTTATTTTGTTCCATCACAATGTAAAATTGTAAAAGTTGGTTATGCAATTTTTCTCTGAGAAACTGCGATACTTTTAAACCACCTTGTTCAATAAATCGAAATTGAATATTGTTGGTGACGAGTGCTATAAAATTATTTTCATCTTGAATTCGAAGTTCGGCCATTTCGAAATTAGTTGCTGCTGGATTTTTTTCTTCTTTCAATTTGTCGACATACTCGCTCCAAGCTTTTTGCAATTTTTCTATTTCTAAAGGGATGTTCGATTTTGCAATCCCATTATTACTGTTGTCTTTTATTTGTTTACGAATGGACTCGAGCGAATTTAGTTTTGTAGTTTTTTGATGTGCACTTGAAATTTTCAGAGTATCTTCTTTTTGAAGAATAGAAATAGGGGGTGTTTCAATAATTAATTTTGCAGCTGGAAGTTGTTGCTGCTCTTCTGTTTTGTTTGTTTTTTGAATTTTGAATGGAGTAATATTTTTAAAAGCAAGTGGTTTGGTTTGTTCAACTATTTTTTTTTTAGAGAGACCGTTTTCGTCGGCACTTAATTCAATTGCTTGTTTTAAATAACACAGTTTTATTAGTGTTAATTCTAAATGCAATTTTTTATTTCGGGCTGTTTTGTAATTGATTTCAGCTTCATTTAAAATATTTAGCGTTGCAATTAATAGTGGCGATGAAACATTTTTAGCAGTTTGCAAATAACTGTCTTTGAAATTTTCTGTTACATCCAATAAAAACGCAGCTTTTTCATCTTTACTAATCAGCAAGTTGCGGATAAATTCAGAAAATCCTGATAGCACTAAATCGCCATCAAAACCTTTGTTATTTATTTCGTCGTACAAAATAAGTGCATCCGAAAGTTGTTGCGATTGCATGTAGTCCAATAATTTGAAATAATATTCTGCATCTAAAATATTTAAGTGTTCAAGTGTATTTGCATACGTCAATTGGCCACTGGTAAAGCTTACAATTTTGTCGAGAATACTAAGTGAATCGCGCAAGCATCCTTCACTTTTTTGCGCAATCACCTGCAATGCTGCTTTTTCTGCTTTTATATTTTCTTGTGTGCAAATATTTTGCAAATGATTTACCGTTGCCTGAATGGTAATTCGTTTAAAATCGAAAATCTGACAACGACTCAAAATAGTGGGAAGAATTTTATGTTTCTCTGTTGTAGCTAAAATAAAAATTGCAAAAGGTGGTGGTTCTTCCAACGTTTTTAAAAAAGCATTAAATGCGGAAGTGCTAAGCATGTGAACCTCGTCAATAATATAAACTTTGAATTGACCAGCTTGTGGCGCAAAACGAACTTGATCAACCAAAGAACGAATATCATCTACGGAATTATTTGATGCCGCATCCAGCTCGTGCATATTTAAAGATGTGCCGTCGGCAAAAGAAACACAGGAGTTACAAGTATTACACGCTTCTCCGGTTTTTGTTTGGTTTTCGCAATTAATAGTTTTAGCTAAAATTCTTGCACAAGTTGTTTTTCCAACACCGCGTGGTCCACAAAATAAAAATGCATGGGCAAGTTGCTTGGATAGAATTGCATTTTTTAATGTGGTAGTTATATGTTCCTGCCCGACAACTGTGTCAAACAATTGTGGACGATATTTGCGTGCTGAAACAATAAATTTATCCATGATAGCGATTGCGAAAACTAAAATTGCGTCTTCAAGTTAATGCAATGATAGGTAAGTTTTTGAAGGATTATTTTGTTTTATTTGAATAAATATTTTTCAAAATTATTTATTTTAATTCAATAGCGGATGTCGAACAAATTCCTTGGTTCTATCAAACAAATACCGATAAGTAATTAAACGACGGCTTTGGGTGGCACCCAAATTTTTTGAGATATTCAACATTTTTGGATTGAAATCTCCCTGCCATTGCATTTCAAATTCGGTATACTTCGTTTTTGCAATAATTACTTTTTCTGCCTCGGCAAGCATAAAATAATCAACTCCTGAACCCTGAAACTCTGGCGTAACTCCATAAATAATTCCCACAAGCCGAGTGCACCCGATAAATTTTTTATAGAAAAGAAATTTCAATTTTGCCCACCAATTGAATTCTCCATTCAGAAATTTAAAAATTTGATTAAGGTCTGGTAGGCTTATAAAAAAAGATACTGGTTCATTCTTATGATAAGTAAAAAATATACAGTTTTCATCCATTACTGCCTTCATTTTTTTGAATGTTTTAAGTGCATCACTTTCGTTCATCTCTTTATTGCCATCATGCCCCGCCCATGCTTTGTTGTAGATAGTGCAAAAATCTTTGGCAAATTTTTGTAAATTATTTTTAGAAACTGTGCTGGTTTTAAAATCGGGATTGGAAGAAAATTTTCGGTGTGCGGCATATAAGCGAGGTGCAAGCTGGCCACCTTTTTTTGGCACATTCAGTAACCAACAAATTTGGTTGTAAAAAACTTGAAAGCCATAAGTTTCAAATAGTTTTTGGTAATACGGTGCATTGAAATTCATCGCATACAATGGTTCGTGAAACCCTTCTACCAATAAACCCCACCAACGATTTCTTTCTCCAAAATTTATCGGACCATCCATTGCTTGTACTTCTTTTTGAAGCAACCAATTTTTGGCAGTATCAAAAAGCAGATCGGCAGCTTTTTGGTCATTTATACAATCAAAAAAACCGAAACCACCAACTGGTACATCGTCTCCTTTGTTCTTATATTTTGAGTTAACAAAAGCTGCAATTCTACCAATTGCATTTCCATTATTGTCTTTTAAAATCCAACGAACGGCTTCGCCAAACTGAAAAGCATTATTTTTTTCTTTATCAAAAACATCATTTATATCCTTATCCAACGGGCGAATATAATTGAGATTGTCTTTATTTATGGTAACATTTACGAAGATAAAATCCTTTGCCAATGCTGAAGTAGTTACTTCAATAAGTTCCATGTTTTTGTTTTTGAATCTGCAAAATAACTAATACTGACGAACCCAATAGTACATTTCACCCTTCGGCAGGCTCAGGGTACTCCTCAGTGAAAAATAGTTGACTGAGGTTCTCGAAGCCAACTATTTCATTTCTTTAATTCTATCCTGCAACTCAATCCATTTTTTAGGTGAAAGCACTTGTTTTTTTGCAAATTTTTTATCCTTGCAAAGTTCAATGATTGCTTCAGCCCTTTCTTTCGAATTGGGATGCGTGCTTATCATTTCAAGTCGTTTTGTCCATTCATCTTCTTTACCCGATAGTCGGAATAAAAAATTTGCAAAATTTTCCGGATCCATATTTGAAGCAATTAAATAGTCAACAGCTTTTGCATCGGCTTCGCTTTCCAAAGTTCTATCGTATGCAGTAGAAGTGAGCAAATGCAAAATTTCTTTGGTCATTTCGCCACCGCCTCCCGAAGTAATTGTAACAAGCACCGTCATTCCCATTTTGAGAACCACTTTTTCCATCACATGATTTAACTGAATATGTGCAATTTCGTGTGCCATTACACTCGCCAGTTCGCCTTCGTTAACACAATTCAAAATTAATCCACTGTTCACCAACAGATAATTGTTGGGCAATGCAAACGCATTCACTTCCGAGTTTTTAACAATATGCAGTTTTATTTTAGTTCGGTCGATATTATTTGCTTTGCAAATTTTAGTAAGAATGCTATCAACTGCATTGGTGATTTTTTTATCATTTATTACACCTTCGCTTGCCGATATTGATTTCCAAATTAAATCACCCAGTTTTTCTTCCAGTGATTTGGTTGTTTGTTTTACTTTAAAATGTTTGATCCAATCTATTTGTTTCAATACAAACCAAGTCGCAAAAAATAATGCAACGAAAATCAAAATGGGAAAGATTATTTTTTTCATATTACAGTTTGCAAATAAAAGAAGTGAGATTGCCATAAAGCCACCAGTCTACATGTTCGCCTCTTCGTGTTTTTACTGCAGAATAAATTGTACCAATAAATTCAACAAAATTAAAAAGGAATACAGTAAGCATGTATGCGATATATTTATTGGAAATATGTTCATCGTCGAACAAGATTGAAATGGTCCACCAAAAACTAAAACTGTTCATTATTAATAAAGAAACTTGACCTAATAAAGCTTGCGTGCAATGCCAGCGAACAAAATAAGTTCCTTTGCGATTGCCCAAATAAAAAATAAAACTTGCAATCAGGTTAAGAATAGGAAAAGGAAGTCCCGCAATAATTGCAATCAATGACATCAAATAACTATTCGATGCCTTTTCTGCTTCGTGTTCTCCGGGGATGTAGCCAAATTTTTTAAGTAAAGTCATAATTCTTTATAAATATTCCAAATCCAATTTGCGGCAACTAAAAAAATGGCTGAAACTGCAATCCATTTTCGAGATACTATTTTTTCGGTTTGCAAAAAAGCATTTTGCAAACTATTGTTTCCTTTTATAAAATCACTCAAAAGCCAAATTGGTAAAAGCAACATTATTGCTAAAACAACAAAGCCAAAAGGATTCCATAAAAAAGCATCCGAAAAATTTCCATTTATGATTGACACAGCTGATCGCGTAGTTCCACAAGAAGGGCAAGGCAAATTTGTTGCTTGTTTAATAAGGCAAACCGAGTTTGCGTTATTGTTTAATTGTTCTGTATTATTAAATGCAAACAAAAGCCAACCATATCCTGCGATGCAGGCAATCGTTAAAAATAAATATAATTTATTTTTGTGCATTGCTTTTAATAAAGAAATGGTTGAATTTTTTGCATGTTTTTTTCTCTTGTTGCACCTTGAATTAAAAACCAATCTACAATTGTCCATATTCCAAGTCCGCCACAGGTAAGCAATTTGCCAATTCCCAAACCCGTGTCTCCAATAATAAAACGGTCAATCCCCAAGCTGCCGCCCAAGATTGAAATTATCAAACTTGTTGAAGCATCTTTGAACTGAATTGTTTGTAATGCTAACCATTTTGAATCATCAATTTCTAACAAACGATCTCTAATTTGTGCTACGTGATGACTTTCAAAAAATTTTGCATTCGTAAGAATGAATAGATCTACTTTTTGCGCTTCCATGTTTTTTTGTTTTAAAATTTAAAATCCTTTTTTCTTATTTTCTTCTGCTTTTTGCATCGGATTAATTCCTACCGGCGGTACAACATTTTGTTTTTGTTTGAATAATTGAAACTTACTTGGCGCTGCAATTGTTCCCCAGCTATTGTTTGTTTCGTCAATGTCTGCAGTTTCTTTCATCGGGTCTAATTTTATGGATGCTACTTCTTTGTCTTTCATAAAAGATTTAACAACACTCTTTTCATTTAAACGCCAAACTTGCGCCGGAATGCGATCTGTTTCTTTGCTTCCGTCTTTATAAGTCCATTCAATAATTATTGGCATTACCAATCCGCCTTTGTTGCTAAAATTAAGTTCGTAAAAATGTTTGTCTGCATATTTTTCTTTTTCGTTTTCGGGTAAAGATTCTACTTGTGCTTTTACTTCTATCGCATATTTTGTTGTGTCGTATTTTTCATTTCCGCGGGCATAGTTCCAATAAAAATCGCGTAGGGTTGTATCCTTATCTGTGCTAAACACAATTTTTTTATCCTCACGATTTCTAATTTTGGAAATATCTTCAAATCCACTGCCCATCGGTTTTTGTAGACTTCTCATTACCGTCATATCTTTTTGTTGCGCGGTTGCATTTACATCGGCACGAGAATATTTTACAGTATCTAATGAAATGTCACAAGCATCGGTTCCATAAAACCATCCTCTCCAAAACCAATCTAAATCTTCACCACTTGCATCTTCCATCGTACGAAAAAAATCAGAAGGTGTTGGGTGTTTGAATGCCCAACGTTTAGCATATTCTTTAAAAGCATAATCAAATAATTCGCGCCCCATAATTGTTTCGCGCAAAATGTTTAAAGCTGTTGCCGGTTTGCCGTAGGCATTTGGTCCGAATTGAATGATGTTTTCAGAATTGGTCATGATTGGTTCCAATTGATCTTTCGAAAGTTTCATGTAGTCAACAATTCCCCAAGCCGGCCCACGATCCGATGGATATTTATTATCCCATAATTCCTGCGTAAGGTATTGTACAAAAGAATTTAACCCTTCGTCCATCCAACTCCATTGGCGTTCATCGCTATTAATAATCATGGGAAAAAAGTTATGTCCCACTTCGTGAATGATTACAAGCAAGGCAGAATTTTTTGCAGCTTCATTATAACTGCCATCTTTTTCTGCTCTTCCCGGATTGAAACAAATCATCGGATATTCCATTCCGTTGGCAGCTTCAACGCTTATCGCAACAGGGTAGGTGTAAGGAATTGTAAAATCAGAATAAGTTTTAATTGTATGTGCAACTGCTTTTGTTGAAAATTTATTATAAATAGGATAGGCTTCTTTTGCATAATAACTCATGCACATAATTTTTTTACCTTCAACAACTGCTGGCATTGCATCCCAAACAAATTTGCGACTGCTTGTCCAAGCAAAATCGCGTACATTATCTGCTTTGTAAATCCAAGTTTTTTTCAATTTACTTTTATTTTTTTCTGCATTCTTTGCTTCGGAAAGCATTACAATTTCAATTGGCTCGGTTGCAGTTTGTGCTTTTTGCCAACGTGCAAAACTTGTTGGACTTAAAGTTTGTGCGTAGTTCTGACATTCTCCTGTAGACCCAACTATGTGATCAGCGGGTACTGTCATTTGAACTTTAAAATTGCCAAAGCAAAGTGTAAATTCCCCTCGACCTGTAAATTGATGATTTTGCCAACCTTGTTCGTCGCTGTACATACACAAACGAGGATACCATTGCGCCATTGTAAATAGACGGTTGCCATCTTCTGGGAAGAATTCATATCCGCCACGACCTCCACCAAATTTAAAAAAATCTCTTCTGTCAACTATTTTATAATTCCAATTAATTTTTACACTAAATTTTTGACCTGCTAATAATGGAGCGGGAAGCTCCACTCGCATCATTGTTTTATTAATAAAATATCGAAGTGGTTTGTTGGCAGCATCAGTAAGTTTTAGAATATTAAATCCATAGCCATTATCATTTCTTTTTTCAATCATTGCATCTAACATTTTATCAGAGCTTTGTTTTGGCAATGTATTGCTTGTTTGATAATTGGCATTATTCACACTGCTGTGCTGATTTTCATCCAACTGAAACCATAAATAACTAAGTGCGTCAGGAGAATTATTGTAATAAGTTATTAACTCCGATCCGTTCAGTTTCAAATTTTCTTCATCTAATTCACATTTAATATCATAATCAACTTGTTGTTGCCAATAACTGCCACCTGGCGCACCGCTTGCAGTTCGGTATTCGTTTGGCGATGCCAAAATTGTTCCGAGTTGTTCAAACTTATTTCCATGATTGGAGCCAGGATTGTTTTGTGTGTTTTGCGCTTGCGTCAATAACGGTAACAAAAATCCTGTAAGAAGAAAGATAGTTTTCATGTTTGTGATTTGATTGTTTTTGTTCTTTGAAAAAAAATAAATCTTATTTGAATTAAAAATTTAATATGCTTGAAAATCTTTCAATAGCAATTTTTAATGCTAAGGCAAAACTTGCAGCTGAAAGAAAAATGAGCAATTCGCGACGATTGATTTTATAAAAGTAAGTCAATATAAATGTTGTAAATAAAATGGAAAGTACAACAATAAGTTGACCTGCTTCCAAACCGAAATTAAAACCAAGCAATCCCTTCCCAATCGTTTGATCCGAAGCTAACATAAAGCGAATTGTGTTGGCATAGCCCATGCCGTGAATTAGACCGAAAAGGAGTGCCAAAATATAGTTTAATAGTTGTTTTTTTAAAGGAGCATTTTTTTGAAATAAATTGAACAATGCTGTAAAAATAATGGTGCATGGGATTAAAAATTCTACCCAATTAGTTTGAAAGCGAACAATTTCCAACACACTTAAAACCAATGTGAGTGAATGTCCGATTGTAAAAGCAGTAATTAAAATTAAAACTTGTTTCCATTCTTTTAAACTATAAATAGCCGTGAGTGCTGTCAAAAAAAGTAAATGGTCCAACGCGTCCCAACTTAAAATATGCTGCCAACCAATTTTGAAATAAAAAATAATTTCTTCCATTGTTTTTTGATAAAATGAATGTTGAAAATAATTCAGACATTTGTATCACAAAAAATTATTTTATCAATGGTTATTACATTATTTAAATGGATGACTCTTTTCGCAGTTATGAGTTTTCATCCGTTTTATGTTTGTGTTACAGAAGTGAATTACAACGACTCTGAAAAAATTATGGAAATAACTACCCGCATATTTACGGATGATTTTGAAAAAACACTTTCGCAGCATACGGGCAAATTGGTAAGTATTACCAAACCAAAAAATAAGATCGAATTGGAACAAACTATTCACAATTATTTTGATAAAAATCTTTCATTAAAAGTAAATGGCAGCAGTGCAAAGTTTTCATTTATTGGATTTGAGATTGAAGACGATGCTGTATTGTGTTATTTGCAAATTGAAAAAATAACTAAAATAAAAAGTGTTGAAATTTCCAACACTTTACTGCACGACTTTAATAAAAATCAAGCAAATATTATTCATGTAATTGTAGGTGGAGAAAGAAAAAGTGTGAAACTTGATTCACCTAAAAACTTTGTCAACTTTACTTTTTAGCTGTTCATTTCTTCTCTTATTTGCTTGCTGATTTTTACAAGCACTTTGTCAATTCGCTGCCCATCCATGTCAATGATTTCAATCGTAAATCCTTTCCATTCTAACTTGTCGCCAGTTTTTGGAATGCGCTCCAATTGATGAAGAATAAAGCCGGCGAGGGTGTCAAACTCTTGTTCGCCTTCGTACATCCAATCTGTTTTTTCGTACCAAGTTAAAAAGTCGTAAAAAGGAATTTGTGCATCAATTAAAAAAGAACCGTCTTCTCTTTCTATTATTTCAAAATCCAATACATCGGGCTGTGGCATTTCGCCAACGATTGCTTCTAAAATATCATTGAGCGTTATCATTCCTTGCAGCGAACCGTATTCATCAATAATAAAACAAGATTGTTGTTTTGTTTGTTTTAATTTTTCTAAAACTTGATAAGGTGTAATATTTTCGGGAACAAATTGTGCCGGTTTTATAATTTGTTTTAGCGGCACAGAATCGTCATTGATGTAAAGGTCTTTGATGGTTACAATTCCTTTGATGTCGTCAATATCTTCATCGCAAATGGGATAAACCGCATGTGGAAATTGAAGAATTTTTCCTTTTATTTTTTCTTCGTTGTCTTTTATATCAAACCAAATAATATCACTTCGGTGTGTCATCAACGAGGTAATGTTGCGATCTCCCAAATGAAAAACGCGTTCAATGATTTCTTGTTCGGCTTCTTCGATTGCGCCATGTTCGGTTCCTTCGCTAATAATGGCTTTTATTTCTTCTTCGGTTATTTGCGTACTACTTGCTTTTATTTTAAAAAGACTTACAATTAAATGAGTTGAAGTGCTCAACAACCAAACAAAAGGACGGGCAATGCTGTTGATAAAATTCATTGGGCGAACCATCAATTTTGCAATCGATTCGGGTTTTGACAAACCAATTCTTTTTGGAACAAGTTCTCCAAAAACCAACGAAAAATAAGTGATAATGATCACGAGAATTATTGTTGCAGCAGTACTGCTATAAGGTACAGCCCATGACCATTGATTAATAAAAACCACTAAATCGGCCTTTAAAGTTCCCCCGGAAAAAATACCTGTAAGAATTCCAATTAATGTAATTCCAATTTGTACAGTTGATAAAAATTTATCTGGATGATTTGCCAACTTCAAGGCTTCTTTTGCCTCTAAGTTCCCTTTGGCAGCTTGTGCTTCCAATCTTGCTTTTTTTGCAGAAACCATTGCAATCTCTGTCATCGAAAACAAACCATTAAGTAGTATGAGAATCAACAGTATGAAAATTTCCATTAAGGAATAAACGCTTGGTAAGAAATCAAAGATAACGAATTAGTATCTTTTCTTGAAATATGAACCAATTGTTAGGCCAATTGTTAAACCAACAATGGCGCCACCAATAATATCTAATGGATAATGTACTCCAACATAAATTTGTGCAAAACAGATGATTGCTGCCCATCCAAAAGCAAGCCAAGCCCATTTATTTAGCAAAAATTTTGTTGTTACAAAGAAATATGCAGCAATTCCAAAATGATTGGCAGCGTGTGACGAAGTAAAACTATAACCTCCCGAACAACGATTTAATAGTAACCGTACTTGTAGAGAAAATTCGGGATCCATGCAAGGGCGCAGTCTTTCAAAACTTTCTTTTATTAGTCGGCTGCTTATTAAATCTGTCAACGAAACAGTGCAAATAAAAAATAACAACCACCACCAACCTTTGTTTTTAAAATTGATTGTTGCGAAAAGTAGTAGAAAAAAATAAAGTGGAATCCAGAAAAAAGAATTACGAAACAAAGGCATGAATTCATCCAAAAATGGATGGCTTAAATTGTTGTTTATTTGAAGAAAAGCCCATTGGTCTAACTTTTCTATTTTTTGCCAAATCACTTCTGAATCTAATAACATGAAGCAAAAATAATGGAAACAAAAATTTGGAATAAATTAATTCTGTTTTTGCGTAATCAAAATCAATCGGGGAGAATTATTGATGTCGAATAATTGAAGTTGATAGTCGCCAAATATTTCTAAAATTTTCAACTTGTGGAGTTGTAGCATTTCCGAAAAATCTGCCAATCTAAATTTTTGCACTTTCTCTGTATGCTCCATTGGCGTGGGAAGCGATGGGTCGGCAATTTGAATTCTTTTTAAAAAATGGGTTGAAGTTTGCCAACGGTGAATTTTATAATGCGTGTCATCAATAATTTGTTCTTCATCTGTTATTAATCGTTTTTCAACATAATCGACATTCATAAAATCAATAATAAAATAACCGTTCGGTTTTAAACTTTCAGCAATTGTATGCATTGCATCATCGTCTTCTTTTCGGCTATCAAAATAACCCATGCTCGTAAAAATATTAAAAGCATAATTGTAATAATTCTTTCGAAAAAAATGCCGCATATCGTGTTGAAAAAATTCCAAGGTTTCACTTTTATATTGATTAGCAAACGCAATACTTTTTTCCGAAATATCAAGACCGGTTACCGAAAAACCATATTCGGCAAGGGTAATACTATGCCTTCCTCTTCCACAAGCAACATCCAACATTTTACTGCCGGTTGGTGGGTTTAAAAATTTTAACAAATTAGTAATGAATGCAGTAGCTTCTTTTTCATCTCTTTCAAAATATAATTTATGATAGAAAGAAGAGTTGAACCAAGATTGATACCAATTTTTTGTCACGTTCAAATTTTTTGCAAATGTATAGATTCAGAAAAAAAGGTGGTCAGGAATTTGTATCTTCGCACCCCATTATTTGAGATTCAAAAACCTAATAATAATTTGCATGCCCCTTATTAAAAGTATTTCTGGTATTAGAGGAACAATCGGTGAAAAGCAAGGCGAAAATCTTTCTTCAGTTGATATAATAAAATTTACTTCGGCATTTGCGCAGCTCATTACAAAAGACAAAAGCAATGCTAAAATTGTAATCGGTCGCGATGGTCGTACGAGTGGAAAAATGGTGCGCGATATTGTAGTAAAAGGAATTACTGATTTAGGAATTAATATTGTTGATTTAGGATTAACAACAACTCCAACTGTTGCCATTGCAGTAAAAGAAGAAAATGCAGATGGCGGCATAATAATCACTGCCAGCCACAATCCGCAAGATTGGAATGCACTTAAATTTTTAAACAGCGAAGGCGAATTTATTTCTTCAAAATTGGGAGAGCTTGTTTTGCAAATAGCAGAAAATCCCACTTCAACAGAAACAACTTCAAAAGGGAAAGTGATTTTGGACGACAGCTATTTTCAAAAACATATCGATGGGGTTGTAAACTATCCTTTGGTGAATGCCGAAGCTATTGCAAACCAAAATTATAAGATTGTAGTGGATGGCATTAATTCCACAGGTGCTACTTATGTTCCTGCTTTATTAAAAGCATTGGGTGTAAATGATATTATTGTAATAAATGCGGAAGTAAACGGAAAGTTTGCACATAATCCCGAACCATTGCCTGAACATTTACGCGAATTGAGCAATGAAGTTGTAAAACAAAATGCCGATTTAGGAATTGCGGTAGATCCGGATGTGGATCGTCTTTGTTTTGTTTGTGAAGATGGTTCGATGTTTGGAGAAGAATACACACTTGTTGCAGTTGCCGATTATTTATTAAGTAAACGAAAAGGAAGCACCGTAAGTAATTTAAGTAGCACAAGAGCATTAAAAGATATTACGGAAAAACAAGGCTGCAACTATTTTGCTTCGGCAGTTGGTGAAGTAAATGTGGTAGAAAAAATGAAGGAAGTAAATGCAGTTATTGGCGGCGAAGGAAATGGTGGGATAATTGTTCCCGATTTTCATTATGGACGAGATGCGCTAATTGGAATCGGATTGTTTTTAACCCATTTATCCGCACATGTAAAAGGAATTAATTCGCTTCGTAAAACTTATCCCGATTATTTTATGTTGAAAAATAAAATAGCATTAAATACGGGCATACACGAACACAATGGTGGAATTGAAGTTGGAAAACTATTCGAAAAAATAAAAAACAAATACAGAAACAATCCGGTGAATATGGAAGACGGATTGAAAATAGAATTTGATAAAGATTGGGTGCATCTGCGCAGCTCCAATACAGAACCAATCATCCGTATTTATGCAGAAAGTAATTTGGAAACTGCCGCAGAAAATATTGCTCGGCGTTTGATGCAGGATATTGGAGAATGTTTGTAACGAATTCTAGTTGATTATATTTGCTGCAACTATTTACTGACCAAAGATGGATCGAATTTATTTGGATAATGCTGCTACTACCATATTGGACAAAGATGTGCTAGCAGTAATGATGCCCTACCTTACTTCGCATTTTGGGAATCCATCTTCTATTTATAGTTACGGAAGAGAAACAAGAATGGCAATTGAAAATGCACGCAAATCAGTTGCGAAATTGTTGAATGTAAAATCCGGTGAAATATTTTTTACAAGTGGAGGAACAGAAAGTAACAATACGGCAATTCTTCTTTCCATTCGCGATTTAGGATGTAAGCATATCATTTCTTCTTCAATAGAGCATCACGCTGTTTTGCATACAGTAGAGTATCATCAGTCTAAAAATTCAGTCAGTCTTAGTTTTGTAAAATTATTACAAAATGGCAACGTGGATTTGGTTGATTTGGAAAATCAATTAGCAGCACAGAAAGAAAAAACATTGGTAACATTGATGCATGCCAATAACGAAATTGGAAATTTATTGGATATAAACGCGGTGGGGGCTATTTGTAAAAAATACAATGCTGTTTTTCATTCCGATTGTGTACAAACGGTTGGTCATTATCCCTTGGATTTGCGCAAATCACTTGTTCATTTTATTTCAGGATCTGGGCATAAATTTCATGGTCCAAAAGGAATAGGGATCTTATTTATAAATGAGAATATTAAAGTTAATCCACTGATGCATGGAGGAGGACAAGAAAGAAACATGCGTGCAGGCACCGAAAATATTTATGGAATTATTGGATTTGCAAAAGCATTGGAATTAGCTAACACTAATTATGAAAAAGAAAGTGTTCAAATTCAATGGTTGAAAACATATATGATGGAAAAACTTCAAAAGGAAATTGAAGGAGTTTCTTTTAATGGCGATTGTAGCAGTAAATCGCTTTATACTGTTTTAAGTGTATCACTTCCAAAAACTCCAAAATCCGAAATGATACTTTTCGGATTGGATATTAATAATATTTGCGTAAGCGGCGGAAGTGCTTGTAGTAGCGGTGCCGACATTGGTTCTCATGTTATTCGAGCTATAAATAATAATCCCAACTTGGTAACAATTCGATTTTCTTTCAGCAAATTAAATACGAAAGATGAAATTGATAAAGTAGTTTCAAAACTGAAAGAACTTATTTAATTGCTGTAAAGTCCTCCTGCATTTATCCAATTTACAATTGCATTTCTATCGGACAAACTCAAACCCGCTGCTGGCGGTGGAGGCATTTGTTGGGCTGTTCCAAAATTATCAACTGCTCTTACTTTAATTCTTACTTTGTGAACAATAATATTGCATTCAACAGTAAAGTCAATTCCACCTGAAGGATTTGCACCTGAATGGCACCCTCCTGTTGTACAATTTGCAGTAATGATGTTTTTAACAGCACTAAAAAGTGGACCGGCTGGAGTAGCACTCACTGTAACACTAGCGGTTCTTACACATCCACCGGCTTCTTTTGCAGCTACAGTATATGTACCTACAGCAAGATTAGAAAAAGTTGGTGAAGCTTGAAATGCGCCACCACTAATATTATAAGTAAATCCAGAACCACTTCCTGATGTAGTTACAGTTATTGATCCATTTGCAGGTGTGGTACATGGTGTAGATGAAACGGTAGTTCCACTTACTGTAAAACTTACTGTAGCGCAAGGGTCGTTTACGGCAACAGTAAATGATTGGCTTCCTGTACAACCTCGGCTATCTTTTGCGATGATCGAATAAGTAGCTGCTGCAAGTCCGGAAAAAGTGCCGGAACTTTGAAATGCACCACCATTTATACTAAAAGTAAAACCAGAACCACCGCTTGCAGATGCGGTAATGCTACCGTTATTTAAACTTCCCGATGTATTGGTAATTGAAGCTGTAACAGATATAGTAACTCCGCTGCATGGGTTTTGCGGTATTGGCTCTCCACCATCAGAACAAGAATAGATAATAAATGTAGTACTAATAAATAGGAAGTAATTTTTAAAGTTATTTTTCTCTTTCATTAATTAAATATTTTAAAAGAAACTGATTATTAATAACAATTTGCATTGCTACAAAATTACCTTATTTTGTTCCAATAAACAACAACTAAAGTTTTAGTTTATGAAACAATTAATAAGCTTTTTATTCATTCTTTTATTTTTTACAAGTATAAATACTACAGCGCAAGTGGGCATTGGTACTGTAAGCCCACATGCATCAGCGCAGTTGGATGTAACAAGTACCACCAAAGGGTTGTTACCACCGAGGATGACAACTGCAGAAAGAAATTTAATTTCATCACCAGCTACTGGTTTGGTGATATTTAATACCACTACCAATGGATTGGAGATTAAAACAAGTTTGGATTGGATATCGGCTACGGCCGATGCAATGCCCACCATACAGATTGGTACGCAAAAATGGATGAATAAAAACCTGGAAGTTGCCTTTTACAGAAACGGGGATTCTATACCGGAGGTAACCGATGCCAACGCATGGGCTGCATTAACTACCGGAGCTTGGTGCTATTATAACAACGACCCTGCCAACGGTGCTATTTACGGCAAGTTGTATAACTGGTATGCAGTAACCGACCCAAGAGGCTTAGCCCCCGCGGGCTGGCATATACCCACCGATGCGGAATGGACAACTTTAACCACAACCCTTGGAGGTGAAAATGTAGCGGGCTGTAAAATGAAAACACCCGGAACTGCCAACTGGACAACCCCCAATACAGGAGCTACAAATCGGAGCGGCTTTACAGGTCTGCCAGGCGGCTTCTGTACCAGTAGTGGGGAATTCCTCTCTGTGGGTAACGTCGGCTTCTGGTGGAGTGCGACGGAGCACAATAATACGCACGCCTGGTACCGCTCCCTGTTCAGTAATGATATCAATATCGTCAGGAACATTGGCAATAAGGAAATCGGGTGGTCTGTTCGCTGCGTCAGGGATTGACAATTTGACTATTTGATAAATTCCCCCGCGTAGCCGGGGAATTTTTTTTTATGGGTTTACATCAGGAGTTGCCAGTATATAAAGTTTGTTATGATTTATTGCTGGAAATATTTCAGTTTACAAAAGACTTCAGTAAAGAATATAAGTACACAGTATAATTTTATGATGAATGCTCAGATGAATATGTCGGATATGACAGCTATTTTAGTTGACATAGTTGCATCTTCATTAATAGCTGCAATTGTGGGTGCTGTCATTGGTTTAGTTGGTGGAACGAAGAAATAATAAGTAAATTCTGTTATTTACTTATTCAAAAAAGGCTCCTGAAATTGGAGCCTTTTTCATAAAAATTATTTCATCTGAAAATTTTCTAAAAACTTAGTATTGAAATCTCCACTGCGGAACTGTTCGTTTTGCATTAATTGAAGGTGAAAAGGAATTGTAGTTTTAATTCCTTCAATTACATATTCGCTTAGTGCACGATACATGGTATCGATGGCTTCGTTTCTTGTTCTTGCAACAGTAATAAGTTTACCAATCATGGAATCGTAATAAGGCGGAATTACATAACCGGCATATACATGGCTATCTACGCGTACACCGTGTCCACCGGGTTGGTGAAGTGTAACAATTTTTCCAGGAGATGGGCGGAAATCATTATATGGATCTTCTGCATTTATTCTACATTCAATAGAATGCATTTGCGGAAAATAATCTTCGCCTGATATTTTTTCTCCGGCAGCAATTTTAATTTGCTCTTTTATTAAATCAAAATTTATAACCTCTTCTGTAACGCAATGCTCTACTTGAATACGAGTATTCATTTCCATGAAATAAAAATTCCTGTTTTTGTCCACCAAAAATTCAACCGTTCCAACACTTTCATAGTTAATTGCAGCCGCCGCTTTTTTTGCAGCATCACCCATTTTTTGTCTTAGTTCTTTTGTCATAAATGGAGAAGGGGATTCTTCAACTAACTTTTGATGGCGACGCTGAATGGAACAATCTCTTTCACTCAAATGGCAAACATTTCCGAATTGGTCTCCTGCAACTTGTATTTCAATATGTCGTGGTTCCTCCACAAATTTTTCCATATAAATACCATCGTTTTTAAACGATGCGGCAGCTTCAGCTTTTGCCGTGTCGTAAGCACGTTCCATTTCGGAATCTTCCCAAACAATCCGCATTCCTTTTCCGCCTCCGCCAGCAGTAGCTTTTAGAATGATTGGATAGCCCATACTTTTGGCTAATCCTTTTGCTTCATCCAAATTTTTCAACAAAGTTTTTCCACCGGGAACTACAGGAACACCAGCTTTTATCATGGTTTCTTTTGCAGTTATTTTATCGCCCATCGAATTAATCATTGTGGGAGTTGGCCCTATAAATTTAATTTGATGATCGGCACAGATTTGTGCAAAACGAGAATTCTCAGCTAAAAATCCATAGCCGGGATGTATAGCATCTGCATTGGTGATTTCTGCAGCCGCCATGATATGCGGAATATTTAAATATGATTCGCTGCTTTGTGGTTTTCCAATACAAACAGCTTCGTCGGCAAACTTTACATGCAAACTATCTCTGTCGGCAGTTGAATAAACTGCAACTGTTTTGATTCCCATTTCGCGGCAAGTACGAATAATTCGAAGGGCAATTTCGCCACGATTTGCTATTAATATTTTGCTAAACATTTTATAAATTTAAATGCGTGTTTATTTTTCAGAAAAGAAAGGGATCGGCTCGTTTTTATTAATTGGGCTCTACCAAAAATAAAGGTTGGTCGTATTCAACAGGTGTTGCATCTTCTACCAAAACTTTAATAATCTTTCCTTTTACTTCGCATTCAATTTCGTTGAATAGCTTCATTGCTTCAATTATACAAACAACTTTTCCTGGTGAAACATCGTCGCCAATTGAAACAAAATCTGGTTTACCCGGACCTTGTTTTTTATAAAAAGTTCCAATCATTGGGCTTTTAATAGTTATCAAATTAGATGCCACTGCTACAGGTTTATCATCGGTGGTAACAACGGTTGTTGCTGTTATTTGCTGTGGGGCCGGTTGAAAAGAAGATTGCACAGATTGAGTTGGTGCACTAATAACCTGTGTTATTTTTTCTTCTTTTTGTTTGATTGTTATTTTTATATCTTTTTGCTCAACGGTTAGTTCGCCGATATTCGATTTGTTGACCATTTTAATCAACTCTTGAATTTGTTTTAAATCCATTTTTTGCAGTATTAGTTTTAAAGGAGGGGCAAGGTAAGGAAACCAAATGAAAAAATCGATTTTTTGGTAAAAAATGACAAAAAAAGGCGATAAAATGATAAAAATCTTTCAAATTTAGTCAAAAACACCAATTTTTACTTATCGAACTCGTTCTACATATTCACCCGATTTGGTATTTATACGTATCATTTCACCTTCGTTTACAAAAAGTGGAACACCAACTGTTGCTCCTGTTTCCAACGTTGCCATTTTTAAAGTTCGTGTTGCAGTGTCACCTTTTACACCAGGTTCGCAATAAGTAACTAGAAGAGTTATTTTTTCTGGAAGCTCAACTCCAAGAATTTGATCATTGTCCGTATTAACCAACACACCAACTTCTTGACCTTCTTTCAAATAATTTGGAGCATCTATTACTTCCTCTTGTAATGCAACTTGTTCAAAATTTTCAACATCCATAAAGTTGTAACCTGTATCGTCTTTGTATAAAAATTGGTAAGTACGTTTTTCTACACGAATTGGAAATACTGTGTCGCCAGAATTCCAAGTTTTTTCAATGCTGCGCTTATTGTCAACACCTTTTAGTTTAGCCCAAACCTTTGCCGCTGCACGTGCTGTTTTGTTTTCGCCAAATTCAACAATGCTGTAAAGGCTTCCATCCAATTTAATAATCATTCCACGACTAATGTCTGCTGTTGTTGCCATAATTTTTTTTGATTTAGATCAAAGTTCCTTCGAATAAATTTTTTGAGGGTGCGAAGATAAGCTACATGGTTTTGATGGCAAAAGAGAAGAATAAAACTTCTGCAAATCCTATCTTTGCCGCGAAAAAAAATAAAAACTATGAAAGTTACAGTTGTAGGTGCAGGCGCAGTAGGCGCTACCAGTGCAGATAATATTGCTAGAATGGACATTTGTCAAGAGTTAGTGCTGTTAGATATTAAAGAAGGTATTGCCGAAGGCAAAGCACAGGATTTGATGCAAACAGCTGCTTTACTTGGTTTTGAAACTAAAATTTTTGGAAGTACAAATGATTATTCCAAAACTGCAAATAGCGATGTAGTTGTAATTACTTCTGGTTTGCCACGAAAACCCGGAATGACTCGCGAAGAGTTGATTGGTGTAAATGCCGGAATTGTAAAAGGTGTTTGTGAAAATATTTTAAAATTTTCACCACAAGCAATCATTATTGTTATTAGCAATCCGATGGATACAATGACTTATTTAGCGCTTAATTCTACTGGCTTGCCCAAAAATAGAATTATTGGAATGGGCGGAACACTGGATAGTAGCCGCTTTAAATATCAATTGAGTCAAAAATTAAATTGCAGTCCATCCAAATTAAATGCATTTGTAATTGGTGGACATGGCGATACTACAATGATTCCTTTAATCCGATTAGCTACACAGAATGAAACACCTGTAACAAATTTTTTAAATGCGGAAGAACAAAAAGAAATTGTAAATAACACAATGGTTGGAGGTGCAACGCTTACAAAATTGATTGGAACTTCGGCATGGTATGCACCAGGAGCAGCTGCAGCAGCTTTGGTGAAGGCAATTATAAAAGATGAAAAAGCAATGCATACTTGTTGCGTTTCACTTGATGGTGAATATGGCCAAAAAGATATTTGTTTGGGTGTTCCGGTAATTATTGGAAAAAATGGCTGGGAAAAAATTGTTGATTTTGAATTGAACGAAGAAGAAAAATTGGCATTTAGCGAAAGTGCCGAAGCTGTAAGAAGTATGAATAAATTATTGTAAAAAATTTCAAAATTCGAAACTACATTTTTCTTCAATTAAATAAAGGCGCTATCGTTAGTATCTTAGAGCAATGAAAAATTTCGAAGTTCCTATCATTTATCGAAGTCCACTAATTTCTGCAATCAAAAAAAAGCGGCAAGAGTTGGATCGAATGAAAAAAGATTTCAGCCCAACATTGCTTGATTTTGGTTCACTGAAAATTTATTTAGCACGCCATTTTGGGTTTTGTTATGGAGTGGAAAATGCAATTGAAATAGCTTTCAAAACGGTTAGTAATAATCCCGGTAAGCAAATTTATTTATTAAGTGAGATGATTCACAATCCACAAGTAAATGAAGATTTAAAAAATCACGGCGTTCAATTTTTACAAGATAATTATGGCAAGCAATTAATTCCTTTGGATAATTTAACATCAGAAGATATTGTGATTATTCCTGCATTTGGAACAACACTACAACAAGAAAAAAAAATAAAAGAGATTGGAATTGTTACCGAAAAATACAACACGACTTGCCCGTTTGTAGAAAAAGTTTGGAATAGAAGTGAACAAATTGCTAAGAAAAATTACACCATTGTTATTCATGGTAAACCCAACCACGAAGAGACACGAGCTACTTTTTCGCATGCTGCATTAAATGCACCGGTGGTGGTTGTAAGTGATATGTTTCAAGCAAAAAATCTTGCTAAATATATTTTGAAAGAAAAATCGGCTGCAGATTTTTATGCTAAATTTGATGGGCAATATTCCGAAGGATTTGATCCAACAAAAGATTTACAAAGAATTGGTGTGGTTAATCAAACCACCATGCTTGCAAGTGATACACAAGCAATTTCCGATTTTTTAAAACAAGTGATCATTGATTCAACTGGCGATACAAATTTTGCTGATACAAAAGACACACTTTGTTATGCAACGAATGATAACCAAACTGCTGTAAGTCACATGTTGAATAGCAAAGCCGATTTAGCAATTGTTGTGGGTGGGTATAATTCATCAAACACTTCACATTTGGTGGAACTTTGTGAAGAGAAATTACCGACTTTTTTTATTGATAAAGAAGAAAAAATTATTTCAAAGGACAGCATTACTCATTTTCTATTGCATGAAAAAAAAGAAATTACTTCTCCATTTTTTTTAACACAAAAAGATCCAATAAGTATTCTTATTACAAGTGGTGCTTCCTGCCCTGATGCAATTGTGGAAAATGTAATTCGAAAATTAAATTTATTTAGAAATACAAATAAATCTGTCGATGAATTAATCGAGCAGTTTGTTTAATTATTTTTTTTTGTTTCTTTTTTACGAGGAAAATATCCATCAAAAGAACATTTTACTCCGCGTTGCGAACCGCATGCTTCTAATTCTTTTAACGAAACTGCGTACGAGCTAAATTTCAACTGAAGGACACATGGGTTGCCGGATTGCCGAAAGACTGCAGTCCGCGAATTGGTAAAATTGGCCACACCTTTCAACTCGCCAGTACATTCTTTTCCATTTTTTTCAATATGAATAAAAATGTTTATGGTATTGGGTTTTGTGCCATCGCGAATAGAAACAAAATTCATTTTGTCGTTGCTGTAATCGGCAGAAAATTTATGTTTTCGTTTTAAAGTATCAATCGGATTGATAATATCTTTTATTTTATCATCCAATGCATCGGTCATTATCAAAATAAATTGTTTTGCATCTGCGCTAAAAACAAAAACTTCTCTTCCTTCTCCAAATGTTTCTCCTGATTTTGTTAAGAAAGTTGTTTTAAAAATAGAAAAACGTCTATCAATTCCACTTACTTGTTTTGTGTTTGGGTTATCGTCTAGAATCAATATAGGTAAACTTGCTAAATAATTATTTTCTGAATCAAAACATAAAAGAAGAATTAGTTTTTTTTCGCCGTGCACCACTTTTACAAACAAATAAATTTCTTGTTTTTCAAACTCCACTCTTTTTAATGCATAAATTTTTGGTTTTATTTTTTTGCCAATGATTTTTGAAAAAACAGAATCGGGAACGAATTGTGTAAAAATCGTGTAGCTGATTCGAAGCGAATCACTCTCGGTTTGCTGCAAAAAAGCATCGTTGAATTCAATGGTTGGTTTTACTAATTCGAAAGATGCAATAAAGTCTTCCAACTCAATTGGCTCTTCACCGGAAAGTGAAATTTTTTCTTTCCCTTTACAAGCCGTCATTGTAAAAGCAATTAGTAAAAGAAAGATTCCGAATTTTTGCATTGACATAATCATAATATCGAATATAAGATTTCCTTTAATGGCTAAAAAAATTAATAAATTGCCATTTTATTTTTTGTTAGCTTCGTCTGAATATTATTCTTGCGAATAAATATTTATATCCTCAATAGTCAGCCTTAAATAATGGACTCCAAAACAAATAATTATTCTTCACTGAGTGAAGTACACCAAAGTGTTGATACGACTAGTAGTCGGCGACCAGCTTGGAGAAAAATATTTGCATTTTTTGGGCCAGCTTATATGGTAAGTGTTGGTTATATGGATCCTGGGAATTGGGCTACAGATATTGCAGGTGGTAGTCAGTTTGGATATAAATTAATATGGGTGCTGCTCATGAGTAATCTGATGGCTTTGTTATTGCAAAGTTTATCAGCAAGATTAGGAATTGTGCGCGGAAGAGATTTAGCACAAGCTAATCGGGAAACTTATCCTCGCTATATAAATTATGCACTTTATGGATTGGCAGAAATTGCAATTGCTGCAACCGACTTAGCAGAAATTCTTGGGATGGCAATTGGAATTCAATTGCTAACGGGATTGCCACTAATTTGGGGTGTATTACTAACTGTTTTGGATACTTTCTTGTTTTTATTATTGCAACGATTAGGCATTCGCAAAATGGAAGCATTTATAATTGCACTTATTGCAATTATTGGGTTTTCTTTTCTTACCGAAATTTTAATTGCAAAACCAAATTTAAATGAAGTTGCTACTGGATTTATTCCATCCATTCCAAACAACACTGCCTTATACATTGCCATCGGAATTATTGGTGCTACTGTGATGCCGCATAATCTTTATTTACATTCTGCTTTGGTTCAAACTCGGAAAATAAAAAGAGATGAAAAAGGGATAAAAAAAGCATTGAAGCTAAATTTCATCGATAGCGCTGTTGCACTTAATCTTGCTTTTTTTGTCAACGCTGCTATTCTTGTTTTAGCTGCAACTGTTTTTTTTAAAACTGGAAGAACGGATGTTGCAGAAATAAAAGTTGCACACGAATTATTGCAACCGATGTTGGGTTCAAATCTTGCGCCTATGTTATTTGCGATTGCATTAATTGCATCGGGGCAAAGTTCTACAATTACCGGAACGCTTGCTGGGCAAATAGTAATGGAAGGATATTTACAACTTAGAATTAATCCCTGGGTGCGAAGATTAATGACACGACTCATTGCAATTGTTCCTGCAGTAATTGTAATTCTCATAAATGGAGAAAAAAATATCGACAACCTTTTAGTGCTGAGTCAGGTCATTTTAAGTTTGCAATTGGGTTTTGCAATTATTCCGCTAATTCATTTTACCAGCAATAAAAAAGCAATGGGACAATTTGCAATAAAACCTTTGCTAATTATTCTTTCTGCAATTGTAACAGCAGTACTTGTTTATCTAAACATTAGAATGGTGACGGAACAAGCCACTAATTTTTTTCTAACTTCAGATAATTTATATTGGAAAATTGTCATCATTTTAGCAGCTCTATTTTTTGTTTTTTTACTTGCCGTAACACTTTTTTATCCAATTGTTATGAAAAAAATTAAACCAATTGATTTACAAGTTCATGATCAATCTGGAGGGTTGGAACAAATCCCAATTCCAGTTTATAATAAAATTGCTGTTGCGCTTGATTTTAGTAAAAATGATTTGAAACTTTTATCACATGCAATTGGACAGGGAAATAATAAAACAAGTTATGTTTTAATTCATGTTGTGGAAAGTGCATCTGCAAGAATGTTTGGAAATGAAAGCGACGATTTAGAAACGCGTAAGGATCAGGAGAGGGTGAATGAATACGTGCAACAGCTTATTGACAAAGGTTATCCTTCGGTTGGAATTTTAGGCTTTCATTCTCGTTCAAAAGAAATTATTAGAATTGTAAATGAAGGCAAAGCAGATATGTTGGTAATTGGTGCACACCGCCATACCGGAATTAAAGATATTATTTATGGCGAAACCGTAAATACAGTTCGGCACGAATTAGCAATTCCGGTTTTGATTGTCAATCTTTAACTGATGTAATGATTGCAAAAGTAGATTAACTTCACAACCTAAATAAAGTGAAAAAATATGTCGCAAAAAATTAAAGTAGCTAATCCTGTTGTAGAATTGGATGGCGATGAAATGACACGCATCATTTGGAAATTTATAAAAGAGAAACTCATTCTTCCTTATCTCGAAATTGATATAAAATATTATGATCTTGGAGTAGAATATCGCGACCAAACAAACGACCAAGTAACAATTGACGCAGCCAATGCCATTAAAGAATTTGGCGTAGGAATTAAGTGCGCAACTATAACTCCAGATGAAGATCGCGTAAAAGAATTCAAGTTGAAACAAATGTGGAAAAGCCCGAATGGAACGATTCGTAATATTTTAGATGGAACTGTTTTTCGCGAACCCATTGTGATGAAAAATGTTCCGCGATTAGTTACCAATTGGACAGCTCCCATAATTGTTGGTCGTCATGCTTTTGGCGATCAATACCGCGCAACGGATACAGTAATAAAAGGGAAAGGGAAATTAACAATGACGTTCACACCCGAAGATGGAACTGCGCCGCAAAATTTTGAAGTTTTTAATTTCAAAGGCGACGGAGTTGCAATGAGTATGTACAATACCGACGAAAGCATTCGTGGTTTTGCATATAGTTGTTTCAATATGGCATTGAGTAAAAAATGGCCACTTTATCTTTCTACAAAAAATACAATTCTTAAAAAATACGATGGAAGATTCAAAGATATTTTTGAAGAAATTTATCAAAACGATTTTAAAATCAAGTTTGAAGAAGTAGGAATTATTTACGAGCATCGCTTGATTGATGATATGGTTGCCAGTGCTTTAAAATGGAATGGCAATTTTGTTTGGGCTTGTAAAAATTATGATGGCGATGTGCAAAGCGATACGGTTGCACAAGGTTTTGGATCGTTGGGTTTGATGACTTCCGTATTAATTACTCCCGATGGAAAAACGATGGAAGCAGAAGCGGCGCACGGAACTGTTACTCGTCATTATCGCGAACATCAAAAAGGAAAACCAACAAGCACCAATCCTATTGCCAGCATTTTTGCATGGACTAGAGGTTTGGCTTTTCGTGGAAAGCTTGATGCAAACGATCTGCTAATAAAATTTGCAGATACGTTGGAGCAAGTTTGTATTGAAACCGTTGAAAGTGGAAAGATGACGAAAGATCTTGCAGTTTGTATTCATGGTAATAATGTAAAACATGCGGAACATTATTTGCACACCGAAGAATTTTTAGATGCCATTGATGAAAATCTAAAAAAGAAATTGGGTTAAATTATTTTTATAAGTGAAAGCCATTCAGAAAAACTGAGTGGCTTTTTTGTTTTTGGTAATCTTTTTTTTAAAAAATTATCTTTGCGCGTTATGAAAAAGGAAGAAGAAAAAGTCAGTATTAACAAATACATAAGTGCAACTGGCTATTGCTCTCGCCGAGAAGCTGATAAATTGATTGAACAAGCACGCATAACAATTAACAGTTCTATCGCATTGCCTGGATCGAGAGTTGATGCAAATGACAAAGTTTATATTGATGACGAATTGCTGAAAATTTCTAAATCAAACAAACAACATCAATTCATAATTGCATTTAATAAACCAATAAATATCACTTCCACAACGGATGAAAAAGATCGTTCCAATATCATTCATTTTATCAATCATTCGAAACGAATTTTTCCTATTGGAAGATTAGATAAAGATTCGGAGGGGTTGATTTTTTTAACCAATCATGGCGATTTTGTAAATAAAATTCTTCGTGCAGGAAATGAACACGAAAAAGAATACATCGTTTCAGTTAATAAAAAATTATCACCCGATTTTGTAGTAAAGATGAGCAATGGCGTTCATATTTTAAATGAAATCACTCTGCCGTGTAAGGTGCGAATTATTAGTGGAAAAACATTTTCCATTATTCTGAAACAAGGACTGAACAGGCAGATACGAAGAATGTGTGATGCACTCGGTTACGAGGTTGTGCATTTAAAACGAATGCGCATTATGCATATTCATTTGGGGAATTTACCGGTTGGTAAATGGCGCTATTTAAGCGATCCGGAAATGAAAGAAATGATGCAATTGTTGGGAAGTTCAACAAATGAGTAGTATTGAATTTTATTTATTTAAAATTTCACCATAAAAAAGCCACACGACGAAGTGTAGCTTTTTTTTATAAAGAATTAAATTATTGATTAACGCAAAAATAAAATTTCGCGGTATTTCGGTAATGTCCATTCTTTATCATCTACGAAAAGTTCCAATTTATCTACATGGTAACGAACGATGTCGAAATAAGCATCTTTTACTTTTTCTTGATAAGCAATGGCTTTGCTTCGTGTATCAGTTAAATTGTTTGCAGCTTTCCGCGCTTCAATCATCGCAGATACATTTTCGCTTACACTATTAATATGTGCTGAAATTATTTCCAACATTTCTTTTTGACTTTTATAAGTAGCTTCTTTTAAGCCAGCTTCTTTTAAGCCTCGAATATTTGTTGCTAATAAATTTTGGTAACGAATTGCTGCCGGTAAAATATGACTGGTAGCTAGTTCTCCCATAATGCGGCTTTCGATTTGCACTTTTTTAATATATTTTTCCAATTCTATTTCGTGTCTTGCTTCTAATTCCAAATGATTATAAACATTGTTGCTTTCGAAAAGTTGTTTTGCTTTTTTTGTAACCATCGCATCCAGTGCAAGCGGCGTTGTTTTTACATTAGGTAATCCTCTTCTTGCTGCTTCTTTTTCCCACGCATCGCTATAGCCGTCGCCTTCGAAAAGAATTTTTTCGCTTGCAACAATATATTCTCGAATGACGTGCATAATTGCTATTTCTTTTTTCTCTCCTTTTTCAATTAAGGCGTCTACTTCTTTAGTAAATTTTTTCAATGTGTCGGCCATTATTGTATTCACTACGGTCATTGCATTCGCGCAATTTGCCGTTGAACCTACTGCACGAAACTCAAATTTATTTCCAGTAAATGCAAACGGAGAAGTTCTGTTGCGGTCGGTGTTGTCGAGTAATAATTCAGGAATACTTTTATGAATATCAATTTTCAATAAACTTTCATCTGTTTCATCCATTTTGTCAGTTACTCTTTCTTTAATTTCTTTCAATACTTTGGTAAGATAATCACCTATGAAAACAGATATAATTGCAGGAGGCGCTTCGTTGGCGCCTAATCGATAATCGTTGTTTGCCGATGCAATTGATGCACGCAAAACATCGTTGTAATCGTGCACGGCTTTTATAATATTTACAAAAAAAGTGAGAAACATTAAGTTGGTTTTTGGCGTTTTTCCCGGCGCCAAAAGGTTGATGCCATTATTTGTAGCCATACTCCAGTTGTTGTGCTTACCGCTTCCGTTTATTCCTGCAAATGGTTTTTCGTGAAGTAGTACTCTTAGTTTGTGACGACGTGCAACCCGATCCATAATGTCCATCAATAATGAATTATGATCTACGGCAACGCTCACTTCTTCGAAAATTGGAGCACATTCAAATTGGGCAGGAGCTACTTCGTTATGTCTTGTGCGCAAAGGAATTCCCAATTTATACGATTCAGTTTCAAAATCTCGCATAAAAGCATAAACTCTTTCCGGAATTGATCCGAAATAATGATCTTCCAATTGTTGTCCTTTTGCCGGTGTGTGACCAAAAACAGTTCTTCCACATAAAATCAAATCCGGTCTTGCATTATATAATCCTTCATCCACAACAAAATATTCTTGTTCCCACCCTAGCGTTGCAGTAACCTTTGTTACATTTCTATCAAAATAATTACATACTTCTACTGCTGCATCGTTTAAAGATTCTAAAGCTTTTAATAATGGAGCTTTATAATCGAGTGATTCACCTGTATAGGAAATGAAAATTGTTGGGATACACAGTGTTTTTCCATGCCCAATTTCCATAATGAATGCAGGAGAAGAAGGGTCCCAAGCTGTATAGCCACGTGCTTCAAAAGTAGCGCGCAAACCACCGCTTGGAAATGAAGATGCATCGGGTTCTTGTTGAATTAATGCAGCTCCATCAAATTCTTCAATTGCTGTTCCATCGCTTTTGATTGTAAAGAAAGAATCATGCTTTTCTGCAGTTGTACCCGTCAATGGTTGAAACCAATGTGTAAAATGGGTAACACCCTTACTTTCTGCCCAAGCTCGAACTCCATTTGCAATTTGATTTGCCATTGATCGATCAATTTTTTTGCCAGCATTTACAGAAGTCATTAAACTTTTGTATGCTTCGTCACTTAAAAATTCTCGAGCAGTATTCCCTTTAAAAACATTTTCACCAAAAATGTCGGTTATCCTACTTTGTTTAACTGCATTTGATTGTGTTGAATTGGAGAGGTTTTTAATTGCTTCAAAACGATTTGACATAAATGAATAATTTCAACAAAGAAAATATTTTCTTTTTACAATTTTGCATTTAGTTGTAAAAAATTTGAATAAAGTGGATAAACTGTGAAAGAAAATTTAAAAATGAGGCATCAATTATATGAAATGTAAACAGTTTTCTAATAATAATTAAACATTATTATTATTTATAATTTAAGATGTTTAACGCCTTTAAGTAGAATAAGAAAGAGGATGATTTCGTATATCGCTTTGTAACGAATAATTGCGCCAAGAAATGGAACCATATACCCAATCAGTATATAATTAAATACTGCCAACAACAACAGACTAAATAATAAAGGAGATTGTATGATTTTCGTAAAAAAAATTCGGTTGTAAAATAATAGAACAACCAGAATAGTTAAAAGGCAAACTGTTTCGGCAAATGCCAAAAGGTAAAATGGGTTTTTTATCTCGTTGGGGTAAGGGCGAATAAAAGCATGATTTATTGCAGTTGGTAAAATGGAAATATAACTTTTAAAATCAGCTGTAAGTTGAGGAAGGGGTAATTGTGAACCGCCGGTTAAATTTTGAAATCGTTCTTGTCGGTTTGCCATTTGCAATGGCAAGTTTAAATCGGGGGTTAAAAAACTTGTTGCAAAAAATAGAGAAACAATTATTGCCAATCCACCCAAAAAAATAAGAATAGTTTTTCTTGGGAATAAATTAAATAGCATCCAAAACAGTGCAACGGCAACTGTAACAAGTGCTACAAAATTTCGGAAAATAAATAAACCTACAAGAAACAGAATCGCGTAAAAAATATTTTTCTTTTTTGACGTTTGTATCAAAATAGAAAAATGATAAAGAAATCCCATCAATGTTAAAAACATGATTCCGTCTTTTCTGATGCCACTTTCCCAAAACAATAATGGCGGAAAAAAGAATACAATACAAAAAAGTAGTTGTTTGTTTTTTTCGTAAAGTGGAAGAAATAGTTTGTATAAAAAATAATGTCCCCACAAAACAAGGAAGTTGAAAAAGATAACATTGATATAATAAGAACCTTGACTAAATAAGTTGAAAATAGCAAGTAGTTTTATTAAAATGTTATCAGGTAAATCTTTCCAATAAGAATGATGCGAAGTAAAAAAACTAAGCGTTTGGTTTTCCTGATAACCGTGCTGAAAAAGGGATGCAAAGAAATGAAAGGGTGTTTTTATTAATTGTTCATATTCTGCAAGTCCGGCTTGGTGAAGTTTCCAAGTATCATCTCCTTTGTAAATTTTCAAAAAAATAAAACCATAAAAACATCCGGCTGCAAGTTTGGCTATAAATGCAAAACTCAATTTGGAAAAACTAAGTTCAATTTTTCTTTTTTTACTTATGAAATAAAAAGTAGCAATAAAAACAAGGAAGTATAAAATAAAAAGACTGGTTTGTTCCATGATTGGTAGGGTGAAAATAAAACAGTTATTTTGCTCAAATTTATAGATAAATAAGAATTATAAATGTCATGAATTCATTTGCAGAAAAACAAACGAATAGAAGGGTAGTGCTTACCTCTACCTGTGGGTGGTCGGTTTACAATTATCGATTGCATGTTGTAAAATTTTTGATTGCAAAAAATTTTGAAGTTCATGTTATTGCCGGAGAGGATAAATTTCTAAACTATTTAACGGATGAAGGCTGTATCATTCATAAAATTAAAATCAATAATCGTGGATTGAATATTCTACAGGATTTTAAATTGTTTTTTAACCTCTTGCGACTTTATCGAAAAATAAAACCTTTGCTCGTTTTTCATTATTTCGTAAAACCAAATATCTACGGAACTTTTGCAGCAGCAGTTGCAAAAGTTACTTCTGTTGCTGTTGTTGCTGGATTGGGCTATTCATTCAATAAAAAAAATTGGTTGCAATTTTTGGTTCGCTTATTATATAAATTATCGCTAAAAAATTCTTATCAAGTTTGGTTTCAAAATTCAGAAGATGCTGATTTGTTTTTAAAATACAAAATGGTTGCTTCTCGTCAATTAAAAATAATTCCTGGAGATGGAATTGCGACAACATTAATTTCTCCCATCGAAAATAAGATGAATGTCGTTCGCCCATTTACTTTTATTATGGCAGTGCGTTTGCTAAAAAGTAAGGGAATTCAATATTATGCAGCCGCATCTAAATTATTATTAGAAAAAGGGGTTGAATTCGATTGTCAATTAATTGGAAAATTTGAAATCAACCATCCCGACTCGATTTCGGCAGAGCAATTGCAAGAATGGCAAAATAATGGGTTAATTTCTTATCATGGATTTATTGAAGATGTAAGATCTCGTCTTGCAAAATCAGATTGTTTGGTTTTGCCAACTTATTACAACGAAGGAACGCCTCGTTCAATAATGGAAGCTTGCTGCATGGAACTGCCGGTGATAACTACGGATAGCAAAGGGTGTAGCAATATTGTTCAAGATGGTTACAATGGTTTTTTATGCAAGCCAAAAAATGCAAAAGACCTTGCAGCTAAAATGGAAGAAATGATTTTATTGCAAAAGAATGAAAGAATACAAATGGGACAAAATGGGCGTCGAAAAATGATTGACGAATATGATATTGAAATTCTTTTCCGGGTTTATCAATCGGTTTTGGATTCAATCATCCCATCCAAACAAATAGCATAATGTAAAGCAGTGTTTAATTTTTTTTACAATTTCCGATTTTCTGTTTAAGGTTATTCATATAGTTTTGCTTCGTTATGGAAATTACCAAAAAAACAGCTGAAGAGCTTCGACTTACTGCAGAAGAATTTGAGTTAATAAAACAAAAACTTGGGCGAACACCCAATTTCAACGAGCTATGTGCGTTCAGTGGAATGTGGAGCGAACATTGCAGTTATAAAAATTCCATAAAATGGTTAAAAACATTACCGCGCGAAGGGGGAAGAATGTTGGTAAAAGCTGGAGAAGAAAATGCGGGATTAATGGATATTGGAAATGGTTTAGGTGTTGTTTTCAAAATTGAATCACATAATCATCCTTCGGCAATCGAACCTTTTCAAGGTGCTGCAACAGGAGTTGGAGGTATTCATCGCGATATTTTTACAATGGGAGCAAGACCAATTGCAGCATTGAATTCACTTCGATTTGGAAATTTGGATGAAGATAAAACACAACATTTATTAGCAGGGGTAGTTCATGGAATCGGACATTACGGGAATTGTTTTGGCGTTGCTACCGTTGGCGGAGAAATTTATTTTGATGAATGTTATCATTCCAATCCTTTAGTAAATGCGATGAGTGTTGGAATTGTAAAAGTTGGCGAAACAGTTTCTGCCACTGCAAAAGGAATTGGAAATCCGGTGATGTATGTAGGAAGTGCAACCGGAAAAGATGGAATTGGCGGAGCATCTTTTGCATCTGCAAATATTACTGAAGAAAGTGTGCAAGATTTACCAGCCGTACAAGTTGGTGATCCTTTTCAAGAAAAAAAATTATTGGAAGCTTGCTTGGAAGTAATTCAAACAGGTGCAATTGTAGGAATGCAGGATATGGGTGCTGCCGGAATTATTTGCTCTACGGCTGAGATGAGTGCAAAAGGTGAAGCAGGTATGCATATCGATTTGGAAAAAGTTCCAACGCGACAAAAAAATCTAAAAGCTTGGGAATTGTTATTAAGTGAAAGTCAAGAAAGAATGTTGATGGTTGTTGAAAAAGGAAGAGAAGAGGAAGTGAAAAAAATATTTGACAAATGGGACTTACCAGTAGCTGTAATTGGAAAAGTTACAGATGATGGTTTGTTGAACTTTTATTTGAATGGAGAATTGGAAGCATCATTGCCAGCTTATGAATTAGTGCTGGGTGGCGGCGCTCCGCAGTATGAAAGAGAATTCAGCAAACCAGAATATTTAGCAGAAATAAATAAATTTAATCCATCTTCAATTCCTGTTCCAGAAGATTTGAAAGAGGTTGCAGAAAAAATAATTCAACTTCCGTCAATTGCTTCCAAAAAATGGATTTTTCATCAATACGACAGTATGGTGGGAACCAACAATACTTCCACCAATGCGCCAAGTGATGCCGCAGTTGTATTAATAAAAGGAACTTCAAAAGCATTAGCAGTAACTACGGATTGCAACAGTCGTTATGTGTTTGCCGATCCGTACAAAGGAACAATGATGGCGGTAAGTGAAGCAGCAAGAAATATTGTTTGCAGTGGCGGACAACCATTGGGTGTAACAAATTGTTTGAATTTTGGAAATCCGTACAATACCGAAGTGTATTATCAATTTGTAAATGCAATAAAAGGAATGGGCGAAGCATGTACAAAATTCAATACACCGGTTACGGGTGGAAATGTAAGTTTCTACAACCAAAATCCCGATGGGCCGGTATTTCCAACGCCAACAATTGGGATGGTGGGTTTGTTGGAAAATATAGAAAATAAAATGACACTTGATTTTAAAGAATCCGGAGATGTAATTTATTTATTAGGTCAGTCGAATGACGATATTAATTCATCTCAATACTTGAACAAATTGCAGGGAGTAAAATTTTCACCTGCACCCTCTTTTGATTTAGAGGAAGAATTTTTATTGCAACAAAAATTGGCTGAATTGATTTCGAAAAAAATAGTGGAATCGGCACACGATGTTAGTGAAGGTGGTTTGTTTGTTACTTTATGCGAAAGTGGATTTAATCGTGAACTCGGTTTTGCAATTGAAACAAAAGCAACCATTCGTAAAGATGCATATTTGTTTGGCGAAGGACAAAGCAGAGTGGTAGTAACGGTAAAAGCAGATTCCATCGAAGCATTTGAAAATACAATTGAAGAATTGCCGCACGAAAGAATTGGAATTGTTACTGGCGGCGAAATTTTGGTAGATGAAGAATTTTGGGAAAACATAGATTGGTGGAAAGAAAAATACGATAACGCCATTAAAAATTATTTAGCAAAAGAAGAATCCAGTGCTGCATTAGTTTCTATTTGATATGAATAAAAATGCGACCATATTAATTACCGGAGCAGCGGGTTTTGTTGGCAGTTGTTTGCTTAGTTATTTTAATCAAAAAGGGTTTTACAACATCATCATTGTAGATGAGTTTGAAACCGAAAAAAAATTATCAAACTACATTGATAAAAAATATTGCGATAAAATTCATCGAAACAATTTGTTTCATTGGCTAAAAACTGAGCAAAGAAATATTGCATTTGTTTTTCATTTGGGTGCAAGAACCGACACGACTGAATTTGATTATTCAGTTCATGAAAAATTGAATCTTGAATATTCAAAACAAATATGGAATTATTGCACTGAAAATAATATTCCACTTGTGTATGCTTCATCAGCTGCAACTTACGGCATGGGTGATTTTGGTTATGAAGATGCACATGAATTGGTTGAAAAATTGCAACCGCTCAATCCGTATGGTGTTTCAAAAAATGAATTTGATAAGTTTGTGATTGGTCAGAAAAATCAACCACCATTTTGGGCAGGCTTAAAATTTTTCAATGTTTACGGCCCAAATGAATTTCACAAAGGAAGAATGGCGAGTGTAGTTTTTCATGCATTCAATCAAATAGTAGAAACCGGAAAAGTGAAATTATTCAAATCGCATAATCCCAATTATAAAGATGGGGAACAACTTAGGGATTTTATTTATGTAAAAGATGTTATTGAAATTTGTTTTTGGATGATGGAAAATAAACCGGCTTCGGGTTTATATAATTTAGGAACGGGAAAAGCTCATTCTTTCAACGAATTAGCTGCTGCTATTTTTAAAAGTATGGAAAAAGAAAATTGTATCGAATTTGTAGATATGCCAATTGATATACGAGAAAAGTACCAATATTTTACCGAAGCAAAAATGGATAAACTGCGCAATGTCGGCTACCAAAAAGAATTTTATAGTTTAGAGGAAGGCGTAAAAAATTATGTAAATAATTATTTAATTGACGGAAACTATTTTTGATTTTTATAAACAATTCCATCTTTCATTACAAAAACAACTTTCCCAAAAACTTGTGCATCTTGAAGTGGATCGCCATCCATTGCAACAATATCCGCTAGTTTACCAACTTCAATACTTCCCAATTGTTCTTTCATTCCCAATAATTCTGCTGCGTTTATTGTAGCAGCTTTTATTGCATCCATTGCAGGCATTCCGGATTCTGTCATGTAAATAAATTCTCTCCAATTCAACCCATGTTTGTAAACTCCGCCATCTGTTCCAAATGCAATTTTTACACCGGCTTTATATGCTTTTTCAAAAGTTGTTTTTAATTGCGGACCGATGGCAATTGCTTTTACAGCTACAATTTCAGGGAAAAATCCTTTTTTCTTTGCGGAGTCTGCGACAGATTGTCCTGCTGTTAGTGTGGGAACATACCATGTTTTATATTTTTTAAAAAGTTCAATTGTTTCATCATCCATCAAACTACCGTGTTCAATAGAATGAACTCCAGCTCGGATAGCTCTTTTCATTCCTTCGGCACCATGGGCATGTGCTGCAACTTTCATATTATAATCGTTCGCTGTTTCTACAATTGCTTTTATTTCTTCTTCGGTAAATTGAGGGTTACTTCCATTTTTTGCAACGCTTAAAACACCGCCTGTTGCGGTAATTTTTATTAAATCAGATCCGTCTTTGTAACGCTGCCTTACTGCTTTTTTACCATCTTCAGGACTATTTACAACTCCTTCATTTGGGCCGGGATCGCCCATCAAATCTTTTCGGTATCCGTTTGTAGGATCGGCATGGCCGCCAGTTGATGCTATACTTTTACCTGCTGTAAAAATTCGAGGTCCTTTGATTATTCCTTTGTTAATCGCATTTCTGAGCGAAATATTTACACCACTTCCTCCCAAATCTCTTACAGATGTAAAGCCAATATTTAACGAAGCTTCGGCATAATTTGTTGATTGAAAAGCAATGTCGGAGCTATTTTGCGTAAATTCATTCAGGTAACGATTTGGATTTTGCTCGCTCTCAATATGTACGTGCATATCTATCCAACCCGGTGTGACGGTTTTGGTTTTTAGGTCAATTAGTTTGTCGTTTTTTTCTGGAGTTGCAAATCCTGATTCAATACGAAGAATGCTGTTTTTTTCAACTACGATTGTCATTTCTTTTTTGGAAGAATTAGAAATGCCATCAATCAAATTTCCGCACCAGATATAGGTTTTTTGCGCAAAGAGTGGGCAAAAAACTACACACAAAAAAATTGTTGTAAAAATCTGTTTCATCAGTATAAAAATTAAGATGATAAATATATGATTTTGCTGCTAAAATATATAGAGGGAACAATTTTTATTTCAAAAGATAATTTCTATTTTTTGACTTAGAGAAATAAAGTTATTTTTGCCCGACCTCTCGGAAATTCGTAATACTTCCTTTGGTCATAATTCAAATATTTTATTTTATGACTAAATATGTTTTTGTTACGGGCGGTGTTACTTCATCATTAGGAAAGGGAATTATTGCGGCATCTCTTGCAAAACTGTTGCAAGCAAGAGGAATGAAAGTTACTATTCAAAAATTCGATCCATATATTAATGTAGATCCCGGTACGCTGAATCCGTATGAACATGGTGAATGTTATGTTACAGAAGATGGAGCTGAAACAGATTTGGATCTCGGGCATTATGAACGGTTTTTAAATACGTTTACTTCTCAAGCTAATAATGTTACCACTGGAAGTATTTACCAAACGGTAATTACTAAAGAAAGAGAGGGCGCTTATTTGGGAAAAACGGTTCAAATTATTCCGCATATTACGGATGAAATAAAAAGAAGAATTAAGTTGTTGGGTGAAAGTGGAAAGTTTGATATTATAATTACAGAAATTGGAGGAACAGTAGGTGATATTGAATCACTACCTTACATTGAAGCTGTTCGACAAATGCAATGGGAACTTCCCGAAGAAGATTTAATTGTCATTCATCTTACTTTAATACCTTATTTAAAAGCTGCGCAAGAATTAAAAACAAAACCTACACAGCACTCGGTTAAATTATTAAGTCAAGAAGGTGTTTTTCCCGATATAATTGTATGTAGAACGGAAATGCCAATTAGTGAAGATATTAAAACCAAAATTGCATTATTCTGTAATGTAAAAATAGATGCAGTAATTGAAGCGCGAGATGCGAGTACAATTTATGAAGTACCGCTTTTGATGATGCAAGATAAATTGGATCAAATTGTATTAAAAAAATTAAAGATTGAAAACGATTCTGTTCCGAATTTAATTAAATGGAATAATTTTCTAACAAAGTTGAAATTTTCTAAAACAAAAGTTACCATTGGACTAATAGGAAAGTATGTGGAATTGCAAGATGCGTACAAATCAATTTTAGAATCATTTGTACATGCGGGAGCAATTAACGATTGCAAAGTAACGATTCAAAATATTCACTCAGAATTTATCACTGCTGAAAATGTATGCGAAAAATTAACAGGGTTGGATGGGCTGTTAGTTGCACCGGGTTTTGGTCATCGCGGTATTGAAGGGAAAATTACAGCCGTAAAATTTGCAAGAGAAACCGGACTTCCTTTTTTCGGAATTTGTTTAGGAATGCAAATGGCGGTAATTGAATTTGCAAGAAATGTGTTGAACATAAAAAATGCGCATTCAACCGAAATGGAAGCAACTTGCTCGGAACCAGTGGTAGATATGATGGAAGAACAAAAAAAGATTACAACAAAAGGTGGAACCATGCGATTGGGATCTTATGCGTGCGATTTAAAAAAGAATTCATTAGCGCATCAGATTTACGGTATAATGCAAATTTTTGAACGTCATCGCCATCGTTACGAATTCAACAATAAATACCTCGATCAGTTTGAAAAAAATGGGATGATTGCTTCCGGATTAAATAAACAAACGGACTTGATAGAGATTGTAGAAATTCCAAATCATCCGTTTTTTATTGGTGTACAATTTCACCCCGAACTAAAAAGTACGGTAGAAAATCCACACCCAATTTTTGTAAAATTTATTGAAGCTGCAAAAAAATATAGCCAAGCAAAAAATTTGGAAACAGCTGACTTGAAACAATCCTAAGCATTTTTTTCTTTACCTTATCTTTGCCCACCTTAAAATTCACTTAAAATGAACTTTGATCGTAATATCGTTGTAGGATTTATAGCATTGGCAATTTTGTTTTTCGGTTATTTTTATTTCATAAATAAAGAAAACGCAGCCAACATTCGTCAAAAAGCAATTCTCGATTCAATTACAAATATTAATATTCAAGCTGCACGGGCAAAAACTTCAATTGCAGATAGTGGAACAGTTACAATTTCTAATGAAATAAAACCTGTAAGCAATTTTACACAAGCTGCAACAATGGTAGAGGAAATAACTGTTGTAGAAAATGAAGTTTTTATAATTGGTTTTTCAAATAAAGGAGGCCAACCAAAATGGGTAGAGCTTAAAAATTTTAAAACAAAAGACGGCAATCAAGTAAAACTTGCGGCAACATCTTTTGATAAAATTGATTACGCCATCAATTCCGGTGTAAATCAAACGGAAAGAATTAATGAGCTATTTTTTACAGCTGGCCAAGTAGTAAATAAAGAAGATGGCAGCAAAACAATTTCATTTACGTTGGCTTCCGATTCTACGAAATCGGCCATCACACATCAGTTTACGATAAAGCCAAATGAATACATGCTCGATTTTAATTTAAATTTAAATGGAGCGGACAAATTATTAACTGACGAAGTGTTGAATTTAGAATGGAACTATCGAGCAATAAGTCAGGAAAATGATTTGAAATACGAACGTGTAAATACGCAATTGGGTTATAATTTAAATGGCGAATTTGATTACCACACTATCGGCAGAAGAAGTGATGTGATTTTTGAAGATAAAGTACAATGGTTGGGAATGCGTCAACGATTTTTCAATACCATTTTAGTTGCTAAAAATAATTTCAAAAGTGGAAAAATAGAATGGAGTACGCCAAACGATTCGCTAACGGCGGTGCAATCAACTGCCAATATGCAAATTGAAGCAAAGGGCGAAAATGTAAGTATTCCACTATCTGTTTTTTATGGTCCGTCGGATTATCGTATTCTCAAAAAATACGAAATGGAAATGAGCCAATTGGTGAATTTGGGACAAGGAATTTATGCATTTGTACGGCCAATAAATAAATACATTGTATTACCTGTTTTCGATTTTTGTATGAAATTGGTTAACAGTTATGGAATGGCAATTCTGTTGTTAACGTTTTTTATTCGGTTAATTACTTCTCCATTGATGTACCCGGGTTATAAAACAAGTGCGCAAATGAAACTATTGCGCCCCGATTTAGCAAAGCTGAAAGAAAAATTTCCCGAGCAACAACAATTTGCAATGGAGCAAATGAAATTTATGCGCGAAGCGGGAGTAAATCAATTTGCAGGTTGCCTTCCCGGCTTGTTGCAGATTCCAATATTCTTTGCTTTGTATAGTTTCTTTAATGCTCATGTGGATTTGCGCGGACAAAATTTTCTTTGGGCCGATGATCTTTCTGCATTTGATTCTATTTTCAACTTTGGAAATATTCCTTTAATAAGTTCTATTTACGGCGAGCATGTTAGCTTGTTTACCATCACTGCTTGTGTAACAAGTATGCTGATTTCTATTTACAGTATGAGTGCAGCACCGGATCAAAATAATCCGATGTTGAAATATATGCCGTATATATTCCCGGTGTTTTTATTATTTATTTTCAATGGATTGCCTTCGGCTTTAACTTGGTATTATACCGTTTCTAATGTAATTACATTGGCTTTGCAATGGACGATTCAGCGATTTATTATCGATCACGATAAATTGCTCGTAAAGATTGAAGAGAATCGCAAAAAGCCAAAATCAAAATCGAAGTGGCAAGAGCAAATGGAAAAAATGCAAGAACAACAAAAAAAATTAAAAGAACCGCACGGAAAACGCTAACCGTGTTGTCTTCATAAATATGAGAACAGTTGGGTTAATATTATTTGTGTTCAATTTTTCAACAAACTCATTGCTTTTTGCGCAAGAAACAACAAACGCTGCTAAAAGAATTTCAGAAGGAATTATTTATTATTCCATAACTGTTCAAACAGAAAAAACAGCTATAGCTCCATTAGAAATAATTGATGGCGGAACGCAAACAGTATTTTTAAAAGGATACATGAGCCGGTTCGAAATTTCGAATAAAGTGGGAACACAAGCTACAATCGTTGATGGAAAATCGGGGAATGTAAAACTGTTGAAAACATTAGGTACACATAATTATTTGATTGAGATGTCGGCAGCTGATTGGAAAGATGCAAATAATAAGTACCAAAATGTTGCATTCGATTTTTTTGATGAATACAAAATAATTGCAGGGTTTAATTGCCAGAAAGCAGTTGCAAAATTTTCAGACGGAACAAACGCTACTGTTTTTTTTACGCGAGAAATTATAGCAGAAAATCGTGATTTTGAATTTGCTTATAAATCGCTTCCTGGATTGGCAATGGAATACGAAACTGTTTTTGGAAATAAAAAGGTTATTTTTTCTGTTTCAAAAATTAGTTACAACATTGTTCCAACTGCAAAGTTTGAGTTACCAAAAACCGGTTATCGGATTTTGACTTATGCCGAAAGCAAACAAATTGGGTTAAAAAATTAAAAACGGTTTTGCTATTTGTTCATCTGTGGAATTCCTGTAGATAACTTTATTCGTTGTTTGTACACCGTAGTTTTCAATGGTAAAATATAAGTTGCTCTACCTTTTTGAAGTGTCACAATTGAATGAAGTCGAATTGTATTAGTTGAGTTGACAGATAATATTTGGCTTCCACGGTAAGCATAGTTCGATTTCAATGAAAATTTTCCGTTGGTTGCAATTTTATTTTTTTGTAATAAAGCTATTTTTTTTGCATTCGAATTTCCGCCACCGCTTGCGGCAAAAACAAGGGAACTAATTGTAATAAGTAAACAAAAAAACACGAGTTTTTTGTAAAAAAATTGATTCGGTATTTTTGGTTTAAAATTCATCTGTTGCGAAGTTAAATACAAAAAATGGGAATGATAGTTCTGGTTTTTAAACAGTTTTTACAATTCTTTAACGCGTCAATTACCAAAATAGTATTTAAAATTGCGCACTGAAAAAAAATAGTAAATTGACCGAGAAGAAAAAGCCATGAAAGAAAATCCGTACCGCGAAGATTGGGATGATTTGAAAGAATTGTTAAGGCAATACGACGATCTTAAAAATGGTCGAAAACAAATATTTCTTGATGAAGAAGATTTTGAAAAAATCATTGACTATTTCGATGAAAAAGAAGCCGCAAGTTTAGCAATGGAAGCCGCCGAAATGGGTGCAGACTGTTTTCCATTCTCTTCTTCAATTTTAATTCGCAAAGCAGATTTATTATTAACTGCAAATAAATACCAAGATGCGTTGCATCTTTTGGATCATATTGAAACACTCGACTCAAGCAATATTGATATTTATATTTTGAAATCAAGTGCATATTTGGCGCTTGATTTACAACAAAAAGCAGTGGAGATTTTAGAAAAAGCACTTACCATTTTTGAAGGAGAAGAAAGAGTTGATTTGCTTTTTGAGTTGACGGATGTGTACGATGATTATGAAGAATTTGAAAAAATATTTGATTGTCTTCAACTTATTTTAAATGAAGAACCGAATAACGAAGAAGCGTTATTGAAAATTTGTTTTTGGACGGATTTCACCGGTCGCAACGAAGAAAGTATTCGATTGCATAAAAAAATAATTGATGATTTTCCTTACAACGAATTAGCGTGGTTCAATTTAGGTGCAGCGTATCAAGGATTAAAATTATATGAAAAAGCAATTGACGCGTATCATTTTTCTGTAACAATTGACGAAAAATTTGATTATGCTTATCGCAATATGGCAGATGCTTTTATTCGTTTGCGCAAATTCAAAGAAGCAATTGAAATGCTTGAAAAAGTTGCTGAACTTTCCAAACCCGATCCACTTATTTTTGAAGCAATCGGTCATTGTTTTGATAAATTAAACAATAATGCACAGGCAAGATTTTATTACCGCAAAGCGTCTCATATCAATCCCGAAGAAGGAAAGTTGTATTATAAAACTGCTTGTACTTATTTCAACGAAGGCCAGTGGGAGAGTGCAGCAAAACAATTAGAAGCAGCATTGAAAATACAGCCTTCGCATCCTGCATATAATTTATTAATGGGCGAATGCAAATTGCAGCAAGAAAATTGGAATGAAGCAATTCAATATTTTTTCATTGTGGTTCGTGCAAGACCAAAAAATGAAAGCGGTTGGGAATCTTTGCTACGTGGTTTGTATAAAGCCAATGCGATAAACGAAGGATTGATTCAAGTAGAGTTAGCATTAAAAAATACCAATTCGAAACCCTTGTTTTTGTACTATTATAGCGCATTTCTTTTTGCAGCAGGAAAGTCAAAAGAAGCGGTGTTGCAATTGGAAAAAGCCATGCAAAAAAAATCAAAGTTGTTAAAAAAGTTTGTTGAACTCAATACTTCAATTCTTCAAAACCAACAGGTAGTAAATGTAATTTCGAAGTTTAAAAAATTATAATTTTTGTTTCCTATTTTTGACTTTATTTTTTAATTAATAAATTTTACAATGAATTTTCAGCTTTCTCAAATACCTAATCGTCTGCAACGCCCACGCGTTAACGGCTTAACAATGGTGATGGATAAAGGGTTAAGTATTAATGAAGTTGAAAATTTTTTAAGTATTTCACATCCGCATGTTGATATTGTAAAATTGGGGTTTGGCACTTCATTTGTAACCCCGAATTTGAAAGAAAAAATAAAAGTTTATCAATCTTTTGATATTCCAGTTTATTTTGGAGGCACACTTTTCGAAGCATTTTTAATTCGAAATCAATTTGATGATTATTTAGGTATTTGCAAAGAATTTGTGATTACTCATATGGAAGTAAGCGATGGTTCAATAAACATTCCTCATGCTGAAAAATGTGGGTATATTGAAAAATTGACTAACTACGGAACTGTACTTAGCGAAGTAGGAAGTAAAGATGCAACACATATTATGCCACCGTATAAATGGATTGAATTAATGGATGCTGAATTGAATGCCGGTGCTGCTTATGTAATTGCAGAAGCAAGAGAGGCGGGAAATGTTGGTATTTATAGAGGAACAGGTGAAGTGCGTGAAGGATTAGTTCAGGAGATTTTAACCAAAATTCCTGCCGAAAAAATTCTTTGGGAAGCACCCCAAAAAGCACAGCAATTATATTTTATCGAATTAGTTGGCTGTAATGTTAATCTTGGAAATATTGCACCTTCAGAAGTGTTGCCATTGGAAGCAATGCGCATTGGACTACGAGGCGATACTTTCCATTTATATTTGAATAAAGAAAATTGAACATGCGATTATTTGGAGTAATTGGAAAACCATTGGCTCACTCCTTTTCTAAAAAATATTTTACAGAAAAATTTGAGAAAGAAAATTTAACCGATTGTAGGTATGAAAATTTTCAATTGGAATCAATTGAAGAGTTTAAACAATTGATGTTGATTTCTGGCTTGCAAGGTTTGAATGTTACACTACCGTATAAAAAAAAAGTGCTTTTATTTTTGGATGAAATTAGTGCTGAAGTTGAAAAAATTGGTGCGTGCAATTGTATTAAAATAATGAACGGAAAAACAAAAGGATTTAATACAGATGTAATTGGTTTCAAAAAATCTTTAGAAAAAAAAATAGATTTTACAAAGCAGCAAACTGCGTTGATTTTAGGAACGGGTGGCGCTGCAAAAGCTGTTCAATTTGTTTTGGAAGAACTTCAAATCAACTATCAGTTTGTTTCTCGAAACCCTGCAAATAGGCAACTGGCTTACAAACAGCTGAATGCGGAAACGATGAATTTGAATCAATTAATTATTAATACAACGCCGTTGGGCATGTGTCCAAATGAAAAAGATTTTCCTGAAATTCCGTACGAACATCTTGGTTCCAATCATTTACTTTTTGATTTAATTTATAATCCGAAGAAAACAAATTTTTTGATAAAAGGAGAAGCGAAAGGTGCCGAAATTCAAAACGGATTGGAGATGTTGCAAATTCAAGCAGATGAAAGTTGGAAAATTTGGAATAATGACGAAGAAAATTAGGTTGAAAAATTTTGTAAAAATTTTATTAATTTATCAGTTGCTTTTCTGCGGTGGCTGAATATGTTTTTTTCTTCAAGGTTCATTTCTGCAAAACTTTTAGTTGCGCCAGTTGGTACAAAAACTGAATCGTATCCAAAACCACCGGCTCCTCTTTTTTCATTTAATATTTCACCTTCGCAAATACCTTCGAAAAAAAATTCTTCCTTATCTATTAATAAAGAAATGATTGTTTTGAATCGTGCATTTCGATTGGATTTGTCTTTCAAATTCAACAATAATTTTTCAATATTTGCATCGAAAGATTTTTGATCGCCAGCATAGCGTGCACTTTTTACACCCGGTGCACCATCGAGTGCTTCTACTTCAAGCCCCGTGTCTTCGCTAAAGCAGTTACTTCCGGTAAGTTGATAAATAGTTTTTGATTTTTCGCTTGCATTTTCCAAAATGGTGTTGTGCGGTTCAGAAATTTCAATGCCAATTCCCGCTTCGCGCAGACTTGTAATCGTGAAATGTTTTCCAATCACTGCTTTTATTTCATCTACTTTATGTTGATTATTTGTTGCAAAAATCAGTTTCATAAATTAAAAATAATTTTTAAACAGTTCCATGTTTTTATTTTTAAAGTCTTTTCAGATTCAATTTCTTGCAAAGAAGGCATAAATAAAAAACTTGTTTCCTTGTATTTTTGTACTTGAAATTGTGGAAATGAAATTGGTATTTCTAACGATGCCGGAGCTACATCAAAAAGTAAAACCACTTTAGTTTTGAATTGAAAATAAATGGTTTCGAAATCCATTTTTAAACCATGAAAATTTATGATGGCAACATCTCCTAAATTCAGTTTGCAAGCTGCCAAAAGTTGTGTAAGAAAATTAAGTTGATTGTCAGCTAAAAAAACCGAATCGGAATAATTAACAAGAATGGCAATCTGTTTTTTGTTTTCTCCAAGCGATTTTAAAGTTTCCGATTTTTTAGATTCTGTATTTGAATTAGTAGAACTATTTAGCTCAACTAAATGCGTTTTGTAAAATTCAGCAACAAGGTATGGCGGTAGTTGTATTTTGTTCAAAGACATAAATTACAGATAGACTTATAGTATTAATTTATTTTTGTTTCTTTGCACCGTCAAAAATATACATAATGGTTGCAAATATGGACATCAAAATAAGTAAAGCAGAAGGAAGCAAATTGAAAAATTTGAATTTAGTTAATATTCCGTTTGGAAGATATTTTTCCGACCACATGTTGGAAGCCGATTTTGAGAATGGAGAATGGAAGAATGTGGAAATAAAACCATATCAACCATTAGTATTAAGTCCTTCGATTGCTGCAATTCATTATGGGCAATCAATTTTTGAAGGAATTAAAGCCTATAAAAATGAAGAGGGCGAAGCATTTATTTTTAGACCGGAAGATAATTTTAAGCGCTTCAATTTATCGGCTGAAAGAATGCAAATGCCAACAATTCCCAAAGAAATTTTTATGGATGGAATGCGTGCATTGATTGATTTAGATAGAAATTGGATTCCACAACATGAGAATTCATCTTTATATATTCGTCCATTTATGTTTGCAACGGATGAAATGATTGGTGTAAGGCCATCGGATAATTATAAATTCATGATTATTTTAAGCCCAACAGGTCCATATTACAACGAGCCATTACGAATTTATATTGAAGAAAAATATGTAAGAGCTGCAGCTGGTGGTGTTGGATTTGTAAAAGCAGCAGGAAATTATGGGGCATCATTATATGCAACTTCCAAAGCAAAAAAATTAGGGTTTGACCAAGTATTATGGACAGATGCTGTTGAACACAAATATGTACAAGAATGTGGTGCGATGAATATTTTTTTCATCATTGATAATATTGTTATTACACCAGATCTTTCCATGGGAACAATTTTAAATGGAGTAACTCGGCAGAGCGCAATTACTTTATTAAGTGATATGGGGCTAACTATTGAAGAGAGACCTTTAAGCATTGATGAAATAATTGATGCATATAAAAATGGGAAGTCCATCGAAGTGTTTGTTGCCGGAACTGCTGTTACTATTGCATTAATCAAAGAACTTCAATACAAGGATTTCTCTATGAAATTTGATATTGAAAAATTCGAACACGCCCTTTTGCTAAAAAAATGGTTGTCCGATATTCGCGAAACTAAGTGTGCCGATAAATACAATTGGATGTGGAAAATCTAAGAATCTCCTTTTTTTTTGAAATATGGCTATGATTTTTGGTGGTTAACTCATTGGCCTTTACCTTTGCCGTCCCAAAAATAAAAGGTTCAGAATGCCTACAATACAACAACTGGTTCGCAAAGGAAGAGAAATCATTAAAGCAAAAAGTAAATCAAGGGCTTTGGATAGCTGTCCACAGCGTCGTGGCGTTTGTACACGTGTGTACACAACGACTCCCAAAAAACCAAACTCTGCACTACGTAAAGTAGCAAAAGTTCGTTTGACAAATAAAGTGGAAGTAATTGCCTACATCCCGGGTGAAGGTCATAATTTACAAGAGCACTCAATCGTATTAATTCGCGGAGGTCGTGTAAAAGATTTACCGGGAGTACGTTATCATATTGTTCGCGGATCGCTTGACACTGCAGGTGTAAAAGACCGTAAAAAGAGTCGTTCTAAATACGGAACCAAGCGCGAAAAAAGTAAAAAATAATAAACTGAAATAATAATAACATGCGTAAAGCACAAGCCAAGAAAAGAGCATTAGCACCCGATCCACAATACAACGATAAGTTAGTTACTCGTTTTGTAAACAATATTATGTGGCAAGGGAAAAAAAGTGGTGCATACAATATTTTTTATGATGCACTTGCAAAAGTGAATAAACAAACAGGCGAAGATGGGTATGAACTTTGGAAAATTGCTTTGGCAAATGTTACGCCATCGGTAGAAGTACGCAGCCGTCGTATTGGTGGTGCAACTTTTCAAATTCCTTCAGAAGTACGTGCCGATAGAAAAATATCATTAAGCATAAAATGGTTGGTTCGTTATAGCCGCGAAAGAAACGGTCGCAGTATGTCGGATAAACTTGCAGGAGAAATTGTAGCTGCAGCAAAAGGCGAAGGATCTGCTTTTAAGAAAAAGGAAGATGTACACCGTATGGCAGAAGCAAACAAAGCATTTGCACATTTTAGAATTTAATTCGTTTTTAAAATAGTAACTTAAAGCCATCTGAAAAAATCAGATGGCTTTTTTGTTCATTTTGATTTATGATAACGAAGAAGGGATTAAAGAAGTTTTAAAAAAGGGGGATTAGAAGCACGACTGTTTGTATAACCACCACTGTTTGATAGATGCACCACTGTTTGTTTAACGGTCAATGCCCCCTTTTTTAAAATTTCTTTTAATCTTATGTTATGTGCTGCTCTGCTTTTCATACGAAGTGAGACTGTTTGAACTTCGCACGAAGATAATTAAAAGCGATTTACATTAGACGCACAACTGGTCGTGTACGCTGTGAACCCGTGCGGTAGGAAAAATAAATTTGTAAAAAAAGGAAGGGTGGATTTTTTGGAGGAGAAAAAATACTCTCTTAAAAACTTTGGTTCGTGGGCTGGCTTAAGCGGTTTTTAAGAGTGTATTTTTTTGTGTGTATGCCATCATGATTTTAAAAAATGTCCAATGCTTTTATATTTAAAATCAAAACCTGTTTTGATAATTTTTTCAGATGAAATTCTGCTTCCGTTCAAAAGTGAATCTGAAATTTCGCCAAATAATATTTTAATAACTCGTGATGGAATGTTTGGTAACCAGATAGCCCTTTTAAGATGCGTTGCAATCGTTTTCGTCAACTGAGAATTGGTGATGAATTCTGGTGCAACTGCATTATATACTCCAATAAATTTTTTATCGGAAATTGCTTTTAAATAAATGTTGCATAAATCATCCAGATGTATCCACGGAAAAAATTGATTGCCACTTCCAATTGATGCTCCTAATCCAAAACGAATTGGCAAACATATTTTTTTATACGCTTCACTGTTTTCTGAAAGACCAATTCCGGTGCGAATGATTGCAGTTCTGATTTTAAGTTGATTGAACTTATTTGCCGCTGCATCCCAATCGCTGCAAGTTTCAGCTAAGAAATCTTTACCGGGTAAATCTGATTCTGTAAATATTTTCTCTGATGTTTCGCAGCCGTAATAACCGGTTGCAGAAGCAGAAATAAAGGTCTTCAATTTATTTGGATGTTCAGAAATGAATTCAAAAAGAAATTCGGTTGACTTGATTCTGCTATCATAAATTTCTTTTTTCCATTTTGCATTCCATCTTCTTCCTCCCACATTGGCACCTGCTAAATGAATTATCCCATCTGCTTTTTCTATTGCTGCAGGTTCAAGAAATTTATTTTCCCAATCCCATGAATACTGAGGAGTGTCAATGTCGATATTAATTTTGCGTGTCAACCAACTTACTTCATAACCATTAAAAATTAGCAACTTTGTTAGTTGCCTACCTACAAAACCACTGCCTCCGGTTATTAAAATATTTTTCATCGTTCAGTAATTTTCCCGCAATGATTTTTTAAATACTTCCAATGCTCTTCTTCTTGCAAAGGCATGTTCAACAATTGGTGGTAAGTAATTTGAAGTAAAATTCGGTATCCATTTTTTAATATAAATCATTTCTTGGTCAAACCTTTTTGTTTGTTCTGTCGGGTTAAAAATGCGGAAGCAAGGAGCAGCATCGCATCCGCAACCTGCTGCCCACTGCCAGTTGCCATTGTTGGATGAAAGTTCGTAGTCCAAAAGTTTTTCTGCAAAATAGGCTTCACCCCATCGCCAGTCTATCAACAAATGTTTGGTTAAAAAACTTGCCACAATCATTCGCACACGGTTATGCATAAAACCGGTTTCATTTAACTCTCTCATGCCGGCATCAACAATCGGATATCCGGTTTCTCCATTACACCATTTTTCAAATTCAGTTTCGTTATTTCTCCACTCAATATTTTCATATTTTATTTTAAAACTTCTATTTCCCACATATGGAAATTGAAAAAGTATCATCATAAAAAAATCTCTCCAGATTAATTCGTTCAGCCATTGTTCGTTTAATTGCAATGCAGTAGCTGCTAGTTCTCTGATACTAACAGTTCCAAAACGCAGGTGAATACTCAACTTGCTTGTTCCATTTAATGCAGGAAGATTTCTGGTGAGATGATAACTACTCACTATTTGTTTATTGATTTCTATTGAAGGAATTTTAGTTTTAGATTTCTCAAATCCAATTTCGATGAGTGACGGAAAATGAAATGGTTTTGTTTTAAAAAGATTAGACAATAAATTTTCAGATGGAAATGTTTTGATTTTTTCTTCTGCTAATTTTTGCTTCCAGATTTTTGAATAAGGAGTAAATATGGTGTAAGGAGTTCCATCGGATTTCATCACTTCATTCTTTTCAAAAATCACCTGGTCTTTAAAAGTATGAAACGAAATATTTTTTGATTCTAACCATTCTTTAATTTTTGAATCCCTTTCAATGGCATAGGGTTCGTAATCGTGATTGGTAAAAACTGATTTTACAGAAAATGAATCGCAGATAATTTTGATTGCATGTAAAGGTTCATCCTGCAACACAAACAATGAAGAACCGTGTTTAATCAATTCATCATATAAGGTATTTAATGTTTGATGAATGAATGAAATCCGTTTGTCCCTTTTATCAGAAAGCTGTTCAAGGATGTTTTTATCAAAAATGAAAACAGGCAACACATCACTTGAATTTTTTAAGGATTGATAAAACCCGTGATTGTCATGCAAACGCAAATCTCTGCGAAACCAAAAAACGGAAACAGGTTTTATGTTTTTCAAATTTGTGTTGTGATTTTTAATTTCAATAAATCAAATCCTTTTTCTTTTAGTCTAGAAAGTATTTGCTGGTAAATAGCATCATCCATCTTTGGTTTTCGTGAAAGAATCCACAAATATTTTTTGTTTGGATGACTAACCACTGCATAGCTGTAATCATCTGCCAAATCAATTATCCAATATTTTCCGGTAAAGGGCCAAAAGAATTGCACTTTCAATTTTGAATTACTTGAATCTTTTTCAACAAATGCCTTTCCTTTAATGTAGGATTCTTTGCCATTCACACTATCTTTTTTGCAACGATTTTCAACTATCACAAATCCTTTTTCACTTAAAGTATATTCTGCTGTTGTGCAGTTGCAACCTTTCTGAAATCGCTGAGGATACGAAGCAATTTCATACCATTTGCCTGCGTATTTTTTCAAATCAACAAAAGGAACTGTTTGCAAGGTTTGTGAATGAGTAATTGTTGTTGACATAAAAAGTATAAGCAGTGAATTAATAAATGTTTTGTTCGTCATAAATAATTTTAGAGTTGTTGTTTCGGTTTTTAAAATATTCAAAGAGAAAAATGTTTAGCAGTATCAATTCAAATCCATAAAAAATATCTTCAATAGGAATCGTCAATAATCGTATTCCTATATTTTCCGAATCGCTATACCATACAATAGGATGCTGCAGTCCAGTTCCTGTAAGTATTCCATTCACAATAAAAAATGGAATTAACAAAACAGGATAGATGAGAACCAACTTTGCAAGCCATTTAATTTTGAAACCATATTTCAAAACTAAAAGCAGAATTCCTAAACTAATGAAAGTAGTTGAAGTGTATAATTTTGAATGAAAAAGTATTCCAACAAAAAGTAGCAATAAGGAAAAACATAACACAAAAATGTTTTCAATTTTTGCTGACCATTGTAATTTGAAAAATATATTCAAACAGTGGTAAGTGAACACACATGCAAAAGGAATACAGATGAAAAATAAAATTTCCTCTATTGGCAGATTTAAAAAATATATTCCTAAAACATAATCTGGGTTGAAACCCCAAACACGAATTTTTGTAAACAGAACATCCCAACAAATGAATAAAACAGCAATGAAAATATTTGCAAGATAGAACAGTTTGAATTTCTTGTAAAATTTTAATTTAGGATGAAATGAAAAAATAAACGGAACAATAACCGTAAATAAATTCACCAATAAATAAGTCCATTTCATCAGTCTAAAAGTGAATTAGTTTTTCTGAAATATTTAAAAGGAACCCACAACATTCCGAAACATTCTCCCTCTTCTTTACCCAAATGTTTGTGATGCATTTTATGTGCTCTTCGTATGGCTTTGAAATATTTGTTGTCTGCTTTTCTCAAAAATTTGAACCGCTGATGTATAAAAATATCATGCACAAAAAAATAGGCGAAGCCATAAATCGTAATTCCCAGACCTATCCAAAAAAGAAAATTATAACCCTGCTGCATTCCGAAAAACAATCCTGCAATACCGGGCAAGGCAAAAGTCAAAAAGAAAAAATCGTTGTGCTCAAAAAAACCACTTGATTCTTTCTTATGATGGTCTTTGTGCAAACTCCATAGCAAACCGTGCATAACGAACTTATGTGTAAACCATGCAACGCCTTCCATACTAAGGAAAGATGCAAGTACTATTAAAAAATTAATTATTGCTGTTTCCATTTGACATAAATATTATTTCAAGAATTTGTTTTCTGTACTCAAAAATAATTTCAATTTTCCTTTTTACTAAAATTGAATTCAATGCTCTGCCGATAAATCCGAAAGGCAATTTATAATTTACCACATCATGCATTAGCACTCCACCATCAACCTCTGAAAATGTATGTGCGTGCTCCCATATTTTATATGGTCCTTTGGCCTGTCTATCTGTAAAATATTTTTGATTTTGAACTTTACAAATTTCGGTTTGCCAACGAACTGAAATACCATAGAGTGGTTTAACAGTGTAATCTATTTTCATTCCTTCAAATATTTCTACTCCATTTAATGAACTTAAAATTTTAAAATCCATTTCCGGTGGAGTTATTCTTGAAAGATTTTTTGGCGAAGAGAAAAATTCCCATGCTTTATTTATATCAATTGGTAAAAACTGTTCTGCTTTAAACTGATGCATATTCGTTGGCAATATTTTTAAAATAATTATTAAAATGTTTTTTCACTTCCGGCAAACAAATCTTCATCCACTCAGTATATTTTTCAGGGTGAATAAGAATATCTTGTTCAAGATTTTCTAAGCTGATATATTTCCAGTTTTGCACTTCTGATTTTTCAGGAAAAGGTAAATCATCAGTCACTCCAAAATAGACATGGTCATATTCATGTTCAGTTAAACCATTTTCAAATTTTGTTTTGTAAGTAAAACTGAATGCGAATTCAGTATTGCATTTCATTCCCATTTCCTCTTGCAATCGTCTTTCTATAGCCCAAGTATTTTCTTCTCCAAATCGTGGGTGGCTGCAACAGGTGTTTGTCCATAAACCACCGGAATGATATTTCTCATCTGCTCTCTGCTGTAGAAGCAATTCACCTTTTGAAGTAAAAATGAAAACCGAAAAAGCCCGGTGCAACAATCCTAATTCATGCACAAGTTGTTTTTCCAATTTTCCCCATGGCTTATCTTTTTCATCTACCAATATTAAATAGTCGTTCATGATTTTAAATTTTGCTTTTCTATCAAGGTTAAATGCTCCGAAGATTTCAAAAATGAAATAATCATTTGCTTCAATTGCAAATCTTTTACATTGCTGATTTCTCTACGCAGGAATAATTTGTCTTTTTCAATTGAACTATTGTAACCCAAAAATGACGGTGCTTTTGTTTGAATGGTGAATCGCAAATAGCGGATTTCAATATTTGCACTATCAACAGTTATACATTGTTCAAGTAACTTTTTTCCTTCATTAAAATAAGATAATTTACTGAATGGATTATACACATAATTCGCCATCATCATGGTTGCACAAGCATTGTATGCTACAAGTGTGGAGTTTTCAGCTACGCTATATTTTTCTGAAATACTAATCATATTTTTGCAAGCACCTTCATTGGTGGCAGCACTTTTATATTGCTCACGAATTGTATTCAGCGGAATATCATCGGCATGTGCTGCTGAAAACAATAAGATGAAGAAGAAAATAATTATTCTCATACAAGGTTTAATTTATACTGAAACATACTGTTGAACATCAACCCCAATTTTTCACGGTTGCTAATGCGTATTCTTGCAGAAAGAATTTTTTGTGCAGGCACTTTTTTTATTTTTTTGAATAACGAATTGTAATAAACATAAGCCAGATAAACTCCGCCTTTTGATGATGCCGGAAGTTTTTTAATTCCTATTAATGCCTCTTTAAAATCTTGTTCAATTTCATTTTCAATTTTTCGTTTGGTGCACGATGTAAATCTGCTCATGTCAACATTTGGGAAATAAGTTCTTCCCAAAATCTGATAATCTGCTTTCATATCACGCAAGAAATTTATTTTCTGAAAAGCTGCTCCCAATTTCATAGCAAATGGTTTTAGTTCTTCATAAAGTTTTTTATTTCCTTCCGTAAAAACATGCAGACACATTAACCCAACAACTTCAGCAGAACCAAGAATGTATTGTTTATATTTTTCAGAGGTATAATCAACTTTCTCTAAATCCATTTCCATGCTTTTCAAAAATCTTTCAATCAAATCATGACTAATTTGATATTGATGAACAACATGCTGAAAAGAATTTAAAATTGGGTTTAAGGAAATGCGATTTTCAATTGCCTCATAAGTTTCATCTTTGAATTTTTGCAACAAATATTTTTTGTTATATCCCTCAAAGCTGTCAACAATTTCATCGGCAAATCTTACAAAACCATAAATAGAATAAATGGGATTGCGGAGTTTGTTCTTCAGGAAATATATCCCAAGAGAAAAACTTGTGCTGTAAGCACGGGTTGTTAGCTTGCTACACTTTACCGATACACTATCGAATAACGACTTCATCTTCTGTCTTGTTTAAATATTTTAGTAATTGTTCAGCGGCAATTTTGCCTGATATAATGGAAGGAGGAACACCCGGTCCCGGAACTGTAAGTTGGCCGGTATAAAAAAGGTTTTCCACTTTTTTATTTATGATTTTAGGTTTAAAGATTGCTGTTTGCATCAGCGTATTTGCAAGCCCGTATGCATTGCCTTTGTATGAATTGTAATCCGAAATAAAATCGTTTACGCAATAACTTTTTTTGAAGTCAATATGATTTGAAATATTTTCATTCACTTGCTTTTCTAATCTTGAAATCATCAGTTGAAAATATTTTTCTCTCATTTCTTCAGAATCTTTTAGTCCGGGAGCAATGGGCATCAGCAGAAAAATATTTTCATGACCTTGCGGTGCAACTTCATCATCAGTCTTTGAGGGACAGCATACATAAAACAACGGTTTGCTTGGCCATTTGGTTTGTTTATATATTTCTATTGAATGCTGATTGAGGTCTTCGTCAAAAAATAAGGTATGATGATTCAGAGCAGATATTTTTTTATTTATTCCTAAAAAATAAATCAGAGAGGAGGGGGCAAAAGTTTTTTCTCCCCAATAATTTTCATCATAGTTTCTGAATTCCTTTGGCAATAATTTACTTTCCACATGATGATAATCGGCAGAAGCAATAACAGCATCGCAATTAAATCTTTCACCATTCACCACAATATTTTTTGCCTGATTATTTTCAATTTCAATTTTCTCAACTGTTGCATTCAAATGAAAATGAGTTCCGTTCTTTTCTGCTACATTTTTCATAGCTTCTATCACTTTTCCAAAACCTCCCTGTGGATACCATGTTCCTAATTTAAGTCCGGCATAATTCATTAAGCTATACAATGCAGGAGTGTCTTGCGGCATAGCACCCAAAAACAAAACAGGAAACTCCATCAATGCAATTAATTTCGGATGTGAAAAATATTTCCGAACATGCTTACTGAAAGAAGAGAATACCTGCAAACGAAATGCACCTTTTATCAAATTCAAATCAGCAAACTCAGCAATGGAAAGTCCGGGTTTGTAAACCAAATTTTCAATTCCAGTTTTGTATTTGTATGCTGCCTCCTTCATAAATTTTTTAAGCTGAACTGCACTTCCTGTTTCAATTGATTCAAACAGATTGCACAACACTTCAAAATTTTCAGGCACACTCATTTTGTCTCCTTCTTCGAATACCACATCAAAAGATGGATTCAGCAAATTCAATTCATAGAAATCAGAAACTTTGTATCCAAAATCACTGAAGAATCTTTCAAACACATCAGGCATCCAATACCAACTCGGACCCATGTCAAATAAGTATCCCGCTGCTGTTTTCAACTGTCTTGCTCTGCCACCAACCGAATTATTTTTTTCAAACACATGCACACGATGTCCGGCTTGTGATAAATAACAAGCAGCACTTAAACCTGAAAAACCGGAACCTATAATTGCAATGGTAGGCATTTTACTGTATAGATATAATTAATTATATTTAGACATTTTATTAAGCACATTTTTCAAATCTTCAACTGATTTTAACAGAAACAAATTTTTCTTGCTCTTAAATTGCGTTAGCCGATGTCCTTCTGCCGCTATGTGAATTTTTTGAGTTGGAAAATTTTTTGACATGCTCTGAACAAGTAAATTATCCTCATGCTCATCATCTGCCGACACCAAAAAGAAAAGTAAGTTGTAAGGTTTGAGTTGTTTTACTGCCTGTTTCAAAGTATCAATCGAAACACTGGAACCAAGATAAGTGCAACGATGACCTGCATTTCGGATTAAATAATTTGCCATCAGCAAACCACTTTCATGTAATTCATTTTCGGGTAAAAAAAGAATCCAATGATTTTTTGAATTTTCATTTATTGTCAGCAAGTCAATAGATGAAATCAGTTTCTGCCTGATGAGGTAACTGATGAAGTGTTCTTGAGCAGAGGCTATCCTGTCAGCTGACCACATTAAACCCAATCGTTCAAGTGAAGGATAAATTACTTTCAGGTAAGTTCCTTCGATTCCATAATTCATCACTGCTCTTGAAAATATTTTTTCAAAAAGCGATTCATTGAATTCAAGTGCAGCAGCCACCATTTGGGAAACCAAAAATTCATCACCATTGATGTTACTTTCAAGTTGTTTGTTCTTGAGTTCATGCAATTTTGAATCTGTCATAGAGCACAACTCCGAAATTTTATAGTCAGCATTCATCAGGCTGGCAATGTTCAGCAGTCGCCTCAATTGATTGCCGTTATAGTTACGGGTGTTTCCATCGCTTCTGTCAGGTTGCAGAGCATTATATCTTTTTTCCCAAGCCCTGATGCTATGTACACTGATACCTGAGTAGCGTTGCAATTGTGAAATGGTGAAAGAATTCATTTGTCTAAATATGTGCAAATATATGTAGACAAAATGAAATAACAAAATTTATTTCAATTTTTTTTATTTCATGCCTATATTATGAGTCCGTCATTTCAGCGGTGGAGAAAACACTCTTTGATTTTTTTTCTGGGTGGCTTTTTAGGGGGTGGCAAAAAAAATGAAAGTGTGTTTTGTGCGGTGGGGTGCGGTGGGCTTTTTTTGCAAATTTATTTTTTGAAGCGTAGGCATTAGAAGCGGATAGTCCGTCAAGTTTGATTTAAAAAAACTATTGGTTCAAAGCCGTTCACTTCAAAGTTGCACTGTCGCCAATAGAGTTGCACATAACGTTTGCTGATATCTGACGTTTTATCACTTCCATTAAAAATCAATTGAGTGTGACAAAATGTGGCTTTAGCCCTTGCAGATATCAGCTGTTGTGCGACCCGAAGGGTTTGAGTGGTTTTGGAGCCCCCTTTTTCTAAAAGCAATTTTTATTTATTCCTTTCATAACTTTGCTTTATCAAGGGCATTAAATTTATAAAATCAGATGAAGAATTTAAACTAAATTCATAATCACCATTTCCCCAATGACCTATTTCAGAAACATCTCTACTTATATTATATGGATCATTCAGCTCTCCTTTTGGAATGTTTAACCAAAATTTAATTTTCCCTTTTTGTGGTAAAACATCAATAAAATTAGAAGATGCTTTGAAAGCAATATATTTCTTCTTTGGCACAACTTCAATTTTATCATCTAAATTTAAAATTTGGTTTTTAAATTCTTCATAAAGAGACAGAATTTCTTCATCAGCAGATTTTAAGTGATCTTCTTCTGTATAAACCTTTACTTCTTCAGTAACCTTATCAACGATTTCACTGGATTTACTGATTTTATTTATTGACTCAGAAGTTTCAGGCGATTTTAATCTGCTATATTGAATTAAATTATCTTGATATTTTGTGATTTCCCATAATTCAATTGGTAAATCTCTAAAATTTATTGCTTGTTGTTGATATTTAGAAAATGCTGGTGATACGAACATTACTCTTGATTGAGACCAGTCCACATCATCTCTTTTTAGATTCGTATTTGTGCTTTCATTGTATTCCAAAATAAAATCAGCCTTATTATTTAACATCAAAGAAAGATAGGCATACCCTTGATCAATGACACTGAAATTTTTGTCTCTCTTATATTCAATGATTACAAAACTTTTACTATCATTATCAAAAGCCAAACTATCAATTCTAAGATTGTTCAGTGAAAATTCTGATTTTATAAATTTTAGTCCAAAAATATATTCAAGATTTTTTTCTGTTATTGCTTGAATATCTTTTTCTAATTTAAAAGAATCTTCTTTGATGATTTGTAACTTTTGATTCTGTAAGTTATAAAGTGCCATATTGTTTCCCTAAAAATTACTTTTTTAATTATTGTGTTCCAAAACCATTTCGCACAACGGATCGGAGATTGCCGTTGTTTTGGGGCGGCCATCCGAGGAACGAGGATGGAAAAGCCACTCAAAAAACGGTTGACACCAATGGGCTGCTCCAAAATTACGGCAATCTCGTGTTGGGCGCAGTGGCTCCGAAAATAGT
>SXGS01133643.1_pt1 | contig 94456 bp, 75 predicted proteins | sample 3174681 | NCBI WGS metagenome assembly SXGS01 (sample SAMN11356861, study PRJNA531348) | freshwater metagenome | isolation source: freshwater sample F1-80 | place: China: Fuxian Lake, Yuxi | collected 2017-12-25 | reverse complement strand
GAAGTCGTTCTGGTTCAGCGTCGGCCCAGGGCAAGGATCGCACGACGAAGCGTCCCACGCGTACTCGGTGACGACCGAGCCAGGGTTCTGGGCCAGAGTGCGGTCAAAGAGCGCCGCGTAGAACTCCCCGAAGCGGCTCTTGGCGTCCTCGCCGACGCCGATGTTGGTCGGGATGGTGACGTTCTTGTAGTTGGCCACCTCGTAGCGCTGGTTCCTGGCCAGGATGTGGACGATGAGGTCCTGGTGCCCGCTGGCGTTGAGCATCCCGAGCCGGATCGGCAGGCTGAAGTCCTTGGAATCATAGAAGAATCGAAGGGGAGAGAGCAGGGCCTTGTTCCCCTCGAAGGTGACCTTCTTGGCGTTGACCCGGGCCACGAAGAACTTGGTGCCGGCCTCGACGTAGGGTCGCAGCACCGGCTCGGCCCCTTGCGGGATGTTGTACTTGTTGCTCCTGAGCCACGCATCGAGCGCCCCGGAGTCGTTCGCGCTCAGGATCACGATCTCGTACTCCCCCACCTCGAACTGCGCCTCGATCTTGACCTCCTTGGCGCCGTTCTTCTTGTGCGCGCCGTTGGCCGAGGCCGAGAACCTCCGGGAAGCAAAGTCCTTTTCGTAGTCGGGGAGGACGGCGCAGGGGTCGACCTCCCAGTATTCGACGAGGCGCGGGGCGGCCATCTTGTCGACGCGGTCGAAGATGTCCTTGGAGAGGGTCTTGACGTTCTCCTTCTGGAGCACGACAGGCACCGGGATGACCATGGCGAAGTCGCTCGGCGGCCCCTCGTAGTTGTTCTGCATCGACAGGACCGTCCGGGTGCCTTCGCGCATCAGGACGACCTGCGTGGCGTTGGCGAAGAGCTGCCCATCGGCGCCCGAGACGTAGAACCCGCAGAAGGCCTCCGCGGGGGCCGGTGAGAGCGCCATGAGGGTGATCGAGGCGAGCGTGGTGGCGAAGAGAGCCTTGGGGGGTGACATGTCGTTGTCCTCCTGTGGGTCATGCGTTGTTGGTGCAATGGAATGGCGAGGTTTGCAAGGATGAGCGGGTGAGAGTCCTAGCCTTCCTTTCTGGGAGGGGTGGGGCTAGGATGGAGAGCCCTCCGATAGAGAGGAGCAGGAGTCATGAAGGCGATCCCGACAGGCGCGGTGGCATATCGGCGCACGAGGGTGTGGGATCAGGAGACGATCCCGGAGGGGCTCAAGGGCTCGCACACGACAAAGGACGGGTGCTGGGCGCGCGTGTGCGTTTTGTCGGGGGCGCTGGAGTATGAGGTCCTCGTCGAGCCGGGGGGGGTCTACACGCTCGTGCCTGGGGTCGAGGGGGTGATCGAGCCCCAAGTGCCGCATCGGGTCCGGCCTCTGGGCGAGGTGTCGTTCTACGTGGAGTTCTGGAAGGCGCCAGCGTCGTGTCAAGATGGTTGAGGGCGGGCCTTCGTACGAGCTGCACGAGCTGCTCGACAGCGACGGCGCGGACGATGTCTGGCGCGGCGTCGAGGTGGCGTCGGGGCGAGAGGTGGCGATCAAGCTCTTCCCGAGGTTTCGCCTTGAGGGCACGCGCATCGAGGCGACGACAAGGCGGGCGGTCGAGGCGCTGGAGGGGGTGGGCCTGCGGCGCGCGCCGGCCTTGCTGGGGGTGAAGAGGGAGGGGCCCTTCTTCGGGGTCGTCTCGGAGTTCGTCGCGGAGCGTTCGCTGGCGCAGATTCTGACGCCGGGTCGAGCGATGAGCCCCTTGCAGGCGCTGTGGGTGATGGCGCAGGCGACCTGCCCGGTGAGCACGGCGATGGAGCGCGGTGTCCTGCAACCCTGCATGGACATTCATGATATCAGAATGTCGAGCGCGGGGGAGGTGACGATCCTGGGGCTCGGGACGCGCTTGTCGGCGGAGGATCGCCGCTTGCTCAACGGGATGGGGTCGAGCCCGCGTCATCGGAGCGTGGTGTACATGGCGCCGGAGTGTGTCTCGGGCGGGGCCTTCGAGGCGACCTCGGCGGTCTATACGCTCGGGGCGCTGCTCTACCACTTGGTGGTGGGGGAGGCGCCTTTTGAGGGTGGGTCGATCTTCTCGCTGATGACGAGGGTGGTCAACGAGGCGCCCAGGCCGCCGCGGGCGGTGGACGCCAGCATCCCCAGGGAGGTCGAGGCGCTGATCCTGGGCGCGATGAGCGCAAGGCCAGAGGACAGGCCGGGCTCGCCGGCGGTCTTCCTGACGGCGTTGATCGAGGTGATGGCGTCGCTGGAGGTGATGTCGAGCACGCCGAACCGGGCGTTGACGGATCTGCGGCGCTTCATCTACGAGGACGACACGCTGGCGATAGTGCGGGTGCTGGCGGCGTGGCCAGAGCTGGGGCTGGACGCCTCGGTGCGCGACTACCTGGGCACCCACGTCGGGGTGGCGCTGCTGCGGCGGGTTCGGGAGGGCAAGGTGGTTCAGGATCCGGACTGGCGGCTCTTGCCCTTCATGCCGCAGATCTGGCGGGAGCTTGAGGCGCTGTCGCGCGACGAGGGGTTGGCGCAGGAGGCCAGGGCGGAGGCGAGCAGGGCGCTGTTGAGGGCCAGCACGCTGTCGACGGCGTGGTTGAGGTTTCAATGATACGGCTGGCCAGGACATCGGACGCGGGCGCGCTGCTGGCGATCTACGCCCATCAGGTCGAGGTCGGCGTGGCGACCTTCGAGATCGAGCCGCCATCGCTGGGGGACTTCGAGGCGCGCATCGCGCAGACGCTCAGGGGGTGGCCGTGGCTGGTCTTCGAGGAGCAGGGCGTGGCGGTGGGCTACGCGTATGCGTCGGGGCACCGGAGCAGGGCGGCGTACCAGTGGACGGTGGAGGTCTCGGTGTATGTGCGCGAGGACTTCCATAAGCGGGGCGTGGGCCGTGCGCTCTACGGGGTGCTCTTCGAGGTGCTGCGGCATCAGGGCTTCGCGGTGGCGCTGGCGGGGATCACCTTGCCGAACGCGGGCAGCGTGCGGCTGCATGAGTCGATGGGCTTTGAGCCGGTGGGGGTCTACAAGGCCGTGGGGTTCAAGTTCGGGGCGTGGCGGGACGTGGGGTGGTGGTCGCTGAACCTGGGTTCGCGGGCGGGCGGGTCGCCCGGGCTCGTGGAAGTCGTGGAGATGTCCGAGGTTCTGGCGATCCCTGGGCCGCTGGCGACGCCGCCGTCGCCGGTGCCCTTGGAGGCGCTCGCCATGACGGCGGCGCTGAAGGTGCTGTTGGGGGAGTCGTGAGGGCGTCGCCGGCGAGGCGGGCCTGGTCGCCTGCGGAGGCGGCCGTGTGAAGAGGGCCGTCGATGCGCCGCAGGCGGAGCTTGTTGGCGTTGAGGTCGAGCGGTGCGCCTGATGGGGTGGGGGGCCGGGTCGTCGGGGTCAGTAGCGCTGGACGTGGGCGTTGTCGGCGGTGTCTTCGATGACGTGGAAGGGGTTGCAGGCGAAGGTCAGGGTCGAGAAGCCTGAGGCGCTGATCTCAAGGGTCTCTTCGACGCAGACCTCGACGGAGGCGTTGTCGACCAGGTCGACGTGGGCGCTCCAGGCCACCAGATCGAGCGCGTCGATGTGGGCCGAGCCCGAGCTGGCGATGCTCAAGGACTCGACCTCGCCCTGGAGCACGACGCGGCTGTGGCCTGCGGCGCGCACGCGCAGCGTGTCGCGGTGGACGCCTCGGACGATGATGGAGGCGCTGTCGCTGACGTCGATGCCGCGCAGGCGGGGGACGGTGAGGGTGGCGCGCAGGGGCTGGGCGGGGGAGAGCCACTCGGTCTCCTCGATGATGAGGCGGTGGCCTTCCAGGCGCGTGGCGACGTAGGGCATCAGGTTCTCGTCCCCGGACAGCGCGATGGCGAAGGGGGTCTGGGCGTCGGGGTCGACCTGGATGTCGATCTGGATGGGGCCGTCGGCTGCGACCTCGCTGAACGCGCTCAAGGGCCGGCGCTCCTCGACGAGGACGCCATTGCCGTCGATGATCGTGCAGGCGGAGGCGGTCAGGGCGAAAACGGCGAGGATCAGGGTCAGGGGGGTCGTTTTCATGGTGCACCCTACTTCAACGTCGGTGTCAGCGAGCGAGGCCGCCCGGGCTGGGCGACACGGTTGCTGACGCCCCGATATTGCGGCGCATTCAAAGGGTCGTGGCTTTGGATGCGGCGAGGGCTTGAAGGTCAGGCTTTGTCGATGCGCTCGATGCGCATGTTGATGGGGCCGGTGGGGCGCAGGGTGACGGCGGGCGAGATCTCGAGCTTCTCCCAGGAGGTCCGGCGGACTCGGGCTCGCTGGTAGAGCGTGGCCAGGACCAGGACCATCTCCATCATGGCGAAGTGGTTGCCGACGCAGACGCGCGGGCCGCCGCCGAAGGGGAAGTAGGCGAAGCGGGGTCGGTCGGGGTCCTCGACCATCCAGCGCTCGGGGTCGAAGCGCTCAGGGTCCTTGAACCAGCGCGGATCGCGGTGGGTGACCCACTGGGACATGAAGACCTGGCCGCCCTTCGGGATGGTGTAGCCGCCGATCTCGACCTCCTCGATGGCCTCGCGGCCGATGGCCCAGGCCGGCGGGTAGAGGCGCATGGCCTCCTTGACGGCGGCGGTGGTCAGCGGCAGCCTCATGAAGTCGTCCGCCGTGGCGGGGCGATCGCCCAGGACGGCGTCGATCTCGTCGGTGAGGCGGCGCTCGAAGGCCGAGTGCTCGGCGATCAGCGTCAGCGCGAAGGAGAGCGCCAGCGCCGTGGTCTCGTGCCCGGCCAGGAAGAGCGTGACGGCCTCGTCCCGAAGCTGCAGATCGCTCATCCGGCCGCCCTCGTCGTCCTCGGCCGTCAGCAGCAGCCACAGGAGATCGTCGCCGGGCGCGCCCTGCCGCCGCGCCTCGATCATCCCGAAGAGCACCGCGTCGAGATCCCCGATCCCCTTGCGCGCCTTGACACGGCTGGGCGTCGGGATCCAGTCCGGGACGAAGCGCAGCAGCGTGCGCTCCTCGGCCACGAAGACCTCCATCATGCTCTCAAGGCACTGGCCGACCTTGTGGGCGCCATCGCCGACGCTGGCGCCAAAGAGCGTCTCGGCGACGATCTCCAGCGTCAGGTGCATCATCTCCTCGTGAATATCCCGAACCTCGCCGGTCTCCCACTTGCCCACGGCCGCCTCGGTGTGGCGCACCATCGCGTCGGCGTAGGCCTCGATCTGCTTCTTGCGCAGCTTCGGCGCCACCAGCTTCCGGCTCCTCTTCCACGCCTCGCCCTCCGTCGTCAGCAGCCCCTGACCGAGCGCCGTGGACAACTTTCGCGTCATCTCGTCCTTGATGAACGAGCCGCTGCGGGTCAACAGGACCTCCTCGATCAACGCCGGATCGGTGATGAAGTACTGCGTCACCGGCCCAAAGGGCAGCCGGATGACGCCACCCTCCCACCGCCTCGCCGTCTGGGTCACGAAGTCGAGCGGGTTGTCGGAGAAGGGCTTGAGCACCCCGATCAAGGGCGTCCCCCTGGGACCCGGCGGCGTGGCCGCCTTGCGCTCCCTCGACTCGACGCCCCTCCAGCTCGCCTCGTGTACCGTCGTGCTCATGGTCTTCTCCTTCCTGACGCGATCCGTGGTATTTCCAAGGGCCAAAGGAGGGGGGGCCCTCCTCGCACCCTGATCTTAATGCGAGTGACTGCTCGCGTTCTAGAATGTGAGCAGTCACTCGCGTTTATCAACTCGCTTTTGAAAATGAGGGCCTGATGGGCGACTCAGAAGACCTCAAGCCCCGCAAGGAGCCGGCCCAGGAGCGCTCGCGGGAGATGGTCGAGCGGCTCCTGGAGGCGACGGCTCGCCTTTTGATCGCCGAGGGCTACCGGCACATGAGCACCAACCGGATCGCGAAGGAGGCCGGTGTCAGCGTCGGGTCGCTCTATCAGTACTTCCCCAACAAGGACGCGATGGTGCTGGCGCTCTTCGAGCGGGTGTGCGAGCGCCAGACGGCGGTGGTGGTCGAGAAGCTCTCGGAGATGGCCGAGTCGGAGGGGGCGACGCTGGAGCTGGCCGTGCGGGCGGTCGTCCATGCGCTCCTTGAGGCCACCCAGGTCGACGCGGAGCTCAGCCGCGTGCTCCTGCTCGAGGTCACGCACCTGGAGGGCTTCCACCTCTTGCGGGCGTGGCTTGAGCGGATACGGGCGCTGGTCGCCGTGGCGATGCAGAGCAAGGCCGACACGCTGCGCCCGCGCGATCTGGACGTGGCCTCCTTCATCGTCGTCAACGCGGTCAACGGGATCCTCTACTCGGCCGAGATCGAGAACCGGGAGCTGCTGACAGACCATCGCTTCGCCGACGAGCTCATCGAGCTGATCATCCGCTACCTTCGGCCCTGATCGGCAACCTCCGATTCAGACCATCCGCGACCTTCGGCCCTGATCGGCGGCCTCCGATTCAGACCCCTGGGCGCCTCACAGGCGACGCGCTTGGGCGTGCTGGGCCTCGGCGACCTTGGCGCCGGCGGGGCTCGAAGGCGGCAGCGTGCGCCGGTCGGCGACGTCGGCCACCTCGGGCAGCGGCTCGCCGTGGACGGAGGCGAAGTAGCGCAGCGTCGACCAGAGGGCGTCGAAGTCCTCAGGATCCAGGGTGGCGACGGCCTCCTGCTTGGCGTCCACGCGCTTCGAGACGCGGCTCTGCGGCAGCGTCGCCTTGAAGCGGACGCCGGGATCGTCGGCGCCGGCGCCGCGCTGCCGCACCGTGACGTTGAGCTCGGTCGTCGACGCGCTGACCGGCCACGTCGAGCAGATCAGCGAGAAGGGCCTGTCGAGCGCCACGCTGCGAGGCTCGACCTGGGGGTCATCCTGGCGCAGCAGCAGGCCGCCGCCGCCCTGAGCGTCGAGCGAGAGGCTCCCCGCGTCGGCCTGTGGTTTCTTCCTGAAGAGCCTCAACCAGAAGGGGAGCCTGGCCGCGCCTTCTTGGGTGTCCGAGCGCAGCGGCGCTGACCACGAGGCCATCGAGGGCTCGCGCAGCGCCCCCTGGTTGACGTGATCCGGGCGGCTGTCGATCACGGGGGCGGGCTGAACGAACTGAATCCCGAGCATGGACGGCGCGATCAGCGTGGAGGGGTCGGTGGGGTCGACGAGCAGCGGCAGCTCCAGGCCCGGCGGGTGGGCGTGGATCACGTCGTCGTCGAAGCTCTGGACGTAGCCCGTCTGCGCCCGGCCGCCAGCGTCGGTGGTGCTGAAGGTGATCCGCCTCGCAGGCCGGCCGTTGACCCTCATGCTGGAATCGACCTCCGAGGAGACCACCTGGCCCAGGACGAGCGTGCCGTGAATGGCGAGGTGGTGCTTGAGCATGGCTCGGAAGAGGGCCACGAGCACGATCCCCGTCCCGATGAAGAAGAAGGGCGACGCGATCAGCGCGCCGAGCAGCATCGGCGGCATGAAGAGGCCGATGGACCCGAAGACGACCAGCAGGATCCCGCCGATCAGCGCCCAGATCGACCCGAAGAAGAGCCCGAAGCCGTGGGTCTTGAGGATGCCCCACTTTCCCTTGGCCAGCGTGCGTGGCCGCTGCGCTGGCACCACCAACGCCGGCGAGGGCTCGGAGGGCGCCGAGCCGAGGCGCGCGTCCAGCACCCTGAGATCGGCGCCGCAGCTCAAGCAGAAGCGGTGGTGGGCGGCGTTGGGCGCCCCGCAATGCGTGCAAAGGAGCATGGGAGCGTCGACTCCTGTCGTCGTTCAAGCCGCGCAGACCGCGACCTCTTCGCCGACGGCCTCGGAGCCACCCCAAGGTCGCGGCGACCCCGCGATTCTGGGGCACGTCGTCGCCTTTGTCGACCTGTATCGCGCCTCGCCCCACGCTCCTCGCACCGCCCCCCACAAGGGGGGACGGGCTCGTCGGGTGGACAAGGGGGATCGCACACTCCACCCCCTGTCCACCTCCTCGCTCCGCAAGGAGGGGGAACTCTCGTATTACGGGTAAGGTAGATAAGGGGTGGGCTGGTTGGGTGGGCACGATGATTCGGGGGGCGGGCCGCAGGAGCCTGCGTCGGGATCACTGGCCCCCTGGGGCGGGTGGTGATGTCGTCGGGGCGGGACTCGATCCACCCGAAGCCATAATACGAGCGTCCCCGAACCACCGTGTCCGTAATACGAGAGTTCCCCCTCCTTGCGGAGCGAGGAGGGGGACAGGGGGTGGAGTGTGCGATCCCCCTTGTCCACCCGACGAGCCCCCGCAGGAGTGCGAGGAGCATGGGCGTGGGGCGCAGGGCGTTGCGAAGAATCATGAATAACGGCGATGTGTTGCGCGATGGCGTCGCGAGCGTCGAGAGGCTCGCGGCGAGCCGCGAGGCGGCAGGGATCAGGGCTCGCTGGTGGGGGTGAAGCCGACCGGCGCGAGCCCCAGCTCGGAGAGCAGCTTCTCGTCGCCCTCTCGGTGGGTGCCCCAGTAGGCCAGCCGGGTCGAGCCGGTCAGGCGAGCAAGCTCGCCGTCGTCGCAGCGCCAGCCGAGGATCCGGTGGGGGTAGGCGACCTCGAGCTGGGCGGTGCAGCTTGAGCCGTCCATGCGGCGCCAGGTCGCCTCGCGGGCCTGGAAGGTGCCGGCGGGGACGGTGATCTCGGCGGGGGCGTCGCTCCAGGTGATTTTGGAGGGGGTCAGCTGGACGGGGCGGTGGTTGAGGCGGCGGAAGTTGGCGCTGGGCAGCAGGTCCACCTCGGCGGCCCTGGTGTCGAGGGCGTCGGCGCCCAGGCCGCGGAGCTGGATGAGGAGGTTGTCCTCGGCCAGGGCGCCGCTGGGCATGGTGAGCTTCTCGCGCCGTGACTCGCCCTCAAAGTAGCTGTTGAGGTCGAAGCTGGCGCCGTCGGCGTCGAAGTGGATCTCTTCGAAGACGTGGCCGCACCACTCCTGCATCGAGAAGTTGATCTCCATCGGCGCGAAGCCCCGCGTGGGGTCGACGAAGACGGAGGTCATCACGCTGTAGTCGTAGACGCCGGTCTGGAACTTGCGGACGTGGTTGAGCTTGAGCGCCATGGCGTGGTCGGGGTCGTTGGGGTTGTAGCGGTCGACCTTGACCTTGCGGGATCGGGAGTAGGGCTCGGTGACGAAGACGAGGACCGCGCGCCCGTGGCGTTTCTCGCCGTAGCGGGGCTGGATCAGATCGTAGCCGCTCAGCTCGGCCTTGCCGTCGCTCCAGTGACGCCAGAAGCCCTCGGAGGCCGATGAGGCTTGAGGCGAGGCGGCCTCGGTGACCTGGGCGGTGATGTTCTCGGGCTTGACCTCGGACTGGCAGCCGGCCAGCAGGAGGAGCGCGGCGATCGCGGCGCCCTTGGCGGTGGTCTTCATGGTGGCGCTCCCTGGGTGTGGCGCGTGGACGGGTGTGCTCCGGTCGATGCCGAGGTGATGCTGAAAATGAGCAGCGCGCCGCGCTATTCCCGGCGCAGCAGGACGATCTCGAAGGCGATCCCGGCGATCGAGGGCGCGCTGGCGCGGGCGAGCTGGCCGGGCAGGGCGGGGGTGCAGCGCTCGTCGACGGCGTCGATCAGCGCCATGAGCGCGCGGCCCTGGTCGCCGTCTGGCAGGGCCTCGACGTCGAGTCCCCGGAGGGCTTCGAGCGCCTCGACGGGGCCGTCGGCGGCCAGCAGCAGGAAGCGGCTGACCACGTCGCGGGGGGGCTGGCTCAGGGTCCCCCAGGCGTCGGGGGGCACCTCGAAGGTCTGGCCGGGGTCGAGGCGGTTGTCGTCGCCCTCAAGGGGGAAGATGATCCGGGCGTGGCCGGCGCTGTGGGTGGACAGGAGGTAGACGTGGGCGGGGCGCTCCAGTTCGAAGGCGATCTTGACCGCGTCGCCGGGGCGCAGCAGCCGCCCGTGGCAGGGGTTGATGGTCACCAGCGCGCCCTCGGTGCCGCGCGTCTGGCACAGCATCCTTGCCTGGAGCCCGACGGGTTCGGGATCGGCGCCCTCGGGCCTGGCCGTTGTCAGGCCGCCGGGCAAGGTGGTCAGGGCGCCCTGGCAGGCGAGCGTCTTGACGATGGCGTCGAGGCCGATGTGGACGGCGCCGAGCAGGGCCTGGCCGCCCGGCTCGCCGAGGGGCGCCTTGAGGGCGGCGTCGAGGCCCGAAAAGACGTCGAGGCGGCGGCGCATGCAGGCGATCTGCGCCGGGTCCGGCGTGCTCTGGCAGGCCGCGCGGCCGGACAGGTCGTGGAGCCTGCGGATGTCGCGCATCCGGTCGCGGGCGGCGCCGACGCGGGCCTCGGCCTCGGGGTCGCCCTGGGCGCGGTCGATGGCCCCTTCGAAGCTGCCGTCGATCGCGGCGCCGAGGGCGTCGAGGCGATCGGCGAGCTCCAGGCAGGCGCCGAGGCGCTGGGCTTGCTGGAGCGCCGCGTCTTCTGGGGCGGCGTCGAGGCGCGGGCAGCCGGCCAGGAGCGCGAGGCCGATCCAGGCCGTGACGAGCCAACCCGCGCCGATCTCCGCCGCACCTCGGCGAAGGGGCCGCCGCTGCTGATCGGTCGAATGCCCCCGTTGCCGCTGGGGTCCCTCCTGCGCCGCGGCGCGGCGAAGGGGCCGCCGCTGCTGGAGGGCGTCGAGCGGCGATGGGGTGGGGTTATGTGTTGAATATTGCTTTGGAATTGGTTTCATGTCCCCAGAGAGGTCTCGGCGGGCGTGGGGTTTGGTGGTGCCTTGTCAGCGGGTATCGTGCCCTGGTGAGGCCAGGGGGTTTGAGATCCCGTCGAACATGAGGCGGACGCCGGCGTGTGTCCAGCGCATCGCCTCGACCTCGTCGGTGTGCAGGGCCCGGCGCGTGCCTTCGAAGATGAGCGCGACGAGGGCCTGGGAGGTGGGCTCGATGTCGATGTCGTGGCGCAAGAAGCCCTTGTCGACGCCGTTCTTGAGGAAGCGGGCGGTGAAGAGGGCGTAGGCGTCGAGGATGGCCGACAGCCGGCCGGGGTCGAGGGCGGTGAGCTGCTCGTGGAAGAGCTGGAGGGCCAGGGGTTGGGAGCGGGACAGGGCCAGCATGCCGCCGAGGATGCGCTCGGTCTGGGCGCGGTAATCGGCGAGCGTGTCGGCGGCGGCGGGGTCTTCGGCCAGCGCGACGACGGCGAGCCGGGCGACGACGCGCTCGGCGACGGAGGCGGCGATGTCCTGCTTGTTCTTGAAGTATCGGTAGAAGGTGCCGTGGCCGATGCCAAGGTCGGCGGCGATGTCGGCGATGCCGGTGTCGTGGAAGCCCTTGAGGGCGAAGGCGCGCTCGGCGGCGGCGAGTATGGCCTCGCGGCGGCGGGCGACGCGGTCGGGTGGGTCGGCGGTCATCGGGCCTCGGTGGTCTGGAGGGTGGAGCCCTGGGCGACGATGTCGCGCTCGTAGGCGCGGCGCTGGTCGTGGTCGGCGCGGGTCAGGACGCGGCCGATGTCGAGCTTGCGCCGGACCCAGCGCACGAGGGGCTCGGGCAGGGCGGGGCTGGCGATGGCGAGGGCGCCGAGGGCGCGTGGCAGGGCGATCTCGGCCTGTCGGGTCTCGACGCTGTCGACGATGGCGCGGGCGACGTCCTCGGGGTCGATGGCCATGGCGTTGCGCAGGGGGATGCCCTGGCTCAGGCGGGTGCGGACGGCGCCGGGCATGATGGTGGAGAGGGTGACGCCGGTGCCCTCGATCTCCTCGCGGACGGCGGCGCTGAGGCCGACGACGGCGTGCTTGCTGGCGACGTAGGTGGCCAGGCCCGGGATGTGGGCCTTGCCGGCCAGGGAGGCGACGTTGACGACGTGGCCGCGGCCGCGGGCGATCATCAGGGGCAGGGCGAGCTTCATGCCGAGGGAGACGCCCCAGACGTTGACGCCCATGGCGGCGGCGTGGGCGGCGTCGGGCTCGGCCAGGAAGGAGCCGGCGGGCATGACGCCGGCGTTGTTGACGAGCACGTCGATGGGGCCGATCTGGCGCTCGACGGCGTCGATGAAGGCGGCGAAGGACGCGCGCCTGGAGACGTCGAGGCCGACGGCGTGGGCCTGGGGTCCGAGGGCGGCGGCGGCGGCGCGGGCCGCGGCCAGGTCCAGATCGCCGAGGCAGACGAGGGCGCCCTGCTGGACGAAGCGCTCGGCGGCGGCCAGGCCGATGCCGTGGGCGCCGCCGGTGATGGCCACGACCGCGCCCCGAAGCGCCAGCGGGGCGGGCTCGCGGCGCGGCCTGGGGGAGAGGGCGCGGGGCGCCGGGCGGACGATGTAGTGCTCGACGTCGAAGCGGGACAGGCGGCGGCGCAGATCGAGGGTGGTCCAGGGGTAGATGGAGCTGTTGCGCCCGGTCTTGTCGATGTACCAGCTGGCGCAGCCGCCGGCGTTCCACACGGTGCCGGCCAGGGCCTCCTGGACGGCCTCGTTGTAGTGGGCCTGGACGGCGGGGCGGACGGCGATCGAGGCGAGGCCGTCGCGATCCATGGCGCGCAGGGCGTCGGCGATGTAGCGGGCCTGGGCCTCGATGAGGATCAAGGCGGAGGTGTGGCCGTTGCCGAGGTTGGGGCCGATCATGAAGAAGAGGTTGGGGAAGTCCGCGATCGTGGTGCCCAGGTAGGCCTGCGGGCTGCCCTGCCAGGTGTCGGCCAGCGAGCGGCCTCGCCGGCCGAAGACGCGCTGGGCCGCGGGCGGGTCGGTGGCGTGAAAGCCGGTGCCGAAGATGATCGTGTCGGCCTCGACCTCGACGCCGTCGTCCCCGATGAGCCCGCCGGGGGTGATGGCCTTGACCCCGGCGCTGACGAGCTTGACGTTGGGCGCCTGGATGGCCGGGTACCAGGTGTTCGAGAGCAGGAAGCGCTTGCAACCCATCGAGAAGTCCGGCGTCAGGCGCCGGCGCAGCGCCGGGTCCTTGACCTGCCGCTCCAGGTGCATGAGCGAGAGCTTCGAGAGGCGATCCATGCGCTCGGGCTTGCGCTGGGCGAGCTGGACGAGCTCCAGCGCCCCGTAGATCGCGGCCCTGAAGCCCCGCTGGAAGCCGGGGAGGTGGCGGAAGGCGGCCTTCTCGATCTCGGGGATGGCGTGATCGGGCTTGGGCAGCACCCAGGAGGCGGTGCGCTGGAAGATCGTCAGGGCGGCCACCTCGGGCTGGATCTCCGGGACGAACTGGATGGCGGAGGAGCCCGTGCCGACGACGGCCACCTTGCAGCCGCGCAGCGCCAGATCGTGGCGCCACCTGGCCGAGTGGAAGACCTCCCCCTTGAAGGCGTCCATCCCGGGCAGATCGGGGATCCTGGGCTCGTGCAGAGGGCCGAGGCCCGCCACCAGGACCTGAGCCTCGTAAGGCCCCTGGCTGGTCTTCAGCCGCCAGACCATCGCCTCGTCGTCCCAGCGGGCCTCCTGAAGCTCGGTGTCCAGGCGGACGTGAGGGGTGACCTTGAAGCCCTCAGCGGTCGCCTCCAGGTAGGCCTGGATCTCGGCGTGCTCGGCGAAGATCCGGCCCCACTCGGCGTTGAGCGCGAAGGAGAAGGAGTAGAGCTGCGAGGGCACGTCGCAGGCGCAACCCGGGTAGGTGTTGTCTCGCCATGTCCCCCCGAGGCGACTCCCCTTCTCCAGGATGACGAAGTCGCCCATACCCTCCTTAAGCAGGCGGATGGCCACGCCGAGGCCCGAGAACCCGCCACCCACGATCACGACACGGTGTCTCTTCGGCTCCATGGTGTCTCCTCCCCGGGCCCCCCTCTGACAAGATGCTGGCCCAAGAATGACACGTCATTCCGTTTTGTCAACGCCGAAGGAACCAGGGCGGCGCGCTCGGGGCTCAAGGCGGCGCCACGCCGCCTCCAGCCGCCCAGGGCAAGCCGCGGGCGCGATCAGAAGCGCGCCGAGAAGCCCAGGAAGGGGATCCCGAGGATGAAGGGGTTGTCGTCGATGCCAAAGGGGCGCAGGAAGGCCAGATCGGCCGCGATCGTGCCGCCGTGGAAGCGCAGGCCGTAGTTGACCAGGGCCACCTCGGCGACCTCGAACTCGCCCTCGGCGAAGGCAGCCGGGACGAAGACCTCGCCGAGCAGCTTGACGTGCTCGCCCAGCGGCGCGCTCACCCCCGCCGACAGCCGCACCAGAGCGCCCTCGCCGACCTCGACCTCGTCCTCAAAGCCGCCGAAGACGCCCTGGGCGCTGAGCTGGCCGTGGAGCACGAAGGCCCCGTCGGCCAGATGATGGTCGACCTGCACCGATGGGCCGAAGGTCCCCGCGCTGACGCCGTCCTGCCTCAGGATCAGGCCCTCGGCCTGCGCCGAGACAACCGTCGTCGCCGAGCGCATCAACACATACTTGGCGTTGAAGATCCCCAGAAAGGGCGTGTCCTCGACGATCGGCGGGAAGGTCGTAAAGCTCACCTGGAAGTCGTCCGTGAACGCGTAGGTCCCGCCGATGAAGAAGAGCTCGTAGGCGTTGACCGAGAACTCACCCTCCCTCAGCGTGTCGGCGCGAGAGGTCAGCAAGCCCCGGTCGTTGGAGGCGTCCTGGGCGCGAGCCCGCTCGACAGGCGTTTGCTGGGCCAGCGCGCTCGACGCCCCCGCCATCACCACGAGACCAGACACGAGCAACTGAAGATATCTTGACCTGTTCACCCTCGACCTCCTGTTCCATCCCGCTCGCCACGGCCTCCGGCTCACCGGGCGCGCCCCTACGAAGACCCCCGAAGACCCCTCGACGCCCAAAGAGATCCTCCCGCGGAGCTCTCTCCCGCTGGACACCACAACGTTGATCAAGGAGCGACGGGAGAACCTTAAAGAAGGCGCAGAAGGGCGTCAAGGAGCCATGGGCGGGGCCGAGGTGACCGCTCAACCCCCTGACCCTTCGCGGTGATCCCGCCAGGATCTCTGCACCCCGGACCAGCGCTTCGTCGAGGCCCCTGGATGATCGCGGGCCGAGGCGAGGTTTTGTGTTCGGCGCTTGATGTGGTAGGTGTTCTTGAAGGTCCCGGCGGCCAGGAGGAGTATGAGGGTCTTGAGTGGTTCGTTCTCCAAGTTGTTGATTATGATGGTGTTTTTTCTTTCGATGGGGTCGATCGCGCAGGCGGGGCCGTGGGAGCACGTCAAGACCGAGCGCGGCGTCAAGGTCTACCAGCAGCAGTCCGAGGGCCGCGATCTGCCCATCTTCAAGGGCGAGTCGGTGATCGAGGCGAACATCTACGCGCTGCTGGCCGTCATCAGCGACTTTGATCGGCACAAGGAGTGGATGCACGGCTGCCACACCGCCCGGCTCCTCAAGCGGGTGGATGAGCTGCACCTGCTGTCCTACAACCGGACCGACGCGCCCTGGCCGGTGGACGACCGCGACGTGGTGCTGGAGTCCAGGGTGTCGATCCAGGCCGAGAAGCACACGGTCCAGATCAACTTCCAGGCCACCCGCTCGCCCCTCCAGCCCGAGGTCGAGGGGGTCGTGCGGATGACCCGCCTCAAGGGCTACTACAGGCTCAAGGCGCTGTCGTCGACGCGCACCCACGTCATGTACCAGGTCGACGCCGACCCCGCCGGCGCGATCCCGACCTGGGTGGCCGAGATGATCGTCTCGGACATGCCCGTCAACACGCTCAACAACCTGCGCGAGCAGGTCGGCAAGGCCAAAGGGCAGTACGGCGCCTTCCTCAAGCGCTGGGACCCGACCCAGAACCCCGAGGCCCCCAACGTCGTCCCCGATTGAGGCGCCCTGCGCTGCGGCCCTCGCCCTTTCCCCCGGACAGCTTCTCAGTCGAGGTCGAAGGTGACGCCCTGCGCCAGCGGCAGCTCCGCGCCGCGGTTGAGCGTGCAGGTCTGCCGCCTCATGTAATGCTTCCAGGCGTCCGAGCCCGCCTCTCGCCCCCCGCCCGTGTCCTTCTCGCCGCCAAAGGCGCCCCCGATCTCGGCCCCCGAGGTGCCCGCGTTGACGTTGGCGATCCCGCAGTCGCTGCCGTCGTGGGCCAGGAAGCGCTCTGCGGCGCGAAAGGAGTCCGTGAAGATGGCCGAGCTGAGCCCCTGCTCGACCTCGTTCTGCCACGCGATCGCCTCGTCCAGCTCCCGATAGGCGCTGACGTAGAGGATCGGCGCGAAGGTCTCCTCATGGACGATGGGGGCGTCGTGGCGGATCTCGATCAGGGTGGGCTCGACGAAGAACCCCGGCCCCTCGATCCGCGACCCGCCGACGAGCACCCGCCCGCCCTGCGCCCTGGCCGCCGCGATGGCCGCCTCGTAGCCCGCCACGGCCTCGCCGTCGATGAGCGGCCCGACCAGCGTGCCGGGCGAGGCGGGATCGCCGATGGGCAGGCTCTCGTAGGCCGCCGACAGCCGACGGACGAAGTCGTCGTGGATGTCCTCGTGGACAAAGAGCCGCCGCGTGCTCGTGCAGCGCTGCCCCGAGGTGCCGACGGCCCCGAAGGCCACCGCCCGCAAGGCCAGCGCCTGATCCGCGTCGCGGTGGACGATGACGGCGTTGTTCCCCCCCAGCTCCAGCAGGCAGCGACCGAGGCGCCCCGCCACGACCTGGTTGACCCTGCGCCCCATCCGACACGAGCCCGTCGCCGAGATCAGCGGCAGGCGACGGTCCGCGACCAGCGCCTCGCCGACAGCCGCGTCCTGGCCGATGACCAGCCCAAGAACATCGCCAAAGCCGCGCCGCGCAAGCACCTCGGCGCAGATCCGGTGCGTGGCCAGCGCCACCAGCGGCGCCTTGAGCGAGGGCTTCCAGATCACCGCGTCGCCGCACACCAGCGCCAGCATCGCGTTCCAGGCCCACACCGCGCACGGGAAGTTGAAGGCCGTAATCACCCCGACGACCCCCAGCGGGTGCCATTGCTCATAGAGCCGGTGCGCCGGCCGCTCCGAGTGCGTCGTCAACCCATAGAGCTGCCGAGACAGCCCGCAGGCGAAGTCCGCCATGTCGACCGCCTCCTGCACCTCCCCGGCCCCCTCGCTGGTCACCTTGCCCACCTCCAGCGTGATCAGCCTCCCCAGCGCCTCCTTGTGCTCCCTGAGCGCCTGCCCGATCTCCCGCACGATCTCGCCGCGCTGCGGCGCCGGCACCATCCGCCACCGCCGCCACGCCGCCTGCGCCCTCACCACCACCTCGTCAAGCTGCTCCCCCGTCGCCAGCCGCACCCGCGCGATCTCGCGGCCCGTCGTCGGGTCGACGCTCGCGATCTCCACGCCCTCCCCCGCCAGCGCCTCCTGGCCGCACGCCGCGCCCGCGTTGATCGCCTCGATCCCAAGCTTCCTGAGCACGCTCTCCATCATGACCTCCTACGCCCCGGCGCCGACGCCGGGCGACAAGCGCCTATACCACATCATCCCCGCGGTGGATCTTTTCGAATCCCCGTGCGTTCCTCCCCGCTGATCAACGCGCCCGTCGCGTGTCTTTCTAGAGATCAACTGGTTTGTGTTTGTCAATATCTCTCGATAAACTCGATGGGGTCGGATCATGAACAAGGTGGAGGTGGTCGTGGTCGTCAAGAAGAGCCTGTTGGCGCTGATGGCGGGGGTGGTGATGGTCGGCGCGGCCTGCGACGCGGGCTGGGAGGTCAAGCCCATCGTCGCGCCCGTCGGGGGCGAGGTCGAGCCCTCGGGCGAGCCGCGCGCCGGTGCGCCCGGTGAGGGCGCGGATCTGAAGGAGGCGCCGGGGTCGCCGCGACCCGAGGAGGGGCAGGGAGAGGAGCGCGCTCCGCAGGACCCCGCGGCGCACTTCCTGGGCGACTGGCGGCTGGATCGCCTCGAAGGGGTCGATGAGGCGATGCATGCGAGCTGGAAGCAGGCGAAGGTGGACTTTGAGCTGCGCTTTGGCCCCGAGACTCTGGTGCTGATCATCCGCCAGGGCCAGCAGACCGGCGGGCTGCCCGCCGACACGAAGATCCCCTACCGCGTCGAGGTGGGGGAGCAGGGCGACCTGGTGGCGAAGATAGTCCCTCCGGGGGTGTCGGAGTCCGTCTCCTTCGTCCTCAAAGGTCAGGAGCTTCACATGACCATCCCTCAGCAGCCCATGAGGCTGGTCTTCGCGCGGATCGGCCAGATCAAGGCGCCTTGAGCGCGCTCAGCGCGTCCAGGGCCGGCGCTGGATGGACGCCCCCTTGAGGTTGGAGGAGGTGTCGCAGGGGAGGGTGTTGTTGAGGGGGTAGTAGACCGGCAAGGTCAGCGTGCGCAGGCGAGCGAGCGCGGGGGCCTCGGCCAGCGCGGCCTCCCGATGGTGGTCGAAGGGCTGGTTGGTGATCTCCAGCCTGGTCAGCTTCGGCAGCGCCATGTGTTTGCCGAGGGCGACCAGAGCGGGCTGGGTCAGCGCGCAGCGGTCAAAGGCGAGCTGGGTGAGGTTCGAGGCGTCGTGGGCGCTCACGATGCCTCGCATCAGGACAGGGTTCACGCCAGGGCCGGTGAAGCGCGCCGCGCGCGCCAGCGCCAGGCGAGGCTCGCGGCCGCCCGAGCAGACCCGCTCAAACCAGCGCCGCGGGGCCTCTCGAAGCGCGTCGGGCCAGCCTCTCAGGTGGTGTTCTGCGTAGTCGAGGCCCAGATCCAGGGCCTCGTCCTCGGGCCAGAACTCAAGGCAGGTGCAGACCTGGCTCCAGACCTGGGGGGCGGGGGGCTGGTGGAGCAGGTCGCGCAGGCGCGTCAGGCGCACGCTGGGATCGTCGAGGAGGCCGACGGCGGTCGCGGCGCTGACCTCATCCCAGACCTGGACGGGGCCTCTTATGTGCTTGATCAGCAAGGGGTTGTTGCCGATGATGAGGGCGTCGACCCTGTCGCGCTGGATGAGCCGGAGGATGGCGCGGGACGATCGCGGGACCCGCGCGCCGCAGCCGCGCAGGCGCGTGCGGAGCTGTCGGCGCGGGATCAAGGTGAACTGGCCGTCGAGGACGACGCGCTTGTCGAGGAGGTCGAGATCCATCGAATCTCCCTGGCCGGTGCCGCTGGTCATCGGGGGCGCTCAGGTGATAGAGATTGGGGTTGCAGGGCGGTAGCGCAAGGGTTGTCGCGCCAGACTCCAACTCTGGAGGATGCCGGTTCGAATCCGGCCCGCCTTGCATCCCGAGGCTCATCCGGGGTGGGCTCCCGATGTCATCGGGTTCGCCCGGCCAGCTCCGCCCTCTGGGGGGTGGCGCTGGATGTGTGGGGGTTGTAGCGCAGGGGATGACGCGCCGATTTGCCAGGTCGGAGGACGCCGGTTCGAATCCGGCCGCCCCCAATGAACCACGGACGGCCATGTCCAACGAGCCGCCAAAGCCCGCTGATGCTCTTCAGTCCGCCGCGTTGGCCTCCGCCAGCGCGGACGAGGGGCGCATCACGGTGGGGTCGCGCCCGACGGCGGCGCAGCTCCAAGGTTGCCTCCAGGTCCTTGACGCCCTCCGCGGCCTCGATCCCCTCGACCCCGACTACCTCGCCGTCGAGCGCGCCGCCGCCCACCTGATCAAGGGCGCGAAGAAGAAGCGCCGCCTCGCTCGACGTCGCGCGGCGGTCCAGCGCGATCGTGCGCTGGTCGAGCAGGCGGTGACCGCGCGCGAAGATCGAGCCGAGCCCGAGGCTTCAGGCGCCGAGGCAGGCCGGACGCTGGGGGGGCTCCACAACCAGCGGCGGTGCTATGTGTGCAAGGCGCCTTATCGATCAATCCACGCCTTCTACCACGGGATGTGCGCAGCTTGCGGGGACTTCAACCTGGCCATGCGGGGGCAGCGGGCGGGGCTGGAGGGCCGGCGCGCGCTGGTGACGGGCGGTCGGATCAAGATCGGCTTCCGGTTGGCGCTCAAGCTGCTGCGTGACGGGGCGCACGTGCAGGTCACGACCCGCTTCCCCAGAGACGCGGCGCGGCGCTTCGCCCAGGTGGCCGACGCGGACGCGTGGCGCGACCGGCTCCAGATCCACGGCCTGGATCTCAAGCACCTGCCGTCCGTGGTGGCCTTCGCCGAGGCGAGGCTGGCCGAGGCGCCGCTGGACATCCTGATCAACAACGCCGCGCAGACCGTGCGCCGCCCTGCGTCCTGGAGCGCGGCGCTGTATCGGGCCGAGGCCGACGCGCTTGGGCCATCGGAGGCGGCGCTGCTGGCGCCCTGGCCCGCGGCGCCGCTGGCGGCGGAGTTCGAGCCCTCGGCGCTCGCCGGGGTCCTGCGGGGGGCGATCCCGTCGGGGGTGGCCGCCCTGGAGGCCACGCCGGGGGCGATCCTGACGGGCGCCGCGCCGGGGATCTCAGGGGCGTGCTCGGCGGCGCCGGGCGAGGCGGGCGGGCGGTCGTCGGGTGAGCTGGGCGGGCGGTCGCGGGGTGAGCTGCCGGGGGGGGCGGATCTTTGCGCGGAGCTGGACGAGGAGGGGGTCCCGGTGGATCGGAGGGCGGTCAACAGCTGGGTGTTGCAGCTCTCGGAGGTCAGCCCCGTGGAGATGGTCGAGGCGCAGATCGTCGGTTCGATGGCGCCCTTCGTGTTGTGCAGCGTGTTGCGGGCGTCGATGGCGCGCTCGCCCTTCGAGGCCCGCGTGATGGTGAACGTCTCGGCGGTCGAGGGGCAGTTCGGCTGCGCGAACAAGACCTCGGATCACCCGCACACGAACATGGCCAAGGCGGCGTTGAACATGTTGACCCGCACCAGCGCGGCGTCGCTGTCCAGGGAGGGGATCTACATGTGCAGCGTGGACACGGGCTGGATCACGGACGAGAAGCCGATGGCCGGGCGAGCCAGAGCGCGGCAGCGCGGCTTCATCCCGCCGCTGGACGTGATCGACGGCGCGGCGCGGGTCTACGATCCGGTCGTGAGGGCGGCGCGCGGCGAGCCGGCCTGGGGGGTCTTCCTCAAGGACTATCGCCCCGCGCCCTGGTAGCAGGAGGAGGTGGCCGTGGCTGACGCGCCCGATCCGAGGTGTCCGCTGGTTCACGTCGAGGCCATGGAGGCTTGCGACATCCTGGAGCTCTCCGAGCTGCTCAATTGGCTCTCGGTGGGACCGCTGGTCTGGCCAGAGACGCTGTCGGAGACGCCATCGGAGACGCCGTCGGCAGGATCGACGCCGTCGGCGACGGCGTCGGCCAGATCGACGCCTTCGGCGGGAGCGACGCCTTCGGAGACGCCGTCGGAGACACCGTCGGCAGGATCGACGCCTTCGGCGGGATCGACGCCGAGCCGCCGTCGGCCTGGATCGACAACGCCGTCGGCACGATCAACGCCGTCGTCAGTGGCAAAAAAATCAGAGATATCAACGAAATCGGTGACATTTGGGCGAGGGACGGCGCTGTCGGACGGGCGGCTGGACCTGTGCAAGCAGTCCATAGGGCCGCTTGGGGTCAAGGCATTGCTTGGGGCGCTGGAGGGGAGGGGGGAGATCCAGGATCTGTTGCTGGGGACGGACGGGATAGGGGATGAGGGTGCGGCGGCGCTGGCGGAGTTCGTCGACAGGCAGGACAGCCTCCGGACGATCTACCTTGGCTGCAACGGGATCGGCCCTGAGGGCGTCGAGGCGTTGGTCGGGGCGGTGGGGCGCTCGTCGCGGGCCAGGGGGCTCTGGCTCAAGCGCAACCCGCTGGGCGTGGAGGGCGCACGGCATGTCGCCGGGATGCTGGCGGGCGGGCGTCACCGCCTGGAGGCGCTGGATCTGGTCAACACGGGGCTTGGGGATGAGGGCGTATGCGAGGTGGTCGAGGCGCTCGGGGCCGACGACGCGATCAAGCACCTGTTCCTGGGCGGCAATGGGGCGGGGGTCCAGAGCGCTCGGGCGCTGGCCTCGCTGTTGCGGCGCACGCGGCGCCTTGAGACGCTCACGTTGAGCGTCAACGGGCTGGGCGACGAGGGCGCCGCGATCCTCGGCGAGGCGGCGGGTGGGTGTGGGACGCTGCGGGTGCTGTCGCTGGCGAGCAATGGGGTGGGGCCGCAGGGGGCTGCGCGCTTCGTGGCGGCGATGGGGGATCGGGGGTCGCTGGGGTCGCTGGATCTGGGCTGCGCGCCGTCGACCCGGGCGCTGGGGGGACAGCCCAATCGGATCGGGGACGTCGGCGCGGAGGCGATCGCGGGGTGGTTGCGCCGCGACAGGTCGCTCAGGGCGCTGGATGTGCACCAGAACGGCGTGACCTCGCGGGGGGCCTGGGCGATCAAGGAGGCGCTGGCGGAGGACAACCGGACCTTGGAGCGGGTCGTCCTCGGCAAGGGCGTGGCGCGAAAAATCCGAAGAACATTGCAGGGTTATCTCGCGCGCAACCGGCGAGAGGGGCAGGGGGAGGCGGCTGCGCCGGAGTTCTGGTCGCGCATCCAGAGCGTCACCAGGGCGCTGCCCCCTCGCGACGGGGGTGACAGGCGATGAGCTCAAGGCTGTACGAGCAGCTGCTGTTTCATGCGAACCGCGACTGCCGCCGCGTCCTGCAGCGAGGCGGCGGGGGCGACGTCGAGGCGCTGACGAGGGCGCTGAGCGGCGCCAGCGGCGAGGGCCGCGCGGGGATGAGCGCGGTGGCGGTGCGGCTCCTGGAGGTGACGGGGGAGGGCTTCCCGGCGCGCCTGGACGGGGTGTTGGGGCTCTTCTTTGCGCGGGACACGTCGGAGGTGCTGCTGGAGTGCGCGGCGGAGATCGCGGCGCTGCTGTCGAGGTTGCCCGATCGGCGCGGCGGGGCGCTCAGGGGCGGGCTGGTGGAGGGTTGGGGGAGGGTGGCGAGCTGGAGGTCGCGGAGGGTCGTGAAGCAGGCCGCCGCGGCGCTGGGCGAGCTGAAGCCGGGGGCGTTGGGTGTGGCGCTGCGCGTGGCGGAGGGCGCGCAGGATGGCAGCGCGGGGTGGCGCCGGGAGGGGGTGATCCTGGTGCTCGACGCGCTCATCGGGCGGGAGGCGTGGCCGCCACGGCTGGATCCCTTCTTGAGGGAGGAGCTGTCGAGGGACCCGGAGTCCGAGGTGCTCCATCGGGTGCTCCTGGCGCTGGACGAGGGGCGGCGCGAGGCGCTCCTGCTGGGGCACCGGCGGGTCCCCTGGGCGGCGCTGCGGGTGTGCCTGAGCGAGCCGGTCATGCGCATGGCGATTGAATCGGCGAAAGTTGATAACCTGCAAGACATGGGTCAAGAGATCATCTCGGGCACGCTGGCGGCCTTCGGGGCGCCGATCCTGCCGCACTTGAACGCGGCGCTGGCGGGCGATCCCGGGCTGGGCAAGGAGGCGATGCTGGGGGCGCTCCTGTCGTTGGCGGACGAGACGTCGGTGGGGGTGCTGGTGGGGTTGCTGGGCGATCGTCAGGCGTCGGTGTCCTTGAGGGCGGTGGAGGCGCTGGCGGTGGTGGGGCCGGAGGGTGGCCTTGAGGGGGTCAAGGGGGCGCTGTCGGAGCGGCGGGTGTCGACGCGAATGGGCGCGGCGGCGGTGCTGGCGCGCTGGCAGCCGGACCCGAGGGCGGCGTCGGTCGCCCGGGAGGCGCTGGAGGTCGAGCCCTCGCCTGAGGTCCGGCATCGGCTGGAGTCGCAGCTGGAGATCGCCGCCGGAAGCCTCAGGAGGGAATACGACCTGCTGCTGTCCGCTCCGCCCCGTCTGGTCGAGTCGCCCAGGACGCTGGACCACCTGTGCAGGCGCGGTGATTTTGGAGTCTATTTGAGGACGGACCCGATGGGCGGGCTGGTGTTCGTGATCGGCTGGCTCAACTCTCGGAGTTGGAACGAGGAGCGACGCAGAGAGCTGTGGCGCGAAGCGCTGGAGGCCAACCTTGAGGCGCCGGTGGCGGCCTGGGCGGCGCTCAAGGGGGTGGAGCGATTCGCGGATCTGACGCGGGAGCAGTACATGGCGCGCTTCTGTCCGATCTTCGGCACGCGGCTCAGGAGGGCGATCCTGGAGGCGCTGGAGGGGCGAGCGGAGGCCTGGCGAGGGGCGGCTTACGGGTGGGCGCTTGAGTCGCCGGGGGTGGCGACGGCGCAGATGCACCGTGTGGCGATCGAGGACAGCTCCGAGGCCATCCGGGAGCAGGGGGTGAGGGGCTTCGTGGCGATGGGCGGCGCGTCGCGCGAGGCGCTGATCGAGCTGCTGGGCAGCGCCAGGGCGGACACGCGCCGCGCGGCGGCCGAGGGCTTGTCGCAGGTCGGCGACGCGAGCGCGCTGGGGGCGCTGAGGGCGGCGCTGGAGGCGGAGCGCTCCGAGCGGGTCCGGGAGGCGCTGGAGCGAGCCAGGGCGGCGTGTGATCCGCGGGTGGAGGTGGAGGTCGCGGTGGGCTCGGGGGCCTATGTGTTCGAGGAGGCGCTGTCGTTGAGCGCGGGCTTGTCGGAGCTGCGGGGGCTGGTCCACGACGCGCCCGGTGAGGCGGGGTGGGTGCGGCTGTGCAACCTGCTGGAGCGCTTCGAGGCGGTCGGCGCGCTCTCGCTGGCGCTGGACTACGCCAGGGAGCCGGTGCTGGGGCGGTGGCCGGCGGCGATCCGGGTGGCGCCGGTCGGCTGGGGGGGGGAGCTGAAGGGGCTTGCGGGGGATGGCGCGCATGATAAATGGTTACCGTGGCTGCCGATCCACGCGCTGACCGCGCCGGCCGGCGTCGCGCGCTTCAAGTCGATGTTGAGGGAGGCGGAGAAGGGGTCGCGCGATCGCAAGCTCAAGTTGGAGCTGCTGCCGGTATTTTTGGAGGTGATCGAGCGCGCGTGGGCCTTCTGCGAGGCGCATGGTCTGCCGATGGAGGGGCTGGAGGTGCGCTTTGACGGCGGCGGGGGCTATGGCCCGTCGGCCAAGACGACGGTGGTGGAGCTGCTCTGGGGCTTTGGCGTCACGGTGTCGCGGGGGAGGACCAGGGAGGTGAGGGCGTCGGCGGGGCTTCGGCTGCTCCGGGTCAAGGTGCCCAAGGGGCACGGGTTGCGGGCGCGCCACGCCACGGGCGGGCGCGGGATGCTGGATCTGTCGTCGATCCTTGATCTTGAGGGGCTCTGACGCGAGTGTTGGTCTGCGGCTTGCAGAAGCCGAGGGAGGTTCACCCTCGGACGGCGCGTCGTCGGCCTGTCGCGGGGTGGTGATCGCGGCGCCGAGGGGCAGGGGTCGAGGGCGTGGCGAGGGCGAGGGCGCGGGTGTTGTGGACGATTTGCGGCGTGGGGCTCAGATTTTCGTGGTGGGCTTGAGGAGGGAGCGGATGAACAAGTCGATGGCGCTCTGGCTGATCGGGTTGACGGGGGCGGCGCTGGTATCTGGTTGCGGGGAGATCGTCTACAACGACATCTACCGGGATCGGCCCGTGGAGTTCGAAGAAGACGAGGACGAGCCTGTTACGGACGAGCTTGGGATGACGCTGGGGGTGTATGAGGAGCAGCTCTTCAGGCCGCTGGTCGAGCGCGACGAGGTGGCGGTCATTCATGGCTTCCAGGGCGGCACCTGGGTGCACCTGTCGATCCGGGTGACGGGCCTTGCGCCGGACGGGATGATCAGGGCTTCGCTGGGCGAGGTGGGGGCGATCCGCTATGGCATCAGGTTGACGCGCAGCCCCGAGGGATTTCTGGAGGCCTATGACATCCCGATCCCGGTGCCCTTGAGCGAGGAGGATCTGGCGGAGCTCTACGGGGATGAGCTGGAACTCAAGGCGCAGTTCTCGGCGGGCGGGGAGTCCATCGAGGTGATCCTGCCGGTCGTGGTGGTGGAGGGGTGATGCGCCGTCCTATCGCGGGGTCGTGGTCTCTACTTGTTGCCGTGCTGGCGCTGTCAGGGTGTGGGACGGAGGTCGTCGACAGGGTGATCTTCGTGGATCGCTCGGGGTGCCTGGCCTGCCACCGCCCGATCCAGCCGGACGGGTCGGAGGCGGGGATCGAGCGGGCGCACCCGCTCGTCGATGGGCAGGAACTCAGCTGTCAGGACTGCCACGGCGGAGATCCCGACGCCCGCAAGCAGTCCGAGGCGCACGTCAAGCCGGCGCCCGGGGCGCCGGCCTTCATCAAGAACCTGTCGACGGGCGAGCTCGACGAGGTGTCGGCCGACTACCTGCGCTTCATCAACCCGGGAGATTACCGAGTCACGGCGATGACTTGCGGTGCGGGGTCGCCCGCCTCCAAGGGGTCGGGCTGCCACCAGGAGCTCGTGGAGGTGGTCAAGACGAGCCAGATGGCGACCTTCTCGGGGGAGCTGGGGGTGGCGCGCTACAGGGCGGGGGAGCAGCGGAGCGGGGCGGGGATCAAGGCGATCAAGGACGTGCGCGACCCGGACTTCCGGGCCGGGGCCGAGCCTGGGACGGTCGGGGCGCTTGAGGCGATGGAGGCGCCGACGATCATGCCGGGCTCGACGGAGATCGGCCCCTACCAGGACCTCTACCTGACCAAGGCCTGCATGCGCTGCCACACCTGGTCCTTCGGCGACAACAAGTTCCCCGGCGACTTCCGCTCCAGCGGCTGCTCGGCCTGCCACATGGTCTACAGCGACGATGGGCTGTCGCGCTCTGCGGACCCGACGATCGACAAGGATCGCACCCCGCACCCCGTCCAGCACGTGCTCACCCGCGCGATCCCGGTCGAGCAATGCGGCCATTGCCACTACCGGGGCGGGCGCATCGGCCCCTCCTATCAGGGCTACCGCGAGAGCGGCGGGGTGGGCTTCAACCCCCCCAGCCCCGAGGTGCTCGGGGTGTCGCTTCACGGCCACGACGCCAGCTTCTACCTCACCGACGAGGACTCGACCAACGACTTCGACGAGACCCCCCCGGACGTCCACTTCGAGGCCGGGCTGGCCTGCATCGACTGCCACACCCCCCGCGATGTCCACGGCGACGGGCGCCTCTACGTCGACGGGGAGAACGCCGTCGAGATCGAGTGCGAGGACTGCCACGGCGGCGCCGAGGCCGAGGCGACCTTCACGACCCGGCGCGGGACCGTCCTGTCACACCTGGAGCGTGACACCGAGGGCAATGTCTGGCTGCGCGGCAAGCTCTCCGGCAAGCGCCACCCGGTCAGCCAGATCAAGCGCCTGATCGACAACGCCGCCCCCGGCTCCTTCCTGCACGCCTCCATGGGGCGCGACGGCCAGGGCTTCTCCCACCTCGACAAGCTCGAGTGCTACACCTGCCACAGCGCCTGGGTCCCGACCTGCTTCGGCTGCCACGTCACCGTCGACATGAGCAAGACCCAGCGCAGCCTCATCGACGGCGCCGAAACCCCCGGCAATGTCACCGGAGGTCGCCGCTGGGCCGAGACGGACATCCTGCTCCTGATGCTCAACACCGAAGGCCGCGTCTCCCCCTCGATGCCCGCCGAGCGGATGTTCTTCAACGCCATCGGGGCCGACGGCTCCACCATCATCGACAAGGCCGTCCGCGTCGGCCCCGACGGCAGCCCCGGCAATGGCCAGCGCGCCTTCCCGCCCCACACCGTCCGGCGCACCTCTCCCTTCATGGCCTGTCAGGTCTGCCACCCGATCGCCGGCACGGGCCAGAACATGGAGGCGCTGATGCAGACCCTCGGCTTTGGCTCCACGCAGTTCATCGAGGAGGACGGCCAGGGCACCCCCTGGGCCCAGGATCGGATCATGAACGAGGCCTACGGCACCGAGGTGCTCGTCGGCCACGACGACCCCAACAAGTCCGGCCCCCTGCCCGCCGAGATGATCGAGCGGATGCTCCAGGTCGAGGTCCCCGCGCCTTGATCTCGACCGCCTCGCCAGATCGCCACCACACCGATAAGCTGAACGCTTGACACTCTGAACGTGTCATCAGTAATGTCGTAAGAAGGCACCTGGGAGCGCCGCGACCCTCTTCGAGGAGGGATCGCGGGGGTGAGGCGAGGTCTTCGGGTCGGGGAGGTTGAGATGGAGTCGTCGTCGGGGGGTCTGGTCGGGGTGGTGATGGGCTTGCCTCAGGACGTGGTCGAGGGGATACACAGGGCGCTGTGCTGGGTGCCGGAGGCGGCGCTGCTGGAGATGATCGCCGGGGCGATCCGGGAGCGCCTGGAGATCCTGGAGGCCCAGGGCGAGATCCTCGTCCACCCGAGCTCCGGGTCGGTGATCTACAAGCCAGCGGGCTCTCCCTACCCGGCGCCGGAGGTCGAGGCAGGAGGGGAGCGATGAACCCGCAGCAGGCGCTGGATCTGGAGCTCCTGGAGGCTGATCAGCAGGCGATGGAGGCGCTGCGGGTGCACGGGGAGCTGACCTTCAGGGGGCTCCAGATGGAGGGTGTCCACGCCAAGACCATCGAGGGGCTGATCCAGATGGGGATCTTCGAGGAGTTCGCTTGCGGGCGCTTTCGGCTCAGGCCCATCAGCGCGGAGCTTCAGATGATGGCCGAGGGCGCGCAGGTGGCGATCTACGAGGGCGGCCGGCTTCTGTGCATCGAGCCCGTGGCCTTCGTCGGGGAGGAGATCGTGGCGGTTCGGCGAGGGGGGCGGCTGAGGCGTTTCCTGTTGCGTGGCGGGTGGTTGCTGGAGTTGTCGAGGATGGGCAGCAAGCGGATCAAGCCCGCCGAGGAGGCCGACTTCCAGCTCCTGGAGGCGATGCGCTGCGCGCGCCGCCTGGAGCGCTGCGACTGGGAGTTGATGCCGGTGGAGACGCTGCGGCGGCTCGTGGCGGTGCTCGACGAGGTGGAGGCGGGCGGGGCGGCGCTGGCGGTGGTGCGCGGCGAGGACGTGGCGGCTTGAAGGGGAGGGAAGAGCAGGTGAGGGTGGACATCCCGGCGGGGTTGACGGTGGCGGGCTCGGACACGGGCGCGGGGGCCGGGGTGCAGGCGGATCTGCGGGTGATGGCGGCCTGCGGGGTCCACCCCTTGACGGTGATCACGGCCCTGACGGCGCAGAACCTCGACGGCGTGCGCCGCGTCGAGGGGGTCGCGGTCGATCTGGTCGAGGCGCAACTCAAGGCCGTGCTGGAGGGCTTCGAGGTCCGCGCGGTCAAGACGGGGATGCTCTGGTCGGCCGCGACGGTGTCCCGCGTCGCCGAGATCCTGGCCCGCCGAGGGCTCCGGCCCGTGGTCGATCCGGTGATGATCTCCACCAGCGGCGCTCGCCTGCTCGACGCCGAGGGGGTCGAGGCGCTGCGCGGCGCGCTCCTGCCGATGGCGGCCCTGGTGACCCCCAACATTGATGAGGCCTGCGCGCTGCTCGCCCTCCCGCCGGGCTCGATCGGCCGAGGCGACATGGCCGACGCCGCCGCCGAGCTCGCCCGGCTCGCCCGCTGCCCCGTCCTGCTCAAGGGGGGCCACCTCTCCGGAGAACCCGAAGATCTTCTTTGGGATCAAGGGCTTGTGCGTCGATGGAGGCGCCCTCGGGCGGAGGGCGTCGACACGCACGGGACCGGCTGCGTGCTCTCGGCGGCGATCGCGGCGCGGCTGGCCCACGGCGACGGGCTGGAGGCGGCCTGCGACGCGGGGCTCGCCTTCGTCGACGCGGCGCTCAGGCGGCCCCACCGGCTGGCCTCGGGGGTCTGCGTGCTGGGGATCGAGCGGGCGCTGGACGGTCAGGGGAGGGGCGTTGATGGGCGGGAGGCTCAGGCGGGGCGGTCGATCCATTCGGTGACCTGATCGAGCCACGCCTGTCGGATCTCGGCGAAGCAGGTCACCGAGGGGATGTGGTTGACCTCCAGCAGGTGTTTGTGCCCGTCGTCGCCGACGATGTAATCGACCCCGATCAGATCCAGGCCGAAGTGCGCTCGGAGGCGCAGGGTGTCCTCAAGCAGCTCAGGATCCAGCGCCATGAAGTCCGCGTCGGCGTGGTGGATGGACTTGAGCCAGCCCTCGCCGCCCAGGCGGATCTGCCAATGGCGCTGTCCGATGGCGACGACGCGGACGGCCTGCCCGGTGAAGAAGGGCTCAAACCAGGTCGCCTCCTGGGCCTCGAAGTCGCCCGTGAAGCGCGCCTTGTCCTCGCCGCAATGCCAGTTGCCCCACTTGGCGACCGTCTCGGCCTCGGCCTTGAGGCGCGTGCCCCGGCCCGCGAAGCCGCGCGCTGCGGCGCCGAAGCGGCTGACGCGGCTGGCCCGGATGAGGCCGGGGAGCTTGAGGCGGCAGTCCATCATCGCCATCGCGTCCGGGAAGCAGGGGCCGCCCCAGAGGGCCAGCCCGCACAAAAAGTCGAAGTCGTCCGCGAAGATGCCGTGGAAGACGACCTTGTCGATCTCCACGAAGGCCACCGAGCTCGGCCCCTGGGTCAGGAGCCGACCCTCGACGACCTTGATCCGGGGCAGCGCCGGGTGGACGACGCAGCGCGCCTCGACGCGCTCGACGATGGGGTCCGTCTCAGGGGGGTCGAGCCCCACCAGCAAGATCCGCGCGGTCATGTCTCCCTCTCGGATGGTTCGTCGATCGCGGCGATGGACAGTGTAGCGCGCCGCCCGTGATTTCCAAGGGGCGCCTCCAGGCACCCCGGAGGCCGTCTAGCCAGCCTTATCGCGACTTATAGCCCCATCGCGTGCATGAGGGGCGATCGGGCCGATGGAAGCGCGCCGATCCCGTGTTTGTCGGGGTTGGTGCGATCTGGCACGGGGGCTGCTTTTGAGTGGGGTCGTCGAGGCAAGGCGGAACGAAGCAAGGTGCTCAAGCCGACAACGCCCGACAGCGCCTGGGTGGTTCAATGGTAGAATGCTGGCTTGCCAGGCCGGCGACGCGGGTTCGAATCCCGTCTCAGGCTCTCGGGGGTTGCGGTCGAAGATCGTGAATCCCGAATGATCGCGGGTGTGTAGCTCAACTGGAAGAGCGCCTGATTGTCGATCAGGATGGTGCGGGTTCAAATCCCGTCACTCCCGCCTGTTCTAGAAGGCGATCCCTTCGGGGTTCGCGACTGAGGCCGTTACGAAGGTTGGTGCCTTCACTCTCCTTACCCGAGAAGTAACACTCCGGCATCCGAGCTCGATCTCCTTCGGGGATCTCCATCGCGCTGCCTACAAGCATGTGGTTCGATTCCACACGGCCTCACTGACTTCCGCCCATTCGATCGCGCTTACAAGCGGTAGTAGCTCACTTGGTAGAGCATCGGTTTTGAGAACCGGAGGCAGCGGGTTCAACTCCCGCCTATCCACGCAATCTCAGCGCGCCACCTCGGGCGGAGGTTTCTTTTCCCCATCATTTTTCCTGATTCGGCCCCATCGTCCTCAAGCTCGAGGCCAACCAGTATCGCTCACCATCGGGTTGACAGGGCAGAGGCTCTGGAGACCCCGCCCGCCCGCGCCGCCGTGTCTCAGAAGGGCGCGTAGTGGAGGAAGTGGAGGCGGTCGGCGATCCCGTCGCCGTCGTGGTCCCAGGTGTCGAGCAGGAGGTTGCCGCCCCGATCCCAGGTCTGCGCGTGCGAGAGGTCGTCGTCGCCGTCGCCGTCCTGATCGTGGGCCTCGGTCAAGAGCCTCCCGGCGTCGTCGTAGTTGAAGCGGTGCTCGCGCAGGAGCTGGCCGCGCTCATCGGTCCAGGCGACGCGCAGCGGGTTGCCGGCGGGGTCGTAGTCGGTGCTCTTGAGCGCGTGCATGCCCTGCCAGCCTCGGACGACCACGGCCTCGGCGATCTCCAGGCCCGCGTCGTTGAAGGTCCAGCGGATCTCGGAGACGACGGCGCCCTCGGCCTCGTTGACGCTCTGGGCCCAGATCATCCGGCCGGCCTCGTCGAAGCGGGCGCGCTCGCGCCAGTCGATGCGGCCGTCGAAGGGCTGATCCTGCTCGTAGAGGGTTCGCAGTCCCCTGGTGTCGAAGTGCTCGCGGTTGAGGCGGTCGAAGAGCCCGTCTGCCCCGAAGTCCTCGAAGCTGTCGACGCGGGCGAGCGTGCCCTCGTCGGTGTAGAACCACGTCACCTGGGTGTCCTGGTATTGGGGGTTGTGGGTGCGGAGGGTCAGGGGCTGGCCGTCGGGTCGCCATGTGCGCGCGGTGTCCTCGGCCAGCGCGCCGCTTTCGAAGCGGCGGAGGGTCAGGAGCCTGTCCTGGGCGTCGAAGGTCTGCTCGATGCGCCGTGACCAGCGCGGGTGTTCGGCCGTCTCGACCAGCGTGTTGCCGCGCGCGTCGTAGGTCCACGTCTCAAGCAGGGCCTCGGCGCCCCACCCCAGGGTGCCGATGAGGGAGTCGGGGTCGAGGCCTTCGAGGGTGTTCTCGCGCCGGACGAGGCGGCCCTCGTCGTCGTAGGCGCTCCAGATGTGGTGGTCGAAGGTGCCGTCGAAGTCGAAGTCGGACTGGACGTGGATCTCGCGGCCCTCGGCGTCGTAGGTCCAGCGCCGGGTCGTGGAGACGACGATCACGTAGGCCATGATGGAGCCGACGAAGTTGGGGTCGACGACCTCGACGCGCTCTTCGGTGATCTGGCCGTCTTCATTGAACTTTTTCAAGGTCAGCAGCCCGAGGCATTGCGCCGGCGAGATCAGGGCGACGCGCTCCTGGCGGACGACCCCGGCCTGGTCGAGCCACCGGAGGGTCTGGCTCGACAGCAGGCCTGCGGCGTCCTGCTCCTCCTCGACCGTGGCGACGGCGTGCGTGGTGTCGTTGTCGATGTCCATCGTGGAGAGGGACAGCGACGCGATCACGCCGCAGGGCTCCTGGGTTGGCGTCAGGGTCACGCTCGGGCGCTCAGCCGGCGGGGCGTAGAGCCTGGCGTCGGGCTCCTCGGCGGGATCGTCGATGTCGAGGGCGCCGTCGGCCGGCTCTTGCTCGGCGCAGCCTATCGCCAGCGCGATCGGCAAGAAAAGGAAGGGGGCGAGTCTGATGTTCATGGCCTCTCCTGGGTTCGGCGCCTGCGCGGCGGGGGTTTCCTTCTCCGTGCGGTCAGGCGTCGTGACGAGATCCAGTCTGAGGTGCCGCCGTTGTGTTGTAAATCGATATTGCGTTGACAGCATTGCGTCGATTTTTGATACGGCGAGGTGGGGGCAGGGGGGGGTTGAGAGGCGGTGGGCGGGATATGTCCTCAACGGTATGGGTTGGAGATGATGAAGGGCTGTAGCGTTATTTTTTATTGGATTTTCGTTGATGAAGCTCCCAGTTCAGGATGCGCTTGAAGTCCTCGGGGAGGTGATCGGCCTTGACGGCGGCGGAGAGCTGGCGGGTGCTGACGTCGTTGTGGATGTAGGCGTGGAGGTTCTGGAGGGGGGTTCGGTGCGTGGCCTTGATGAGCGCGTCTATGTCGTCGCTGTCGAGGTGGGTGCGGGAGAGGGCGAACGAGGCGAGCCTGGGCATGCGATCGGAGGACAGGAGGCGGCCGACGAAGCCCGGTGGGAGGGCGGCGGTGATGTGGAGCTCGAGGAGGTCGTCGAGGTGGCTCGCGGTCAGGAGTCGCTCCCAGGCGTCGACGCCAGGAAACTGGTTGTTGAGCTCGAGGTGTTGGAGCGCGCGAAGGTGAGTGGCGTCGGCCAGGGCTTCGAGGCCCTGGGGGTCGGTGGACATGAAGAGGATCTTGAGCGAGGCGAGGTGGGGTGCGGCGAGGAGCTCGGGGAGGCCGGGGTGGTCGATGGGGCTCCAGTAGGTGGTCATGATGTCGAGGTGTTCGAGGCTGTTCATGTCGGTGGCCTGGGCGATGGCGCGCAGGGCGACCTCGGGGACGGCGCTGTTTTGCTGGCGTCGCAGGCTGAGGAAGCGCAGGCCGGACAGGTGCCTTGCGGAGAGGAGGGCGGCGAGGCTGGCGTCCTGGCCGTTGACGTCGGTCCAGGTCAGGTGGGTCAGCTTCTTGATGTGCGTGGCGGCGGCCAGCGCGGCGTGGACGTCCTCGGTGGACTTGATGGTGTGGGCCTGGAGGAAGGTCAGGTTGGCCCAGGCGGGGGAAGCGAAGAAGGCGCTGGCGGCGCCGCGCAGGAGCTCCACCTTGGAGAGCATGAGGTGGGTGAGGGTGCTCTGGAGGGGGGCGTGCGCCATCAGCGCGGCGCCGTCGGCGCTGATCTTGAGCTTGCCCAGGTGGAGGGACTCGGGCTGGCGCATGAGGGGGGATTGGAGCAGGTCGCCCCAGGCCTTCATGGGGATGGGGTTGTCGTTGAGGTTGACGGCCTTGATGTGGGAGAGGTGGGTGCAGCGTATCAGGCCGTTGATCAGCGTGGCGTTGATCTTCTGCCCGGCCAGGTTGGCCACGCGGACCAGCGCGAGCTTGGGGTGATCCTCGCCGCGCAGGACTTCGAAGAGCCAGCGAGGGGGGAGGGTGCGCGGGTTGAGGGTTTGAAGGACGCTCCAGAAGTAGTTGTGAGGGGAGAACACCCATTCGACGGTGGAGGCGTCGCTCAGGTTGCCCTGGAGGTAGTCCAGGACGATGGGCAGGTCTTCGGGGGCGATCTGATCGATCAGATCGCAGATCGTCTCCCAGCCGGTCTGGGTCAGCTCGCCGTAGACGAGGTCGCGGAATTGCTCCAGGGCGTCGCGCGAGGGGATCTCCTCGATCTCGACCACGGGGGAGAGGGCCTCGATCGCGGCGGGCTCCTCGCCGGCGAGGATGGCGATGAGCTGGGCCTCGTTGAAGATGGGGATGTTGTATTGGCGGGCCTTGGTCTCCTTGTTGGAGAGCCACCTGGCGTTGGCCGGGTCGAAGCTGACCGAGACGAGGAAGTGGGTCTTCGTGGTGACCGAGCTGGTCACGGAGGCGCCTCTGGCCTGCAGCTGCGCGGTGGCGTCGCGGCGTGAGATCTTCTCAAGGGCCCCTGTGATGGCCCACTGCTTTGCCTTGAAGTACTCAGTCACGGTGCCTCCTGGGTCGAGGTTGGTGTGTGTTTACGGGGGTTTAGAGAGACCAGATGGCGATGTCGCCGCGGCAGCCGCCGGAGGCCAGCCGCGCGCCGTCGGGGGAGAAGGCCAGGGCGTCGGCGGCGTGTCCGTCGAGCGAGCGTCGGCTGGCGGCGCCGAGGGGGTCGGTGATCAGGAGGATCGTGGGGCTCTGGTGGTGCGCGACGGCGAGCGTGTCGCCGTGGGCGGCCAGAGCGCAGGGTCTGGACGGGGTGGGGATGGAGGCGAGGCGCAGGCCGCCGTCGAGGGCGTGGAGGTCGACGCTTGAGCGCGCGCAGACGGCCAGGTGGAGGCCATCGGGCAGGAGGCAGAGGTGGGAGGGGAAGCCGCCCTGGGTGTCAAAGAGGGTCGGTCCGCTCTGATCGTCGAGGCGCCACGCGGCGACGCGCCCGGAGGTGAGCAGAGCGATGAGCAGGGCGCCGTCGCGCGAGAAGGTCAGGACTCTGGCCTCGTCCTTGTCGGTGAGCTTGCTGGTGGGCAGGCGGATGTGCCAGAGGGGCTGGAGGGTGTCCAGGTCGAAGATGGAGATGTTGTCGGTGGTGTTGCCGACGGCGGCGATGCGGCCGTCGGGGGACAGGGCCATGGGCGCGAAGGGGGACTGGGTGGCCTTGAGGCTGGCGAGGGTGGCGGCGTCGTCGGGGTTGAGGATCAGGAGCTCGCCGTGGCCGTAGTTGCTGGTACGGACGGCGAGCCTGTCGGGGGTCCAGGCGATCTGGTGGAAGTTGCCCCAGGTGCTCACGCGGCGGGCGACGGGTCGGCCGGTGTTCAGGTCCCAGAGGTGGAGGGAGCGGTCGTGTCGGCAGCCTGAGGCGAGGCGCAGGCCGTCGGGGGAGAAGGCGAGGCCGTCGATGGCGCCGAGGTGCCCTTCGTGTCCGGGCAGGCGCAGGCCGGTGTCCGGGTCGTGGCCGGCGAGCCCGTTGGCGGTTTCGAAGAAGGCCTGGTCGTGCCCGCGGCGCCAGAAGGCGCGCTTCTGGGCCGGCTCGATGGCGCGCTCGACCTGCCCGCGTGCGATGTCGATGACGTGGCCCTGGTAATAGGATTGCCCTCGATCGTCGTTCTGGAGGCTGCTGCCGGCGCCGATGGCGCGCAGGCCGTCGGGGTGGATGTCGATGAAGGCGCTCTTGATGCGGGTGGTGTCGGAGAGGGCGTGGGTGTCGAGGTCGAAGGTCAGGGTCGGGTTGTCGAGGGAGCCGCCGCGCTGGAGGGCGGCGATCCGGGTGCCGGGCAGGAACTTGATGTCGTCCAGGCGCGCGCGGTAGCCGAGGTGATCCTTGATGTTGACGGTGGCGGTGCAGGACCAGTCTGCCGCGCTCCAGACGCGCAGGGTGGCGTCCTCGTCGAAGGTCAGGGCGTTGAGGCCGTCGGGGGAGGCGGCGACGGCGCAGGCGGCCTTGTGGTGTCCGCCGAGGGAGGCGATGGGGGCGAGGGTGTCGCCGTCGAAGACCGGCGCCTCGGGGCCGCGGTGGACGGCCGCGATCACCCAGGCGCCCTTGGCGCCGACGGCGACGCCCATGAGCTGCTTGACGGCGCGGGCCTTGCGGGAGCCGTCGGCGAGCCCCCAGCGGATCAGCTGGGCGGGCTTGTGCTCGCCGGTGAAGAGGGCGTCGGCGCCCCAGGCCCCGCAGGTGAGGTGGCCCTTGTGGCCGATGAGCCGGGATTCCAGCTCGCCGCGCTCCAGGTCGAAGAGCCAGAGCGTGCCGTTGTAGCCGCCGATGGCGGCGCGGCGGCCGTCCGGCGAGAGGCCGGACCACTGGACGCCGAGGCCCTCCATGCGGAGCGCGTCGTCGCCGAGGCGCAGGAGCAAGCGGGGGTCGTCGGGGTGGAGCCGGGCCTCGTCCTGGCCGCCGGCGTGGACCCAGCAGAGCCGCGGCCGCTCCCCATCCTGGCGGACGACGATCTTGCCCATCGTGGCCTCGGTCGCCATCCCCTTCGCCGCCCGCAAGCACCGATCGAAGTCCTCGGCGGCGGCGTCGATGTTCAGGACGGTCCCCTGGCGCGAGAGGCCGTCGGGGTCGATGGTGTTCGTCTTCTTGTCGGGGATCGCGGCGGCGGCCTTGGACTTGCTGGCGTTGAGGAAGCGGAGAACCCCGGCGATCTTGGTGGGTGCGGTCATGAAGGTGCCCCCTTGATGGTTGGGGGATGGCGTACCATGAAGCTCGGCAGGCGAGAAGGGAGAAGAGGTCAGGGTTACTGGAGGGGGTCCTTGGAGTTCTTCTTGGGGTTGAGCTTGCGATTGATTCTTGCGAAGCACCCTTCGCACATCCCATGAGTGATCAGGAACGTGTGCGGCGCTTCGAAGAGGTTCAGGGTGGCGATGGCCTCTTCAAGTTCTTGCCACTGGCGGGGGTTGGTCCGGATCTTCTTGCACCACCCGCACATGGTGACGAAGGCGCTTGCGAGCAGCGGATCGCCCTCGGGCAGCGAGAGGGGGTCGCGGTGCTCAAGGCGCTCGAGTTGGCCTTCGAAGATCAACAGGCCCTCTCCTTGGTGTCGGATCTTGAGGGTCATGAAGCGCTTGAGCGTGGGGGAGTCGCAGCGAAAGGGCATCTGGATGGGGGCGTCGTGCTGCCTGGCTCGCTCCATGACGAGTTGATAGATGTTGATGGTGGTGGGATCGGTCAAGAAGCGCCAGAGGGGCTGACCGATGAGGTCCGAGCGCTCAACCTGCCATGCGTTCTGGCGGGCGAAGAGGAGCCATGCGTCGTTGACCTCGACGATGCGATCCAGCGCGTCGACGTGGTAGATGGAGGTGGTGTCCATGGATCTCCTTGTGCGGCATCGCGGCGATCCACGCTATGGCGGCAGGCAGGGCGGTCGGTGCAACGTCGCAGATTCTAGCGTATCCTGGCGTAGTTTCAAAAGGATCTTGGGGCGCGGGGCATCAGAAGGGAGGCGGGTATGAGGGCGGTTCTTGTCGGGTTGGTGGTTGCGGCGCTGGCGATCTCGTGCGCGGGCTCGGAGGGCAAGCCGGACGCGCTCGGCGCGGAGGGTGGGGCAGCGCCGGTCGAGGTGAAGAAGCCGGCGGCGCCGGTCAAGGTGGACTGGCGGACGAGGCTGAAGGCGTCGACGTGGACGCGGTTGCCGCTGGCCAAGACCGAGCGGGGGATCTACCCGGTGACCTCAATCGCGGCGTCGGGCAAGGATCTGGCGGTGGCGACCTTCGGCCGAGGGCTCTTCGTCAGCCGGACCGAGGGCAAGGAGTGGCGGCAGTTCGACGCGCCCAAGCGCCCGAAGACGTCCAAGAACGAGGATCCCGGCGCGCCGGACCCGAGCATGAAGACGGATTACCTCAGCGGCGTGGATCTGTTCGGCGACGATCTCTGGGTGCGGTCGGTGGGCCACGGCTTCGGGGTCCAGAAGATGAAGAAGAGGACGTGGCGTTGGTGGAGCAGCAGGCAGCTGGAGAAGGAGTTCCTGTTCCCGACGGCGCTGGCGTCGCTGGGAGGCGGCGGGCTGACGATCGCGACGACGGACGGCCTGTGGCGCACGGGCAACAGCGGGGATCAGTTCATGAAGATCACGCCGGCGCAGGGCTTGCCCTCGGAGTACGTCCTGGCCTACGCGCAGGTCGGCGGCGACGGGGCGGAGCAGCTTCGGGGTGAGTGGATCGGGGTGCTGGGCGGGCTGCACCACGTGGCGCTCTCGGGCGCGCGGCGGCAATGGACGGTCAAGGACGGGCTGCCGTCGAACCGGATCCGGGGGATCCACGTGGCGGGCTCGCGGCTGCTGGTGAGGACGGACGCGGGGCTGGGGATCAGCGCCGACGGCGGCGCGTCGTGGAAGGCGGTGGGTGAGCTTCAGGGGCTGGCCTCGGGCCACATCTACGGTGTGGCGGTGGCGGGCGACGTGGCCTTCGTCGGCACGGGCCGGGGGCTGGCGGCGGTGTCGCTGCCCGACGGCGAGGTCAAGGCGGTCTATCTGGAGGGCGCCGATCCGAGGCGCAACCAGGTCACCGCCGTGCAGATCGACGGTCTGGGGCGGCTGCTGGCGGGTACCGGCGAGGGGCTCTATGTGGTGGAGGTGGGTGAGGCGGCGGCGCAGGCGCCGGACTTCGGCGCGGTGTGCCAGCCGGGCAGCGCGCTGAAGGAGCGGCAGCACCCGGTGTGGCCGAGGCCGATCTCGGAGGCGGCCAACCCCTTGATCGATCAGACTTATCAGTTCGGCCAGACGTGGGGCGGGCAGTTCGGCGTGCACAAGGGGGTGGAGTTCAACAACGCCGAAGGGACCGAGGTGTTGGCGGTGGCACGCGGGGAGGTGACCTTCGCGGCGGTGCGGGGTCGGGACATGAAGGTGGTGACGGTGCGCCACGACGAGCCGCTGGCGGGCAAGGTGATCTACAGCCTCTACATCCACCTGTCGGAGATCCGCGCCAAGGTCGGGGACAAGGTCGAGGCCGGGGCGGTGCTGGGGCTGGTGGGGCACACGGGGGCCGCGACCAACGATCACCTGCACCTGGAGGTGCGCTTCAGCGAGGGGCCGGGCGACGGGATGGAGGGGGCCACGGCGATCAACCCGACGCCCTTCATCGCGCCGCTGCCGGGGCGCGGCGCGGTCGCCGGGACGGTGCGCCAGAAGGGCAAGCGGCTCGACGGCGCCCGGGTCTACGGCCCGATCGTGCCCGAGCCGCAGGACACGCCCTTTGGCTTCTACGAGGTCTACGGCAAGGGGTCGGCGGCCGATCCGGTGCTCGGCGAGGACTTCTACATCGCGGACGTCCCCGAGGGGGTCTACCCGGTCGAGGTGTTCTACCGCACCGAGCGCCGCGAGGCCTGCGTCAAGGTCGAGGCCGGGAAGATCGCCTGGATCGACGTGGCCTTCTGACGAGCTGCGCGAGCCGCTCGCCTTGAGCCGCCCGGCGACCGCCTGCGAGGCCACGCCGATGGCGCGCAGAGATCGCCGCGAGGCAGGTTGCGGCGATCGCACGCACGAGCGCGCCCCGGGCGCGGTGGAGGGCACCTGGCGCGCGGCGGGATGACAGGCCGGCCCGTCGGGGTTATGCCCTGCCCGCGCGCCTGGGCGATCTCCGGAGGTCGCCCGTGGATCTCCGCGCGGTGGCAGGTCGCGCCGGGCAAGTCGGCTCGGGCCAGGGCAAGGGAAGGGGATGCTCAGACAAGGCGACGCGCTCGGCAGCTACATCATCCTCGGGCCCATCGCCGCAGGCGGCATGGGGGTGGTCTACCTCGCCCGCCACGTCAGCCTCGGCCACGAGGTGGCGATCAAGGTCCTGGTGTCGAACCTGGCCCTGAGCCAGAGCATCCGGTCCCGCTTCACCCAGGAGGCTCGCCTCCAGGCCAGCTTGCAGCACCCGAACATCGTGCGCGTCGTGGATCTGATCGAGGGCGATCTGCCCGCCATTGTTATGGATCTGGTGCGCGGCCCCTCGCTGGCCGAGGTGCTGGAGGTGTCCGGCCCGTGGTCCGCCGAGCGCGCGCTGGCGGTGATGGGCCCCGTGATCTCGGCCGTGGCGATGGCGCACGAGGCCGGGGTCATCCACCGCGACCTCAAGCCAGGCAACATCCTGCTCGACCGCGTCGGCGACGAGGAGGTGCCCAAGGTGTCGGACTTCGGCATCGCCAAGATCCTCCAGTCGGATCTGTCGATCACCCACACCGGCACGCGGATGGGGACCGTGCCCTACATGTCGCCCGAGCAGTTCCGGGGACACAAGGAGCTCGACGCGCGCGCCGACGTCTACGCCCTCGGCGTGATCCTCTGGCGCCTGCTGGTCGGCCGCCTCCCCGCCGATCCCGACGACCTGATGGCCGTCATGTCCCTCTACACCGGCCAGACGCCCTTCCCGCCCTTGCCCGAGGGCCTCTGCGACGCGCGCTTCGAATCGGGCCTCGCCGCCGCCCTCTCCCACGCCCCCGACGGCCGCCCCGCCGACGCCGCGCGGCTCCTGCTGGCGCTGACCGGTCAGGCGCCCGCGCCTTCGCCCCTCAGCTCTCTGACCCGGGAGTCTCTCGCGCGGGGGCTCCCAGCCCCCCAGCCCTCGGGTCCCGGGGCGTCTCCAGGCGCGCTCCACGTCGGCGGACCCGAGATCATCCGCGCCGCTGTGGGGGCCGCGCCCGCAGACGCCGACGCCCGCACCGCGCTCGACGGCCTCGCTGCCACGGCGGCCCCCGAGCCGACGCCCCCCCCCGCCGAGCTCCCCACGACCATCGACGGCCCCGAAGGCCCTCATGGCCGAGGTGTCCGGCGTCCCGACAGGCCCCCCCGTCCCTCGCCGCGCCAGCCCGAGGCCGGCGTCGATCCTGGCGTCGAGGCGCGCGAGCGCGTCACGACGCGCGTGGACGAGGGGCTGACCTCAGCGCCCGCGGCGACCCCGGCGCGCAGGCGCCCGATGACGCTGGCGCTCGGCGGTGTGCTGGCGGCGCTGGCCGCCGCCGCGCTCGTCGGCGTCTGGGAGCCCGACGCCGACGAGCGCGAGGCGGCCGCCATCCGTTACGAGGTCAAGCCCGACGCCAAGACAATGCGCGAGCACCTCCCGCCGCGCTTGTCGCCTTCGGAGCGCTCCCAGCTCTATCCGATGGGCGATCCGCTCAAGTCCGACGACCTCAACGCGCGGGGCGGCCAGCGCCAGAAGGACGGCGATCACAACGGGGCGCTCGGAGACTTCCTGTCGGCCGTCCACGCCGACCCGCAGCGGCCCTGGCCGCGCCTCAACCTGGCCGGCGAGCTGGCGCTGATCGGGCGAGAGCCCGAGGCGATCTCGCACCTGGAGGCGCTCTACCAGATCGACTCGCCGCAGTCGCGCGCGGTGTTGCTGCGCGCAGAGGCCGACAAGGATCTCCAGCCCATCTGGGACAACCCCGCCGTCGGCGCGCTGCTCGACGAGGTCTCCCAGAGCGCGAAGATCTCCCTGGAGGACGAGCTGGACAAGCCCGGCTGCGCGGGCTGGTCGGCGGCCAACGGCGCCGTCCTGTGCACCTTCCACTGCGAGACGCAGCGCCGGCCGACGACCACCTCGCTCATCGTCCAGTACCCCGACCGCCCCACCCGGAGGCTCGACCTGCCCATCCACCTGGAGGACAAGGACCCCGAGGCCTGGGGCCTGGCCCTGCGCCAGATCGGCGCCGATCTCGACGCGCTGTCCATCCCGCCGCGCTGGATCCCGGTCTTCCCGCTCCGGCCCGGCGCCGCCACGCCGATGGCCTTCGGCTACACCGTCACCTGGCAGACCAGCAGCGCGCTCGCCCACCGCTTCGAGATCAAGGGCCCCAGCGGCGCCACGACCAGCGTCGAGGCCGGCGGCGAGGGCTGGATGGGGTGCGAGGGGGTGGATTACGAGCAGCCGGTCGAGGCGGTCGCGTACCTCATCGCGCGCCTCGGGGTGGTGGTCATCGTCGGGCACTACGCAGGGGCGTGCTGCGGCGAGCTCAGCGGCGAGGCGGACTCATGGAGCGGCCTCGGCGTCGCGGTCGTCCGCTGAAGCGAAGGCCGGGCGCCCTCCAGAACAGCGCCCATCGGCCAGCGGCGGGCCGGGCCAGCTCGGCCCGAGGTCGTCCAGCCTGCTTCGGCCAAGGGCTCAAAGATCGGCAGGAAGATCAACGGGTTGGCAGCGGGGCGGCGCTTCAACCCCGCGTCGCGACGGTGGTCCGCTCCGGACATCTCCTCAGTCGAGGATGGGGCAGCCGGTGACGGTGTCACGGTCGGGTCCGCAGGCGAGCGGGAGGCAGGTCTGTCCCTGCGGCCCCTCGCAGCAGACAAGCCCGGCGGCGCAGCTGTCGCGGCCGTTCGTTGAGAGGCCGCAAGCTTCGCCCTCGTGTCCGGACAGGCAGGCGTCGTCCTGAACGCAGCCGACGCCGTTGACGAAGTTGGCGCGCCGCCCGCAGTCGCAGGCGATCCCGTCGCAGTCGTCATCGCTGGGCCGGCCGCAGTCGAACTCGCCGCAATTCGGCGCCATGACGCCGCCCGTGATCTCGCACAGGTCCGGGCGCTCGGGGCAGTCCGCGACGCAACCCTGGCGCTCGTCAAAGCGTCGGGCGGGGCCGCAATCGCAGCCGCCGCCCTCGCAGATCATGCCCGTTTCGAAGCCGCAGAAGGTGTCGCAGAAGGCCACCTGACCCCCCGTCGCGAGGCAGAGGTCGTCGCGATCGCACGAGGGGTCGTCCTGACAGCCGAGGCCAGGTTCGAAGGTGCGCCCGGGGCCGCAGTCGCAGCCATCCATGGGGATCAGGCAGTCCTCGGGCGGCGGGTGGCCGCAGACAGAGTGCCCGCACTGGGCGTGGGGGGGCGCAGAGAGCCACTGTCCTCCCGTCGTGCGGCACAGCTCGCCCTCGCAGCCTCGCCGCTCCGCCTGACAATCCTCCAACTCCAGGTGCCCCAGCCCGCACGCCTCGCCCTCACAGGCGCAGGGGATCAGGACACACCCCGCGCCATCCCAGTACCACCTGTCGGCCTCGTCACAGACGAACCCGCCGCACTTCATGAGCCTCGCGTCCATGGGCGCGCATCCCTCCGGCGGGGGCTCAACCTCGACTTCAGGCTCTGCTTCGGGCTCGGGATCTGCTTCGGCTTCGGGCTCGGCCTCGGGCTCGGCCTCGGGCGCGGCTTCGGGCTCGGCGGCGTCAGCCTCATCCAAAGCCGAGCCGCTGTGATAGTTCGTGTCGTCGCACCCCGACGCCCACATCAAGAGGGCCACCGCCAGAAACCGCCGTCGCATGCGCACGCCTCCCCATCTCAAGTCCGCCCGCTGTCCTCAGCAAAGATCAAGCCATCGATCTCCACCCCCGCTGCACAGGGGCGGCCGGGGCGAGGCCCCCTGTTTTTCAAGGCGCGCGGTGAAAATTCGGGGCGCCGGGCTCACTCCACCCCCTGTCCCCCTCTCCGCAAGGAGGGGGGACGCTTGAATTACGGGAGGAGGTGGATCGGCACTCCACCCGAGTCCCCACGACGAGCGTCCCCCCCCGAGGGGCACAGGGGGTGGAGTGTGAAGCGATGGACAAGTGCGCCGACGATATGTCTTCAATGATTTACATACCCTGATCGGTATGATTCTGGCGATCAAGAAAGCTGGTGCGCGCGCTCAACGAGGCTCTGGATCTCGACGAAGGTCGCCGCGTCGACGACCAGATGGTCGAGGTCGAGGCGCCGCGCGCTGGCCGGCAGCGCCGCCTCGGGCAGGTCGGCGCCGACGACGATCCGGCATCCCTCCTGGCGGAGCTCAAGCGCCGCCCTCGCGATCCCCGCGCCCGGCTCGCCGACGCGCCAGAGATCGCTCTGGAAGGGCCTCCCCCACGCGATCTCGCCGGCCGCGGAGCCCTCGCCGATCTCCAGCCGCGCCCCCAGGCCGTCGATCCAGAGCGCCTGGTCGCGCGGCGGCGCCGCAGCCGCTCTCTCCCTCCTCGCGATGTTGAGGGACACCGCGGCTGCGATCAGCGCGACGGTCGCCCCGACGCCCGAGATCGTCAGCGCGACAGGCAGCGCCTCCCACATCAGCGGAGCTGGCGTCAACCCGGCGACGGCCTCGTGCCCGAAGTGCCGCAACCCAAGAGCCAACCCCGCCGTCGCCGCCGAGAGGGCCAGCGTCGCGCCGATGGCGATCGCCGCGACGGGCGGGATCACCGTCGCTCGAGGGCTCTCCACCGGCCCTGTCGCGATGCGGCGCGCGGCCCCCTCGCCCTCGAAGGGGTCCAGCGTCGGATCGACGAGCCCGAGCGTCTGCCGCAGCAGGCTGTCGTGAGCCTCGGGGCCCCTGGCCTTCATCCACGCGGGCGCCTCGGCGTTCCACTGGATCTGCCCGTCGACCATGCGCGCGGCGCCGAGGCGCCATGCCCCGACATGGGAGGCGCGCTCAAGGCGCGCGGGCAGGGGCGAGGTGGGAGAGCCGGGGTCTGGGCGCCATGACAGGCGCGCGGGCGCGGCGTTGTCGGGCGGCAGCGCGGCGGTCAGGGCGCCGCCTGAGAGGTGAAGGGTCAAGGCGACCTCTCCGTTGGCGCGCTGGGCGATCTCCAGGGGGTGATCGTCGCCCAGCGCGCCGCGCAGCGCCTCCAGGCGCGCCAGCGCGGCGCGCCGGCTTCGGATCTCGGCGGCGTTGTCGCCGTAGAGCCCCCGGAGCCACCACGCGAAGGCGGGCGCGGTGATCGCCAGCGCGGTCGCGAGCAGGAGCCACCCGCGCGCCGAGCCGGTCGGCGCGGCCAAGGCCGGCAAGGTCAGGAGGCCGAGGGCGACGGTGGCGGTCCACATCAACAGCGTGGGCCGGTCTGCGGCGCGCAGCGCCGACCAGCGCTGATCCTGCTGGACGGCGTGGGCGAGGGCGCGGCGGGCCAGGCGTCGCCAGTGGGCCAGGGTGCGGGTCGTGGTTGTTGGGGGTGCGTGGCGCATGCGGTGGCTCATGGGCGTATCGGCGGGGCCTCGTCGCAGGAGGTGGAAGATCCAGGGGGCGCGGCGCATTCCCGAATCGCTGCGCCGGGTTGCGTTCGAGCCGTCGAGGATGGACATTCCCTGTGGCCTGAGCGCGCGTCAAGAATCGGGAGGGCGTCGGGCGGTCGTCGGCTTTGAAGCGGGGCAAGGGGTGGAGGTGGTCAGTGAAGCCTGAAGGGGCCATGGGTGAGCTTCGGATGTGGGCGGTCGTGATCTTGTCGATCGTCGCTTGGGTGGTGCTCGCGGTTCTCGGGGTCGCGCTGGTCGTCGACGGGCGGGTGAGCTGGCCGGGCTGGTTTCCGGGGATCTCGGTCGCGCTGCTGTGCGCGCTGGGCCTGGGGAGCGCGGGGGTGGCGGCCTCGCTGGGGTTGGAGCGTCGCGTCGCGGGCAGGGCGCTGGCGGGGATCGTGCTGGCATTGCTGGTGGGGTTGAGCGGCGTGATCTGGGGGCGGGAGTGGCTCAGCGGGCGAGGGCTGGAGGGCCCGGAGGCGGTGCGCGCGCACCTGGGCAGCTTCCCGCACCGGGTCGAGGAGGGCGCGAGGGCCTATGAGGTGATGCTGGAGGGGCCGGACGCGGCGCGGCTCTCGCACCTGGCTGCGCTCAGGGGCATGCTGGGCTACGAGCGGCTGGGGCCTGCGGATCGGGCGCGGCTGACGGCGGGCGTCATCGAGGGGGTCTGCGCGCGCAAGCCGGAGGCGTGCAGGCCGACGGTGTGTGCGGCGCGGTTGCAGGACTGGCGTCTGGCGCCGGAGATGGAGGGGGCGCTGGCGAGGGCGGTGGAGGGGGAGTGCGCGGGGCGCGAGATCGCGGTCAACGCCTACGAGCGGGGGGTGGCGCTGGCGCGGTGCGATCGCCTTGGGGACGAGGGGCACCGGGTGAGGCGGTGGGAGGACAGCGACGCGGTGTTCTTCGCGCTGCTGCTGCATGGGCTCAAGGCGCGGCCCGAGGTGACGGAGGCGGGATCGAGGGCGCTGGTCGAGGCGGTGATGGGGGAGGTCTGCGATCATTCGGCGAGGTGTTGTCGGGTGATGGGCTGCGCGTCGCGGCTGCTCAAGTGGGGGGATGAGGGCTGGGCGCGGGCGCCGTGGTCGGCGCATGAGGGCGCGTGTCGGGAGGAGGCGCTGGTGGCCGGGATCGTCGATCGTTACAAGGCGCAGTGCGCGGATCGGCCGGTCACCTACGCCACGGGGGAGGTCATCGCCTTGGCGCGCCTGGAGAAGGGCGGCGGGGTCTCGCCGGAGGTCTTTGGGCGGGTGTTCATGGGGGTGCTGGAGGGGATCTGCGCGGGGTCGGTCGAGGGTTGCTGTGAGCGGGAGTTGAACCTGTTGAGGTTGATGCCGCCCTCGGATCGGGCGCTGGCACGGGAGGTGGAGGCGCTGGCGGAGCGGGTGGGTGCGAAGTTCCCGAGGGGGCTTGAGGGGTTGTTGCCCGAGGGGGTCGGCGGGTTCAGCCCTTGACGCCGTAGAACTCGAGGAGCTGGAGGCGGGCGGCCTGGAGCTGGTCGATGGCGCAGCCGGCGAAGCGGTGCATGAGGTCGAGGCCGAGGGCGGGGTCGAGGCGGCAGGCCGCCATGATGGCGTCGGCGTCGATGGACAGGGCGTCGATGAAGGTCAGGGCCTGTGCGTCGAAGATCCAGCGTTGGGGGGGGTGGAGCCAGCTCAGGCCGACGACGTCGCCCTCTTCGAGGGTCTGGATGATGACCTGGCCGCGGTTGGAGGAGCGCAGCTCGATGGCGACGCGGCCCTGGAGCAGGACGAAGAAGCGATCGGCGGCCTGCCCCTCGCGCAGGAGGAACTGGCCGGCCTCGAAGCGGGCTGCGACGGCGGCCTCGGCCACGACGCCCAGGGCGCTCTGGCTCAGGCCGGCGAAGCAGGGCGAGGTCGACAGGGCGCGCGCGATGTTCTTGTCGGGGGTGTGGGGCATGAGAGGTTGCTGCGGTGCGCGCAGAGCAGGACGTGCGTTGTCAACGGGGGCAAACTGCGCGTATGTTACCGCCAACCTGCCGGGCGCACAAGGATGCTGAGGCGGCGGGCAGGTCTGCACTCAGGTTTGCTCAACGAACGAGGACCTGGAGGGGGGGGCAAGGACGGCCTCCAAGATCCCTTCGGGACGCCAGACAGGGCGTCCTGTGGCCCCCCTCGACAGCGGAACCCTTGCCTCGTGATGCAAGAGAACAACGTCACTGACGGGCTCGATGACTCATTGCATTGAGGCCATCAGCCTGCGAGAACTCTGCTGGAGGGCCTTCACTGAGCGAACCTGTGACGTGTGGGTAAGCGCTCGATTTCAAGGCTTGACAGTCGAGATGGGCTTGCCTATGCTGAGAGAAGATGGGGATAAAGCCGGTACGGGCCAGCCGCTTATGGTTAAAGCACCGCAACAAGGGAATCGGGGTTTTTTCATACCCTGAAGAGCGCCACCTATAGAATACCTATGGCAGAATTCTGGAACATTATACCCTCTGGTGGCGAGAGTGAGATATCTCTTCGGAGGGTTATTGGCGGAATTTTGCAAAGGGGGGGGGGGTCAGTCTTTCTCTCGAACGGCACTCACATTCTGACAGCCTCCATCGACATACCCGAAAGCGTTCAGATTATTTTTGATCAAGCAGCCACTCTTGTTGCCAGCAATGCCATTGTTGTGATTCATGGCCACATTCAGGCGGGTCCTCACCAAATCTTTCAAACATCTGGAAGTGGGAAATTTCGCCTCGGGAATCACAGGAGCGAGATTTTCCCTCAGTGGTGGGGTGTATCGGTACTTTCTGGCGTCAACGACAACATTCAATCACTTGCGGATGGGAACAGCAGTGGGATGAGCTTCATGCTCAAGAGCCTCCCGCGCGGCCCAGGAATCATTCGGTTCATCTCTGGTCAGTATGTGTTCAGCAGAACAGTCAGACTTCCTTTTGGGAAGACCTATCTTGGAGAAGGCACGGAGATTTACGGATCTCTCGCCATCACGTATCGCGACACACACTGTCGACTTATCTCTCTTGACCACCATTTATGGATTCACATTTGGCGATCAAGACGATCTTGGCAACATTGATTCTGATGATGTTGAGTCTACGAGCTTACTGACTCTGGAGCCCGGAGATCTTCCAGTCCACGTTCTGGTGTCCAACTGCTCTTTTATGAATTCTTCCCTTGTCGGCTTGACGGCGCTCGCTGGGCTCCGGTTACAAGTCATCAACAGCCGTGCTTTTGGTGTTGCCACTTCGATTCATGGGATGCTTGACGGTACGTCCCTTCAAGTTTCTAATTTTGTGTGTGATGGTACACTGCGCTTGGAGTCGCTTTCACTGGTCCCGGAGGGAGAGGATCAATTCGGCACGGCTTTTATCAGCAATTCAATGTTTGGTTCTATTGAAGCACAATTCAACCAGGCATCTCTGTTGTTTACCAATACATTGTCCAACGGGCTCACCTTAAAAGGAGATGAAGGAAGGGCAAAGTTCTCTAATTGTGAATTCAATATTCACAAATCAGCGCTAATCACGGGGTCAAATTTTTACTCGCTCGCTAATTGTGATTTCATAATTCATCGTGGCGCGGGTTCGCGAAGCAAGGCTGTGACAGCGCTCACGCTCGCTTGGCCTGAATCCGAAGACGCCAAAGGGTATATATCTCTTGCGAGTTGTCAATTTTTAATGTCGGACAATTCTGACAATATTCAGCTGACAGACACCTTTATTGGTATAGTTTCGGTCGGCACAAGTTCTAGCCAGAGCGAACTCTCAATCAAGGACTGTAGATTTGGAAGTGGTCTTCACAAGGGAATTCTTTTTTATAAGTGCGGATTGAGGGCGACGATCCACGGAATCTTGCTGGAGTCCAGAGTTGGAATTGAAGTTTTAGCTCATCCAACGGCGGAAGCATTGCTTAGAATTGGCCATGTGAAGTTGTCCAGGTTGGCCGACGACGAAGGTGTTGCTTATCTGTCTTTCCTCAGTGATTCAAGACGAATCAAGATCACACATCTTTCGACAACGCTCACCAATGAAGAAAACATCATTCATGGCCCACCCATAGGATTGATCAATTCGCTTGGACAGCGCTTGATTTACGGAACGTCTGAACCCCGGGCATCAGATGCAGGTCTGAAGGGCGATATCTGGAGGTTGACAACGCCGCGAGTTGGTCAGGACTACGAGTGGGTGTGTGTCCAATCAGGAACCAGCACATCAAACTCAACACAGTGGGCCGCTTTATCCAGGATCCACCAGGAATAGCCGTCGATGAAAAGGTTTCTTCAGAGTCAACGAGTCGGATTTGCGCTTTGGCGGATGGCCCTGAGCTTGCTTTTGATTGGCTGGTCTACTGCGGGGTGTTCGGATCCGCCAACGAGCCAAGGAGAGCGTTCGTTGGATTCGGGTGCGGTGGAGCCGGATGTATCGAACACGCCACGCGATGCGGACGATCCCGACGATGGAGATGTTGAGAGCCCAGACGCTCTGGTGGATGTCGTGGTTGACCCAGGCGATGGAGAAACGGAGGTGCTGGACGTTGGGCCAGACCTTGGAATGGAGGTCTTTGACTCGGGCGACATGGACGCTGAGGTTCTCGACAGCATGGTGGCAGATGCCTTGGACTCCAGCGACGAAGAGCCAGGGGTTCCAGACGCCCAGACAGATGCCGCCGTTGATCTCGCTGACGTGGAGCCTGATGCCCGTGTGGTCTTGAATGCTTGCGGTGGTCAGTCCCAACTGGAGCAAGAACCAGGCAGCCCTTGTGGTCTTTGTTCGAATGGGACCTTGCAGTGCGACGGGAACAACGCGCTGCGCTGTGAAGATGAGCGCATCAATGCCTGTGGAGGCTGCGCGGAGCTGGCCCACGAGCCAGGCTCGTCTTGTCGGGGCTGTAATCATTATATCTGCACGGACACCGAAACGGTCATCTGTGCGGGTGAGCCCGCTTGCGTGGCCTCTCGAACGAGACAGGTACAGGACTATGCGGTACACACCTTCAGGGACATCGATCTTTATTCTACCACTTCGTTTTTGGCGACAGGTGATGTTAACAACGATGGATTTTTTGACATCCTGGTGGAGAATGACATCCCCTCAAGTGCGTTCTTGATGTACGGGCCTTTTCCCCGAGATCGAGAGATTAGCCTTGCTGGTGAAGCCCAGGTGTATTTTGCTCAAAGAACGGCTAAAGTTGGGCTCGGAGATATTAATGGCGATCAATACGACGATGTAATTGTTGCTTCGAGCGATCACTATCTTGGATATAGCATCTACTTCGGCCCTGTGCAAGAAGGGGTTTATTGCGATCATTATCATGAAGGCCTCCTCGATTGTTTAAGGGTTAACGAGCCTGATTGGCGTATTGATTATCTTCCTAACTCATTAATAAGCGGATCAGGCATCAACTCATTAGGAGATATTAATGATGATGGAGCCGATGATTTTGTCTTTACGTCAACTTTAAGGGGTCGTATTTCTCTGTGGCTGAATCCGCTCCGAGAGCGAACGGAGCTTCTTCAAGCCGATGCCATGTTTGAGTTTGACTCCGCCACTAACGCTGGGAGTGCTCCCATCAACTCAGGGGACGTCAATGGCGATGGGATCGCGGATATCTTGATTGGGGCTGAAGGAAGCCGACCCACAAATATTTTGGTGCAGGGCGGAGCCTATCTCTTTTATGGTCCATTGGAAGGCAGGTATCGTTTGGACGGCGCCAATGCTGTTGTCGCAGGTAGCAACATTGGATCCGCTCTTGGTAATAGGGCAATAGTCGTTGAGGATCAAAATAACGACGGTTTCGACGATTTAATGCTGACATCGCCCAGTGGGTATGATCGCGGTCGCACATACCTAATTATTGGACCTCCTGCACAGCTAACATACTCCGAGGACATAAATATTTCTTTCATCGGATGGGGTATAGAGAGAGAGAAAGTGGGATACAATTTAGCCTCTAAAGACATTAATAGGGACGGATTTGGCGATTTGTTTCTTACGGGCAGATTTGAGGGCGACAAGATCAGGACTTACGTGTTTTTCGGACCTGTAGCCCCATCGATATATCGGGTGGATAGTGCAGATATTGTTTTGACGGATGAGGCTAGAAATCTTGGCGGATGCATAGGTTTTAATCCAGACCACGGCCTGTTCTACTTATGCGCCGGCTCTGACGACGATCGCCCGAGAGACGAGAAAATCTACTTTTTACCATATGAGGCTATGTGATCATGTCTCTTGAAGGCCAGTGGTACTTCGCCAAGAACAGTCGTTTGGTGCCTGATGAGCCTGTCCTTGGCAATGGTTCTCATAACGACTTCATTGGTTTGAAGGCATTGTCAGATAGCGTGCAAGATGCTGGAGGAGGCACCATCTACTTCTCTCCTGGTACATATCGAATTGAGAGCGCAGTCACGTTTCACGAGAACATCACGCTGGTCTTCGATCCAGGCGCTCAACTTTTACCGATTGGCGATGGCTATGAGACGGTCATCCATGGCTACGTTCAGGCCGGGCCTTACCGAATCTTTGGGGGAGAGGAGTGGCGTGGGGTGAGGGGAGACACCCGGCAAGTTCGAGCTCCTTTGAAGAACGGGGTTCTTTACCCGCAATGGTGGGGTGCCGCGAGTGGTGTGGCCGAGTCCACCATGGTCACGATGAACAGGGTCGGTGGTACTCCACCTAACACCGTGTGGCAGTTTGAGCGCATCACACCGACGACGTTATCGATCCAGGCTTGTGTCAATGCCGCTGATGCCGCCCGTTTAGAGCGCGGCGGTCGGCTGGGGCAGACGATCAAGTTCCGGGGAACCTTTACGGTCACGGAGGTTCACCTAAAAGAGGGTCTGACCTACGACGGTTTGGGGGCCGTGATCCGCCAGGCGTCCTCGGAGGTTCTTCCAGAGCTGGAGGCTACGGCGGACTTGGGGAGCATAGCGCGGCTTGCCAACGAGCTTCGGGTAGTGCTCCACTTACACCGCAACAGCCAGGTGGTTCAGCGGCGGTTTGGCGGGTCGATTGGCCTTGCCCTTCATGGTGGATCTTTTCAATTTAGAAGGAATGATTCAGCTATAGCCAAGGACACAACACACCAGAGCATCCCAGGCAATGCTTTAGAGATTCCTCTTGATACAGCGGAAGCCGTCCGCACACTTCTTATAGCTCTTAAAAATGACTTTAACGGCCACATTTCGGCTCAAGACCTTCACAAGGGCGATATCAGCGATCAGGTAATTACTGCAAACCTCGATGATAATGAAACAGATCTGGCGCGCCTCTCTGAGTTCGCAAATGAGATAAGATCCAAATTTGATTTTCATCGTGGCGAATTGGACCCTGGCGAGTTGGACCCTCAATCCAATTGGCACCAGGCGGATTCGACTCCGGTATTTAACGAGCTTTCAGCAAGATTAAGAAGCTTTAATGTCCCGCCCGCTCCCCTAGACATAGGAAATGTGAGAGGCGTGGCTGGGGGATTAGGCGACTTCATCCAGGTTCTTCCAGAAAGTGATATCAGGTTGGATTTGATTAGTTTGCAGTCGGTGATTGAAGCTTCGATGAAGCTCTCTCTAAAACCAGACCTTTCGGGACAGATGATTGGCCCGAATCGATTACGGATCGAATGTGATCTTAATGGTCTGGTCAGCGTCGATGATCGCAATAACAGGATAATTTCTTGCCTCAATGAGGCCGTGATCAATGAAGCGGTGGCCCTTGAAGATTATGAAAATCGGGTGGGTCCAAGGCTGACCCATAATGGACAGTTTAATCTGGGCAGATGTTTTACAACGCAGACATATGATCAACCTTTAAAAACTTCTAGTCTGTTCTCCATCTTTGGATTTAACTTTGATATGAATCTTTCATCTCTAATCGATGATGGTGATCGAAGGGGTTTCGAGAAGTTTCAGATGGAGTTTATGAGTGGGGTCTTTATGGGTGCGCAACGGGGTAAGGCGCTGATCAACCTTCAAGGGTGCTTTATTCACAACAGTGGCGGCGATGGCTTTTCAGTGGCGGGTAATGCTCTGGCTCAGATCTCCGATTGCCAGACAGTCAACTGCTTCCGTGGGGGCTTGACCTTGACTGGCTCTGCGACCACGGACGCCATGGTCCAGAATTTGACCACTGAGGGTCGAAACATCGCACGAGGGGATGTCTTCCTGAGCAGTGGGATCGACATCGAGCTGGATGGGGCCGTGCCCTCACGTTTCCTGGGCGAAAACATTCACTTAAGGGACGGTGATTTGGACATTGGCCTCAAACAAGGTGCCGCCGCGTATCTCAACAATGTTCAATCCGATGCGCCACCCTTCAACCTCAGCGCCAGCGGTTCGACGGTTCGAGTGATGAACAGCGGGATTGCTACAGGACTTCATAATGCAGGCGAGTTCGGTCGGATCATCAATCCTTACAACGTCACATTTCAAAACTGCTCTTTCTCGATCGTCGAGGATCCGAATGTTGTCATTGACGATCTCAACATTGTCACTGATGGAAACAACCCTGTCGAAATTCAGACAAGGCGGAACGCTCGAGGTTTATACAATCTCTTGATTCCTAATGACCCAGAAAATGTTCAGCATCTTGAGTTTGTCAATTGCTGCTTTCGCCCTGACGGGGTGCCTTTGGATGAGGGTCTTCGAAGAATCAACAGACAGCAACTCAGCAAATTTGTGGCGATTTATGGAATGAGTTCGAGCAAGTCAAATCGGTTGGTTGTGACGGGATGCCACATTCACGAAGATTTTGATCAGGGCTTGCATGTGACGGGGGGGGAGATTTTTGTTAGCGAGTCAACTTTTAACTCTAAGCTGGCCCTATCCCTTAACAGTGCTAACAGCTTGGGGATATTTTTTAATGCGTCATTGGATGGATTGACGATCAACAGTCGCGAGTATTTACATTTTAACGTTTTTCGCCATAGTGCAACGCCCGCCAGTCATGTGAGGCAGTCTCGGTTGTTCATGTTTGGGCAAGAGCCAACAAACCAAAATAACGTATCGGAGGACTTGTATCCGGAGATTGTTTATTCCGCTATCGGAACCGGGGGGATAAAACCATCAGATCCGAATCAGGTCGTGTTTATTGGATGTCGAAATATTCTCGCCGAAAGATTGCCGGACGAATTTATTGGCAGAGAAGCTTTTGGAATCGACAACAATCTAAACCTCGCAGGGTTGAGATTTGGCTTTGACTCTGGCGTGAGGGGCGATATGTGGTTGAGATCTTTTGAGCGGACGTTTGAGCGTTGGCTGAGTATCAATTTTGAGGTTATAGGAACTACTACTAGTCTTGACGTTGGTGAAAGAAACCAACAAATTGCAAGTATCTGGGGGATGCTGAACCGAACTCAAGGATAAGGTGAAGCCGGAGGGCGCCGACATGCAAGACAGCCGGAACGAGGCGATGGGTGCCGTGGATGCCCTCTTGACAAGACTTTTGGGGTCTGATCGGAAAAATTCATTCAGCTTCGGGCTGATGCGAGAGATCTTGATCGAGAGGCTGGCTCGAAAACTCGACAGTGAGGCGAATGGAGAGACCGCGCATGCAGCGCTCTCTCCCAATGTGGACTCGGCTCTTGAGGGATCTGAGAACATGACCTATAAGAGCCGTCAAAAAGGTGATGACATGGAAATCGAACTGATCCCCTACCAGACCATCACACTGGGAGGGAGCGGCGGGAGCTTGACGCCCAACACCTGGGCCAGACCCAGGGAGGAGTCGGTGGACGCCGAAGGCTACAACTTCGGGATCCTCCAGGTCAGCATCCAGGCGCTTGTCCCGACCACGGGCAGCCACCCCGGTGGGCTGTTGTTTGCCGTCGATCACGCGGAGGACAACCTCGTCTTCGAGGAGATCCCCTCCTCAAAGGTTCAAACGCCGATCACTGCGGGCGGCGGAACCATCAACGTCCAGACCCCCCGCTACATCGCCGAGTTCGCCCGCTACCTTCGACCTCGACTCGTTTCCTTCAACTCGGATCCTGAGACCTTCGCTCTCAGAGTCTTGCTCAAGCTGAGCAAACGGTGAGCAAACGGTGAGCATCAACGTGCCTGGCGTCGCCCCGCGACCAGGCCCCAACGCCTGAGGAGCCCATGACCACCATCGTTGAGATCGTGCCCTACCAGTTGATCACCCTCGGCCACCTCGGGGGCACCCGGACGGCCCCCTCGTCCTGGACCCCCCCCGCCGAGAAGGCCTACGATGCCCTGGGCCACACCTTGGTCTCCATCCAGTACTTCGTCGAAACCCTCTCCCCCCCCGCAGGCAGCCTGTCCTTCACCATCGATCTGCAGCATTCCAACGACAAGCAGTACTTTCCCCCGCTTGACACCCAGACCGTCAACGTCACCGGAGGGGGTGTGTTCACTCAGGACATCCTCGCCTCGGCATCAGACTTCGCACGATTTCTGCGTGTGACACTGACATCAGTCGACTTTCAAGGCACCATCGCTTTCAAGGCCGTCATGACCTTGAAGAAGAACAACTGACCAAGCCACCCTCGGAGGTTGACCATGGCCATCGTCGTGCTGCCCTATCAACAGATCACACTGGGCCATCCCGCCGGAACTCTCCTGGCTCCCCAGTCCTGGACGCCGCGCAATCAGGATGCCCTCGATGTGCGCCCGATCAACGAGGCCATCTTCAGGCTGCGCATCGTCACCGACAACAAGCCCTTCTCGGGCTCTGGCAACAATAAATTCACCTTTTCCCTCTTGCAGTCCATCGACAAGATGAACTTCCCGCCCATCGGCGCTGCAGCCCTCACGTTCGTCTTCGACGCCGCCTCCGACACCGACGTCGAGGAGGTTTTTGAACTCTCGCTGCGAGGCATCAACTACATCAAGGCCCAGTTCGTCTCCACGGACTTCGAGGGCGTCCTCAACGTCCGCCTCTCCATGAGCCCGACCCTGGTCTGAAGTCCGCCACTGATGACCGTCATGGCGCACGAGGACTTCGACATCCACGCCTGAGCGGCTCATCGGTGGTCCGGGACTCGGCCGCTGAGCCCACCAGGCCCGAGCCACCTTCTTGCACTTGATCTCGACCATTACGTTGCACCTGCCCGACCATTTTCACTGAGCGAACCTGATGTCTGCACTTCCATCGTCCCCCGCGCGCGCCCTTGATCAAGGAGTCGTTGAATGACCGTTCGAACCCGGATTGCGCCATCTCCGACCGGCGATCCCCATGTGGGGACCGCCTACGTCGCGCTCTTCAACCTGTGCTTCGCGCGCCAGCAGGGCGGCCAGTTCATCCTGCGGATCGAGGACACCGATCAGGCCCGCAGCACGCGCCAGTCCGAGGACATGATCCTCAAGGCGCTCAAGTGGGCCGGGCTGAGCTGGGACGAGGGGCCGGACGTCGGGGGTCCTTTTGGCCCCTACCGGCAGAGCGAGCGCTTTGACCTCTACGCCGAGCACGCGCAGATCCTGCTCGACAAGGGCCACGCCTTCCGGTGCTTCTGCACCACGGAGCGCCTCGGCGAGCTTCGCCAGGAGCAGCTGGCCGGCGGGATCAACCCCGGCTACGACGGGCGCTGCGCCGACCTGTCGGCCCAGGAGGTCGCGCGGCGGCTGGAGGCCGGCGAGCCCAACGTGGTGCGCATGAAGGTGCCTCGCGAGGGCTCGTGCGTCTTTGACGACTTCTTGCGCCGCGAGCCGATCGAGATCGCGTGGTCGCAGGTCGACATGCAGGTGCTCATCAAGTCCGACGGGATGCCCACCTACCACCTGGCCAACGTCGTCGACGACCACCACATGCAGATCACGCACGTGCTGCGCGGCGAGGAGTGGATCAGCTCGGCGCCCAAGCACCTGCTGCTCTATGGGTATTTTGGCTGGGAGCCGCCCGTGCTGTGCCACCTGCCGCTGCTTCGCAACCCCGACCGCAGCAAGCTGAGCAAGCGCAAGAACCCCACCAGCATCCTCTACTACCAGCGCATGGGCTTCTTGCCCGAGGCCCTGACGAACTACCTGGGCCTGATGGCCTGGTCGATGCCCGACGAGACGATCGAGAAGTTCACCCTGGAGGACATGATCGCCCACTTCGACCTCTCGCGCGTCTCGCTCGGCGGGCCGGTCTTCGACGTCCAGAAGCTGACCTGGCTCAACGAGCGCTATATCCGCGAGGATTACGACGCCGCGGGCTTCGCCGGCCTCGTGCGCGGCTGGGCGCTCAACGCCGAGTACATGGCCCCGATCATCCCCCTGATCCAGCCCCGCACCCGGCTGCTGAGCGACCTGGGGCCGGCGCTGGCCTTCTTCTTTGCCGGGTTGCTTGATCTTCAAGTTGCTGATTTTACAGAGAAAGACAAGGACTTGAAGAAGGTGCCCCAGGCCGACATCGTCCAGTGGCTCCAGTTCTCGCTCTGGGCGCTGGAGGCGCTGCGCAGCTGGGAGGCCGAGGCCATCCAGGAGACGCTCACCAAGGTGGCCGAGGCCCTGGCGATCAAGCCGCGGCTCTTCAACAAGCCGATCTTCGTGGCCACCTCCGGCGGCACCGTCTCGACCCCGCTCTACCACTCGATGGAGATCCTCGGCCCGGACCTCTCGCGCGCCCGGCTCAGGCACGCCATCGAGGTGCTCGGCGGCGTCAGCGGCAAGCAACTCAAGCGCTGGGAGAAGGACTTCAGAGCCATCGCGCTTCAGAGCCCCGAGGCCTCGGACGAGTGAGGAGCCCCGTCCGGGCGCCCTCGCGCCACGCCGGCGCTGATCGCGCGCCGAGATCCACGCTCGGCGCGCCGGGCCGAGGCCAGCCCCGGCCTCACGAGCGCAGCGACCGCGTCATCGCCTCGCCGGCCTGGTGGGCCAGCCGCATCAACCTCGCCTCCAGATCCGCCAGCAGCTCATCCTCGCCGCGGGCCGCGTAGCGCGCCCTGGCCAGATCGTAGAGCGCGTTGGCCCGCTCCAGCAGCTCCTCGTTGAGATCGCCGTCCTCCAGCGCCTCCAGCGCGAAGATCTCGGCGGTGGCGTGGGCGGGATCGCAGCCCTCCTCAAGCACCATGCGGAAGGCCTCGTGGTGCGTGTTGATCGCCGAGATCCCCTCGTAGAGCGGCAGCAGCAGGTGCTCGCGGGCGATGGCCTGACCCGAGGGCAAGGTCAGGTAGATCCGGAAGCGCAGCTCCCGCTCCTCGATGTTGAACTCATAGGCCCCGATCCGGTGGCTCTCGTTGAGCCGGACGAGCAGCTCAAGGAGCCCGGGCAGATCCTCATCCTCGATCTCCCCGACCGGCACCACGTAGGCCACCTCGCAGAAGTCCAGCCGCACCGACATCGTGCCGGAGTTGTCCAGATCCACCGCCTCCAGCTCCTCGATGACGATGTAGCCCTCGCAAGAACCGGCCTCCGTCTCGCCGTGGATCAAGAGCGCGTCGCCCTCCTCGCTGGTGGCGTAGTCGATCCCCTCGGCGGTCAGCAGCTCCGTGAAGCGCTCCGTCAGAGACTTGTGGTGTCCGTTCTGTTTTGTCACTTAAGGCTCCATCTTGGTGTCAGTGGTTGGATCTCAGGCGGAACGTCAGGACCGGACCAGCTTGCCCATCTCGCGGTACTCTTCCGTGGCGGCCTCGTAGAGGATGCTGGCGGTGATGGGGCTGCCTTGCTGCGCGGCCGAGAAGGCCCCTCGCAGCATCGCGTTCTTGATGTGCCCGCCGGTCATCTCGAAATGCTCGCCGAGCCCCCCAAAGTCCAGCGGCCCCTCCACATAGGCCTGCCCTGGCATCATCGCCTCCCAGAGCGCGCCGCGCTCCTTGGCGTCCGGGAAGGGGAAGGCGATCTTGAAGCGCAGCCGGCGCTTGAAGGCCTCGTCCAGAGAGGCCTCGAAGTTCGTCGTCAAGAGCGCCACCCCCTCGTAGCTCTCCAGGCGCTGCAGGAGGTAGTTCGTCTCCAGGTTGGCGTAGCGATCGTGGCTGGACTTGACCTGGGTGCGCTTGCTGAAGAGGCTGTCGGCCTCGTCGAAGAGCAGGATGGCCCGCGAGCGGGTGGCCTCGTCGAAGATCCGCCCCAGGTTCTTCTCCGTCTCCCCGATGTACTTGTCGACCACCCGGCTCAAGTCGATCTTGTACAGCTCCAGGCCCAGCTCCCGCGCGATGATCCCGGCCACCATCGTCTTGCCCGTGCCCGGCGGCCCGTGAAAGAGCGCCGTGAGCCCCCGACCGTAGGCCACCTTGGTGTTGAAGCCCCACTCGTTGAAGACCCGGTTCTGGTTGCGGTACTGCGCCACCAGATCCTTGAGCACGTTCATCGTCTTGTCCGGCAGCACCAGCTCGTTCCAGGTCAACATCTGCGTGACCTTCTCGGCCAGCAAGCCCAGCCGGTGCGAGAGCTGCTCCTGCGCGCAGGCCGTCACCGTCGAGCGCGAGATCACCACCTGGCGCCCCGCCCCCGTCACCCTCGACTGGTGGATCGCCTCGCGCGCGGCGATCTCGATGGCGCCGCCGCTGAGCGAGTAGGCCGACACCAGCACCTCCAGCGGGATGTCCCGATCCAGCGTCGCGTGGCCGGCCAGCTGCCGCCGCCAGAGCGCCTCCTGCACCTCGACGGTCGGGAAGGGCAGCCGGAAGACGATCACGCCGGACACCATCGTGAGCCACTCCGGCTCCACCTCCGCGCCGATGTAGACCGTCCCCGGCATCCACCCCAGCAGGTCGATGAGCGCCTGCCGGGCCTCCGGCGCCAGCCTGTCGTCGCAGAACGACGGCGGCACATCCAGGTAGAGGTCCGCGCGCGCCAGGTGCGCGTCCCGAAGCGCGGTCCGCAGCACCACCTCCAGCTCCGCCGCCGACTGCGGCAGCCTGCGCGCGTCGAGCACCAGCAGGCGCCGCCCCGGCATCCCCGCCAGCGCCGCCGCCAGCGACTTGCGCCCGCAACCCGGCGGGCTGATCAGCGCCACCCGCGCGCCCCGCTCCCGCGCGCTGTTGCTCAACACCCGCACCAGCCCGCGCTTGATCTCCTCCGGCATCAAGAGCCCGTCGAGCGCCCCCGGCCCCGCCGCCACCAACCTCGCCGAGCGCCCCAGACCCCGATCCAGGCGCTCCCCCCGGCCCGTCAACAGGAAGTCCACGAGCCTGTCCGAGAGCTTCAGCCGCCGATAGAGCAGCGGCGTGTCCGGCGCCCACTTGTCGCTCCCGAAGCTGTGGATCAGCAGGTACTCGTCCAGCCGGCTCCCCAGCGAGAGCGCCTCGCGCAGCTCCTGCTGCCGCGCCCACGTCGGCCCCAGCAGCTCCATCAGGAAGGCCACCTCGACCTGCTTGAGCGTAAAGTCGCTCCACGCGTTGGTGTAGGCCCTGGCCAGCCGCTGCTCGATCTCCGGCGCCGCCAGCGCCACGATCACGTCCACCTCCACGTCGCTGAGCCGGAAGGCCGCCCGGAGCTCCTCCAGCGGCGCCGAGCCGCCCTCGATCAGCGTCTCCTCGACCCGCGCCTCGATGCGCCCCGCCAGCGCCTCCAGCTCACGCTCTATCGCCTCCAGCGCCGCGTGATCCGGCCCCTCGGCCCTGAGCGTGTCCCTGAACTCGGCGTCGCTGACGAACATGTGCCGCGATCTCGGGTCCGGATGCAGCTCCCGCTCCGCATACAGGATCTGGTGCCTCGCCAGCCACAAGCGCACCCGCGCGAGCTGATCCAGCATCGACTCCCCCGGCCCATAGGCCCCTGTCCCGGCTTCTCCCATCCGACGCTCTCGGCTTGAGCTGACTCCCCCCGAACCCTGCCACAACATGCGCGATCCGCGCAATCAGCCCGCGCAGCCTGTGCTACTGTGCCCGCCTTGACGCCCGTCTGGCGGCCCCTTGGACGCGGAGAAGCCCATGATCCCCTTGCAGAAATGGCTCCAGGCCATGAACGCCGGCACCCGGCGCGACGTGCGCGCCCTGATCGTCGAGGGCCGCGTCACGGTCAACGGCGAGGTCGTCACGCGCTTCGCCGAGCCCATCGCCCCCGACGACTGCGAGATCGCCGTCGACGGTCAGCCCGTCACCTCCGCTGGCCCCCGCGTCGTCCTCGTGATGCACAAGCCCATCAAACACCTCACGGCCATCGACGACGCCCCCGACGGCACCCCCGGCCTGGGCCGCTACGTCCCCCAGGAGGCCCTCGACGCCGGCGTCTTCCCCGTCGGCCGCCTCGATTACAACACCCAGGGAGCGCTGCTCTGGACCAACGACGGCCCCCTGGCCCGCCGCATCCTCCACCCCGACTTCTCCTTCCCCAAGCACTACGCCATCAAGATCCGCGGCCACCTCCAGGACGACGATCCCGGCCTCGACCGCATGAGGGCCGGCATGACCGTCGGCGGGACCACCTACCTGCCCGCCCTCGTCACCCTCGGCGAGCGCCGCACCCGCGCCACCTGGATCCACGTCACCATCCACGAAGGCAAGCACCGCCAGCTGCGAAAGATGTGCGCCGACTGCGGCTACCAGATCGTCAAGCTCCAGCGCCACGGCCTCGGCCCCATCCAGCTCGGCGACCTCAACCCCCGCTGCACCCGCCCGCTCTCCGACGACGAGATCGCCCTCCTGCTCCAGTCGCTTTCCCTCGACGTGGAGGCCAGCGCCGATTGATGGGGCGGAGCTGACGCTCAGGCCGGGCTTCCCTTCACCTCAAGAGGGCGCGAGAGGGCTGCGGTGGCGAAGTCGACGGCGGTGGGCTGGTGGAAGAGGCGGCAGGGCGCGGCGCCGAGGGTGAAGGCGTGGACGTGGCCGGCGGCCTCAAGATCGCGGCCGATCTGGACGAAGGCGCCGGCGTCGACGTCGAGGTCGGGCCAGGTGCGCCAGGCGCGGCGGCCCTCTTCGTCCAGCGCCGCGCCGCCCTCGGTGATCGGGGGTGCGGAGGCGGCGCGGTGTTCGGCCAGGTGGAAGGAGGTGTTGCGGTCAAAGTCGACGCCAAGGAGCAGGACGCGGCCGTCGAGGTCGTAGATCCGGGCCAGCGGCGAGCGATCGCCGAGGCCGAAGGCCAGGGCGTGGTCGTCGGTGATCGCGGCGGCCAGGGGGCCGAGGGCGGCGAAGGAGACGCTGGGGTGCTGGCTGCGCCGCGCGCCGGGCCACGCGCGCAGCAGCTCGGGGACGCGGCCCATGCCGCGCGTGGGGGTGATGGCGGGGTCGAAGGCGGGCATGTGGGCGCGGATGGCGGGCCACCAGGCCTCCGGGACGGGCGGGTACTGCCAGCGCGAGGGCTCGGAGTTGCCGCTGGTGTGGGTGGGGACGACGAGGGTGCCCTCGGGGCCGAGGGCGTCCAGCAAGGCCTGGATGAGGGCCACCTCGCCGCCGCAGACCCAGCCGATGGCGCTCATCGAGGTGTGGACCAGGAGGAGCTCGCCGGCCCGCACGCCGCCCTCGCGCAGCCCCTGGGCGAGCGACTGGCGGGTGTGGGGGGTCGGATCGAGGCTCACGGCGCGGGACTCTCTCTGGGTGGACATGGGCGGGCGCTCCTTGATCGTGGAGGGCAGAAGGTGGGGCTCGCGGGGGGATGCGCAAGTCGGCGCGGATCGGGCTGCGGCATGGACAGCGCGGTCGAGAGGACCTACCCTCCCTGGACCCGCACACACAGAGAGAAGCGGAGAGGGCCGATGCTCATCCTCAAGCACAAGAGCGCAATGCCGGCGCAGATCGCAAAGCGGCACGGCGAAGACGCGGTGATCCTGGACCTGACCTCGAAGGGGCCGGAGCCCTGGGTGAGGTTCAGCCCCTTCTACCCGCACGGCGACATCCCGGTGCCCTTCTCCGAGGGCGTCGTGAGCCAGTCGGTCGAGGGCGCGTGGCAGGGGTTGAAGGTTTTTGAGAGTCAGGACGTGGACTTGTCGAAGATGGCGGTCACGCACATGCGGGGGATCAAGCGGACGGTCAGGCGCCTCGGGGCCGTGCGGGGGCATCGGCGCGGGGTGAGGGGCGAGGAGCTGCTGGGCTACCTGGAGGCCCGGTGGGAGCTCTACCTGCCGATGTACCTGTGGGTGCTTGAGAATCGGCTCCAGGAGGAGGTGGGGCGGCTGCGGGAGGCGGCGCAGGGAGAGAGGGCGGTGGTGTTGCTGGATTACGAGACGAACGGCTCGGTGGTGGACCTCAAGAAGCCGCTGTCGCACGCGGCGCTGGTCAAGCGATACGTGGAGGGCCGCTGGCCCAGGCGGGAGGAGGGCTGATGACGATGATGACGACGCGCCGCAAGCTGGCGATCGCGACCTGGGGTCCGCCGGACGAGGGCAACATCTACGGCAAGATCACGGTGGACGCGACCGAGGCGCTGGCCTACCTGGAGGCGGTGCGGGAGAAGAGCGGCGAGAAGGTGACGATCACGCACTTCGTCGGCAAGGCCGTGGCGATGGCGCTGGCGCAGGCGCCGGGGCTCAACGGGCGCATCCTCTTCGGGCGCTACATCCCCCACAAGACCGTGGACTTGACCTACCTCGTGGTGCTGGAGGGCGGCAAGGATCTGGCCAAGGTCAAGGTCGAGCGGCTGGACGAGAAGTCGATCGTGGACGTGGCCCGGGAGCTGCGCGAGCGGGCCGAGCGGCTGCGCGGGGGCAAGGACGAGGATTTCGAGAAGAGCAAGGGGCCGCTCAAGGCGCTGCCGACGTGGCTGATCCGGCCGCTGATCACGGCCGTGGGCTTCTTGACCAGCGGCCTGGGGCTCAACCTCAAGGCGCTGGGGCTGGAGGCCTTCCCCTTCGGCTCGTGCATCTTGACGAACGTGGGCATCTTCGGGCTCGACGAGGCCTTCGCGCCGCCCACGCCCTTCGCGCGGGTGCCGGTGCTGGTGCTCATGGGGGCGATCCACAAGGCCGTGGTGCCCGACGATCGCGGCCAGGTGGTGGTGCGGGACAGGTTGACGATCACGGCCACGATCGATCACCGCTTCATGGACGGGGCGCAGGGCGGGGTGCTGGCCAAGGTCATCCGCGACCTCTTCGACGACCCGTGGCAGCTCGATCCGGCGCTGCGACCCGGCGTGCGGGCGCTGCCTGCCGCCGAGGCGTCCCCGTGAGGGTCGCCACCGTCGGGCTGCTCTCGGACACGCACGGCTTCGTCGATGAGGCGCTGGTGGAGATCTTCCGGGGGGTCGATCACATCGTCCACGCGGGCGACGTGGGTGAGGCGTCGGTGATCAAGGCGCTGGAGCGGGCCGCGCCGGTGACGGCGGTGCGCGGCAACATCGACGGGGGGGAGCTGCGCCACCTGCCGCTGGAGGCGGTGGTGGAGATCGGCGGGCGGCGGATCGCGGCGCTGCACATCGCCGGATCGCCGTCCAGTCCCCGCAAGGAGGCCCGGGAGCTGCTGGCGAGGCTGCGGCCGGACGCGCTCATCGTGGGGCACAGCCACATTCAGGTGATTGGGCGGGTGCAGGGGGCGCTGTGGATCAACCCTGGCGCGGCGGGCCGGCACGGCGCCCACGTCGAGCGGACTGCGCTGCTGCTGCACGTCACGAAGGCGGGCGCCTTCGAGATGGACAGGGTCCACCTCGGCCCCCGCTCGGCGCGGGGGGCCTGAGCGCCAGCGAGGGGGGGGCCGCCCCTTCGCGCCGACGCCTTGAGGGCTGGGCGCGAGAACGCTGATTGGTTTGAGGGACCGACGGGAGTCAAACCCATCAGCGTTCAGGGGGAGGCCGATCCGTCGATGGGGCGGGGGGATCAGTCGTCGTCGACGACCTCGGAGGGGTCGACGAACTCGGCGACCTCGTACAGGAAGTTGTCCTTGGCCAGGAGCTTGCGGTTGACGGAGGTGGACTGGATGAAGATCCAGTACTTGTCCAGGTCGACCTCGCTGGGCTTGAGCTGGTAGTCGCGGCCCTTGGGCAGCCGGATGAGCTTGCGGGCCGCGTCGCCGGAGAACATCTCGCCGGAGTCCCTGTTGACCAGCACGACCTTCTTGTAACTCTGCACCATGACTGGCTTTTTGCCAAACTGGTAGTAGCCCGAGCCCTTCACGAAGGCGTCCTCGCCGATGTTCTCCTTGACGAAGTCCCTGATCGAGATGGCCCGGTCGACCTCAAGGCGCTGGAAGCGGCCGGGCGGCACGGGCTCGAGGGCCACCTCGCCGTAGGCCTTGAGGTCCTCGTCGGTGACCTTGGTCGAGTAGCTCGGGCGTCGGTAGGAGTAACCGCCGCCGTAGCTGACCGGCTCGGGCGCGGCGGCGTTGACCTCGGGGCGAGAGCCGGTGAGCGCCTCGAAGGTCTCGGCCATCGAGCGGGTCATCTTGCGATCGTCGCTGATCTGCTGCTGGAGGGCCGCCAGCAGCTTGATGTCGCCGGTCTGGTGGTAGCAGATCGCCATGAGCGTGTCGGTGATCTCGTTGAACTGATCGAGGGTCAGGTAGGTGCCGCCCGTCATGCTGGCCATCGACCTCCAGAACTCCTGGGCGTAGGTGCGGTAGGCGGCCATGGCGTGCACGCCGTAGACCTTGACCCCCATGTCCTGGAGCAGGTTCAGCTCGTTCCTCCAGTCCAGGTTCTTGGTGTTCTGCGGGTAGCTGGGCTCGTGGGGCTGCTCGTCGCCGATCATCACCAGCGACTTGACCGAGTCCGCCCGCCAGGCCATGCTGCGCGACTCGTGCAGGACCAGCTCGTAGCACTCCGGGGCGTCGCCGCCGCCCGAGGCGCCGACATTGCGGACGAAGTCGCAGATCGCCTTCTGGTTGGTCGACAGGTTGAACTGCATCGTCACGTAGGTCGATCCCGCGTCGCAGTAGTCGCCGTGGGCGATGATCCCCATGCGGATGTCGGGGATGTGCGAGAAGAGCGTGTTGACCAGCTCCTCGACCTTGCGCCTGACCTGGGTCAGGCATGGGTACATGGAGCCCGTGGTGTCAAAGCTGACCACGACGTCGACGGGAGGGATGGCACTCATGGATACCTCGCTCGGGGTTTAGGGATGTCGGCACTCGGGCGCACATTCTATCCAGCGCCCCGAGCTTGTCCAGCCCGACACCAGACCCCTCTCGCCCCGAATCCTGCGCCCTCGACCGCTCAGGCGACGGGCGGCGGGGCCGCCTCGCCGTCGGGGAGCTCCGGAGAGCCCTCGGCGCAGCCGCGGTGGAGGGCGCGGGCGGCCATCAGGATCGTGGCAAGCAGCCCCCAGCCCAGGCCGACGACGACGCCCGCGTCGATGATGTTGCGGTAGGGGTAGGGCAGCAGCCTGACCGTCAACACCAGCGCCACGATCATCGTCAGCAGGGTCCAGCTGACGATCAGGCGCTTCTTGCTGGCGTGAAAGAGGCCGATGCAGAAGAAGGGCGCCAGCAGCGCCCGCGTCAAGGTCGGGTGCCGGGCCAGGTGGAAGGCGCGGGCCACGACGCGGGGCGAAAATCCCCGCTGGAAGCCCTTGTAGCCCTCGCTGTAGGCCATCAAGACCACGCTCAGGCCGTAGAGACCCCATTGCCAGAGGCTCAGGTCGAGCCGGACCAGCGGCTCGAAGGCCAGCTCAGAGAGCGACCATATCGGCCGGCCGAGCAGCAGCGCGACGCCGACAAAACCCCACGTCGCCGCGGCGACGCCCAGCAGCGGCATCTTGAGCGGCTCGGTTGTGGCCTGGACTTCCATCGCTATGATTGATCTCCAGCGTGCCCCAGCGGCAGGCGAGCCACAATGAAGCCCACATGGGCGCCGCCGTCAAGTCCGGAGCGCCGCCATGAGCCTGCCCGACGACAAGGTGCTGCGCGCGATGCGCACTCTCCCTGAGCCCGTCATGCGCCAGAGCGCCCTCGTGGCGCAGCTTGAGGCCCGCGAGGCGGGCGAGGCGGCGCTCTGGCTCGACGGGCTCCTGCGCTTGAGCGCGCTGGGCGATCCGGCCGCCCGCGAGGCAGCGTCGTCGCTGGCCGCCTGGATGATCCGCGCTCGTCGAGAGGGGGTCGCCGAACCCCTTGAGCGGATCCGGCGCGGCGCCGAGGCTCAGGGGCTGCCCCTGATCTCGGCCCTCTTCGCCGAGGCCCCCGCCCACCGCCGCCTCGCCCCAGGCGGCCGGCTGCCTTCGATCGGCGTCGGCGCGCGCCAGCCGATGGCGACCCTCGTGGCGCCGCCCTGGCGCGAGGGCGCCCTGAAGTCCCCCGAGCAGCGCCGGTGGCTGATCGTCTCCAGGCTGCTCGGACGGCTCGTGCGGCACCCCGACGCGGTCTTCGTGCAGAGCCTGCTGCGGCAGCCCTGGCTCAAGACCGAGGATGTGGTCGCGATCGCCGCCCGGCGGCCTTCGACCCCCGCGATCGCCTTCGAGGTCGCCGCGTGCCCCAGGTGGAGCCAGCGCCTGGCCGTCCGCGAGGCGCTCGTCCACAACCCCTACACGCCGCTGTCCATCGTCCTGCCCTTGATGTTGACGATCTCTCGCCCTTCGCTCTCGGCGCTTGAGAACGCCCACCCGCTGGCGATTCAGGTCGCCCGCGCGCTGCTCGACGCGGCTTGATCGAGGCCCGCGCGCAGGTCGGGGGCCGCGCTCAGGGGGAGGGCGAGTCGGGGACGAAGTCGAGGCTGACGGAGTTGATGCAGTAGCGCAGGCCCGTGGGCTCGGGGCCATCCGGGAAGACGTGGCCCAGGTGCCCGCCGCAGTGATCGCAATGCACCTCGGTGCGCGTCATGCCGAACTTGCCGTCCTCGCGCTCGGCGACTCGCCCCGGCTCCAGGGGCCGGGTGAAGCTCGGCCAGCCGGTGCCCGAGTCGAACTTGTCCTCCGAGGCGAAGAGGGGCGCCCCGCAGGCCGCGCAGGTGTAGCGCCCCACGCCCTTGTTCTTCAGCAGCGCGCCGGTGAAGGGCCGCTCGGTGCCCTCCTTGCGCAGCACCGCGTACTGCTCCGAGGTCAGCCGAGCCTTCCAGTCCTCGTCCGTCAGCGTCGACCGCGTCCCCACCGCCGGGATCACCCGGTCTGAGGGCGCGCCGGGCGCGATGGCGGCCTTCGACTCGGGCGGATTCAGCGAGGCGTCGATGTCGCGGTCAACGACGGCGTCGGCCTGCCTCTGGCTGCACCCCCAGATCGTCAGGGCCAGGGTCGCGAGCAGGATCAGCAAGATCGCGGTCTTCATGAGGATTTCCTTCGGTTGTCTGGGCGCGGTCGGCGCCCTGTCGCTGCCCATGTTACGAGCCAGCGCCCGATTCGGTTACAACAAAGCTGTCCAGGGCGCGGACGATCTCAGGCTGGGTCCGCCAAGGTTCAAGAATCCACCACGCTCGCCGAACGCCCCACGCTCCTCGCACCGCCCCCGTTGGGGACGGGCTCGTCGGGTGGGGCTAGAATCTCAGGGTGGGCTGCGCCCTCTCGGTCGCAGGCCCCCGCACGACCGAAGTCAACACCTGGGGCAGCGCACCCCAGGATATTGTATGATGGCTGTCCATAGGTTCAGTTGACGCGCAGGGCCGGCCCTGCGATCCTCCGAGGTCCGCCCGCTGGCCTGCGCCCCTCGGGCGCACCCCCCCCCGCTTATCCACGCCCCACCCGACGAGCCCGCCCAACGGGCGGTGCGAGGAGCGTGGGGCGATCGCTCCGGTGGACGCGACGGAGGAGGGAGGTGATGAAGATCCTGTGCGACCGGATGCTCCTGGGGCTCGGCCACTGGCTCAGGGTGGCGGGCTACGATACGCATTGGGCCGAGGCGGACTGGCCCGACCGGGAGGTCGTGGCGCTGGCCGTGCGCGAGGATCGGATCCTGCTGACCTGCGATCAGGAGATCCACGACCACAGGGCGGCCGCGGGGCGGCGCGTGGTGCTCTCGTCCAACGCGCTCGAGGACTGCGCGGTGGAGCTTGGCCGGCACGCGGACATCGAGATCGACTGGCTCTTCGCGCCCTTGAGCCGCTGCCTCAAGTGCAATGTGGTGTTGGTCGAGGGCGGGCCGGAGCACTTCGACGAGCTCCCGTCGGGGCTCGTGGGCTTCGTGACGCGGGTGGAGTTCTGCGGCGGGTGCCGTCGGGTCTACTGGGCCGGCTCTCACGCCGATCACATGCTTGAGCGCCTGCGGGAGCTGGAGAGGCTGTGCGCCCGTGGGCGCTCCGAGCGGCTCAGAGGGTCTTGAGGGCCTCTCGGATCTGGCGGCGGCGGCTGAGGTTCCACCAGGGGACCTCAAGGGCCTCCAGGGCGAGCTGATGGGCCTTGAGGGCGCGGGCCTCGCTCTGGTCGAGGGTCCGCTGGGCGCTCTGCTGCCAGGTCTTCCAGTCGAGGAGGAGCTGTCGGGCCTGCTCATAATGGCGCACGGCCGTGGCGCGCTGGTCGACGGCGATCTCGAGCTTCTTGAGGGTGGCGTCGCGCTGATCGATCACCCGGTTGAGCTGGTTGTTGACCTTGTCGCGCTGGTTGATCGCGTGGTCGAGCTGCAGGGAGGTCTGCTCGCGCTGGTGGACGGCGCGGGCCAGGTCACGGAGGGCGTCGTCGCGCTCCTCGATCAGCGCCGAGGAGCGCTCCAGCAGCCCGTCGCGCTCCTGGGCGACCCGATGGTGCTCGTTCAGCAGCGCCCTGTTGGCCTCGATGGCCCCGTCGCGCAGCTGGACCAGCCGGGCGATCTTCGCCGCCGCCTGCTCCCGCTCCGCGATGGCCTGCTCGGCGCGCTGAAGCGCGAGCTGGGTTTGTTCAACAACCTCGCGCTCCTGGGCGGCTTCGCGCTCCTGGGCGGCCTCATCGTGCGCTTGATGCGTCGCGTCGGCGAAGAGCACCCGGTCCCCTTCGAGCACGAGCCGCAGCCGATCCTCGCCGATGGAGAGCGCCGCGTCGAGGGTCGAGGGGCCAAAGCCCGCGCCGCTCTCCGCCCTCAGATCCAGGCTGTCGAAGCTGGCCTCGTCCAGGCCCAGATCGCCGAAGTCCAGCTCCGCCAGCGCCTCGAGCACGGCGCCGCTCGGCCCGTCGAGATCGAACTCCGACGAGGGGGCCTGCGCCGTCGGGAGATCGTCGAGCTCGACGAGCTGTCGGATGGCCTCGCGCGAGAGCAGGGGGCGGTAGCGCGCCTCATGGTCGGAGATCCGGCGCTCGACGGCGCCGCGCTTGAGCAGCCGCTTGAGGGTGCGATGGGAGACGCCCAGCGCGTGACAGAGATCCTCGCGGTCCATCCACATCGGTACGATCGCGCCGTGCCCCGCAACGCTTGCGGGGTTAGAGGCTTCCTTCCTGATGATTGAAGAGGCCATCCTGGCACCTTGCTTCCAGTGAGGGGTGATGTAGGTCTTCCCAGGTGAAAGTATGACCCGTCGACGGCTCACGTCAAGTTTAAGGGCCGCACACCTTCGCCCCGCGTCGACCTCAGGGGAAGGGCGCGGGCCTGGGCTCGCCGGGCGCGTAGATCAGGTCGAGCATGATCGAGCGCCAGTCTCCCTCGGCCTCAAGGCTGGCCAGGACGGAGTTGAGCCCCCACTGGAGCCGGTTGACGAAGACCCAGTCGCGCGGCATGTCCATCTTGAACTTGTTGGGGTTGTCCCCGATCATCAGCCGGAAGGACTCCGAGACGTAGGTGTGGGTGTAGCGAAAGGGCCTGTCGTGCAGCCACGGCCTGTAGAGGTAGCGCACGATCTCGAAGTGGTGGGCGTAGTCAAAGCCCTCTTTGGCCATGCCGCTGGCCCGCATCAGGTGATCGAAGCGCGGCCTGTCGTTCTCCAGCGCCGCCCGCATCAGCGCCTTCCACCCGTCCACGAAGCCCTGATCGAAGCGCTTGACGCACCCGAAGTCCAAAAAGACCACCTCGCCGTCCCTGAAGAGGTAGTTGCCGGGGTGCGGATCGCAGTTGAAGATCAAGTGCTTGAAGATCGACCCGAAGGCCAGGCGGAAGATGGTGCGGCCCGCAGCGTCGCGCTCGGCCTGGGAGGCCGAGGCCGCGAAGTCCTTGAAGCGCAGCCCGTCGACGAAGCCCGTCGTCAACACCCGCTCGGTCGACAGCTCCCGCACCACCTCCGGAAAGGCGACCATCGGCTCTTTGGCCCACAGCGCCGCGAAGTGATCCAGGTTGTCGGCCTCCTGCCTGTAGTCGCACTCCTCCAGGAGCCGATCCCGGATCTCCCCCACGATCCCCTTGGAGTCCACCGCCCTGAAGGCCGGCCCCGTGATGGCGTTGACGATCGACGCATTGCGCAGATCGCTCTTGAGCGCCTTGACGATCCCCGGATACTGAACCTTGACGGCCACCTCCCGGCCCTCAAGGTCCGTGGCCCGGTGCACCTGCCCGATGCTCGCCGCCGCGAAGGGCATCGGCTCCCACCGCGCGAAGAGCGCCTCGGGCCGCCGCCCCAGCTCGGCCTCGATCAGCCTCGCCACCGACTCCGGGTCCACCGGCGGGGTCCTGTCCTGCAGATCCTCCAGGTGGCCTCGCCAGCTCTCCGGCAGCGCCGTGTCCATGTAGCTGATCATCTGGCCGACCTTCATCACGGCGCCCTTGAGCTGCCCCATCGTCGTGAGCAGCTCCAGCGCCGCCGCGGCCTCCTTGTCCGCCTGCCCCTCGCCGCCCGACACGGCCCGCTTGATCGCACCGGTGCCCATCGTCGCGGCCACCTTGAGCGCCATCGCCGATGACTTCGCATTGCGGCCCAGCCACGACGTGCTGATCGCCCCGAGGCCCTTGTCCTTCTTGTCGCCCATTCGCGCTCCAGCGCCCGACGCCCCTGCGACTCGCCCTGGCGGCCCGACGAAAGGTCAGGGCGAGGTTCCCGGCGAGCATCAACCTGCCGAGAGGCTCACCGCCGTCGCCGCGCGATCAACGCCGCGAGCAGCAGCCCGATCAGAGGCCAGGGGGATGTCCTCGTCGGCCGCGCCAGCGCGCTGCAGGCGCAGGACTCGTCGGTGTCGACGCCCGGATCATCGCCCTCTTCCTCGTCCGGGGCGTCGTTGTTGAAGGCGTCCTCGGGCTCGGCCTCGGGGAGATCGTCGGCGGGGTCGTTGGGGTCGGTGCCGCCGTCGATCTCGGCCCCGTCGTCCACGCCGCCCGCGTCGGAGTCCGGCAGGAGCGGATCGGTCAGCAGGGTCAGGGCCTCATCTCGATCGGTCAGGCCGTCGTCGTCGGTGTCGGAGTCGAGCGGGTCGGTGCGCCGGGCGTCCTCGTCGCCATCATCGAGGCCGTCGCCGTCGGTGTCGGCGAGGGTGGGGTCGGTGCCGCGGTCGATCTCGGCCCGGTCGCTCAGGCCGTCGCCGTCGGTGTCGTCGCGGGTCGGATCGGTGCCGTGGAGGTTGACCTCGTCGCCGTCGCTGAGGCCGTCGCTGTCGCTGTCGGTGTCGAGCGGGTCGGAGCCGGCCATCTCCTCGGCCCCGTTGTCCAGGCCGTCGCCGTCGATGTCGCCGTCGCAGACGTCCCCGAGGCCGTCGCCGTCGGTGTCGAGCTGGTCGGTGTTGGCCACCTCGGGGCAGTTGTCCTCATCGTCGAGCAGGCCGTCGAAGTCGGCGTCGCCCTGGCAGGCGTCGCCGACGCCGTCGCCGTCGGTGTCGGTCTGGTCAGGGTTGGTGACCAGGGGGCAGTTGTCCTCCACGTCGGGGACGAAGTCGTTGTCGTCGTCCTCGTCGCAGGCGTCGCCGCGCCTGTTCAGGTTGGTGTCGCGCTGGTCGGGGTTGGCGTTCAGCGGGCAGTTGTCCGTCAGGTCCGAGATGGCGTCGTTGTCGTCATCCAGATCGCAGGCGTCGCCCTGGCCGTCCTCGTCGTTGTTGCCCTGATCGAAGTTGGCGACCTGCGGGCAGTTGTCGTTCTCGTCCGGGACGCGATCCCGGTCCTCGTCCGGGGCCAGCGCCGTGACGGACCAGCGCTGCTCGCCGCGCCCGCCGTCGCCGTCGTCCGCAACGATGGCCACGTCGTAGGTCAGCTCGAAGTCGGCCGGCGTCGGCGTCCAGGTCAGCCGCCCTTGAGCGTCGATCGTCATGCCCGCGGGGCCTTCGAGCAATTCGAAGGTCGGCGGATCGAAGGCGGCCCCAGGATCGACGACCTGGACGAAGTAGGTGTAGAGGTTGCCCACCCCGGCGATCTCGTCCGGGGTGCTGTCGATCGTCGGGGCGACGTTGGCGACCTGGATCGTCGCCTCGGCCGTCTCCACGGCGTTGGACACGTCGGTGATCTGCAGCCGGACGGTGGCCGAGGCCGGCCCGTCCATCCCGGAGCTGTCAAAGTCGGCCGCTGGGCCGGCGGCGTCGTCGAACTGCCCGTCGTTGTCCAGATCCCAGGCGAAGGCGACGATCTCGCCGCGCGAGCGGGCCGCGCTGAGCGTCACGAACGGCGTCCCCTCGGTGATCGGGTAGTTGCCGCCCGCGTCGGCCCGGAAGGTCACCCGAGAGAGCCGATAGGCCTGCTGGCTCGGCGGCGCCCCCTGGGCGTTCTGGAGCTGGAGGCCGATGGTCCCGGACTCGTTCTCGACGCCCACGGTGATGATCCGGGTGGTCGCCGCGATCTGGCCGTGGCGGATCTCCACGTCGCCATCCTCAAAGAGGACGATCTGGAAGTTCACCTGACCCGGATCGCCGAAGTAGGGCACGCCCTCGAAGCTGACGACGAAGCGCCGGTTGGGCGCCGTGCCCAGCACCCCATGGCGCACCACGCCGCCTGCGCCGGGGTTCAGATCGGTCCACAGCGCTGCGATGATCGCGTCCGGCGATCCCCCCTGCGGTATCGGCTGCCCTGAGCAGCACCCGTTGACCTGGTCGGGCAGGAAGGTGACGAAGCCGTTCGAGCTGATGAAAACCTGAGTATAATCCTGATCATAGAAGTTGAAGGTGAAGCCGATGGGGAAGGGCCCAACGACCGTGTCGTCGCTGGACACCCCCGAGACGGTCGTCACCGCCTCGAAGGAGGCCATCGCAGGCGAGCAGGTGGTGTCAAAGGCGTCCGGGGTTCCGTCACAGACGATCTGCGCGCTGGCCACCCCGGCTCCGATCCATGTCACGCAAAATATTGTAATAACTAATGAAAAAATCTTATGCACTGTCCGCTCCCTCATGGATCTACAAGGCGTCTCTGTGTCCTTTCCTTGCACCGGAGGCGATCATAGCAGATCCACGACCCGAGCAGGAAGGGCTCGCGAAGCGTCGGAGCCCGGCGAGCTTGAGCCGGACGCCCACTCTGGCCTATTGTCGGTGGAACACGGCGCGCGCGCCAGTTGTCAGGAGCGATCATGAGAGCCCACCCCTTTACCATCGCCAGGGCCGCCGGCTGGCCCGCCCTCGTCCTGCTCACCTCGCTCTTCGGGGCGAGCGCGGCCTTCGCGCTGCCCAACACGGTCACCGTCACCGACACGGATCGCGACGCGGTCTTGACCTTGACGACCTGGGATCAGGCCATCACCGAGGACGCCAGGAGCCGCTGCACCGTCCGCATCCAGGCCGGATCGGGGGAGATCGACTTCACGGCCGGCGACACGATCGTGATCCGGGTCTTCGAGGACGACGCGCTGGGCAACGATCTGCTCTTCCAGGCCGACTTCACCATCACGCCGGCCGAGCTCCGGGCCGGCGCCGTCGACCGGACCTTCGACTGCTCGACCAACTTCGGCACCGACGGCGTCGGGGGGACGGAGATCTTCGCCGAGGCCGACGTCAACAAGGACGAGTGCGGCTTCTTCTGCAACCTGGAGGAGCCGCAGACCGGCAACATCGACATCGCCGAGGTCGACGATGACGGCGAGGAGCCCGATGACGACCCGAGCGCGGCCAACAACCTGGGCATCGGCCTGACGCGGGGGCGGATCGGGCGCGATCAGGACTGGGTCTTCGTCAACATCGACCCGACGCCGGCCAACTTGAGCTTCACCCTCGTCCACGAGCCCGCCTTCGGGCGCCTGGAGGTGGCCCTCTTTGACACCAACGACCGCCGGATCGCCGATGGCGTCGACAACCCCGGCGACACCGCGCTGCTGGCCCCGAGGCTGGCTGTCGGCACCTACCGGCTGCGCATCTCGCCGCAGCAGAGCAACGACTTCAACTTCTACGACATGCGCCTGATCGTCGAGCCGGCCATGGTCCAGTGCACCCCCGGCGTCGAGGAGTCCGAGGCCTGCGGCAGCTGCGGCACCCGCACCCGGCGCTGCGGCAACGACGGCAACTTCGGCCCCTTCGGCACTTGCGGCGGTGAGGGGGAGTGCGCGCCGGGCGACGAGCGGGCCGCCGTCTGCGGCAACTGCGGCACCCAGACCGAGGTCTGCGACGACGCCTGCGGCTGGACCCCCGGCGGGTCGTGCATGGGGGAGGGCGAGTGCGCCCGCGGCGCGGTCGAGGCGCTGGTCTGCGAGGGCGGCAACCAGACGCGGGTGTGCAGCGACGCCTGCACCTGGGGTGCGTTCAGCGCGTGCCTGGGCGACGAGTGCCAGGACGGCCAGGAGCAGCCTTGCTACGATGGCCCGCAGGGCACCGAGGGCGTCGGCGCCTGCGCCCCCGGCCGCCAGTTCTGTCAGATGGGCCGCTTCGGCGACTGCCAGGCCCAGGTGACCCCCGCGCCCGAGCAATGCGCCGACGGCCGGGACAACGACTGCGACGGGGAGGCCGACGAGGCCGACGAGGACTGCGCCGAGGAGGGCGCCGAGATCGGCAGCGCCTGCCTTGAGGACGGCGAGTGCGCCGGGGCGCTGATCTGCCTGTCGCCGCCGGAGCACGCGGCCTTCGTCGGCGGCTACTGCGGCGACGAGGACTGCGTCCAGGACGACGACTGCGGCGCCGACGGCGTCTGCGGCGAGGTCTTCGGGCGCAGCTTCTGCCTGCGGATCTGCCAGGGGGCGCCGGACTGCCGGCGCGGCTACCGCTGCGCCAGCGTCGGCGGCGACGAGGACGCCTGCGTGCCGGGCTGCGCCAGCGCCGCCGACTGCACCGACCCCACGCGCCCGATCTGCGATCCGGACACCAACCTCTGCGTCGCCGGCCCCGACCCCAACCCTGAGCCTGAGCCCGAGGCCAACCCCGAGCCCGACGCCAACCCCGAGCCCAACCCGACGCCCGAGCCCGAGATGGGCCCGGACCTCGACGTCGACGGGGGCACCCCCGCGACCCCCCAGGGCGGCGGCTGCTGCACCATCCCGCCGGCCAACCCTCCGAGGACGCCCTGGGCGCCGATCGCCCTCGCGCTGATCGTCGGCGCGCTCATCGCCGGCCGGCGGCGCGAGGATCTTTAAGGTGTTGACGCCGTGAGTCGGCGCGATCGGCGCCGGGCAGGCGAGAGCGAGACAATGGCCGCTGGCCAAGGGAGGACGCGATGCGACTTGGATTGATGCTGGGCTACTCCGGGGCCGGCCTGGCCCTCGACGTCGAGCTGGTCAAGGAGGCCGAGCGCCTCGGCTACGACTCGGTCTGGACCGCCGAGGCCTGGGGCTCGGACGCCGTCACGCCGCTGGCCTGGCTGGCCGCCCAGACCTCCACGATCAAGCTCGGCACCGCGATCATGCAGATCCCGGCCCGCACCCCCGCCATGGCCGCCATGACCGCCATGACCCTCGACGCCCTCTCCGGCGGCCGCTTCATCATGGGCCTGGGCACCAGCGGACCCCAGGTCGTCGAGGGCTGGCACGGCCAGCCCTTCACCAAACCGCTGACCTGGATGCGCGAGTACGTCGAGATCGTCCGCGCCATCCTGGCCCGCGACGCCCCCCTGTCCTTCGACGGCGAAAAGTACCAGATCCCCTACCGCGGCGCCGACGGCCTCGGACAGGGCAAGCCGCTGCGCAGCATCATGCACGGCCGCACCGACATCCCCATCTACACAGGCTCCATGGCCCCGCTCTCGCAGACCGCCTCCGCCGAGATCGCCGACGGCGTCCTGCTCACCTGCATGAACCCAGAACGCCCCGAGATCATTGAGGATCGCCTGCGCGAGGGCTTCGCGCGCGCCGGCAAGGGCAAGAACTTCGACACCTTCGACGTCGCCCCCACCGTCGCCGTCGCCTACAGCCCAGACCCCGCCGACATGGACCGCCTGCGCGCCCCCCTCAAGGCTCAGCTCGCCCTCTACATCGGCGGCATGGGCTCGCGCGAGAAGAACTTCTACAAGGACTACATCTGCCGCGCCGGCTTCGAAGCCGAGGCCCACAAGATCCAGGACCTCTTCCTCGCCGGACAGCGCAAGGAGGCCGTCGCCGCCGTCTCCGACAAGCTCGTCGACACCCTCTACCTCATCGGCACCCGCGACCACCTCCGCGACCGCGTCGACGTCTGGAAGCAGACCAACGTCGGCACCCTCATCGTCGGCGGCATGGGCGTCGACGCCCTGCGCATCCTCGCCGAGCTCGTCCTCTGAGGCCCCAGCCCTACAGCCCCGTGATCCGGATCCCCGTCCCCTTGGACTTGTAGCGCTTGTTCATGTGGATCAGCACCGGCGTGAGCGCCTCCAGCGCCACCGCATTGCACAGCACCCCGGCGTCCAGCCCCCTCAACCCCAGATCCCCGATCAACCCGATGACCAGCTCGCGGGCCGCCTCGTCATCGCCGCACACCAGCACGTCGCAGTCGATCGCGTGCCTGGGATCGCTCAGGTGCGCCGAGCTGACGTGGTGGAGCGCCGCCACGACCTTGACCCCCGCGCCCAGCAAGCCCTGGGCCTCCTGCGCCGCCGACGTGCCCTCCGGCACCCGCACCCGATCGACCTTCGGCGGCGCCAGCGGCACCGTGATGTCCACCATCACCTTGCCCCCCAGCCCCTCGACCAGCCCCTCCAGCGTCGCTCGATGCGCGCCGTAGGGGACGCACAAGATCACCACCTGCGCGCCGTCTATCGCCTCGGCGTTGTCCCCGCCACGGATCGCGATCCCCTGCTCGGCCGACAGCTCGGCGGCCTTCTCCAGCCCCCGCGCCCGCTCCCGCGATCCGATCGACACCTCATGCCCCGCCAGCGCCCACCGCACCGCCAGCCCGCGCCCCTCCTTGCCCGTCCCCCCGATCAGCCCCAGTCGCATCACTGTCCTCCTTGGCAGCAGCCCTTGTTGCGGGTACATCGTAGGGGGTCCGGGCCCCTCTGTCACCGAGGTTGATGGTGCAAGAACCAACCAGGATCGCCGCGAGCCCCTCTTCTCTGACCCTCCACGCCCTGACCGGCATCCCCATCGCCCAGCCCGGCGACGATCCCGCCGCCCTGGTCCTGGCCGCCCTGGCGCGCCACGACCTCGAACTCGCCGACGGCGACGTCGTCGTCATCGCCTCCAAGCTCGTCGCCCGCGCCGAGGGCCGCTTCGTCGACCTCTCCACCCTCGCCATCTCCGACGAGGCCGCCGCCCTGGCCGCCGAGATCGACCAGGACCCCGCCCTCGTCGCCCTCATCCTCGACCACAGCGCCTCCATCTCCCGGAAGGCCCCAGGCGCCCTCATCGTCCGCCATCGCCTCGGCTTCATCGCCGCAAACGCTGGTATTGACTTGAGTAATTCTCAACCCCTCGACGCCCCCCCCGGCTCCGGCCCCTGGGCGCTGACCCTCCCCGCAGACCCCGACCGGAGCGCCGCCGACATCCGCGCCGCCCTCGAAGCCGCCTCCGGCGCCGCCATCGGCCTCATCGTCAGCGACTCCTTCGGCAGGCCCTTTCGCGAGGGCACCGTCGGCGTCGCCGTCGGCCTCAGCGGCCTGCCCGCCCTCTGGGACCAGCGCGGCGGCGCCGACCTCTTCGGCCGCACCCTGGAGCACACCATCACCGCCCTGGCCGATCAGGTCGCCGCCGCCGCCGACCTCCTCGCCGGGCAGGCCGCCGAGGCCACACCCGCCGTCCTCGTCCGCGGCCTGACCTTCACCCCCGCCCCCTCCTCCGCCCGCGACCTCGACCGCCCCCCCCACAAGGACCTCTACGCATGACCCCACCCACCCACACCGCCTTCCGATCCGTCGTCGCCCTCTCCGGCGGCGTCGGCGGCGCAAAGCTCCTCGACGGCCTCGCCCGCGCCCTCGACCCCGACCGCCTCACCGCCATCGTCAACACCGGCGACGACTTCACCCACTGGGGCCTCCACATCTGCCCCGACCTCGACACCGTCATGTACACCCTCGCCGGCCTCTCCCACCCCACCCAGGGCTGGGGCCTCGCCGGCGAATCCTTCGAAGCCCTCGCCATGATCCGTCGCTACGGCGCACCCGGCTGGTTCCAGCTCGGCGACCGCGACCTCGGCACCCACATCGCACGCACGCTCGCCCTGCGCGACGGCCAGACCCTCTCCCAGATCACCGACACCCTCTGCCGCGCCCTCAACGTCCGCCACCCCATCCTCCCCATGGCCGACGCACCCCGCCCCACCTTCGTCGACACCGACTCCCACGGCGCGCTCCCCTTTCAAGACTGGCTCGTCCTCCACCGCGCCGCGCCCGCTCCCCGCGCCATCCGCTTCGAAGGACCACCCACCCCCACCCCCGCAGCCCTCGACGCCCTCCACCGCGCCGACCTCGTCATCATCACCCCCTCCAACCCCTACGTCTCCATCGACCCCATCCTCGCCCTCGACGGCGTCCGCGACGCCCTGCGACACCTCCCCGTCCTCGCCATCAGCCCCATCCTCGGCGGCCGCGCCGTCAAAGGCCCCCTCGCCGACATGATCCCCGCGCTGGCCGCCAAACCCCCCTCCGCGCGCGCCGTCTTCGATCACTACGGCGACCTCCTCGACGCCGTCGCCCTCGAAGCCGACGACGCCGATCAGATCCCCCCCGGCCTCCCCGGCCTCGCGACCTCCACCCTCATGGGCGACCGCGACGACCGCGCACGCCTCGCCTTCGAACTCCTCGACTTCGCCGCCGAGCGCCTCCGATGACCTCTCCCTGGGCCATCCTCCCCATCAAGGGCTTCGCCCGCGCCAAGTCCCGCCTCTCACCCGCCCTCTCAACCCACCAGCGCGCCGACCTCGCCCGCCAACTCAGCCTCCACGTCCTCGACCAGCTCCTCGGCTGCGCCGATCTCCACGGCGTCCTCGTCTCCACCGACTCCCTCGACCTCCTCCACCTCGCCACCTCCCTCGGCGCTCACGCCATCGCCGATCCCCCCGACAACCCCACCCTCTCCACCATCATCGACGCCGCCCTCGATCACCTCACCAACACCCTCGACGCCTCCCACGCGCTCGTCTTCATGGCCGACCTCCCCCTCCTGACCACCCAGGACGTCTCAAACCTCGCACGCCTCTCCCTCTCCGCCGATCTCGTCCTCGCCCCCGACCGCGCCCAGCAAGGCACCAACGCCCTCGCGCTCCCTCTCCCCGCCCCGCTCAAGACCTGCTTCGGCCACCCCGACAGCTTCCCCCGCCACCTCCAACGCGCCCACGAACTCCACCTCAGCACCTTCACCCTCCAACACCCACACCTCGCCCTCGACATCGACCACCCCACCGATCTCCATCACTGGATGTCGACTTAAGTATTTGACTTTACAGTAATAAATGGGGCTCCGCCCCAAGCCCCGCCAGGGGCAATCTGCCCCTGGACCCCATCTTTGGAAATCATTTTAAGATCAACGGCTTAGACGGATTTTCTGTAGCGAAAGGATGGGGCGAGGGTGAGGGCGTGGTAGGAGCCGAAGGTGGCGTCGGGATCGGAGACGAGATCGAGGGGTTCGGGGGTGTCGGTGGAGGGGTCATCGAAGGTGTGGAGGGTGTCGTAGAGGGTGTTGCGCTGTGCGGGGATGCGTCCGGCGTCGCGGATGGCGTGGCGGAGGGTGGAGGGCCGCATGAGCTGCCCGTGCTGCGCGCCAGCGGAGGTGGAGATGCTCTCGTTGATGAGGGTGCCGCCGAGATCGTTGACGCCGCAGGACAGGAGCCATTGGGATTGGCGCAGGCCCTCCTTGACCCAGGAGGCCTGGATGTTGCGGAAGGAGGGCCCGAGCATGAGCCGGGCGATGGCGTAGAGTCGGATGACGTCGTCGCCGGTGGGGCCGGGGGGGACGCCGGGGAGGGAGTGGTCGAGGAACATGGGCGCTTCGGCGTGGACGAAGGAGAGGGGGACGAACTCGGTGAAGCCGCCGGTGTCGGCCTGGATGGAGCGCAACAGGTCGAGGTGTCGCATGCGCTGCTCGAGGGTCTCGACATGCCCGAACATCATGGTGGCGGTGGTGGGCAGGCCGATGGAGTGGGCGGCGGTGATGACCTCGATCCACTCCCGGGTGGTGATGCGGCCGGGGGCGATCTGGTCACGGAGGGCGTCGTCGAGGATCTCGGCGGAGGTGCCGGGGAGGGAGCCGAGGCCGGCGTCGACGAGCTCGATGAGGTAGTCGCGGACGGGGGTGCGGGCCAGGGCGGCGCCGTACTTGATCTCTTCGGGGGAGAAGGCGTGGATGTGGAGGTCAGGGCGGGCGGCTTTGACGGCGCGGCACAGGTCCGGGTAGAGGCGGCCCCAGGCGCTGGGGGCGAGCCCGGCCTGGAGGCAGACCTCGGTGGCGCCCATGTCGGCGGCCTCGACGGCGCGGCGCACGACCTCTTCGGTGTCGAGCATGTAGCCTTGCTCGGAGCGCAGGGTGCGGGAGAAGGCGCAGAAGCGGCAGGCCTTGATGCAGACGTTGGTGAAGTTGATGTTGCGGTTGACGACGTAGGTGACGACCTCGCCGGCCTGTCGGGCGCGCATGTGGTCGGCGCACAGGCACAGGGCGAGCAGGTCGAGGCCGCGCGCGCGGCTCAGGGTGACGCCTTGTTGCCAGCTCAGGGGGCGGTCGGCGAGGCAGCCTTCGAGGGCGGCGCGGATGTCGGGGGAGACGCCAGTGAGGCAGGAGGCCAGATCGGGGGTGCTTTGCATCATGACCTCTGGGTGGGGGAGCAGTGCTGGAGCCTGGCGTCGACGGCGAGGGTGAGGGGCAGGAGGTCGGGGTGCAGGTGGTCGGGTGAGCGGAGGTAGCGGGGGTAGATGGGGAGCCGGGGGCGCAGGAGGAAGCCGGCGTCGGCGCAGACCTCGGCGAGCCGGTCGAGGTGCGGCCAGGGGTGCGCGGGGTTGATGTAGTCGGGGGTCAGGGGCGAGATGCCGCCGAAGTCGTTGACGCCGGCCTGGATGAGCAGGTGCGTGGCGGCGGGGTTGAGGTTGGGGGGGGCCTGGACGCTGACCTCGTCATCGAGGATGAGGCGGGCCAGGGCGACGGCGTGGGCGATCTCGACGTCGGCGGGCTCGGGCGCCAGGGCCATGGGGGTGGTTTCGAAGGCGCGGAAGTTCTGGACGATGACCTCCTGGATGTGCTGGCCTTCGCGGTGGAGGTCGCGGATGGCCAGGAGGGTCTGGACGCGCTCAGTGGGCGTCTCGCCGATGCCGAGCAGGAGGCCGGAGGTGAAGGGGATGCCGAGCTGTCCGGCGTGGCGGGTCATGGCGACGCGGGCCTCGGGGCGCTTGTCGGGGGCGCGGTGGTGGGGCATGCCCTTGCCGCAGAGGCGAGGGCTGATGTTCTCCAGCATGAGGCCGAGGCTGACGTTGACGGGGCGCAGGCGGGCCATCTCGTCGCGGTCGAGGACGCCGGCGTTGGTGTGGGGCAGCAGGCCCTTGGAGAGCGCGATCTGGCCGGCGTGGACGAGGTAGTCGACGGTGTCCTTGTGGCCCCACGACTCAATCAGCGCCCGGTAGTCGGGGAAGACGTCGGGGCGGTCGCCGAGGCAGAACAGCGCCTCGGCGCAGCCCAGCTCGCGGGCGCGCTCGCACTGCGCCTCGATCTGGGCGGGGGTCATGGTCCACTCGCCGGCGTCGCCAGGAGAACGGCGAAAAGAGCAGTAGTCACATCGGTTTCGGCACAAGTTTGTCAGCGGCAGGAAGACCTTGGGGGAGTAGGTCAGGGTGGCGCCCGGGAAGGCGCGATCGCGGCGGGCAGCGGCGGCGGCCAGGAGCGCGCCGAGGCCCCCTCCCAGGTGCGGCGCTCCTCCAGAGTGATCGAGCGGGGGGGCGCCGTGGGGATGATCGACCAGGGCGGCGAGGTCGGCCAGCGCCAGCGCGTCGAGGTCCGAGAGCGGTTCTTGTCGTGCGGCGGCGTTGAGCGCGCGCGCGGTGGCATCGGTCATGGGCCGCTCCAGCGTCGAGATCCTGGCGGACCTTAGAAAACGCGGCCGGAAAAATCAATCACCGCCCAACGCAACGCGGGCGCTGGAGCGTCGAGCGATTCGCTCTCAGGCTCATGGGAGGTCGAAATCAAGATTCGTGTCTTGTGAATTTTTGTTCAGTCTTGTTTGATCGTCAGGGCCGGCCTAACCTTGGGAGGTGACCTCGATTCATGGCGCGAGCGCGGCTCCACTTGTCATGCCGGTTCGCACCAGGGTGGGCCTTCTCCCACTGGGTCGAGAAGGGGGATCGGGGTGGGTTATGGCTTGTGCAGATGAACAGGGTGGGTCGATAAGCGGCGCTGAGGAGTCGGCTGACGTCCTGTTTGGCGAGCCGGAGCCGCGCATTCGTCGTCGCCGGGAGTCTCGCCGGGACGCTCAGGCCAGCGAGCAGCCGACCCACATCCGGCCCGCGCGTTCAAGGGGCGCCTCGGCGAAGTCGCTCGATGGCGGGCGAGCGGCGCCGTCGAGCGACTTCGCCGAGGCGTCGCGGTCGAGGATGGTGCTCCTGAAGGCGGTGGAGGCCGAGCCTGAGGCACCTGTCGCGGCGGTGGCGTTGAGCGACTTCATCGCGACTTCGCGCTCTCGGATGATCCGGCTGCCCGAGGCGGGCGACGCGGCCAAGGGGCCAGAGAAGGGCTTGATGAACCTCGACGTCGAGGCGACGGGTCAGGCCAGGGGAGGGCGCTCGGGGCTCATCAGCCTCAAGGATCTGTCGTCGGTGTTGGAGAAGGGCGCTTCGAAGGCCCCGGAGGTTGCGGCGGAGCCCTCGAAGGAGGCGCCGCAAGAGGCCGAGCGCGCTCAACAGCGGAAGGTCAAGCGCCCTCGTCGGCCAGTTGCGCTCCAGATCGACCCGGCGGAGGAGGGTGATCCGCTCACTGGCCCGCTGGTCTTTGGCGTGGGCGATGTGGGTCGGGGTGTCCGGCACGTCGTGGGGGTCTTCGGGCTGGTCTTCGTCGGCTCGCTGATGTTGTCGTCGGTCTTGGGGCTGGGGGCCAGGGAGCTGGCGCTGGCGACCGACGAGGCGATGATCTTCGCCCGGGCGGGGCTGCTGTCCGTCGCCGGGATCGCGGCGGTCGCGGGCCTGCGCCGCGAGGGGCTGGAGCGGCTGGGGTGGGTTCCGCGCTGGAAGCCCTTCGTGCTCTCGCTGCTGGCCGCCGTGGCGATGGGCAGCGCCGCCAGCGCGCTGGCCCGCTTCGAAGTCGACGCGACGGCGACGCTGGCCGGGATCTTCGGCCTGCTGACCGTCCGGGCCTTCGCCGAGGTGCTCTTCTTCCAGGGCTTCGTGACTCGGACCCTGCTGGTCGAGATGAAGAACCCGGCCTCGGCGGTGCTGGTCAGCGCCGGCCTCTACGGCCTCTACGCGCTGACCTACGTCCCGATCCTTCAGGCCTCGCCTGCGGCCATGATCTACGCCGTGCTCGTCTACACCCTCGGCGGCGGGCTGCCGCTGGCCTTGATGTACGCGAGGACCCGCTCGGTGGCCGCGCTCTTCGCCTGTCAATTCATCATCTTGCTGATGGCCGCGCTCGGCGGCTTGAGCTACGCCACGAAGCTGGCCGGGTAGCGCGGCCTGGGCGCGGCGAGGGGAAGAAGGGGCCGCCGCGCGGCATGGGCGAGCCTCGGCCGCGCCCGCCAGCTGGGACCTGGCCCCACTCCACTGGCCTCTGGACTCGAAGAAGGGACCTCCGCGCGGCCTGGGCGAGCGTCGGCCGCGCCGCCCTGCCTCAGGGCCAGGGCGAGTTGCGGCGCTGGGCCAGGACGAGCAGCAAGAGCGCGAGGCACAGCAGCGGCCAGCTTGAGCCGGGCGCGCGAGAGAGGCCGTGCTGGCTGCAGGCGATGAGGCTCTCCTCGACCGTGGGGCCGCGCGAGGGGGTCGGGAGGTCTGCGTCGAGGTCGTCGATGACGCCGTAGGATTCGGGATCGGTGGGATCGGTGCCCTCGTTGAGCTCCTGGCCGTCCTGGCGCCCGTCGCGGTCGCTGTCGGGGTGCAGGGGGTCGGTGCCGTTGCGCAGCTCCTCGCCGTCGCTCACGCCGTCGCGGTCGCTGTCGGCGTGCAGGGGGTCGGTGCCGCGCTCGATCTCGTCGCCGTCGGTGAAGCCGTCGTCGTCCGAGTCGGGATCCAGGGCGTTGATGAGCCCGTCGAGGTCGGTGTCGAGGTTCCAGTTGGGCTCCAGGCCGTCGAGGATGCGGTCGTCGTCGCTGTCGGGGTCGTGGGGGTTGGTGCCGAAGATCCCCTCGGTGGCGTCGGCCAGGCCATCCCGATCGTTGTCCAGGACCCACCGGTCGTCGCTGGGATCGCCGGGGTCGGTCTCGCCGGGATCGCGCCGGCCGTTGCGGTCCAGATCCTCGGCGCCGTCGACGAGGCCGCCGCCGTCGCTGTCGGCGCGGCGTGGGTCGGTGGTGGTCGACGGGTCCAGATCGGGGATGAAGTGGCCCGCGCTCAGGTCGGTGTCGGACGGCGCGAGGGTCAGGCCCGCCTCGGTGCCGTCGAGGAGGCCGTCGTCGTCGCTGTCCGGATCAAGGGCGTCGTTCAGCCCGTCGCCGTCGGTGTCGAAGAAGCCCTCCAGCCCGTCGGTGAGGCCGTCGTCGTCCGAGTCCGCGTCGGCGATCCTGAGCTCGTGCGCCTGCTCGACGGCGTTGGGCAGCCCGTCGCCGTCGATGTCGTCGTCGCAGGCGTCGCCGACGCCGTCGCCGTCGTGGTTGAGCTGGTCCGGATCGGGAGCGCAGAGGCAGGCGTCGAGCGCGTTGAGGACGCCGTCGCCGTCGATGTCGTCGTCGCAGGCGTCGCCGACGCCGTCGTTGTCGCCGTCGAGCGATTCGAAGTCCAGAGCGTGCGGGCAGGTGTCGAGCGCGTCGAGGACGCCGTCGCCATCGGAGTCGTCGCAGGCGTCGCCGCGCCCGTCCCCGTCAAGGTCGCGCTGGTCGGGGTTGGCGGCGTAGCGGCACAGGTCGAGGTCGTCGAGGACGCCGTCGGCGTCGGAGTCGTCGCAGGCGTCCCCGGGCCCGTCTCCGTCGGCGTCGCGCTGGTCGGGGTTGGCGAGGCCGGGGCAGTTGTCGAGCGCGTCAAAGGCGCCGTCGGCGTCGGAGTCGTCGCAGGCGTCGCCGATCCCGTTCCCGTCAAGGTCGCGCTGGGGGCCGTTGGCCTTCAAGGGGCAGTTGTCGAGCGCGTCGAGGACGCCGTCGTCGTCGGAGTCATCGCAGGCGTCGCCGAGCCCATCTTCGTCGAGGTCGCGCTGGTCGGGGTTGGCGAGGCCGGGGCAGCTGTCCTGATCCTCGACGATCCCGTCGGCGTCCATGTCAATCGAGATCGAGGAGGTGCCTGGGCAGCGCGCCCCCTGGGCGAGCGCGGCCGAGCCCGTCAAGAGAGAGGCCGCGACGGCGATCGCGAAAAGGGGGGCGGTGGGCTTCATGGGGCGTTTTCTCATCGGAGGCGTCCTCTTGTTGTCGGATGACAGGCGACATGTCATGCCATGTAGGATGATGTGCCGAATCGTCCCTCTTGTCAGGAAAATTGATCTGCCGATGAATTCGGGGGCGGGCGATCCCGGGCGAGGTTGCACAGAGAGAGCGGCTGGATGGTCGACGGCAGGGGGTTTGTCGGAGGTCAACCTTGTCTGGCTTGGAGCCGATGCGTATGATCGGAGGAGGCGCGCGGTCTTGTCGGTTTTCCTTGCGGGGTGGTGATGGCGGATTGGAGATCATCGAGGTCGAGCAATGGGGGGGAGACGGCCCTTCAGGAGCGCTTGCGCTCGGAGGTCGAGCACATCCTCAAGGCGAGGTACCAGGAGCTGTCGACGGTCGAGGTCGCCGAGACCCTGGCGCGGATCGTCGCGGACCTTGAGGCGACGGCTGAGGGGGAGAAGCCATTTTCCTGTCATGCGCTTCCTGATCGGCGAGTCTTTCTGGGCGAGCGCGATGGCTCGATCCTGGGGGTGGAGCTCTTGACGCAGGGGGCCTTCCTCGACGTGCGCGGCCAGATCGAGGCTCAAAAGGCCGTGGTGGTGGAGATGCCCTTTGAGTTGGAGGTTGGCGCCGAGCTTGCCCTGTGTGTCATGCTGCCCCCGGTCAACCTGGAGATCTGGTACAGGGCGCGGGTGGTCCAGCGGCTCAGGACGGGGCCGGTCCTGGAGGTCGAGCCGGCCTCGCCGGAGCACGAGGCGTGGTGGCGGGTCGCAGCGGGCGCCTACGCGGCCGGCGGGGTCTCCGTTGATCTGCCCTCTCACGGGCCTCGGAGCACGCCACCTCAGATGAGATATCGATCTCGTGAGAGCCACCGGCCGATCTCCCGCGTTGGCGCTGGATCGTCGTCGGGCTTCGCCGCAGAGCGTCCCGCGACGGGGTCCGTCCGACCCGTGCGATCGTCGGACTCGGGATCCATCCGACCCAGGCGCCAGAGCCAGCCCAACCCGATCGTGGCAGAGCCCCCCGAGTCGGGAGCGGTTCACGGCGCAAGGCCGTCGGGCAGCGCTCGGGAGGTGCCCGAGGCCGAGGCTACGGGCGCCTTTCGTTCGCGGCCAGTGTCGAGCGCGTCGCAGCCGGCGCCAGGAGCGTCGCGGCCGGTGTCGAGCCCGTCGCGACCGGTGTCGAGCCCGTCGCAGCCGGTGTCGAGCCCGTCGCGACCGGTGTCGAGCCCGTCGCAGCCGGTATCGAGCCCGTCGCGGCCGGTATCGAGCCCGTCGCGGCCAGTGTCGAGCCCGTCGCAGCCGGCGCCAGGAGCGTCGCGGCCGGTGTCGAGCGAGTCGCGACCCACGGAGTACGCCAGGGTGGAGGCGACGGGGGCTTCCAGGCCAACGGCGACCTCAAGCCAGTGGGCGCCGCTGTCGGTCGCGCAGTTCATGCAGCATCACCGCTCGAAGATGGCGAAGCTGGGCTTCTCGGATCACTTTGAGATCCTCGATCTGCACTGGAGCGCCTACGGCGCGCTGATCGAGGAGGCCTACCATCGCGACATGGTCATTTTCGATCGGAGATCCGTGCCCGAGGAGCTGCTGCCGAAGGTCGAGGCCGATCTGGTGCGTATCCGGCAGGCGCTCGACGAGGCGCGCCGCGTTCTGGCGAACGACGCGACGCGGGTGGCCTACCGCAAGAGCTTCGTCAACACCTTCCAGCTCAAGAGCGGCGTGGAGCTCTACATGGAGAAGGGAGAGACCGCGCTGCTGCGCAGGAACCACCGTGAGGCGATGGACTGCTTCAAGCGCGTTCTTGAGCTTGACCCCAGCCAGGTCGTCGCTCGCCAGCACCTCGCGGGCGGCTGAGGCGGCCCCTCTCCTGTTTGAGCCCCCCGACGTCGAGATCCCTCAGGGCGAGCGCGCCGGATCCCCGGCCGCAGCGAGCGCACCAGGAACCTCGGTCACAACGACGTCGAAGTCCGCGCCGCCCCTGGAGATCCCTGGCGGCGTCTTGCGTCGGCGGATCGGCTGAGTTTAAGATCTGCGCTCGTGGTTCACATCCGCTGTCGCACGGCCGCGATGGGCAGGTTGGCGCGTCGGGTCAGGGGTGCGCGGGGAGGGCTGATGTCTGGCAAGAAGAAGTGGCTCATCGGGATCCTGTCCGTGCTGGTCGCGCTGCTGCTGGCGCTCTATGTGATCTACGGCGGGGGGGAGCACGAAGGGCCTGGGTTCGTCCGCACCGCGCAGAGCCCGGCGGCGACGGTGGCGGCGCGGGGGGCTGCGCAGGTGGCCGCCGAGGCGGGGTTTCCTGAGTCGGAGCGCGCAGATGGGCAGATCCTCTTTGGGGATCTGCACGTCCACACGACCTTCTCGACCGACGCCTTCCTGATGAGCCTGCCCTTGCTCGGCGGTGAGGGGGCGCACCCGCCTGCGGACGCGTGCGACTTCGCCCGGTATTGTTCGGCGCTGGACTTCTTCGCGCTGACCGATCACGCCGAGGCCCTGACACAGGCCCACTGGGAGGAGTCCAAGGCGTCGATCCGGCAGTGCGAGGCGGTGGCCGGGGGGCGCGCGGCGCCGGATCTGGTGCCCTTCATGGGCTTTGAGTGGACGCAGGTCGGGGCGACGCCCGACGCCCACTACGGTCATAAAAACGTGATATTTCAAGGGCTTGGTGAGGCCGACCTGCCCGCCCGGCCGATCGGCGCCGAGGGTCTGGCCAACCAGGCGATGCGCGGGGGCGGGATAGACCCCGGGCTGGTGGCGGACTTCGCGGCGGTGCCGGTTCGTGACTTCAGCCGCCGCCAGCGCTACCTGGACCTGGGCCGCATGCAGCGCGAGATCAGCGGCGCGCCGCGCTGCCCCGAGGGTGTCGACACGCGCGAGCTGCCCGCCGACTGCATGGAGGTGGCCGAGACGCCCCGGGCGCTCTTTGACAAGCTCGACCAGTGGGGCCTGGACGCGCTGGTCATCCCCCACGGGACGACCTGGGGCTTCTACACGCCGCCGGGCTACACCTGGGACAAGCAGCTGGCCGCCGAGCAGGACGACCCGGCGCGGCAGCGGCTCCTGGAGGTCTTCTCGGGCCACGGCAACTCGGAGGAGTATCGCAGCTGGCGGGCCGTGGAGATCGACAAGGACGGCGTCGCCCGCTGCCCCGCGCCGACGCCGGGCTACGAGCCCTGCTGCTGGAGGGCCGGCGAGATCATCCGGTCGAGGTGCGGCGAGGCGTCGGCCTCGGAGTGCGAGTCGAGGGTGGCCGAGGCCAGAGAGCGGCACGTCGCGCTTGGGGTGGCCGGCTTCAGGGCGATCCCGGGGGCCAGCGTGGAGGACTGGCGAGGCTGCGACCAGTGTCGGGATTGCTACGGGCCGTCCTTCAACTATCGCCCGGGCGGCTCGGCCCAGTACATCCTGGCGCGCGGCAACTTCGACGATCCGGCCAGGCCCCGGCATGCGGTCCTGGGCCTGATGGCCTCCAGCGACAACCACAAGGCCAGGCCAGGGACCGGCTACAAGGAGTTCGCGCGGCGCAAGATGACCGAGGCGACAGGCCCCGAGGCCGAGGAGTGGGCCGAGCTCGTCTATGGAGAGCGGGAGGCCCCGTCGCTGCGGGCCGCCGCGCTGGATCCGGGGTCGATGGCGCCCTTCAGGGCCGTCTTCGCCGAGCGCCAGGCCTCCTTCTTCATGACGGGAGGGCTCGTGGCCGTCCACAGCCAGGGGCGCAACCGCGCCGCGATCTGGGACGCCCTCAAGCGGCGCGAGGTCTACGGCACCTCGGGCGATCGCATCCTGCTGTGGTTCGACCTGATCAACGGCCCCGAAGGCCGCCGCGCCATGGGCAGCGAGGTCCAGATGGGCGCCGCGCCGCGCTTCGTCGTTCGCGCCGCCGGGGCCTTTGAGCAGAAGCCCGGCTGCCCCGACTGGGTCCAGGACGCGCTTGGCGGCGACGCGCTCGCTCGCCTCTGCGTCGGCGAGTGCTACAACCCCTCGGACACCCGCCGCAGGATCGTCCGGATCGAGGTCATCCGCATCCGGCCCCAGCGCGCCGAGGAGGAGCCCATCGACGGGCTCATCGAGGACGTCTGGCGCTCCTTCGACTGCCCGGACGACCCCGCCGGCTGTCGGGTCGAGTTCGACGACCCCGCCTTCCTCGAAGGCGCCCGCGACGTTGTCTACTACGTGCGCGCCATCCAGGAGGCCACCCCGACCGTCAACGCCAGCAACCTCCGCTGCGAAGGCGAAGGCTGCGAGACACAGCGCCCCTGCTTCGGCGGCGTCCCCACCCCGCTCGACGAAGACTGCCTCGCCGATGCCGAGGAGCGCGCCTGGTCCTCCCCCATCTTCGTCCGCTTCGATCCCCGCGCCGCCCCCGCCGATCCGCCCGCGCCCTCCGACGCGCCCCAGGGCTCCCCCCCCGAGGGCCAGCGGCCCTCAGGCCAGCAGCCCTCAGGCCAGCAGCCTTCGGACCAGAAGCCCTTGGACCAGAAGCCCTTGGACCAGCGGCCTTCGGGCCAGCGGCCTTCGGGCCCGCGACCTTCGGCTCAAGAGCCCAGGCCGTGAAGGCCGCCGAGGGGATGCTGGCCCTCGGGGCGCTGCTCGGGGCGGTGATCGCGGCGCTGGGGGCTCTCGGCCCCGACGCCGAGGCCCCGCGCGTCCCTGAGGGCGCCGTGGCGATCGTCGGCGGCGCGCCGATCGCCGAGGAGGACTACCGGCGCGTGCTCGACGCGATGGGCGGCGATCGGCGCGCGCTCGACGAGGCCGCGCGCCGCCATGTGCTCGATCGGCTCATCGACGAGTCGCTCCTGGCCCAGCGCGGCGTCGAGCTCGGCCTCCCCATGCGGGCGCCGCGCCTCAGAGCGGCGCTCGGCGACGCGGTGCTCAGCTTCATCGTCGCCCAGGCCGAGGGCGCCGAGCCCGCCCCCTCCGAGGAGGCCCTTCGCGCCCATTACGAGGCGCGCAAGGCCCTGTTCCGGCGGCCCGTCCGCGCTCGTGTGCGCCAGCTCTTCTTCAGCGCTCGGCTCTCCGGGGGCGACGAGGCCGCCCTCCAGCGCGCCGCCGAGGCTCGCGCTCGCGTCGTGCGCGGCGGCTGGACTGAGGAGGCCGCGCGCCTCGGGGATCCGCCGCTGACGCCGCCGCCCGACGCCCTGTTGACGGTCCAGAAGCTCGGCGATTACCTCGGGCCGACGCTGGCGGCGGCGGCCTCGGCGCTGGTCGAGGGCCAGACCAGCCCGCCGCTGCGATGCGCGGGCGGCGCCTGCCTCCTGTCGATCGCGGAGGTCGAGGCGGGCCAGGAGCGGCCCTTCGAAGAGGTCAAGGCGCTCGTCGAGGCCGACTGGCGCAAGAACCTGGGCGATGAGGCCGTCAGGCGCTTTCTGGAGGCCCGGCGGCGAGAGGTGCCCATTGCCGTCCGCCAGGATCTTCAGTGATATCGCCATCTTGCAGGATCTTCAGCGATCGCCAGACGCCAGGATCTTCAGCGAGGGCTCCGCGCTCAACCCGCCTGCCAAGCCCTTTGTCGAGCCGCGCCGCCCTGCCCGCCGAGCGCCGCCCGCCCCGGCCATTCGCGCCGAGCGCGCTGGCCGTTTGCGCCGAGCGCCGCCTGCCCAGGCCGTTTGCGCAGAGCGCGCTGGCCTCGTCGGTCGCGGCGCTCGCGCTGGTGGCGCTCGTGTGGGCGGGGGTCGCCGGCCTCGCGGCGGACGCGGGCGCGCACACCCGGAGCGTCTCCCACAGCGTCTGGCGGCTCGACGCCGAGGGCGCGACGGTCAGGGTCCGGCTCTCGGCCCTGGACCGGAGCGCGCTTGGGGAGATCGGCGAGCGCGACATCGAGGGGGTGCTGACGGGGGCGCTCTGGCTGGAGGGCAGGCTGGGGCGGTGCGCGCCTGTGCGCGGCTCGTTCGCAGAGCTGGGCGCGGAGCCGGGGTCGTGGCGCTTCGAGTGGCGGGTGGGCTGCGCCGGGATCGCCCGGCCGTGGCGCGCCCGCAGCGCGCTGCTCTTCGAGGAGATCCCGGGGCACCTTCACATGTTGACGGCGCTTGAGAGCACCGAGGCGGGTGGAGCGCGAGGCGAGGGCGATGCCCGAGGGGGCGCGGAGGCGGGGCGCCTGATCGTGGAGCGTGTCTTGAGCGCCGAGGCGCCCTCGGTGGGGGTGGCCGAGGGGGTCGACGAGGGGGCAGGCTGGCGGCTGATCGCCATCGGCGTCGAGCACATCCTGACGGGGTGGGATCACCTGGCCTTCGTGGCGATGCTGGTGCTGGGGGCGACGTCGTGGCGGGCGCTTGCGCTGACGGTGACGGGGTTCACGCTTGGGCATTGCGCGACGCTGGCGATGGCGTGGGGGGGGCTCGTGCGGGTCGACGTGCCCTCGATAGAGGCGATGATCGGGTTGTCGATCGCGCTGGTGGCCGCCGAGAACGTCTGGTCGAGGCAGGGCAAGGGCGCGCGGATCCCGGTCGTCGTGGTGGCCGCGATCGCGGCGTCTGCGCTGGTCGCGGTGGGGCGAGGGGGCGGCCTCTGGCTGTGTCTCGTCGGGGTGGGGATCTTCGCGGCCTGTCACTTCGCGCTCTCGGCCAGAACCGAAAAACCTGAGCGTTGGCAAGGGCTTGTGGCGATGCTCTTTGGCCTGGTTCATGGCTTTGGGTTTGCGGGGGTGTTCGGCGGGCAGGGTGTGGGGGTGTCGCTGTGGTCCCTGTTCTGCTTCAACGTCGGGGTGGAGCTGGGTCAGCTGGCGTTGATCGCGGGGATCTGGCCCTTGCTCGCGTGGGGTCGGCGGCGCGGGCTCCACGACAGGATCGTGGCCTGGGGTTCGATGGCGGGGGCGTCGCTGGGGATGTTCTGGTTCGTGGATCGGATTTTTTGAGGCATTGAGGCGAAGCGTTTTACCGCCTCGCGCGGCATCGGGTCTCCCTTGTTGACCGATCCGGACGAAGCGCGATGTGGATTCTTATGCAATATCAAACATTTACGGACTCGCCGCCCGCTCCGGCAGGGGTTGGGGGGCGACCAGCCGCCGACGGGGTCTGGTGCACTGGAGGTTCCCCTGGTTCAGGACGACCGCACGCGTTTCGCCTCGGGCACGATGGTGGCAACGCTCGCGGTCAGCTCAAGGCCATCGCGAGCAACGCGGCAACGGTGATCGCGAGCGCGATGCCTCCGACCAGCACGAACACGATGACGTAGGCCACGCGTTGCGCCTTGGCCGGGTTCAGCGCGAGCCCGTCGCTCCAGCTCGGCAGCACCGGCGTCCGTGGCCCGGGCTGGGCCTCGGCGATCCTGGCGAGCGCGGCGAGTTGCTGCAGGCAGGAGGAGGCGGTGAGCTCCCCGACGGCTCCCGTGGAGGGGAACCCGTGGCACAGGGTCAGGTGGCCGGGGTTCAGGCTGATGGAGACGACGCTGGCCCCCGTGGGCAGGGCGGCCAGGGTCTGGACGGCCTCCCGCGCCTTGGGCGTGCCGAGCACGCGCTCGGCCCACTCCGGCTCGGCCATCGAGACCTCGAAGTCGGGGTAACCCAGCGTCGCGGCCGAGACAACGGTGGCGCCGGCGACAGACTCGAGGGCTCGCCCCAGCCCACCGGCCACCCCGCCGCGCCGAATCAGCACCGCCCTCGACGCCACAGCGGCCGACACGTGAAGGTAGATGTGACCATGACCGTACTTGCGGAAGGCGCGCTGCGCCACCACGGTGCGCCCCTCCCACTCACCCTTCCACCACGCGCTGCGCTGGGACAGCGCCCAGGCCACCCACGCGGCCGGGTTGGGATCTGGCGGAAGGGCCTTGCGCCGGCGGGCGAGGAGCCAGACGTTGAGGGCGATCATCAGCGAGCCGACGACAACAAAGAAGCAGGCCAGGCCTCCGAACATCGCGTAGAAGTCGCGGCCCGGCGGCCGGCCACCGCCAACCCCAAGGCCCACGGAGACCATCAGCGCGCCGACCAACACGGAGCCGAACAGGAAAGTGCCGCCCAGGATGAAGAAGATCCAGGCGCTCGGCCCGGTCTTGTATTGTGCCATGGCTGCCCTCGGCGACAGTCTCGCCCGATATCGGACGCTGCCTGCCCTCGGCGCGTCCCCCCAAGGTCAGGCTCGCACGACGACGGGCGATCCCGCCACGATGCTCCGCTCGCCCCCAGAAGAAGACTCTCCCACGCCAGTCCGACCAACGCAATGCAGAGCCTATCCCAGTCACAGGTTTGCTCAGTGAAGGTTCCAAGGCCCGCGACGCCACGGCATCCCACGCCACGATCGTGCCGACGGCGTATCGCCCCACGCTCCTCGCACCGCCCCCGTTGGGGACGGGCTCGTCGGGTGGGGCTTGGATGCGCGGGGGGGCTGCGCCCAAGGGCGCAGGCCGGCGGGCGGGCCAGGGCGGATCGCGGGGCAGGATCAGCGCGTCGAAGTGGGCCTGTGGATTGTGGTTTTCACGCCCCCTGGTGTCGACATCGGTCGTGCGCTGGCCTGCGACCGAGAGGGCGCAGCCCACCCTGAG